>SWBZ01001798.1_pt1 | contig 11139 bp, 9 predicted proteins | sample 4693031 | NCBI WGS metagenome assembly SWBZ01 (sample SAMN10267274, study PRJNA491770) | bioreactor metagenome | isolation source: DHS bioreactor inoculated with | place: Japan: off Shimokita Peninsula
GCCTCGTGAGCGCCCGTCCGGGCCCGTTCCCGGCCGGACACCGGGTCGAGCGATGAGCAATTTTTACCTGCGGCTGTTGTCGGCCCTCGTCCTGGCGGGCGTCGCGCTCGGCCTGACCTATCTCGGCGGCCTGGCCTTCCGTGTGCTTGCCGTAGCCGTCGGCGCCGCGATTTTCTACGAATGGTGCCTGTTGAGCGACCAGCGTCACCACATGGCGCATTTCGCACTGATTTGCGGGGTGGCTTGCCTGCTGCTGGTCATGGTGCTTGCCGGCCTGCAGCCCGCGACGCTGCTGGTCGCGCTTGCCGCCGGCATCGGGCTGGCGCTGGTCTCCGGCCTGGTTTCGGGGCAGGGCCTGTGGGGCGCCGGCGGCGTCGCCTACGCGCTGTTGCCGGTGATCGCCGCGACCGCCATTCGCGGCGACGGGCAGCCGGGGCTGGTCGCGGTGCTGTTTTTGTTTGCCGTCGTGTGGGCGACCGACATTTTTGCCTATTTCGTCGGCCGGCTGGCAGGCGGGCCGAAGCTGGCACCGGCGATTTCGCCGGGCAAGACCTGGAGCGGCGCTTTCGGCGGCGTGCTGTTTGCCGTGATCGCCGGGCTCGGCGTGACGACAGGGGCGGGCCTTCCCATCGGCTGGCTGGCGATCGGGTCGATCGTGCTGTTGAGCGCGGTCTCGCAAATCGGCGATCTGTTTGAATCCTGGCTCAAGCGCCATTTCGGCGCCAAGGATTCCTCCAATCTCATTCCGGGCCATGGCGGCGTCATGGATCGCGTCGACGGTCTTGTCGCCGCCGTGATTGCCCTTTACCTGATCGGCGTGGCCGCATCGGGACCGAACGATCCCCTGGCCGCATTCGCGTCAGGCTGAACAGCGGCGTGACCTTGCCGCGACAGCGGACCGGCGCATGCAGGGGCAACAGTTAAATGGAAGTGGGCGGCATGCTGGATTCGATCATCGGCACGAACGGTCTTCTGATCGGGACGATCGTGCCGTTCCTGTTCGTGCTGACGGTCGTGGTGTTCGTGCACGAGATGGGGCACTACCTCATCGGCAGGCTGTGCGGCATCGGCGTCAACGCGTTTTCGATCGGCTTTGGTCCCGAACTGGTCGGCTTCACCGACAGCCACGGCACACGCTGGAAACTCTCGGCCATACCGCTCGGAGGCTACGTCAAGTTCGTCGGCGACATGAGCGCCACCAGCCAGCCCGACTCCGAAGAAATGGAAGCGCTCAGCGAAAGCGATCGCGCGCGCGCCTTCCACCTGCAGCCGGTCTGGAAACGCGCGGCGACCGTGGTTGCAGGACCGCTGTTCAACTTCCTGCTGACGATCGCGGTGTTTGCGGTGATGTTCGCCGCTTATGGTCGCTTCGTCTCCGAACCGATCGTGTCGGAAGTGCGCGCCGACAGCCCGGCCGCCGCGGCCGGTTTCCTGCCCGGCGACCGTTTCGTTTCCGTCGACGGCAGCAAGGTGGAGACCTTCGCCGACGTGCAGCGGCTGGTCTCGGGCCGCGCCGGCGACGAACTGACCTTTGTCATGCTGCGTCAGGGCGAGGAGGTCTTGCTGCGCGCGACGCCGGAAAGCACCGAACAGACCGACGCGCTCGGCAATACGATCAAGGTCGGAATCATCGGCGTCGTCAGTTCGCCGGAAGCCGGACAGCCGCGCGCGGTCGAGTACGGTCCGCTGGAAGCCGTCGGCGAAGCCGTGACCGAAACCGGCTACATCATCGTGCGCACCGGTCAATTTCTGAAACGGTTTGTGGCAGGGCGTGAAGACCGCTGTCAGCTCGGCGGCCCCGTGCGGATTGCCGACATGGCCGGCAAGGCGGCGAGCAAGGGCTTCGAATGGTTGATACAACTCGTCGCGCTTCTGTCGGTGGGCATCGGTGTGCTAAACCTTTTGCCGGTCCCGCCGCTGGACGGAGGGCACCTGGTGTTTTATGCCGTGGAGGCGGCGACCGGCCGGCCGGTGTCCGAACGCGTGACGGAGGCGGTTTACCGGGCAGGTCTGCTGCTGGTACTGGTGTTTATGGGATTCGTGTTCTGGAACGACATATTCGGGTGCTGAGGTGCGAGAACGGCGGGCGACAGCGTATTGGATTGACTAGCCATTTACCATTTCCGGCAAATTGCGTGACGTTAAAGCCACGCAATTCGGATTAGTAAATGCAAATTAACCAGAAGCCTTGCGTGTATGGAATTTCCGGGTAATAGGGTATCAGGCACGATCAGATATCCGGTTTCTCGCCGTGGGGACTACGAGAACAAGGTAATTTAGCCCGATGAAGGCAACTAAGAAATTTTTGAGCGCTGCGTCGGCGGCCGCTCTTTCGGCCGGCATGATTGTGTCCGGCTCTTTGGCATTCCAGATGGCCAGCGTGGTGGTCGCCGAGGCGGCCGTGGTCCGCTCCGTCGACATTCGCGGCAACAGCCGCGTCGACAACGAGACCATTCGCAGCTACCTGAACATCCGCCAGGGGCAGAACTATTCCGGCGCCGACATTGACGAGGCCGTCAAGCGGCTGTTCGGCACCGGCCTGTTCGCCGACGTGCGGATCAATTTCCGCGGCTCGACGCTGGTCGTGGAAGTCGACGAATACGCGATCGTCAATCAGGTTATTTTCCAGGGCAATCGCAAGCTCAAGGACGCCGACCTTGCACGGGCCGTGCAGATGCGTGCGCGCGGGTCGTTCTCCAACGCGGCGATGGAAGCCGACGTCGAGACCATCCGCCAGGCCTACGCGCAAATCGGCCGCGAGGACGCCATCGTCACCGCGCGCACGATCGATCTGGGCGAGAACCGCGTCAACGTCGTCTACGAGATCAACGAAGGCGGCCGTACCAAGATCGCGTCGGTGAATTTCGTCGGCAACAACGCCTATAGCGACAGGCGGCTGCGCGACGTGATCTCGACCAAGAAGTCGAACCTGCTGTCCTTCCTGTTCCGCGACGACGTTTACGACGAGAACCGGCTGCGGGCCGACGAGGAGGCGCTGCGCCGCTTCTACTACAATCGCGGCTACGCCGATTTCCGGGTGATCTCTGCTTCGGCCGATCTCGACGAGACAGCCAACGAGTACACCGTCAACATTCCCATCGAGGAGGGGGATCGCCTACACGTTCGGCGATATCTCCATCGAGACCACGCTCGACGGCATCGACACCGGCGCGTTCGATTCGCTGCTGGAAACCCGTCGCGGCAATGTCTATTCCGCCAAGGACGTGGAAGACACGATCATTGCGCTGACCGAGCGCGCCGTGGGCATGGGCTACGCCTTCACCCAGGTCACCCCGCGCGGCAATCGCGATTTCGAAACCCGCACCATTTCGGTCGTCTATTCGATCGACCAGGGACCGCGCACCTATGTCGAGCGCATCGAGATCCGCGGCAATGACCGCACGCGCGACTATGTGATCCGCCGCGAGTTCGACATCAGCGAAGGCGATGCCTTCAACCAGGTCCTCGTGCAGCGCGCCAAGCGGCGCCTGGAGCGGCTCGACTATTTCACCGCGGTCAACATCTCCACGGTGCCCGGTTCGCAGCCCGACCAGGTCTATCTGGTCATCGACGTGGTCGAAAAATCGACCGGCGAATTTTCCGTCGGCGCGGGTTATTCCACCGGCGATTCGGCCCGCGGACGCGAGGGCGTCAACATCGAGGGTTCGATCGCGGAGAAGAACTTCCTCGGCCGCGGACAGTTCATCAAAGTGTCGGTTGGCGGCGGCAACGGCTCTCGCGATTACGGACTGTCGTTCACCGAGCCCTATTTCCTGGGTCGGCGCATCTCGGCCGGCTTCGATATTTACCGGCAGACGCGCTCCTTCGACAACTACACCTCCGAACTGACCGGCGCGACGGTACGCTTCGGCCTGCCGATCACCGAGGCGCTCACCGGACAGGTCGCCTACTCCTATTCGGTCGAGGAATACGGCCTCACCGGCGCGTGCGACGCAAACGCCGATGGCGTCCCCGATCCGACCTGCGTGATCTCGCCGGCGATCGTCACCGCCGTCGGGCAGAGCCCGTGGGTGAAGTCGGCGGTCTCGGGCACGCTGCTCTACAACACGATCGACGACATGAAGAACCCGCGCGAGGGCATCTACTCGACCTTCTCGGTCGAGGTCGCGGGCCTTGGCGGCGATGCTCAATATGTCAAGCTGACCGGACGTGGCACCTATTACCACACGCTGCTCGACGAGCAGGACGTGGTCGGCGTTCTGGTCGCCGGCGCCGGTCACATCATCCCGACCGGTCAGACCCTGCGCCTGTTCGATCACTTCCAGAATACCGACCGCATCATTCGTGGTTTCGAGGGAAGCGGCATCGGACCGGCCTCGTTGACCTCTCCGACCGACCATCTCGGCGGCACGACTTATTTCCATGCCTCGGCCGAGGCACAGTTCCCGCTGCCTCTGGTTCCGTATGGCTTCGGTCTGAAGGGCGCGCTGTTCGTGGATGCCGCGACGCTTTACGGCAATTCGCTGCTCGACGCCGACCCGTCGACGACGGGCATGAAATGGCGGGCCTCGATCGGCGCCAGTATTCTGTGGTCGTCGCCTTTCGGTCCGATCCGCCTCGACTACGCGTTCCCGATCGTCAAGGAACCGACCGACGAGGTCCAGAATATCAACTTCGGCGTTTCCACCCGCTTCTAGGGTGGAAATCCGCTTTCGCGGGCCGGGCACAACCGAGCCCGCGCGACCGAGGGTTCGGATCCAGTATGGCTGAGCCGCAGTTCTACGTGCCGTCGCGCCGCTATACGGCCGGCGAGATCGCCACGCTGGCCGGGGCCGAACTCGCGAACGACACACTTGCAGGCAACGAGATAAGCAGGCTGGTGGCCGCCGAGCAAGGCGGCCCCGGCACGCTTGTCTATGTCGAGAAGGGCCGCCACGCCAAGCAGCTGGATACTCTGACAGCTGCTGCCGTGTTGTGCCCGGTCGAGCTGGCCGCAAGGGTGCCGGCCGGCATCGCCGCTCTGACGACACCGGTGCCGGCGCTCGCCTTCGCCACGGTGGCCGGCATCCTGTGCCCGGCCGCCGCCTCGCCGCAGGCGGTGACCGGAGAGACCGGCCTGTCGCCGGCCGCCCACATCGCCGCCGACGCGCTCGTCGAACCCGGCGCCATCGTGGAAGCGGGCGCCATTGTGGGGCCGGGCGCCGCGGTCGGGCGCGGCACCGTCATCGCCCCCGGCGCGGTGATCGGACCGGGATGCCAGATCGGTCGCGACTGCTATGTCGGCGCGTCGGCAAGCATTGTCGCCAGCCTGATCGGCGACCGGGTGATCATCCATGCCGGCGCACGCATCGGCCAGGACGGTTTTCGTTTCATGCCCTCGCCGGGCGGCCTGAAAAAGATGCCGCAGCTTGGTCGGGTGGTGATTCAAGATGACGTGGAGATCGGCGCCAACACCACGATCGACCGCGGTGCGCTGAGCGACACGCTGATCGGCGAAGGGACCAAGATCGACAATCTTGTTCAGCTTGGCCACAATGTCCGGATCGGCAGGCATTGTGCGATCGCCGCCCATGTCGGCATCTCCGGTTCGGTCGAGATCGGGGACTTCGTCATGCTGGGCGGCCTCGTCGGCATCGCCGATCACGTCAAGATCGGCAACGGCGTGCATATTGCGGCGGCAAGCGGCGTGATGCATGACATTCCGGCCGGGCAGAAATGGGCGGGACTGCCCGCCCAGCCGGCCAAGGACTGGTTTCGCGAGGTGAATATGATACGCAAACTGGCGGGCAACAAGGCGCGAAAGGGCAACCGGGATGTCTGAGCCGCAGGCCAATCCAGTTCTCGATACGCTCGACATCCAGGCACTGCTGCGCCACCTGCCGCACCGTTATCCTTTTTTGCTTGTCGACCGGATCGAGGAGGTCGACGGCGACAATTCCGCCGTCGGCATCAAGAACGTCACCATCAACGAACCGCATTTCCAGGGTCATTTCCCCGAAATGCCGGTCATGCCGGGGGTCTTGATCGTTGAGGCGATGGCGCAGACGGCCGGCGCCATCTGCGTGCGCAATTCCGGCAAACACACGCCAAACCTCGTCTATTTCATGACCATCGATGGCGCGAAATTCCGCCGCCCCGTCGTCCCGGGCGATCAGTTGCGCATCGCAGTGCGCAAGCTCAAACAGCGCGGGGCGGTGTTCAAGTTCGCTTGCGTGGCGACCGTCGAGGGTACCAAGGTGGCCGAGGCGGAGATATCCGCCATGATGACGCCCAAACAGAACGGCTGAATACGCAGCCCCATGCAACAGCGGTCCGAAGATCTGATTCATCCAAGCGCGGTCATCGAGCCGGGCGCGCGCCTGGCGCCTGACGTGCGCATCGGTCCGTTCTGCCATGTCGGGGCCAACGTGGTGCTGGATGCGGGCGTCGAACTGCACAGCCATATTTCGGTGACCGGCGCCACCACGGTCGGCGCGGGCACCAAAATCTATCCGCACGCAGCACTTGGCGGGCAGCCGCAGGACACCAAGCACAAGGGTGGCCACACAACCCTGACGATCGGGCGCAACTGCATCATCCGCGAGGCCGTGACCATGCATGTGGGCACCGACGGCGGACGCAAGGCGACCGTGGTCGGCGACAACGGCTATTTCCTGTCTTATTCCCATGTCGCCCATGATTGCATCATCGGCAACAACGTCACCTTGACCCACGGCTCGACGCTGGGCGGGTTCTGCGAGCTCGGCGACCACGTGATCGTCGGCGGACTGACGGCGGTTCACCAGCATGTCCGTATCGGCACCCGGGCCTTCGCGGCGGGCTGCTCGGCGATTGTCGGCGACGTCATCCCCTACGGCATGGTGGCTGGCAACCGGGCCAAGCTCAGAGGCTTCAACATTGTCGGCATGCGTCGCTCCGGCATGCCGCGCACCCAGATCCTGCGCATGCGCCAGGCCTATCGGCAGATTTTCGATCCGCAGCGCCCGCTGACGGAAAACCTCGACATTGTCAGATCCGAGTTTTCCGACGTCGAGGCGGTGATGCAGATCGTCGCCTTCATGACCGATCGCGACAAACGCTATTTCTGCGTGCCACCGCGGGGGGAGAGCGATGCGGCCGCTGACGACGAGCACGCCTGAAGCCACCGGCGCCACCGACATCGGCCGGCGCGTCGCGATCGTCGCAGGCGGCGGCAGGCTACCGGCCGATCTCGCGCTCGGCCTGGACGCGCGCGGACAAAACCCGTTCGTGGTCATCGTCGGCGGCGAGGTGCGGCCGGAATCGGCGCTCTGGCAGTTCGAGCATGAAGTCATCGAACTCGAGGAGTTCGGCCGTCTTGTCGGCGTCCTGAAAAGGGTAGGGGCGAGCCATGTCGTGCTTGCCGGCGCCATCGAGAGGCGACCGGCCCTGTCGCGCCTGAAATGGACTTTCGACCTGATCGCGATGCTGCCGCGCGTTGTCGCCACGCTGGGGCGCGGCGACGACGGCATTTTGCGCGCCATCGTCGGCTTTCTGGAATCGCGCGGCTTCGCCGTGATGGGCGCGCACGAAATCCTGCCCGATCTGGTGGCGACGGCCGTCACGCTGACGCGCGCGCGTCCGACCGCCAAGGACCGCCGCGACATCAGCGCCGCGCAGACCGCCGCACGGGCGATCGGCGCTCTCGATATCGGACAGGCAGCGGTTGCCATTGGCGGGCGTGTGGTCGCGCTCGAAGGCATCGAGGGCACGGACGGGCTCTTGGAGCGGGTCGCTCAACTGCGTTCGCATGGTCGCATCGCGGCGAGCAGCCGCGGCGTGCTGGTCAAATGCGCCAAGCCAGGCCAGGAATTGCGCGCCGACCTGCCCGCCATCGGTCCCAACAGCGTCGAAGGCGCCCATGCAGCCGGCCTGGTCGGGATCGCCGTCGAAGCCGGTCGCTCCATCATTCTCGATCAAGGCAAGGTGATCGAGACCGCGAACCGGCTCGGACTTTTCGTGACCGGGGTCGACGAGCGCGACCCATGAGCGCCGGCGCGCCATTGCGTGTCGCGGTGATCGCGGGCGAGGAATCCGGCGACCTTCTCGGCGCCGATCTTGTTCGCGCGCTGGCGATCAGCCTCGGGGAGGAACCGGAACTCTTCGGTGTCGGCGGACAGCATCTTGCCGGGCTTGGCCTGCGCACGCTGTTCGACCCGGAGGAAATCGCGCTGATGGGCTTTTCGGCCGTGGTCGCCAGGCTGCCGCAACTCGTCCGCCGCATCGCAACCACGGCGCACGCGCTGGCCGACGCCAGGCCCGACGTGCTGATTACCATAGACAGCCCCGATTTCAGCCTGCGCGTGGCCAAGAAGGTGCGCGCGCTCGCGCCCGATATTCCCGTCGTGCATTATGTGTGCCCGAGCGTATGGGCATGGCGGCCGGGGCGGGCGGCGCACATGGCCGCCTTCGTCGACCATGTGCTGTGCGTGCTGCCGTTCGAGGTCGAGGTGCTGCGCCGCCTGGGCGGGCCGCCTGCGACCTATGTCGGCCATCGCCTGGTCCACGATCCCGCCGTCATGACCGCAGCCGAGCGCCAGCGCGCAAAGGTTCCGCCCGCGGCGGGAGAAACGGTCAGGCTGCTCGTTCTGCCCGGTTCGCGCCGCTCGGAGCTCAAGCGGCTGACGGAGCCGTTCGGCGAGACCGTCGCGATCATGCAGCAGCGCGGGCTGACGCTCGACCTGACCATCCCGACATTGCCGCACCTGCAACGGACGCTTGCCGAGGCGACGCGCGACTGGGTGACGGCACCGACAATCGTCACCGGGGCGGCGCAAAAATACGCCGCCTTCGGCACGGCCGATGCCGCCCTTGCCGCCTCCGGCACCGTTTCGCTCGAACTCGCGCTTGCCGGCGTGCCGCTGGTATCGTGCTACAAGGCCGACCCGCTGTTCAAATTCGCCTATTCGTTCCTGACGACATGGACAGGATCGCTGCCCAACCTGGTCGCCGACTACCCGGTCGTGCCGGAATATTACGATTCCTTCCTGAGCCCGGGTCTGGTCGCCAGGCAGCTCGAGCGCCTGGTCGCCGACACGCCCCAGCGCGCCGCCCAGCGCGCAGGCTTTGCCGATATCGCGCGCGCGATGGCGACCGAGCGGCCGGCTGGCGAAATCGCGGCCGAAGCGGTCGCGAACCTGCTTGGCCAACGAAAAACGGCGCCCTGAGGCGCCGTTCGAATCACAAAAGCGTTGCCACGGGCTAGCGCTTGGCGATCGCCACGTAGTCGCGCGTCGTTTCCCCGGTATAGAGCTGACGCGGCCGGCCGATCTTCTGATGCGGGTCTTCGATCATTTCCTTCCACTGCGCGATCCAGCCGACGGTGCGCGCGAGCGCGAACAGCACGGTGAACATGGTGGTCGGGAAGCCCATCGCCTTCAGCGTGATGCCGGAATAAAAATCGATATTGGGATAAAGCTTCTTTTCGATGAAGTACTCGTCCGTCAGGGCGATTTTTTCCAGCTCCATGGCCACTTCCAGCAGCGGATCGTCCTTGATGCCGAGTTCGGCCAGCACCTCGTGCGTGGTCTTTTGCATGATCTTGGCGCGCGGATCGTAGTTCTTGTAGACGCGGTGGCCGAACCCCATCAAGCGGAACGGATCGTCCTTGTCCTTGGCGCGGTCGATGAATTCCGGAATCCGGTCCGGCGTGCCGATCTCGGCCAGCATGTTGAGCGCGGCCTCGTTGGCACCGCCATGGGCGGGACCCCACAGGCACGCGATGCCGGCGGCAATGCAGGCGAACGGATTGGCACCCGACGAACCGGCCAGGCGCACCGTCGACGTCGACGCGTTCTGCTCGTGGTCGGCGTGCAGGATGAAGATCCGGTCCATGGCGCGCGCCAATACGGGATTGATCTTGTAATCCTCGCAGGGCACCGAGAAGCACATATGCAGGAAGTTCGCCGAATAGCTCAGCTCGTTCTTGGGATACATGAAAGGCTGGCCGATATGGTATTTGTAGGCCATGGCCGCGATGGTGGGCATCTTGGCGATCATGCGCATCGAGGCGACCATGCGCTGATGCGGATCGGCGATATCGGTTGAATCGTGATAAAAGGCCGACAGCGCCCCGACCACGCCGCACATCACCGCCATCGGATGGGCGTCGCGGCGGAACCCGGTGAAGAAGCGCGACATCTGCTCGTGCAGCATGGTGTGACGCGTCACGCGATAGTCGAAATCCAGCTTCTGCGCCTTGGTCGGCAATTCGCCGTAAAGCAGCAGGTAGCAAACCTCCAGAAAATCACCATGCTCGGCGAGTTGCTCGATCGGGTAGCCGCGATGCAAGAGCACGCCTTCGTCACCGTCGATATAGGTAATCTTCGATTCGCAGCTGGCCGTGGAGGTGAATCCGGGGTCGTAGGTGAACATGCCGGAATCTTTGTAGAGTGACGCGATATCCACCACGCTCGGGCCGACGGATCCTGGCCTAACGTTCAAATCCAAACTTTTGCCGCCATATTCGAGCTTTGCGGTGGAATCTGTCATGGAGAACTCCTTCGTCTAAAATGGCTAGCCAAACGGGAAGCGCCGCGGGGGATTTCGCGGTGTCAAAAGTGCGCTTTAGCTATCCTATTTCCCGTTTCGTGCCAAGCTGGCCGAAACGGTAATGCTGCGGTGCAAAAGAGCCGGCCGGACCGGTCCTTTCACACCCATAATAGCGTTTCACGACACCGTCGCGCAAATCGCGATCAGCCAATGGCGTCGCCGATGCGGGCCAGACTTTCCTCGCGGCCCAGCACCGCCAGCACGTCGAACACGCCCGGCGAAACCGTGCGCCCGGTAAGCGCGGCGCGCAACGGCTGGGCGACCGCGCCCAGTTTCAGCCCGGCTTCGCCGGCATAGTCGCGCACCGCCGCTTCCGCCGTCGCCGCGCTCCAGTCCTGACCGACGCCTTCGAGCGCGGTCCGGACGCCGGCCAGCGTCTGGCGTGCGGGCCCGTCGAGCAGCGCGGCCGCCTTGTCGTCATAGGCAAGCGGGCGTTCGACAAAGAGATAATTGGCACTTTCAAGCAGTTCGACCAGCGTCTTGGCCCGTTCCTTCAGACCGGGCAGGGCGGCCAGAACCATCGCCTTCTTCCGCGCGTCGAGTTGCTCGGCCACCGCCGGGCCGCCTTCCAGATACGGCAGGGTGGCGACCAGCAGGTCGAGCAGATCC
>SWBZ01005829.1_pt1 | contig 11117 bp, 6 predicted proteins | sample 4693031 | NCBI WGS metagenome assembly SWBZ01 (sample SAMN10267274, study PRJNA491770) | bioreactor metagenome | isolation source: DHS bioreactor inoculated with | place: Japan: off Shimokita Peninsula
CGAAAAGATCCGGTCCATCGGCCACACCGAGGATCGCTTCGACACAAAGACGATCGACATCACCTATTCCGCCACCGAGGGCGCGGAGGGCATGGAGGCGGCGGTCGAACGGCTGTGCGAGCGCGCGGAGGCGGCCGTAGCCGGCGGCTATAACATCATCGTCCTTTCGGACCGCCAGATCGGCCCGGACAGGATCGACATTCCCACGTTGCTGGCGACCGCGGCGGTGCATCATCACCTGATCCGCAAGGGCCTGCGCACGGCCGTGGGGCTGGTGGTCGAATCGGGCGAGCCGCGCGAGGTGCATCATTTCTGTTGCCTGGCGGGTTATGGCGCCGAGGCAATCAACCCCTATCTCGCCTTCGACACGCTGGTGGAGATGCACCGGCGCGGCGAGTTCCCGCCCGAGGTCGACGCGCAGGAAATCGTCACGCGCTACATCAAGTCGATCGGCAAGGGCATTTTGAAGGTCATGTCCAAGATGGGCATCTCGACCTACCAGTCCTATTGCGGCGCGCAGATCTTCGACGCGGTCGGGCTGAAGAATGCGTTCGTCGAGCGCTATTTCACCGGTACGGCGACCACGATCGAGGGCGTCGGTCTCGAGGAGGTCGCGACCGAAACGGTCGAGCGCCACGTCGCCGCTTTCAGCAACGATCCGGTGCTGCGTAATGCGCTCGATGTGGGTGGCGAATATATGTACCGCATCCGCGGCGAGGAGCATGTGTGGACGCCGGACGCGGTGGCGAGCCTCCAGCATGCGGTGCGCAAGGGGTCGTTCGACACCTACAAGGACTATGCCGAGCAGATCGACATGGCCTCCGGGCGGACCAAGACGATCCGGGGGCTGTTTCATATCCGCACCGCGGCGGAGATGGGGCGCAAGCCCGTGCCGCTCGACGAGGTCGAGCCGGTCGCCGAGATCGTTAAGCGGTTTTCGACCGGCGCGATGTCGTTCGGGTCGATCAGCCGCGAGGCGCACACGACCCTGGCGCGGGCGATGAACACGCTCGGCGGCAAGTCGAACACCGGCGAGGGCGGCGAGGAGCCGGACCGCTACAAGCCGCTGCCAGACGGTTCGTCCAATCCCGAACGCTCGGCGATCAAGCAGGTCGCGTCCGGCCGTTTCGGCGTGACGACCGAATATCTGGTCAATGCCGACATGGTTCAGATCAAGGTCGCCCAGGGGGCCAAACCCGGCGAGGGCGGACAGTTGCCGGGCCACAAGGTCGACGCCACCATCGCCAAGGTGCGCCATTCGACGCCCGGCGTCGGGCTGATCTCGCCGCCGCCGCATCACGACATCTATTCGATCGAGGATCTGGCCCAGCTGATCTTCGACCTGAAGAACGTCAACCCAGCCGCCGATATCTCGGTCAAGCTGGTGTCGGAGGTCGGGGTCGGCACGGTGGCGGCGGGCGTGGCCAAGGCGCGCGCCGACCACATCACCATTGCCGGCTATGACGGCGGCACGGGCGCCTCGCCGCTGACTTCGCTGAAACATGCCGGCAGCCCGTGGGAGATGGGCTTGGCCGAGACCCACCAGACGCTGGTGCTCAACGGATTGCGCTCGCGCATCGCGCTTCAGGTCGACGGTGGCCTGCGCACGGGGCGCGACGTGATTGTCGGCGCGCTTCTGGGGGCGGACGAGTTCGGGTTCTCGACCGCGCCGCTGATCGCAGCCGGCTGCATCATGATGCGCAAGTGCCATCTCAATACGTGTCCGGTCGGCGTGGCGACCCAGGATCCGGTGCTGCGCAAGCGCTTCAAGGGCACGCCCGAACACGTCATCAACTATTTCTTCTTTGTGGCCGAGGAAGTGCGTGCCCTGCTGGCGGCGATGGGCTACCGCGGGCTCAACGAGATCATCGGCGATACGGACCTGATCGAGAAACGGCCGCTGATCGACCACTGGAAGGCGCGCGGCCTCGATTTCAGCCGTGTTTTCCATAAGCCGGCGGCGCCGAAGGAGGCGACCTACTGGACCCAGCGCCAGCAGCATCCGATCGACGACGTGGTCGACCGCAAGCTGATCGCCGCGGCCGCGCCAGCGCTGGAGCGCAAGGAAAAAGTCTCGATCGAGATGCCGATCCGCAATGTCGACCGGTCGACCGGCGCCATGCTGTCGGGCGAAGTCGCAAAGCGCCACGGCCACAAGGGGCTGAAGCACGAAACGATTTCGGTGCGCTTTACCGGCACGGCCGGGCAGTCGTTCGGTGCGTTCCTGGCGCGCGGCGTGGCGTTCGAGCTCAATGGCGACGGCAACGACTATGTCGGCAAGGGCCTCTCGGGCGGCCGCATCGTCATCCGCCCGCCGGAGGGATCGCGGATCGTGCCGGAAAACTCGATCATCGTCGGCAACACGGTGCTCTACGGCGCAGTCGAGGGCGAGTGCTATTTCCGCGGCGTTGCCGGCGAACGGTTCGCGGTGCGCAATTCGGGTGCCGCCGCGGTGGTCGAGGGCGTCGGCGACCATGGCTGCGAATATATGACCGGCGGCGTCGTCGTCGTCATTGGCCAGACCGGGCGCAATTTCGCGGCCGGCATGTCCGGCGGCGTGGCCTATGTGCTCGACGAGGTCGGCGATTTCGCCGAGCGCTGCAACATGGCCATGGTCGAGCTCGAGCCGGTGCCTGAAGAAGACGACATGCTGGAGAAGCTGCACCATCATGGCGGCGATCTCGCGCACAAGGGCCGTGTCGACGTCTCCGGCGACATGACCCGGCACGACGAGGAGCGGCTGGTGCAGCTGATATCCAATCACATGCACTACACTGGCTCGACGCGGGCCAAGGAGATCCTCGACAACTGGGCCGATTACAGGCCGAAATTCCGCAAGGTCATGCCGGTCGAATATCGCCGCGCGCTCATCGAGATGGAGCGCATGCGCATGGGACTGGCCGCGGAGTAGGCAAAAACACGGACACCGTGCCGGCGCCGGGGCGCAAGCTCCGCGCCGCGGTGCCTTGGAGAGCGATATATGGGCAAGGTAACAGGTTTTCTGGAGATCGACCGGCAGGTTCACAAGTACCAGCCGGCTTCCGACCGCATCCGGCACTTCCGCGAGTTCACGCTGCCGATGTCGGAAAAGGAAGTCGAGAAACAGGCCGCACGCTGCATGGATTGCGGCATTCCCTATTGCCATGGGCCGACCGGCTGTCCGGTTCACAACCAGATCCCGGACTGGAACGACCTCGTCTATAATGGCGACTGGGACACGGCGATCCGCAACCTGCACTCCACCAACAATTTTCCCGAATGGACCGGGCGCATCTGCCCGGCTCCGTGCGAGGAGGCGTGCACGCTCAATCTTGAAGACATTCCCGTCGCCATCAAGACGATCGAGCACGCGATCGCCGACAAGGCCTGGGAAACGGGCTACATGAGGCCCTATCCGGCCGAGCAGAAGACCGGCAAGAAAGTCGCCATCATCGGCTCGGGACCGGCCGGCATGGCGGCGGCCCAGCAACTCGGCCGGGTCGGTCACGACGTGCACGTCTTTGAGCGCGAGAGCCGGCCGGGCGGTCTGATGCGCTACGGCATTCCGGACTTCAAGATCGAAAAGCACCATATCGACCGGCGCGTCAGCCAGATGGAGGGCGAAGGGGTGACGTTCTTCTGCGGCGTCAATGTCGGCGTCGACAAGACCGTCGAGGAGTTGCTGGCGACCTACGACGCCGTGCTTTATTGCGGCGGGTCGGAAAATCCGCGTCCGGCCGGCATTCCCGGGAGCGATCTCGACGGCGTGCACGACGCCATGCCCTATCTGGTCCAGCAGAACCGGCGTGTCGCCGGCGAGGACATCCAGTCGTCGGCCTGGCCGTCGGAGGCGATCGTTGCCGGCGGCAAGCATGTCGTCGTCGTGGGCGGCGGCGATACGGCGTCGGATTGCGTGGGGACCGCCTTCCGCCAGGGGGCGGTGCGCGTGACCCAGCTCGACATCCGCCCGCAGCCGCCGGAGAAGGAGGACAAGCTGGCGGTGTGGCCCTATTGGGCGACGAAGATGCGCACCTCCTCGAGTCAGGCGGAAGGCGCCGAGCGCGAGTTCCAGGTCGCGACGCTGGAGTTCGTCGGCGAGGACGGGGTGCTGACCGGGGTCAAATGCGCCGCGGTCGACGAGGCGCGCAAGCCGATTGCCGGGACGGAGTTCCTGATCCGCGCCGACCTTGCCTTCATCGCCATCGGCTTTTCCGGGCCGATCGAGGGCGGCATCATGCAGGAATTGTCCGGCAAGGTGACGACCGTCGTCGATGGCCGCCGCTCGACGAACATCAAGGCAAACGACCGGGACTACCGCACCAGTCTCGACCGTTTCTTCGCTGCCGGCGACGTGCGGCGCGGGCAGTCACTGGTCGTGTGGGCGATCCGTGAGGGCCGTCAGGCCGCGCATGCGATCGACGCCTTCTTGATGGGATCGACGGTACTGCCACGATAATCCGTCTATACGCGGCTTGGCCGACCGAAAAGGAATCCGATCGGCCGTTCGGCGGGTGTTTCTGGCCGCCGCCAGAAGCCGGCAGCGCTTTTCGGGTCTAGTTCACCACGCCGGCATGATCGCCGACGTTTCGTCGCGGTCCGCGCCGGGGTCTGGCACCACGGCAACGGCCGGCTCGACGCGAATCGAAAAATCGTCAACCCGTCCCGGCCGGGGCTCGGGCGTTTTTCCCTCTATGGCGAGCTTTTCCGACAGGGTGACGGCCTCGCCGACTCTGGGACTGAGGCTGGCGCCCATCAGTTCGTCCGCCCCGTCCAAGCCCGGGTCGCCGAGCGCGATCGGCGGCGTGCGTTCGACGGTCGGCTGGCCGGCGGCCGGTGGGCCGATCAGGTCGGGCACGCCGAGCTCGGGAAAGACGCTGGAGGGGCCGGTACCCAATATGCGTTTCAACGGCTTTTCGGCGTAGAAGGCGATCTTGCGCCGGCCGGCCCGCGTGAAGTTGATCCCGTCGGAGGCGCGCAGCCTGACCGCCTGGCCGTTGATGTCGGGGCCGGTGGCGGCATAGGCGCCGTTCTCGTCGACGAAACCCTCCCAGATGTCGACGAAGCTGCCGCCGACGGTTTCCACCGCATTGCGCTGCAGGTCGTTGAAGGCCAGCATGTCGGAACTCATCGAGGAAAACTTGAACGCCGGCAGGCCGACCCAGACGACGGGAATGCTGCGCTCGGCGAAACTCTGCGCCATGGCTTCCGCGCGGGCGGCGTATTCCGCAGTCCATTTTTCCGAACGCACGCTTTCCCGGCTTCCCTCGACGCGCATTTGCTGGCGATCGTTCGAGCCGATCATGATAACGCCGACGGCCGGTTTGGTCTCGTCGAGGATCGGGCCGATCTCGACCGGCCAGTTGTAGAAATCGTCTCGCACGAAACCCGACGAGCCGTTCGACTTGTCGACGATGCGCACGGAGGGATCCTCGGCGAAGACGGTCGTCAGACCTTCCGCCAGCCCGCCGGCGAGAAAGTCGCCGACCACGACGACGACGCGCGCGTCCTCGGCTTTTTCGACCACCTCGACGGCCGGTTGCGACGGTGCGGCCGCGTGTCCTGAGGTCGTGGCGCGCCGCGTCGTTGTGCGCTTCTTCACCTTCGGCACCTGCCGGCGCTCCGGTTGGCGGGCGCGTTCGCGTCCGCCGCGGAACAGGAATTCCAGCAATGAGCGCGGCTGCTCCTGCGCAAAGGCCGGGCCGGCGAGGTCGGTTATCACCGTCGCCAGGGCAAGCAGCACGACCGTCAGCAGACGTGTGGTGCGCAGTCGTTTCATAGCCCGCACGTGCATCAAGGTTCTCTCAAAGTCAGCGGCGCAGCCGGTTGAGCACTTCCATGCTCGGGTGACCGTCGACCGGCATGCCGACCCGCTTCTGGTAGGTTTCGATCGCGCCGCGCGACCCGGAGCCGATCTTGCCGTCGATCGGACCGTCATACAGCCCGACCGCTCCGAGGCGTTTTTGCAGTTCCTGTTTCTCGACGAAGCTCAGCTTGGTGAAGGGTCGGTTCCAGTCGCGTTCCAGGCCGCCATAACCGGCGATCTCGTCGGCCAGAAGACCGACGGCCAGCGCATATTTGTCGGCGTTGTTGTAGCGTTTCAGAACGAAGAAATTGCGCGTCATCAGGAAGGCCGGCCCGGCGCGGCCGTCGAGTACCTTCAACTCGGCCTTTTCGGACGGGCGCGGGAAGGGTTTGCCGTTGGTGCGCGTTACCCCGATCGACTGCCACCTGGACAGCGACATCGATCCGCCGGGAAACTTGCGGCCGGGCGGCAGGCTCACCTCGTATCCCCAGGTCTTGCCGCTCTGCCAGCCATTCTTGCGCAAGAGATTCGCCGCCGTCGCCAGGGCATCGGGGATGGAGTTCCAGATGTCGCGGCGGCCATTGCCGTCGATGTCGACCGCATAGGCCTGATAGCTGGTGGGGATGAACTGGGTGTGGCCCATCGCGCCGGCCCACGACCCGGTCAGATGGGAGACGTCGATGTCGCCCGATTGCAGGATCTTCAACGCGGCGAGGAGCTGGGTGCGCGCGAACTTGGCGCGCCGCTTGTCCGCATAGGCCAATGTCGACAGCGAGCGCACCACATTGCGCATCACGCGGTCGTTTTTGAGGATCTCGCCGTAATTCGATTCCATCGACCAGATTGCCAGAAGGATATGGCGATCGACGCCGAAGCGCGATTCGATACGGTCGAGCCAGTTCTTCCATTGGCGCGCCATCTGGCGGCCCACGGAGATGGAGTGTTCGTGAACGCGATTGTCGAAATAATCCCAGACCGGCGCGGTGAATTCGGGCTGATAGCGGGCCTTCTCCAGTACTTCCGGGTCGGGTGCGGTCACGCCGCGAAACGCGCGATCGAGCGTCGACTTGGAGATGCCGTTCTTCTGGGCGGTGGTGCGGAAACTCGCCACCCAGCGCTCGAACTTGGCATCGGCCAGTACCGGGGAGGTCAGCAGGGTGAAGGCGAAGGCGGCACCGGCGACAAGGCCTGCCGCGCGTGCAACGACTGATTTTGCAAACATCATCTGATCCGTTTGTTGTCTCGGGATGATCTTTCGCGGTTTGCGGTTAGAAAATGGTTTACCATAGTGTGAATCAACGAGACATAGGCTGGTGCATCCGCACCGATCAGCTTTTCTGTTCGATATTTCTTAATTCCGGCGTGAAGATGTCAGGGATGGAATCGAAGGCGTGGTTGCAGTGATGAAGAAAGTTCGAAAAGCGGTGTTCCCGGTCGCGGGGCTCGGTACACGGTTCTTGCCCGCGACGAAGGCCGTGCCCAAGGAAATGCTGACCGTCGTCGACAAGCCTGTCATCCAGTATGTCGTCGACGAGGCACGCGAGGCCGGCATCGAGCACCTGGTTTTCGTCACCGGACGCAACAAGGGCGTCATCGAGGACCATTTCGACATCCAGGTCGAACTTTACGACACGCTCGCCCAGCGCGGAAAGGATGCCCAACTCGCCCGGCTGCAGCGCATGCAGCCCGGACCCGGCGAAACCAGCTTCACACGCCAGCAGGAGCCGCTGGGACTGGGCCATGCGGTATGGTGCGCCCGCTCGATCGTCGGCGACGAGCCGTTCGCGCTTCTGCTGCCGGACATGATCATGCAGTCGAAGCGATCCTGCCTGACCGAGATGGTCGACCTCTATGCCCGCACCGGCCAGAACGTCGTGGCGGTGCAGGAATGCGACCCAAACGAGACGCATAAATACGGCATCGTCGAAAAGGGAAGCGCGGCCGGTGCCGGTTTCGAGATCACCGGCATGGTGGAAAAGCCGGCCCCGGGCACGGCGCCATCCAATTTCTACATCAACGGGCGTTACATCCTGCAGCCGGAGATTTTCGACATTCTGGCCGAACAGAAGCAGGGCGCCGGCGGCGAGATCCAACTGACCGACGCCATGCTGACATTGATGGAGCGCCAATCCTTTTACGGCTACCACTACAAGGGCAGAACCTTCGATTGCGGTTCGCCGGAGGGGTTCGTGGCGGCCAACGTCGCCTTCGCGCTGTGGCGGCCCGATATCCAGCCGGCCGTCTCGGAGGAGCTGGCACGCCTGATGGCGGAGATCGAGCCGGTCGAACGCCGGGCCACCAAGCGCTGACGCGCCGCCGCCTTTCGGCAACCCTGGTTCAGCGCTGCAGCCGCAGCCCCAGATAGACGCTGCTGGCCTGCCAGTCGCGGTTGGGCAGCGTGCTGGTGAAGGTCTCGTGGCGCAGGCGACCGTTGAGGCCGACATAGCGGTTGAACCACCAGGTCGCGCCGGCTTCCGCGCGCAGCGCGCGTTCATTGTCGCTGGAGCCGACATAGTCGCGCCAGTCCGCGCCGATCGAGGCTTCCAGGAGCAGGTTCGCGCGCGCCTCGCGCGACAGCGCAAGCCCGCCCGAATACAGGATCGAACCGCTCTCGCCGGCGCTGGTCGTGCCTTCGATGGTCGTCGAGCCGGTCAATGTGACGGTGGTGCCACGCACCGGCGACCATGCGAGCAGGGCGTCGACGGCCGGGCCGGACACGGGGAACAGGCGCGTGTCCTCGAAGGTCTCGCGCAGCCAGCCGGCGGAAACCTCTCCGGAGAGCTTCTCGCCGAAATCGAACGCCGCGCCGCCACGCACGGCCAGGCGGTCGGCGGAGCGGGCAAAACCGCTCGAGTCGATTTCGAGATCGTAGAAACGGCGTCCGATCTCGGTCTCCACGAACGGCACGATCGCCGGCGAAATTTCGTATCCGACCCGCAGCGCGAGCGAGGCCAGGGTCGCGTTGCGTTCTTCCTGGGACAGGGTCCCACCGCCCGACAATTCGGCGTCGGAGTAGATCTCGCGATCGACGAGACCCGTCGCCGACAGACGTAGCTTGCCGATATCCTTGCGCAGGCCGAGAGTGCCGATCAGACCGTGCTGGAGCGGCTGCGAGGCGGTGCCGACGATCACCACCGGAGAAGATGCCGTTTCCGGGCGCAGCGTGTATGCAAACCCCGCGCTCGCCGCGTAACCGCCGCCGAGATCGAGATCGAGCGCGGTATCGAGCCCGCCCTGGGCCTGGGAATAATCGGCGCCGGACACCGATTTCAGGAACGTGCCGTAAAGGCTGGCGCGCGCGGCGTGGCGCGACCAGTCCGATACGGCGTTCAGGCGAAGCTGGGTCTCCGACAACCAGCCTTTCTCGCCGCCGGGGCTGGAATCGACATTGCTGGTCCAGCGCAGACCCTGGTCGAGCGTGGCGGTGACGTCGAACGTGCCGAGCCGCAGGCCAAGCGGCGCGTAGGGTGCCTCCTCGGCTTCCAGATCGCGGGTCTCGATCGCTTCCAGGCGGCCGTTGAGGATTTCCGCCGAGGTGTTGGCGTCCTCATCGAGACTGTCGAGGGTCGGCGCGCGCACCGAGGCGGTGGTCTCGACGATGTCCGCGCCCTGCGCGTCGTCCTCGTCTTCTGCGGTCGTGGTCGGCGATCGGCTTGGTGTGCGCTCCGTCGCGCTATCCCGTTCCGCCTGGCGCCGGTTCTGGCGCGCCATCGATGGCCGGCCGGCAGGCCGCGGCGCGTCGGCGAAGGGATCGTCGTCGTCTTCGGAGTCGGCGAAAATGCTGCGTTCGCGCCCGGTTGTGTTCTCGCCATCCTCCGCCTCGTCGGGAAGCGCGCCTTCGCTGACGGGGACGTAGGTCTGTCGCGCCGTGTCGCTTTCGGCAGGGCGGTTCTCCTCGCCGGGGCGGAATCCCCCCCGACGACAGCAGGTTGCTGTTGACGGTTTCCTCCGAGACCTCGCCACGCAGACCGCTCTCCTGACCGAGAACGGGCGATGTCGACACGCCGGTGGCGAGGACAACGGCGAGAATGCCGGTGGCTGCCCCGCGCAAGAGCGGGACGCCGATATCTTCCCGCATGCTTTTCGGCGTCCTCGTCATGTCCTGGTGCGCGCGTGGTGGAACTTTACCGAACCGTAAATCGGGATGGTTAACGCTTGGTTGAGAGGCGCGCCGGCGCCGCGCGCCCGGGCGCATCAAATGGCGTTGGACACGGCATGGCGAAGGGGCTAAACGAACGCCATGCAGGGCATACAAGAGAAACAGCAGCCGGATCGCGAGGCTGCGATCGCGTCTGCGGTGCGCACGGTCTCAACCGGCCAGTCCGGCATGGCCGCGCTGGCCGAGGCGCTCGACAACGGGCTTTCAGAACCGTTCGCGGATGCGGTGGCGCGTCTGTCGTCGATTCGCGGTCGGGTGATCGCGACCGGCGTCGGAAAAAGCCATCATATCGGCTCGAAACTGGCCGCGACGCTGTCATCCACGGGAACACCGGCGTTTTTCGTGCATCCGGCGGAAGCCAATCACGGCGATCTCGGCATGGTCACCCGCGACGATGCCGTCATCGCCATGTCCTGGTCGGGCGAAAGCTCGGAACTGAAGGGGATCGTCTCCTATTCGAAACGGTTCGCGATTCCGCTGATCGCGATCACGTCTGGCGAGGACTCCACTCTGGCGCGCGAGGCCGACATCGTTTTGTGCCTGCCCAAGGCGGCGGAAGCCTGCCCGCACGGGCTGGCGCCGACAACGTCGACATTGCTGCAACTGGCGATCGGCGACGCGCTGGCGGTGGCGTTGCTGGAAGCGCGCGGCTTCACGCCGGACAATTTCAAGACCTTCCATCCCGGCGGCAAGCTCGGCGCCAACCTGACCCAGGTGCGCGAGATCATGCATGGCGGCGACGAACTGCCGCTGGTGGGGCCGGGAACCCGCATGCCCGAAGCCGTGATGATGCTGGCGCAAAAACGCTTCGGCTGCGTTTGCGTGACCGATGACGGCGGCCGGCTGGCGGGCATCTTCACCGATGGGGACCTGGCGCGCAGCCTCGACCGCAACCTGGCCGACCTCGCCGTCGAGGACCTGATGACGCGCGCGCCGAAGACGATCGGTCCGGCCACGCTCGCCGGCGCGGCCATGGCCGTGCTCAACGAGCACCATATCAGCGCCCTGGTCGTGGTCGAGGAGGGCCGGCCGGTCGGGATCGTCCATTTCCACGATCTGCTGGCGATCGGCGCGGCGTGAGACGCCGGCTGCCTTTTCGAAAGCCTCTTCGCTGTCAGATGATTTCGACGACCAGGTCGCCGTTCTCGACCGCGATCACGCGCACCCGCGTTCCCG
>SWBZ01006314.1_pt1 | contig 11117 bp, 11 predicted proteins | sample 4693031 | NCBI WGS metagenome assembly SWBZ01 (sample SAMN10267274, study PRJNA491770) | bioreactor metagenome | isolation source: DHS bioreactor inoculated with | place: Japan: off Shimokita Peninsula
AAAAAAAAGCGTGGCAAGCGCCACGCCATAATCCCGGAGGGGGATTAAAAAGGTGCGTTTGACGCACCAACACACAGGAGAGGTACAACGGTCGTTAAACCCGTCCGTCGGCTCACCGTAGATTCATCGGCAAGCCTCTGGAACGGTATTTTGCAAGGCCTATGCCAGTTTCAGCTAGTCGCTGATTCGTGGTGAATTTCGGTAAAATCAACGGAAATGAAGGTCGTTAGGACGGGAGAAATTGTCGCCGTCGGGTGACGCCTCTGCGCGCCCAGAATGGAAATTACAGGGAAGACGGGAACTTGGTGCGTCGCCCTTTGCAGACAGGGTACGAGCGGGTTGGTTAGCCGCGCGCTTCCTTGAACTGGGCCGGTTGCAGATGGTGCTTGTTGAGCAGCTTGTAGAATTCCGTGCGGTTACGCTTGGCGATGCGTGCGGCATGGGTGACATTGCCGTTGGTGATCTGCAGCAACTGGGTCAGGTAATCTCGCTCGAACTGGCTGCGGGCATCGGCAAACGCCATGATTTCACGCGACTTGTCTCGCAAGGCGCGCTGTACCAGGCTGGCGGGAATCAGGGGCGTGGTGGCAAAGGCCACTACCTGTTCGACCAGGTTGTAGAACTGGCGCACATTGCCCGGCCAGGGTGCCGCCAGCAGCAGTTCCATGGCCTCGGGCGCGAATCCCTTGACCTCCTTGCGGCTGTTCTGGCAGATCAATTCCAGGAAATGGCTGGCGAGCAGGGGGATGTCCTCGCGCCGTTCCGCCAGGGTCGGCATCTCCAGGGTCACCACATTGAGGCGGTAGTAGAGGTCCTCGCGAAACTCCCCCTCTTCCAGTGCTTCATCCAGGTCCCGGTGGGTGGCGGAGATGATGCGCACGTCCACTTCCACGGACTGGGTGGAGCCCACCGGCCGCACCACCCGCTCCTGCAGGGCGCGCAACAGCTTGACCTGGAAGCTCAGCGGCATGTCGCCGATCTCGTCGAGGAACAGGGTACCGCCGTGGGCGGCCTGGAACAGACCCTTGTGTTCACGATTGGCGCCGGTGAAGGCGCCCTTGGCGTGCCCGAAGAGTTCTGATTCCATCAGGGATTCGGGAATGGCGCTGCAGTTCACCGCCACGAACGGTCCTTCGTAGCGCGCACTGGCCTTGTGCAGCGCGCGCGCCAGCAGTTCCTTGCCGGTTCCGCTCTGGCCATGGATGAAGACACTGGCATCACTTGCGGCGACCAGGCAGGCCTGGGTGAGCAGGTCCTCCATCACGGGGCTGCGGGTGACAATGTCGCGGCGCCATTCCGCCTGCTGTTCCTCTTCGTCCGTATGCCGGCCCTCCCCGCTGACCTTGAGGGCGCGCCCCACCTGGGTGAGCAATACCTGGCTGTCGAAGGGCTTGGTGAGAAAGCTGAATACGCCCTTGCTGGTGGCATCCACCGCGTCGGGGATGGTGCCATGGGCGGTCAGGATCAGCACCGGCAGGGCCGGGTTGCGGGAGTGAATCTGGTCGAACAGGGCCATGCCGTCCATACCGCCCATGCGCAGATCGGTGATCACCAGGTGGGGACGAAATACCGACAACTGGGCCAGCGCCTGTTCGCCGCTTTCCACGGCCGCCACCTCGTAGCCCACCGCCGCCAGGCGCATGGACAGCAGGCGCAACAGGCTGCGATCATCATCCACCAGGAGGATACGGTATTTGCATGCGCTCATGGCTCCACTCCCTGCAGCGGTTTCTGGCGCTGCCTGATACTTTGTTCGATAGAGGTCACTGCCTCCAACTGTGTTTCCAGTTCCCGGATACGGGCTTCCTGTTCCGCCAGGACCTTGCGTTCCGCTCGCCGCAGGGCCTTGGCCTGCTGCCGTTCGCGCGACATCTGCCCCAGCAGGTCCGCGAGTGCCAGCTGCGACACATCAAGGTGAGTGGCATCGATCCCGTTCAGGACCTCCAGGGCGCGGGCCTCGTCGCGCACCGCCTCGACGCCCAGCGTCAATAGCAGCACCAGGCGCAAGCCACTGACAGCCGTGTCCTCGTACTTGTGCACCTGTTGACGCCGCTGTAATTCCACCGGCTGGATGTGCGCCGGCATCTGCTGCACCTCGCGCGCCTCGCTCAGCCAGTCGGATCCGCGCGCCGCGATGGAGCGATCGGAGACCGGCGGCAGTTCCCAATGGACACAACCGGAGAGCGCCAGCAACAGCACCAGCCAGCCGCGCCTCACGAAGCCACACCCTTTTTCGGCAAAGTCACTCGCAGGCAGGCACCGGGGCCAGCCGAGGGGACCACCTCAATATGCCCTCCGTGGGCCTGTACATACTCCCTTGCGATGGACAGTCCCAATCCCGTGCCCCTGATGTGGCTGTTGCTGCTGTGCTGCCCCTGATAGAAGGCCTCGAATACCCGTTCGCGGTCCGATTCCGGGATACCACTGCCGGTATCCTGGACTTCGATACGGGCGGTTTTCCCCTCGTCCTCCAGGCGGACGAACACGGTACCACCCTCGGGGGCGAATTTCGCGGCATTGGACAACAGATTGTCCACCACCGCGCGAAGTTTCTCTTCATCACCCATCACCCGTACGGGTTGCAACCGGACTTCCAGCCGCAACTGCCGGGCGAGTAATGCCATTTTATGGCCTCCAAGGACTTTTTCCACCAGATGTTTGAGCTCCACGGGATGGTACTGCATCACCGCTGCCCGACTGGCGGCCATGCTGACGTTCAGCAAATCTTCTATAAGCTTTTGTAAATGTACCGTATTTTCCTGAAGAATGGCGGCAATCTCGCGCTGCTGACCATTGAGGCCACCCACCACCTCCTCGCCCAGCAGGCCCGCCCCCTCGCGAATGGCGGTCAAGGGGGTCTTCAGTTCATGGGAGATATGACGCAGGAACTTGGTCTTCTCTTCCTCCAGTTCCTGCAGCCGCACCCGCAGCCAGTCGAGACGCTCGCCCAACTGCTCCAGGTCACGGGGCCCATGGATGGCCAGGGGCTCGTCCAGTTCCTCGTTGCCCAGGCGGCGAATGGCGTGGTCGAGCTGGCGCACCGGGCGCGCGATCAGGGCCGTGAACAGCACCATCAACAGCAGCGCCACGGGCACCAGGGCCACCGCCTGCAGTACCAGCAGGCGCTGGGTCTCCAGGGCCAGGTCGCGCATGGTGTCCACTTCATGGCGAATGGCATCCTGGCTATGGTTCAGAAAGGCTTCCGCCAGACTCGCCAGTTCCGCGAACCGGTCCGCTTCCACGATGGTCAGGCCGGTCTCCGGCCGCGCCTCGGCCAGCAGCTGGTATATATCCTCCTCCGCCTCCGCCATGTGCAACAACAGGTCGTGCTGGCCAGGTGTCAGGGGAAGGTTCCCAAGGGTTTCCAGTGTCTGCTGAAAGGCCGCGTGATTGACCGCGTAGACCTCGAACAGGGCGGGGTCACCCAGGGCCTGGTACTGGCGCGCATTGCGCTCCATGCCGGTGATGGCCTCCACCAGCGCCTGGCTGTTGCGGGTCGCCTCCACGGCCTGGTGTACAGCCTCCTGGCTGCGGCTCGCCATGCGATCCACGGCCAGGGCGGCGTGCACCAGGGCCACCATCAGCGGCACGGCCACCAGACCGAAGCCCACCAGGATCAGGCGCAGGATGGAAGCGGGTCGGAAGAGTCGCAGGCGCATGGCAGGAAACCGGCCGCTGTCAGCCCGGAAGGCTCACTGCGGGGTGGGGTCCTCATCCAGCAGTGGCAGGGTATCCCCGGTGCCGGGCAAGGTCTGCGGTGGCTGCAGGCCCAGCTGCAGCCAGGCATGGCGGGTGGCCACACGGCCGCGCGGCGTGCGCATGAGAAAACCTTGCTGGATGAGATAGGGTTCCAGCACATCCTCGATGGTGCCACGTTCCTCGCCGATGGCCGCGGACAGGTTGTCCACCCCCACCGGCCCGCCGTCGAACTTCTCGATGATGGTGCGCAACAGGCGACGATCCTGGGCGTCGAAGCCCTGGGGATCCACCTCCAGCAACTCCATGGCGCGTGTCGCCACCTCCGCGTCCAGGCGTCCGCCGGCCCTCACCTCGGCATAGTCGCGCACCCGGCGCAGCAGCCGGTTGGCGATGCGCGGTGTGCCGCGCGAACGGCGCGCCAGTTCCAGCGCCCCGCTGTCGTCGAGCGGGATACCCAGGATGCGCGCGGAACGCTGCACGATGGCGGCCAGGTCCGTTGCGTTGTAGAACTCCAGACGCTGCACGATGCCGAAGCGGTCGCGCAAGGGTGAGGTGAGCAGGCCGGCGCGGGTGGTGGCCCCCACCAGGGTGAAGGGTGGCAGGTCCAGCTTGATGGAACGCGCCGCCGGCCCCTCGCCGATGACGATGTCGAGCTGGTAGTCCTCCATGGCGGGATAGAGGATCTCCTCCACCACCGGGCTCAGGCGGTGGATCTCGTCCACGAACAGCACGTCGCCGGCCTCCAGGTTGGTCAGCAGCGCCGCCAGGTCTCCCGCCTTCTCCAGCACCGGACCGGAGGTATGACGCAGGGTCCCGCCCATTTCGTTGGCGATGATGTGGGCCAGGGTGGTCTTGCCCAGCCCCGGCGGCCCGAAGATCAGCACATGGTCCAGGGCATCGCCACGACCGCGCGCCGCCTGGATGAAGATCTCCATCTGCTCGGAGACCCGGGGCTGGCCCACGTACTCCGCCAGGGTCTTCGGGCGGATGGCGCGGTCCAGCGCCTCGTCCTGGGGAGAGCCGGTGGGGGTGACGAGTCGATCAGGTTCAATCATGGGCAGAGTGTACGGCAAACGGGGGGTGGTTGGCATTTCGGTAAGGCTGTTATTGAAATGAAAACCTTGAAAGCGCCAAGGACGCCAAGATCGCCAAGGGCTACACCCCCGCATGATAACTGATCAGTGGGATGCAGGATAAACGGGATTAACTGGATATTGCCGGGACTGAGCGGGGACGGAAATGGAATGCACGTTTCAATTAGGGTGACGGCTGTCGTCTAGGTAAGCCAGCAGGCCGCCAGGTTGGGTAAGTCGAATTCTGAAGCTGCCATCCTCGTTCGTTAGCCGAGCTCAGCACTTGCTTGGCAGCTACCGCTGGGCCCATGACGCAGAACACCCTGTCGGGGGCTTATTTCTTCTTTCGCCCCTTACTACCAATCTTCACCTGGTCCACACCAGAAAGACGGGCGCTTACACTTCTATCTTTCTGATTATTATCATAGTTATCACTGTACATCCAATGTAACACATCAAGAATTTCTTTATTGCTACCCTCATCTGCCGAGTCCGCCCCTTCCAGTATCTCCGGCGTGAGCCGGACCGACCTTTGCGCGATAACAACTCTCGCCAGCAACTCAACGTCAGCCCCATCATCGCTGTAATATTCAATCAGGGATTTCAGTATATTCAGGACGTGTTTGTCCGGTTCCGCCTTTCTCAGCTCGAAAGCTGCGCATGCTTGCAGGACGCGCTCCACTTCCGGCGACCCCATTGACACTTCTGCTGTGCCCTGGCCGCCAAACCTTAACCTGACCAGGGTACCAAAATTGTCCATAACGACCGGCTCAGGCCGTTCGAGATCCTCAGGAAGGCCAAAAAGCAGCCAGTCGGCATCGACAATATCCCTTAGTTCTAAGGCTATCGCTGCCAGCGTATCCGCGGGCGGTGACAGCTCGCCACGCTCGTACCTGCTCAGCGTGTTCTTCGAGACACCCACCCTACCCGCAAAATCTGTCTGGTTGATGCATAGGCGCTTCCTGGCCGCCTGCAATCGCTGGCCAAATTTCCCTCTATATGTGGAATCAAGAGTTGACATATACACCTATATGGCTATTATTTGTCCCTAGTGTACCCGGATACGCGGAATCACTAAGCGATATTGAGGCGAGGGACTATGGAAATCAACAACATCAAACCATCGGCGGACCTGTATTTGGAGGTTAGAGCCGGATTCATCCGTAAGGGAACCACCTTCACCGCCTGGTGCCGTGCCCAGGGGTGGAACCCTACCAATGTAAAAGCTGCATTGATGGGGGCATGGAACGGCCCAGAGGGTCGAAAGGTGCGCAGTCAAGCTGTTCACGATGCTGGCGTGTCCAAAGTTTCGCTCTGTGCGTAATCGCGTCATGGCGCAACCGTACAACGCCGCCACCAGGACGTATACGGCAGGCGCCGACAAATTTTGGAATCGACCCCGATGAGTAGGCCGAAACCGCACGCCACCCCTCGCACGCAAGGCGACGCGATCCGCCTCTGCCTTGATCATGCCAGATTGAGGCACCGTCGCTCCGTCGCCCGTGTGGCCGATCTGGTCGGAACGACGGAATGGGCCATCTATAAGTGGCTGGCGAAAGGGTCTATGCCCAGCGAAAAGATCCGCTCGTTTGAGTTCGCATGCGGAACTCACTACCTCACAAACCATATAGCGCATAGCGCGCACAAACTGCTCATCGACATTCCGGCCGGACGTCCAGTTGCTGACAACTCGCTCCTTGAGCTGCATACGGGATTCAGCGAGGCCGTGGAACTGCTCGCCTGCTTCTATCGTGGCGAAGCCGACAGCGGCGACACCCTCCAGGCCCTCAGTGGCGTGATGGCACAGATCGCCGGGCACCACGAAAACGTTATCAAGCTTAATAACCCCGAGCTCGATCTCTTCCAGGAGGATGCCTGATGGACAAAATCAACCTCCAACAACGAGCGGCTGCGATCACTGATAGCCTTTCCGACCTGTCCCCTACCTATGCCGTGCTAGTGCTCAATTGCGCGCTGAGGCGTGTTCTCTCGGCGTTACCTGAGGTGGAATGGAGTCGTTTGGCCATCTCCCCGGAGATTGATCCTGTCTCCTTGATTCGCGTGCCCGGGTTCCATTCCAAGATCGAACGAAACCCGGAAATCAAGAAATTCATTAACGAGCGCATCGCTATTCCCTATACCAAGTTGGCGGCGCTCTGTGTCGAGCAGTTTGGGGTAGAGGATTCCCCAACAAAAAGCTCGATTCATCGCTACGTTACGAGACTTCGCGCCCAGCTAGGGCTGCAAACCAAGCATCGGAAGGAGAAGCAGCGTGCATCGCACAAACGGTAAACACAATAAGCCGGGGCTCACCAAGTCCCTCCAGCGCGCCACCGAGGTATTCGAGGCGCTTTTCGAAGACGATTTTGCCGGTAGGACGGATGCGGAAATCGCAGAGTCCACCGGAATCCCTGTCACTACGGTGTGGCGTGCCCTTCATACCTGGTTGGCTTTGGGGTGGGTGGTGCAGATTCATGAGCCCGGGACCAAAGCAGTGCGCTGGCGGGTAAGCACCCGGCTTGCCCGGATCGCCACGGCCTATGAACAGCACGCGCTCCGGCGGATACACGAGGTCCGCAATGAGTATATGGCGGTCACTGGCAAGGAGTTGCGCGCATGAGCGGGAAAACGAGACAGCAAGTACAGGAACTGCATCACCAGGTCGAGGCTGCTGACCTGGCTGCAAATCAGGCTGACCGGCAGCAACTCCTCCAGGCGGAAGAGGAGTACAGGGTCTCCGGCTACACCGAGAACCGCGATCTTGCCAATCAGCTGGTTGGACGCATTCAAATGGCCCAGGGGATTGCAAAACTGGCGACCGTCGCCAGTTTGTCGGATCTGGCCTACATCAAGGAAAACAAGCTTTATCAATCGCTTGCGGGGAAAAAGCTAACTACACCGGATGGCGGGGAACTGGCGACGGTCGCCACTTGGGAAGGATTCTGCGAGGCCCTGGGATATTCCCGGCGCAAGATCGATGAGCAGCTACAGAACCTTCGCGAGTTCGGCGAGGAGGCCCTTGACGCCATGACTCGCGCCGGGATCGGCTACCGGTCGCTGCGGAAGCTGCGGAAGCTGCCGGACGATGATCGGCAAATGGTCATCAACGGCGAAGCGGTCAGGCTGGGCGACAAAGAGGCGATCGAGGATCTAATCGAGAGACTAGATGAACGCCATGCACGTGAACGTCAGGCGCTCGAACGTCGGGCCGATGACCTGGCCGCTGACCTTGATGCCTCCCGAAAAGTCATCCAGAAACGGGCTGAAAAAATCGACGAGCTGGAAAGGCTGATACACAGGCGTGAATCCCTGGGTACGGATGACCTGGCACGGGATCTGTCCGAAAAACTCGATCAGGGTGTGCGTGATGCCATTCAGTCTCTGCATGTCCCAAGCCGCGTAATTGGCGAAGTACTCGGCTGGGAGGATGCTCCCCGGGAGCTGCGACACTCCTGTGCCCAAGGTGTTGCGCGAATCAGGATTGCCCTGGACCGCCTCCAGCAACAGTATGACCTGCCTGTCGTGGATCTGGATATTGATGATTCATGGATGCAACACGTCGCAGGTCCCAAGGCGGAGTAACCATCCTATGGGGCGAAGGAAGCAAATCGACAAAGCATACCTGCACGATCTGGCGCAGCGCCTGGAAATCGTGCCGCATAGCGAGAAAGGGGCCTTGGTCGATACCGCCACGCGGGTGCTTGGGGTGTCACGAAATACGCTGTATTCGCACTTGAAATCGGTGGGGTGGTCGTCGGGCCGGAAGCCCCGGTCAGATGCTGGCAAATGTAAAATTACATTCGAGGAAGCCCAGGCCGTGTCAGGGCTGCTAGTCGGTTCATCGCGTGCCACGGGAAAGCAGCTATTGTGCGTCGCAGATGCAATGGATATCGCACGAGCAAATGAGCTGATTTTTACGGACGCTTCACCGTCTACAATGCTGCGCTCCCTTGAGGAGTACGGGCTTCACCCTAAACAGCTGAAACAGCCTTCTCCGCATATCTCCATGCGATCCTTGCACCCAAATCATGTATGGCAGTTCGATGCGTCCGTGTGCGTGTTGTATTACCTGGATAATGGCGGCCTCGCGGTCATGGATAAAGAGCGGTTCTACAAGAACAAGCCAAATAACTTTGCAAAGGTGTCGAATGACCGCGTAATGCGTTACGTGGTCACCGATCACTACAGCGGCGCGTTCTATGTGCGCTATTTCCTCCGGCCAGGTGAAGATAGAGAGACGATATTCGAATTCCTGGTTGACGCGTTCGCTGGTCGCGATCATCCCCAGGAACCCTTGCGGGGGGTCCCTGAAATGCTCGTATGGGACGCAGGGAGCGCGAACCAAAGCCAGCTGATCAAGGGATTTCTAGGATTGCTGGGGGTCAAGCACTGGGCGCACATGCCTGGAAACCCCAGGGCAAAAGGCCAGGTCGAGGGTGCGCAAGACATCATCGAATGCGGCTTTGAGGGTCGGTTGTTCACGATGAAAGTCACCGACCTTGACCACCTGAACGAAGCGGCCAGGATATGGACACGCCATTATAACGCACAAAAGCCACATAGCCGTCATGGGTCGTCACGGTATGGGCTCTGGCAGACGATTTCGAAAGAACAGTTGCGACTATGCCCTCCGCGTGAGGTGTGCGAGCAGTTGTTGGCAGAGGGCGTCGAAGACCGCACAGTCAGGCCGAACCTCATGGTCAGCTATGCGCTTAGAGGCCAGCGCTCACGAGCCTACTCAGTAAAGCATATCCCTGGAGTCATGGTTGGCGACACTGTTCGTGTGAGCGTGAACCCCTATCGTTATCCGAATATCGATGTCCGATTCAATGATGCAGACCGGCGAGAAGTGATATACGAGTGCGTGCCGGAAGAAACCGATTCAGCCGGATTTTTCGTCAACGCGCCTGTCTTCGGCCAAGGCTACAAATCAAATCCCGACACCCGCGCAGATCGAAATCGAAAGGGCTTGCTGAAGGCGACCTATAACGTAGATACCCAGAAAGAGGCGGATAAAAAGCGCGTCAAGCGAGAACCGGCATTTGATGGGCGCATTGATCCCATCGGTTATCTTGTCCCTGAGACGGCTGCCTATTTCATGAATCGCCCAGGCACCAAGCTAGACATGCCAGGGCAGTGCAGCGTTGAGCTGCGCCCACTGCCACTAATTGAAGCCATGAAGCGGCTTGTCTCAATGCTGGGCCGCCCACTCACGGCGGACGAAAATCAACGGATTCGCGAGCGCTACCCGGACGGTATTGCCGAGAGCGCAATCGAAGAGGTGATGGCTTGGCTGACCGGAGTTTCCGGGACACCAGGTCCATCAGTATTAATAGCGAACTAGGAGGGTATATGCATGTCACTCACGCAACGCAAGTCAACTACCTGGGAAGAGCGCAGGGGGCGGCCTCATACGCCGCTAAAGGCCAAGAAGCTCCTTGTCGTGCTCCGGGTGCCGCAGGTCGCCCTGGCGCGAACTCTCGGACTGAACGAATCCGCCATCACGCTGATGCTGACCCGGGATATCTGGCCCGCCCGTCAGGATACCTCGCAGCTGCGCGAAGCGTTCATATCGTTTCTACGGGAGAGAGGCGCATCTGAGGAGGATATAGAAGTGGCATTCGAGAAAGACGATGGTCCGTACCAGCCGCGCACCTCCTGGCAGAGTCAAACGCGAACTGGCCGGACCACCGCTCCGATCGATGACGTAATTCAACTACCGGAGAATGAGATGTTAACACAAAATGCAAGACGACATTTTACGCTGTTTCGCGACCCTTTTCAGGACGACGTGCAAGGGCCCGAGGATGTGTTCCTGTCCGATGAGCATCGGTATGTCAGAGAGGCCATGTTCACGACGGCAAAGCATGGTGGGTTTCTTGCGGTGATCGGCGAGTCCGGCGCAGGCAAGACCGTGCTGCGCCGCGACCTGATTGATCGCATACGGCGCGAAGAGCACCCCATCACCTGCATCCAGCCGCGCATCATCGACAAGGAGCGATTGACGGCGGGGTCTATCTGCGATGCGATCATTGCCGATCTCTCCCAGGAGCGGCCCCGGCGGTCGCTGGAGGCCAAGGCCCGTCAGATCGAGCATCTGCTCACAGGGTCCAGTCGGGCGGGCAACAACCATGTCCTGCTGATTGAGGAGGCTCACGACCTGGCCGTTCCCACATTGAAATACCTGAAGCGCTTCTACGAGCTTGAGGATGGTTTCCGAAAACTCCTGTCGATCATCCTGATTGGCCAGCCCGAGCTGAAGGGCAAGCTGGACGAGCGGCAAAACTGGCAGGCACGGGAAGTAATCCGCCGCTGCGAGATTGCCGAGCTGCTGCCGCTGGGGGG
>SWBZ01005537.1_pt1 | contig 11068 bp, 11 predicted proteins | sample 4693031 | NCBI WGS metagenome assembly SWBZ01 (sample SAMN10267274, study PRJNA491770) | bioreactor metagenome | isolation source: DHS bioreactor inoculated with | place: Japan: off Shimokita Peninsula
CGGCAGTCGTCACCGTGCTGCCGTCGGCCGTTACCGCCGTCAGCGCAAGCACATTGTCGCGCATCGTGCCGTAACGCACGGCGTTGGTGCCCGAAGCGCGCGTCGAGGCCATGCCGCCGAGACTGGCATTAGCCCCCGGATCGATCGGGAAAAACAGTCCCGTGTCGCGCAGATAGGTGTTGAGCGCCTCGCGCGTCACGCCCGGCTCGATCGTGCAGTCGAGATCTTCCGCGTTGACCGACACGATCTTGTCCATGCCCATCAGGTCGAGCGAGATGCCGCCGCCCGGCGCGTTGACATGGCCTTCCAGCGACGTGCCGGTGCCGAACGGGATCACCGGCACCCGATGCGTGGCGCACACGCGCACCACCTCCTGCACTTCCGGCGTCGAGCGCGCGAACACCACGCCGTCCGGCAGTTGCGCGGGGATATAGGTGGTGGTGTGGGCATGCTGCTCGCGAATCGACTGGCCGGTCTGGAACCGCTCGCCGAAGCGTTGTTTGAGAAGGCCGAGCGCGGCCTGGATGCCGTCTTCGTTGCGTTCGACGCGGACCAGATCGGCAAGCGCCATAGGTTCCTCCCGTTGCATTATGCCGCGCAGGCCTTGAGAAGGCGTCCCGGTTCTGATGAGTATCCAAAACCGGGCCGGCAAGCATCCGCATCTTTATCGGCCGCGCCGGAGAGATCATCAAGCGGGGAAATTCAATGACCATCGACGCACCGCTCCTGTCGCGCATCATGGAGATCGAAAAGGACTGGATCGACTATAACGGCCATCTCAACATGGCCTACTACAATGTGCTGTTCGATCGCTGCTCCGACGAGGCGTTCGAATTGATGGGCATGGGCCCCGATTACGCCCATGCGCGCAGGCTGACGATCTACACCGCCGAGGCTCATGTCTGCTACGTCCGCGAGCTGCGTCTGGGCGATCGCGTCCGTGTCTCCTTCAATCTGATCGACCACGACGACAAGCGCCTGCGCGCCTATCAGGAAATCCACCATCTCGACGGCTGGCTGGCCGCGACGTCGGAAACCCTGTCCCTGCATATCGACATGGCCGGGCCGCGGGTCGCCGCATTTCCCGACGACATCATGCAAAAGGTCGAGGCCGTGCGCGCCGCCCACCAGGCCCTGCCGATGCCACAACGCGCCGGCCGCTCGATCGCGATCCGGCGCAAACCCGCCTAGGCCGGGCGATGAATGTCTTCGCCAAGCGCGCGATCGTCGCGCTCAGGGGCTGGGTCGGCCCGAACTGGCGCGATTTCCGCAAGGAACGCCAGCCGCTGGTCCTGTGCCTGGCGCTGGCGATCGGTCTTGGCGCCGGCATTGCCGCGATCGGCTTCCGCGAACTGATCGGCCTCGCGCAATGGTTCTGGCTCGGCAGCCGCTCCGAACAGACCCTGACGGCGGCGGCCGGCATGCCGTGGTGGGTGATCGTCGCCGGCCCGGTCGTCGGCGGCCTCGTCGTGGGCCTCCTGCTGCAACGCATTTCGGTGCGGCGCGCCGGCGGCGTCGCCGACGTCATCGAGGCGCGCGCCTTTACCGGACGCAAGCTCGGCATGGCCGACGGGCTGTGGTCGGCGCTGGTCTCGGCCATCTCGGTCGGCAGCGGCGCCAGCGCCGGGCGCGAGGGACCGATCGTGCATCTCGGCGCAACGCTTGGCGGGGTGATCGCGCGCCGCGCCGCGCTGCCGGAATGGTGCCGCCGCACCCTGCTTTCGGCAGGCGTGGCAAGCGCGGTCGCGGCGTCCTTCAACGCCCCGTTCGCCGGCGTGCTGTTCGCCCACGAGGTGGTTCTGGGCCATTACGCGCTGCGCTCCTTCGTGCCGATCATGATCGCCTCGACCGCCGGCAGCGTCCTGTCCAGGCTGTGGTTCGGGCCCGACGCCTCGTTTTCCGTGCCGGCCTACGCGGTCGCTTCCTATTGGGAATTCCCCGCCTTCGTGCTTCTCGGCCTCGTCTCCGCCGTGGTGGCGATCCTGTTCCAGTTGGCGCTGTTCATCGCCGATTTCGCCGCCCGCCGCGTGGATATTCCGCTCTGGACGCGGCCGGTGGCCGGCGGTGTGCTGGTCGGGGCGATCGGCGTCTTTTTTCCGCATATTCTGGGTGTCGGCTACGAGGTCACCGACCTTGCCCTGTCGGAGCAACTGCCGCTGGCGCTCGTCTTGTCGCTGATCGTGCTGAAAACGGTGGCCACGGCCATCTCGCTTGCGGCGCGCTTCGGCGGCGGCGTGTTCGCGCCGGCGATGGTGGTCGGCGCGCTCACCGGCAGCGCCTTCGGCATGATCGCCTCCAGCCTTTTCCCCGACATGGCCTCCAGCGGCGGCCTCTACGCCATGCTCGGCATGGGGGCGGTCGCCGGCGCCGTGTTCGGCGCGCCGATCTCCACGGCGATGATCGTGTTCGAACTGACCGGCGGCTACGCGCTCGCCATCGCGCTGTTGCTGACGGTGGCCGTGGCCCAGGGCGTTATCCAGGCCGTGCACGGTCATTCCTGGTTCCAGTGGCAATTGCGCCTGCGCGGCCTCGACGTGCGCGAAGGCCCGCACAAGCCGCTCGGCGCCTCGGTGCGGGTGATGGACTTCATGGAGCCGCTCGCCGCAGGCAGCGAACCCCTCGCCTATGACCCCGAACGCAACGGCACGGCGCTGAAACCGACCGACACGCTCGACGCGGCCCTGCGCGCCCTCGACACCGGCGGCCATGAACGCCTGCCGGTGGTCGACCCGTCCGACACCACCCGTATCATCGCCTGGGTCAGCCTGGTCGCGGCCCTGCGCCATTTCAACCAGGCGCTCGTGCGGACCTCGGTCGAGGAACATCGCTGAAGCCGCGCGATCCCTCCCGCCCCACCGACGCAACGTTTGGTTAACCCTAACAAAGTGTGAATGTGGAAAGTCGAAACCCGGCCTTGAACGCCCATGTCGACTCGCACCTAATGCCCCGGGAACCAAATTTGGCGGGCGGGCTTCTTGAACGACACCGAGGTGATGCGTGACGACTGATGTCAAGGCGCTGGCGCAGACGCTTGCCCGAGATCGGCGCTTTTCAGACTATGATTTCTGGCGGGCCAAGAACAATCTCGAAAACGCCATTCACGCCATCGCCGGACGCAACGAGCCGATCCCGATCGACTACCTGCGATGGCGCGCCGTGGTGCGCGAGGCCCGTCATCTGCGGCATGCGGTGTGAGCCTGAAAACCCGCTCCGGCGCGCGTTTGCCGCGCGTCGGCCGCTCGGCCACAATGCAATAGCCGCTGCCCGCCCGGCAGCATCCCTCCCGCGCACGCAGTAGCCAGCACGCATCAAGACTCACGGACCCGCGCCCCATCATCCGGCCGCCAGCCGGGTTTTGTCCGGCGCCGACACCGGCTAGACTGGCGCAAACGGGGGATGGGGAGTGCATTCTTGCCGGGCAGCAACGCTCGCGAGGGTCGTCGTCATGATGGCGGCGCTCGCGCTGGCGGCCTGTAGCGGACCGGGCCGACGCGCCACGGACGGACAGCGGTTTTTTGCCAATCCCGGCCGGCCCGTCCCGGCGCCGCAAATCGTCGGCTGGACCGACCATCTCGCCAGAATGGCGCTTAAGCTGTTTCCGCAAAAGGACATGCTGCCGCCCGGCCACTGGCTGACACCCGCGCAGGCCGAAGCGCAATTCGAAAGCGCACGCGCGGCAAGGCTGGCGCTCACCTGGTTCGGCCACTCCACCTTCCTGATCCGGATCGGCGACCATGCCGTCCTCACCGACCCCGTGCTTGGAAACCGCGTCGGGCCGGGAGGGCTTCATGTTCATCGCCTGCCGCCGCTGCGCCCCGACCCCGGTCTGATCCGGCGTCTCGACGCGATCGTCATTTCCCATGCCGACTACGACCATCTCGACATCGCCAGCCTGGCAAGGCTTGCCGACCGTTTTCCCGACGCGAGGGTGTTCGTGCCGCAGGGTACGGCGTTCCTGGTCCGGCGGGCGGGCTTTGCCCGTGTCGAAGAGATGCGCTGGTACGAGACCGCGCGGCTCGACGGCCTGTCGATCACCGCCGCCCCGGCCATTCACGGCGTCCGCCGCCCGCCCTTTGCCATCGACAGCATGCATTGGGCCGGTTTCGTGGTCCGCGACGGGCAGAACACGGTCTATTTCGCCGGCGATACCGCCGCCGACAACACGGTCTTTTCCCACATGCGCGAGCGGCTGGGTCCCGTCGACGTGGCGCTCGTGCCGGCCGGCGCGTGGTCCCCGCACCACTTTCAGCGCCCCTACCACGTCGACCCGGCCGAGGCCGCTGAACTGGCCCGCGTGCTCGGTGCGCGGCTGGCCGTTGGCATGCACTGGGGCACGTTCGCCCTGTCCGAAGACCCGCCGGCCGAACAGCGGCGGCGTTTCCTCGCCGCCTCGACGCCGCAAACCCGCACCACCGTGTTCCGGATTGGGGAAACACGCGTGTTGGAGCGCTGAAACCTGCAACGGGAGGCATACCCGCGGCTGGGATAATTAGCTACGGGCCGGGCGGGACAGGCGCTCGTCTGCCGATTCGTTGGCCAGGAGGGGAAACCGGGAAAATCCGTCCTGTTCGCCATACCGCCACGCCCGGTTGACGCGGCCCGCAGCACGACGGAAACGGCCGATGGCGAAAAATGGTTCCGCCGACGGGCTTTGGCGGTGACACGCGCCGCGCCGCTGGCCTTTCCGGCGCGAATCACTACATTCAAGGAAATGTCCAGCAGCCCAGACGATTTGCCCATCCATCAAGGGGACGAGATGTCCGCGCCGTCCGCCGGCGGCGGTCTTGCCGCGCGCGCCATGGCCGCGCGCACGCCCCAGGCGCCCGACTATCTTGCCGGCCTCAACCCCGAACAGCGGCGCGCGGTCGAGACCACCGAGGGCCCGGTGCTGGTACTGGCCGGCGCCGGCACCGGCAAGACGCGGGTCTTGACCACCCGCATCGCCCATATCCTGGCGACCGGCCGCGCTTGGCCGAGCCAGATCCTGGCCGTCACCTTCACCAACAAGGCCGCGCGCGAGATGAAGAGCCGTGTCGGGCTTCTGGTCGGCGAACAGGTCGAGGGCATGCCCTGGCTCGGCACGTTCCACTCCATCGGCGTCAAGCTCCTGCGCCGCCATGCCGAGCTGGCCGGCCTGAAACGCGACTTCACCATTCTCGACACCGACGACCAGATCCGGCTTCTCAAGCAGTTGATCCGCGCCGACGGCCTCGACGACAAGCGCTGGCCGCCGCGCCAGTTCGCCCAGATGATCGACGGCTGGAAGAACAAGGGCCTGTCGCCGGCCCAAATCCCCGAGGGCGACGCCCGCGCCTTCGCCAATGGCAAGGGCCGCGAACTCTACGCCGCCTATCAGGAGCGGCTGAAAACGCTGAATGCCTGCGATTTCGGCGATCTTTTGCTGCATCCGATCCGGCTTTTGCGGGAAAATCCGGATATTCTGCGCGAATATCAGCAGAAATTCCGCTATATTCTGGTCGACGAATACCAGGATACCAACACGGCCCAATATATGTGGCTGCGCCTGCTGGCGCAGCGGCCGCAGGCGCAACGCTCCGCCGCGACCCTGGCGCCGGCCGCGGGCGCGCCCGCGAACGAAGGCCGCGAGATCGACCGGGGTTCGGCCGGCGAGGCCGATAGCGCAAGGGAAAATCGGCAGGTAAACATTTGCTGCGTCGGCGACGACGACCAGTCGATCTATGGCTGGCGCGGCGCCGAGGTCGACAATATCCTGCGTTTCGACAAGGATTTTCCCGGCGCCGCCGTGATCAGGCTGGAACGCAACTACCGCTCCACCGCCCATATTCTGGGCGCGGCCTCGCACCTGATCGCCCACAATGAGGGCCGGCTGGGCAAGACGCTGTTCACCGAGCAGCCCGACCCCGACGACGCCAGGGTGATGGTGCACGCCGCCTGGGACTCGGAGGAGGAAGCGCGCGGCGTCGGCGAGGAGATCGAGGCCCTGCAATCCAGGGGCCACGCCCTCAACGACATGGCGATCCTGGTGCGCGCCTCCTTCCAGATGCGCGAATTCGAGGACCGGTTCGTCACGCTCGGCCTCAATTACCGCGTCATCGGCGGCCCGCGCTTTTACGAGCGCGCCGAAATCCGCGACGCGATGGCCTATTTCCGCGTCGTCGCCCAGGGCGCCGACGACCTCGCCTTCGAGCGCATCGTCAACGTGCCCAAGCGCGGTCTGGGCGAAGCTTCCGTGCGCCAGTTGCACGACACCGCCCGCGCGCTCGGCGTGCCGATGCTGGAGGCCGCGCGCCAGCTCGCCGAGAGCGACGAGATGAAGCCCAAGCCGCGCGCGGCGCTGCGCCAGGTGGCGGCCAATTTCGCCCGCTGGCAGGAGCTATTGGACACCACCCCGCATACCGAGCTCGCCGAGACGATTTTGGAGGAATCCGGCTATACCGACATGTGGAAGAACGACCGTTCGGCCGACGCGCCCGGACGGCTGGAAAACCTCAAAGAGCTGATCCGCTCGATGGAGGACTATGAAAGCCTGCGCGGCTTCCTCGAACATGTCGCGCTGGTGATGGACACCGAGCAGGACGAAAACCTCGACGCCGTCTCCGTCATGACGCTGCATTCGGCCAAGGGGCTGGAATTCGAGACCGTGTTTTTGCCCGGCTGGGAGGAAGGGCTTTTCCCCCATCAGCGCGCGCTCGACGAGGGCGGCCGCTCGGGGCTGGAGGAAGAACGCCGCCTGGCCTATGTCGGGCTCACCCGGGCCAAGAAGAACCTGCATCTCTGGTTCACCTCAAACCGCCGCGTGCACGGGCTGTGGCAGTCGACCATACCCTCGCGCTTCATCGACGAACTGCCCGAGGCCCATGTCGAAGTCGCCGAGACCGGCCAGAACTACGGCGGCTACGCCTCCGGCGGCGGCCAGGGCAATTATGGCGGCCGGCGCAACCCCTATGGCGCCTCGCGTTTCGACGAGGCCGGCGGCTCGTTTTCCAACACCTACGCCACGCCGGGCTGGAAACGCGCCCAGCAAAACCGCACCGAGGCGACCGACCGCAACTGGGGCACGCGCTCCGGCCACGGCGTCGAACGCATCGGCTACGGCGAGACCGATTCGGGCTACGGCGCCGGGCGCGGCTCGGTCAAGGGCCGCGTGATTGAGGGCGAACTGGTCGCCAAATCCGTCGCCGACCAGCCCTCGTCCTTTGCGGTCGGCGACCGCGTCTTCCACCTGAAATTCGGCAACGGCAACGTCGCCTCGGTGGAGGGCAACAAACTCACCATCGATTTCGACAAGGCCGGCCAGAAACGCGTGCTCGACGGATTTGTTGAGAGGGTGTGACGGTTTGCGGATGTCGCCATATTTTCGCGCAGGCTCGGCGGCTGGCAGTTGATCTCGTGGGCGCTCGTCCTGTCGCCGTCGGCGATGGCGCTGCTTGGCACAATCACCATGCCGCGAACGTTTATCGGGATCGGCGTCCCGGCCTGATCGGCCTTGCCTGTGTCTCGCTGTGCAGCATGCTGATCGGGTTCTTCCTCTGATATCGCGGCCCGGCCGAGGGCGGCATCGCCACCGTTGGCCAGCTCCTGCAGCCGTTCTTCGGCTTCGCGCGCAGCCGGGCTGCTTTGCGAGCCGGTGACGGCCGCCATGCTCACCGTCACGGCTTCAGTCAACGCCTGCGTGGCTGGCGCGCGCCGCTATGCCGGCTGAAATCAGTCACGAACATCGCCGGCCTGCTGTCGTTTCATCGCCCGGTCGGTGAGCGAGACCCACCACAACAGTCCCACGCCGAGGAAAAACACCCCCAGCCCGCCGAAGAACCCGGCGAAGAAAATGCCGATTGTCGCCAGATTGTTCATGTCATGCCTCCCATCCCGGACCGCCTGCGTCGCCGCGGCGCCAACCCCGACACGCAGAGGTGGGTTTCAACGCCGGGCGACTTCACCGACGATACCGGATCATGACGGCATCAACCGATAATGCCGTCATGATCCGCAGGTCGCCGCACGCTCCGCAATCAATACAAGCATCGGCCAACAGCCATGGCCTTGATGTCGGTCAAGCCGCGCCCGAGGGGTCGAGCATCTCGCGAATGACCACGGCCTGGTTGTGCCGTTCGTCGCGGGCCGAATAGACCAGCGTCAGCGGGCCGTCGCGGCCATGCGCCCGCAACGCCTGGAGCAGGTCGCGACGCTGGTCGAGCTCGTCGCGATAGCGCCGGCGAAAAACCTCCCAGCGCTCGGGATCGTGGCCGAACCATGTGCGCAACGCCGTCGAGGGGCCGATTTCGGGCATCCACAGATCGACCGCGGCCTTGGCCTTCGATAGGCCGCGCGGCCAGACCCGGTCGACCAGAACCCGAAACCCATCCCCGACTTCGGCCGGCTGATAGACCCGCTTTATCCGCACCGTGTACATGGGCGCGCTCCCGATCTTCTGCCCCCGGCGTCGATGCCGCACTCTAGCCCGGTTCCAGGCCGGGCGGAACATCGGCCGCCCCCAGCCGAAGACCGGGCGGAGCGACTACACGCAGAACGTGCCGCCGGCCTTTACCCGATCTCAAAAACCCATCGGCCAAGGTGGGGATGCAGGCCAATCCCTGCACCGCCTTCCCCCAAGGCGGGGTGCTCCTCCCTTCCGTCGTGGCCCCCTGCGACGGAAGGGCCCCACCCTCCGCGACCGGCTTGGCACCGCGACAGGGTCACGCCCGTGACAAGGGCTCCCATTTGTCCAGAAACGCCTCGATTCCAAGGGCTTGCATATCCGGCACGGCCTCGAACAATCGGGCGTCGGGCCAGTCCCACCAGCCGAGCCGCGTGATGCGCTCCACGATTGGCGCGGAAAAGCGCGCCCGCAGCGTCCGCGCCGGCGCACCGGCGACAATGGCAAACGGCGCGACATCCCCGGTCACGACCGCGTTGGCGCCAACGACCGCGCCGTTGCCGATTCGCACGCCGGGCAGGATCACGGCGCCGTGGCCGATCCACACATCGTGGCCGATGGTGACGGGTTTTGCCTGCCTTTGCGCCCGAAACGCCTGGTCGACGCCGAGATAGCGGAAATATTCGTTGGGCCTGTAGCTGATCTTGTGGCTGGTCAGGCGTTCGATCGGGTGCTCGAGCGCGTTGATGCGTGTATTGGCCGCGATCGAGCAAAATTTGCCGATCTCGGCGTAGATCGCCTCGCCGTGGCGCTCGAAATAGGAATAGTCGCCGACCGTGACCTCGCGCAAAACCACGCGCTCGCCGATCGCCACGTAGCGGCCGAGCCGGCAGGTCTTCAGCGTCGCCGTGGAATGAATGCGCGGGCCCGGATCGGTAAATCGCAAATCGGCGCTGTCGTTCATCTCGGCTCCCCGGCTGCGCTTCAAGGGGGACGGCTTCAAGCCGGCCCGCAGCCTTAAAAGCCGGTCTGGCGAAAACCGGCAAGCCTTATTGCGGCTTGCCCTGGCTCCACACGACCTCCTGACCGTAGAGCGGCACGGTCGAGATCGCCATCTTGGCCGAGCCGTCCTGAACCTGACGCGTGTGCGACAGATAGATCAGCGTATCGTTGGCCTTGTCGTAGATGCGATTGACCACCTGCTTCTTCCAGATCAGGCTGATGCCCTGTTTGAAGACCTCCTCGCCGCCTTCGCCGAGCGCGATGTCGCCGATCTTGATCGGCCCGGTCTGCCGGCACGACAGCGCGCTGTTGGAGGGGTCCTCGAACCAGTTTCCCTTCTGCAGCCGGTCGATCATGCCGCGCTCGAAATAGGCGACATGGCAGGTCACGCCTTCCACCTTGGGATCGCGGATCGCCTCCACGATGATGTCGTTGCCGAGCCAGTCGACGCCGACCTCGCCCACTTCCTGGGCCTGCGCGCCGGTGGCAATTGCGCCGGCGGCCAGCATGGCTGCGGCAAGAACAAGAGTGCGGCTCATCGAATACTCCTCAACGCTGTGATCGGCAGATGGGGCCCGCGCGGCGCGGCCGCAAGGGGTTGCCGGGATGTGCGCGACCAAAAGCCCCTTTGCCACCGGCCCGCCGACACACTAGGTTCCCGTCGAGAGGAAACGCAATGTCCGTGCGCCGCGCCACCCTGGCAGTCTTGTCGGTCGCCGCCCTCGCGGCCGGGTCCGGCGTGGTTCTTGCCATGTGGGCGCAACAGGGACCGAAAATTTTCCTCGCGGTCGTCGAAAACGGTTTGGCCTGGTGTTTTTGAGATCGCTTCGACACGGAAATCGGCAGGCAGGACATAACGGACCATGATGCGCGGCGTTCTGATCGGCATTCTTTTTCTCATGGCCGGCGCCGTCGGCTGGCTGACATTCGACTGGTACCGCACCACCTATGCCGGCGGGGAAGCCTTCGGCGCCCCGTTCACGCTTGTCGACCAGAAGGGCGAAAAAATCACCGAAGCCGCGTTCAAGGGCAGCCCGACCGCGTTGTTTTTCGGTTTTACCCATTGTCCGGAAGTGTGCCCGACCACGCTCTACGAACTCGACGGCTGGCTCGACCAGCTCGGCGAGGAGGGCGAGGAGATCGAAGCCTATTTCGTCTCGATCGACCCCGAGCGCGACACGCCGGACGTGCTCGACCGCTATGTCGCCAACGTGTCGGATCGCATCACCGGCATCACCGGCGAGCCGCGGGAAATCGCGGAAATGGCCAAGGCGTTCAAGATCTACGCCAAAAAGGTGCCGCTCGACGGCGGCGACTACACGATGGACCACACCGCCTCGGTGCTGCTTCTGGGACGCAATGGCGACTTTTTCGGCACCATCGCCTATGGCGAGAACGCCGAGACCGCGATCGCCAAGCTGAGGCGACTGGCCAACGAAAGCTGATCGGCAAAGCCGACCGACGGTAGCCGCCGGCCGCATCGCGGGATAAAGCCACGCCCATGCCACTGCTTGCGCGCCGGCCGCCAATCGGGCAGGAAAGCCGGCGCAGGCCCGGCCTGCCCCCTGCCCGCGCCCTGACATCCGACCTGCCCGGACCTGCCGCCATGCAATGCCGTTTGTTCTTTTCAGCCCCGGAAGCCGACGCCAGAAGGCTTTATGACCGTCTCGGCGTCGAATTCGAGCTCGACGGCCATGTGATCGCCATCAC
>SWBZ01005964.1_pt1 | contig 11033 bp, 11 predicted proteins | sample 4693031 | NCBI WGS metagenome assembly SWBZ01 (sample SAMN10267274, study PRJNA491770) | bioreactor metagenome | isolation source: DHS bioreactor inoculated with | place: Japan: off Shimokita Peninsula
AAAAAAACAATGACGCGAATCCGTTTCCAATGATGACGATCATTTTCTTCATGTTCTAAATTCAGCTCCTAAGTCCATTACATAAATTCTACTTTTCAATTGGGAGGGCGAAAAACGCGGCAGACGGATCGCGCGATCACCACCTCCTCATCCGTATACATGACGCGAACAGCGACCCGGCTGGTCTCCGTGGAAATAAAGCCCGAATTCGTCACATTGCATTTTTCTTCGATTTCAACGCCAAGAAATGCAAGCACGTCGAAGATCCGCGCGCGGACTGCGGGGCTTTCTCGCTGATGCCGCCAGCGAACACGAGCGAGTCCAGTTCACCGAGCGCGGCGGCAAAGGCGCCGGCTTCGCGCAGCGCCAACGATTGTCCGCTGCGGCCGCCCCCCCCGGGACGAACAGTTCGCCTGTGTCAACCGGGCGTTTCTTGAGAAACTCGTCGAACAGCTTTTACAGGCCGTAGCGTGCGCGCTCGCCGTCCTGGTCAATACACCATCCAGATCGAATAGACAGCGTCATAGTCCTGTGGCGATAGCAAGCGAGACGAAGGCGGGGCACTCCCGGACGGGCTCATAGTTTGACCCGCTTCAGCAGTTGCGCGTTGATCGCCACCACGACCGTGCTCGCTGACATGAGCACTGCGCCCACGGCAGGCGTGAGCAGGATACCCAATGGCGCAAGCACGCCGGCGGCCAGGGGAATCGCGAATATGTTGTAGCCCGCCGCCCACCAGAGATTCTGCACCATCTTCCGGTAAGTGGCCCTGCTCAGGGTAATGATCCGCGGAATGTCGCGGGGATCGGACCTCACGAGCACGATGTGCCCGGCCTCGACGGCGACGTCGGCCCCCGCGCCGATGGCAATTCCGATATCGGCCGTGGCCAGGGCCGGTGCGTCGTTCACGCCGTCGCCGATCATCGCAACTTTCTTCCCTTGGGCCTGAAGCTCGCGGACCTTGTTGGCCTTGTCGTCGGGCAGAACTTCCGCGAACACGGTGTCGATTCCGAGCTCCTTCGCGACGGCATCGGCCACGGCCTGCGCGTCGCCCGTCAGCATGGCAACCTGGATCCCTCTCTCATGCAGCGCCGCGATCGCTTCGCGGCTCTCCTCGCGGATCGCGTCCGCCACGGCGTAAACGGCCAGGGCACTGCTTTCGCGAACGAGATAGATCGCCGCCTGCCCGCGGCTGGCCGCGGCCTCGGCCGCCTCCTGAAGCGCCGGTGGCACCTGGACATTCTCCGCCTTGAGGAGCGCCGGGCCGCCCATGTGGTACTCGGTGCCTCCGATCATGGCCGCCACGCCCTTGCCTGTGAGGGCACGGAAGCCTTCGGTGGCAGGAACCTCTATGCCTTTGTCCTCTGCGGTCTTCACGATGCCCCGAGCGATCGGGTGCTCGGACTCCGATTCGATGCCGGACGCGATGCGAAGCGCTTCGTCCTCCGCTAGACCTTCCGCAACGGACATGGCCACGACCCGGAACTCGCCGAGCGTCAACGTTCCTGTCTTGTCGAAAATCACAGTGTCGAGGTTGCGGGCCTCCTCGAGCCCACGCCGGTCCCGCACCAAAAGACCATTGCGGGCCCCCAGCGTCGTGGAGATGGCCACCACCAACGGCACGGCCAGTCCGAGCGCGTGGGGGCAGGCGATCACCAGCACCGTCACCATCCGCACCACGGAGAAGTCGATCGCTGCCCCCACCAACTGCCACACCCCTAGGGTGATGGCGGCGGCGCCGATCGCCACGAAGGTCAGAAGCCGGGCTGCGCGGTCCGCCAGGTGCTGCGCTCTGGATTTTGATTTCTGCGCATCGGCCACGAGCCGCATGATGCCGGATAGCTTGGTCTTTTCCCCCGTCCCGGTGACCTCGACGCGCAGAGATCCTTCTCCGTTGATCGTGGCGGCGATCACCTCGTCGCCTTCCCGCTTCTTCACCGGCCGTGACTCCCCGGTGATCATCGCCTCGTTGATGTCGCTCTCGCCCTTGCGGACCACGCCGTCCGCGGGAATGCTCTCGCCCGGACGGACCAACAGGAGGTCACCGTTTTGCAACACGCTGACGGCGACCTTCTCCTCGCCCCCATCGGTGATCCGCGTCGCGGTATCCGGAAGGAGCTTCGCCAGTTCCTTCAATGCCCCTTGAGCCTGATTGATGGACCGCATCTCGATCCAGTGACCAAGGAGCATGATCGTGACCAGCGTAGCCAATTCCCACCACAGCGCATTCGCCTCGAGCAGCCCGAGCTGAACGACCCAGGAGAACAGGAAGGCGACCGTGATGGCTAGCGAGATAAGCGTCATCATACCCGGCAGTCGGGACCGCAGCTCTCGCCACGCTCCCTTCAGGAAGACCAGACCGCCGTAGACGAAGATGACCGTGGCGAGCACGGGCCCGATCCAGTCCGATCCGGGGAACTCCGGGGCCCGGTAGCCGAGGAGCTCCTGGATATGTGCCGACCAGAAGACCACAGGAACAGTGAGAGCCAGCGAGAGCCAGAACCGGTCCCGGAACATCGCGGGAGAGTGGCCCTCGTGCTTGTCATGGTTGTCGTGGCCTGCATGGCTGGAGGCCGCTTCAGGCTTGTGGGGCTGGGCGCCCGCCGCCTCCTTATGGTCTTTGTGTTCGTCGGCTGGAGAAGTGGCCGGTACGGGTGCCGGAGTGGCGGCGGGAGCATCCGGTGTAGACGGCGGCGCCTCGTCTTGTTGTTCGTGTCCTGAAGGTGCGATGGGCGTGACGGAAGCGGCATCCGGTGCCGACTTCGACGCAGTGGGCGCGGAGCTTGCAGGTGGCTCGCCCGGTGCCATGTGGCCTTCATGACCCTCGTCCGTCGAGGCGAAGGCTGGCGCGGCGGAATCGTACCCGCGTTGGCGCACGGCCGACTTGATATCGGCGACCTCAAGTCGGGTTTCGTCGTAGCGCACGGTGGCGCTTCCGGCAGCGAAATTCACAGTAACGCTTTTGACACCCGGCACGTCACGAATCCGCCTTTCCACTTCGTCCACGCTCAATACCGACAGCATGGCGTGCACTTCAATAACGCACGTTTTCATCGCGTCTCCTTAGCCGTCTTCATACTCAAAATGTCTTGTTTCGCCCCCACTTATTTTGCAAGTTGGTCGCCATCGAGATATGCAGCATCGTATGCGAATACGATTTGCGGATCCGGCATGATATGTGCGTGCTTTCCATACTCACCTCACCGACTGCCGCGCCAGACCGTCGTGGAACATCCCCCGGTCGTAGAACCTGCGCCCCATACGGGGCCTGCGAAAACACCGACTTCAACTTCCACCGGCACCACTGAGGCACATGACGTCGCTTACCGCTGGAGCAGATATTTGATCAACCCCGCCAGCAGCAGGATCACCACCGCCCAGAACAGGATTCCCAATCCCCAATGACCGAATCCAAAACCCCAGTGCCAGTCGCCGAAACCGTTGTGCATCGAGTCGCCCTCCTCAGGTCGGATCCCCATCGCGGATCTCTTCCGCATCGCTTGAATGAGGCACGGGACGGAAACCCCGCACCCCCAAATGTCACTTCTCCATCATGCGCATACGCATGAGCCTGCGAAACGATATCTACCGCGTTCCCGCATGGCTGAAGAAGCGACGCAGATCCTCCTCGCTGGGCTGGCCCTGGAACACCACACGGTTATCCACCACCAGCACTGGAGAATGCCGGATACCGAGCTTCAGGGCGGCCTCCGGATGCTCCTCGACAAACATGAGCTCATAACCGATACCGAGGTCGCGCAGCTCCCGCTCCAGATTAGGCCGGTGACTGCAGGTCCTGGTCGCTACAATCTGTACTTTCATGGGGCGCTCTCCTTCGTCTCAAAAACCCGCCGTGTGGTTCTCCTTTCCTTATGTGCGTGCTTTGCATATTCACCTTCCCTACTGCCGCGAGCCAGTGCGCAGTGCGTCAAGACTCCACAGGCTGTCGCGGTGCCGCAGCAAGAACAGGCATACAAACCCCGCCAACGCAGGAAGCGCGGCGAGATACATATGGTTGTCTCCGAAAGGGGATAACAGCTCACGGTAGGTAGCAAACGTCGAAACGGCATGCACCAACAGTCCCAGGCCGTAGCTCAACGTTCGCCGCCACCCGACCAGGATAGCGAGCGCCAACGCGATCTCCAGCACTCCCACCGCGGAGACCAATGTGGTCGACAGGTCCATGCCATAGTACTGCGAAAAGATGCTCGCGGCCGCCTGTGTTGCCAGCAGCTTGTCCAGCCCGAATAGCAACAGGAACACACCCAGGCCGATGCGCAACACCAATAGAGAAATTCTCAGCTCTCTATCCATAACCTACCTCCAAAGGGGATCCGGTTTGGTTTGCACATCTTATTCGATAGCCATCCGCCCAGATCGCGGGCATGTTGCCTGATTCTTCAGGGTTCCACCATGTATAGGAATGCGAGCGGCAATCGCGCCACCCACGTTCCCGCGAACACGGCTCAGCGACGCCGCATACGATCGCGCTCCTGCTGATGCTCCATCATCTGATCCATCATCATCTGCATCATATCCATGCGCTGCTGCATCATCTCGGGAGACATGCCCATGCCGGCACCTTCGCCACCCTTACCCATCATGCCGCTTTTCCCATCCTTGCCCATCATGGCGCCTTTGCCATCCTTACCCATCATGCCGCCATCCATCTGCTGCATCATTTGCTGGCGACCGCCCATCATCTCGTGCATCTGATTCATGGTCTCGCGCATCTCCTTCATGTGCTGCTGCATGAGCTCCCTGTGCTGGTCACTGTCATCGGTCTTCCGGGCCTGTTCCATCATGCGGTCCATTTTCTGCACACGTTCCTGCATGTTCATCATGCCGCCACCCTGTGGTGCGGCCGATACCGTCATGCTGGCAACCATGAGCGTCACGAACAATAGCGTTTTCCGTTTCATTTTCAATTCCTCCAGTTATCACTTTTGCACCTCGATCGTTCGGTTGGCATCTCCATTTGGAAATGACCAACCACCGTTGAGAAACCCCTGACCAGATCCATCCCCGCTGGATACCGGCCTGCGCCGGTATAACGGGTCAATCAGAGGTTCCATATAAAGCATCCAGCCAAGCACTCACTCCGAGGGCCCCGGCCCAAGCGTGGGACTCTCGGTGCGCGGCTGGATGCTTTGTACCTGCAGGGCTGTCAACCCGTATTTCGAAAAACGGCCGTGATCGTAATACAGGACATCGATCACGATCCCATCACCGTCTAACACCAGAGTATAGGTCCGGTGCCATTCCCGTTGTCCGACGTCATACAACCAACCAAGCAGTCCGTTGGGAAGGGTGAACTCCCTGTTCGCCTTACCGTGATGCGAAAAGGCCGCGCCCTTGCTGATGACGCCCAGCGGATACCTCGCCAAAACCTTTTCCGGACCCTCCTCCAGCGAAAAACCTGGCGGCATCTGCGCAGGCGGCTGCTGCGCCTGAGCAGGAGACCCGCCTAGAACCAGCCCGAGAATCAACATCGGGATAACACCAATTCCCATTTTCATGAATATAGCCTCCATTTCTCAGCCTGCCGTAGTCCCAGGCACGTCGCCTCAATCCAACACCATCGCCATCTGCCACCCTTCACCCGTCGGCAGATATCTTCAGAACCAGAAGCGCAGCCCGGCGACGAGGCGTGTCTCACTCGTGTCTTCGCCGGCGGCCCGCGCCAGGTCCTTGGTGTCGCCGAAGGTCCCGGCCCACTCGATCCCCAGGTAGGGAGCGAACTCGCGCCAGATCTCATAACGCAGACGGATACCGGCGGCGATACCGGAAAGGCCGGAACCGATGCCAAGCTCGCGGTCGTCCTTACCGTGGAAGTCCGCCTCGATACGCGGCTGCAGAATCCATTTCTGGGTCAGCAGCAATTCATACTCGGCTTCCAGGTTAAGCGCGGTACGCCCTCCTTCCCCGATATAACCCGTGGCATCGATTTCAAACCAGTAGGGCGCCAGCCCCTGCACACCGAAGGCCAGCCAGGTACGGTCGGGGCCTTCGCCAGCGTCATGGCGGACGCCGAGCTGGGTGTCCCAGAACGCGGCCACGGCATGATTCCACAGCAATTCGGTACTGGCTTCCTCGAACCTGCCGTCATCGTATTCACCCTCGGCCTTCAGCACGGCACGATCATAGGTGCGCCCATACCAGGCCTGCAGGTCATAGGCCGCGGAGGTATTGCCGTCGCTGCGGACGGCTTCGAGCCTGTCCACCAGCAACGATCCAAACCGGTGCTCGTCCGCGAGCCTCAGCCTTTCAGGTCCGAAGCTGTAGCCACCGGAATAGGCATGCGGATCGCGCGCATCCGGAGGCGCCGAGCCGCCCTGCATCGATTCCATTTCCATTGCCGAGGCCCCGCTCATGCCGGCCATGACGAGGACAAGGAGCGCCGTTCGTTTGCGCATTGCCGTCCTCTCCTTCCATCGCAGCGCACTCATGCCACGACCACCTCACGGAACATGCCCGCGTCCATGTGATAGAGAATATGGCAGTGCCAGGCCCAGCGGCCGAGCGCGTCCGCAGTCACCAGGAAGCTCACCCGTTGCGCCGGCTGCACACTGATGGTGTGGCGGCGCGCCAGGAAGCGACCCTCCGGGTCCTCCAGCTCGCTCCACATGCCGTGCAGATGCATGGGGTGGGTCATCATGGTGTCGTTGACCAGAATCACCCGCAGGCGTTCGCCATAGCGGAAATGAATGGGCGTGGACTTGCCGAACTCCACACCGTCGAGCGACCAGGTGTAGCGCTCCATGTTGCCGGTGAGGTGCAGCTCCATCTCCCGCTCGGGGCCGCGCGCGTCGAGCGGCCCGCCCAGGGTGTGGATGTCGGCATAGGTCAGCACGTGCCGGCCGTTGTCGCGCAGGCCGACGCCAGGATCGTCCAGGTTGCTGCGTGGGAAGTCGACGCGCATGTCGACGCTTGGACCATATTCGCTCCGGGCGTGGTGGGCGCGCACCGGGGCGGCCATAACCATACCCGCGTCCATGGCGTGACCGCTGTGATCCATGTCATCCATCCCGGCCATGTTCCCGTGGTCCATGGCGCCCATCATATCGGCCATGATGAGCGGCTCGGGCGCATCGAGTGCCGGGACCTCGGCCTCCATGCCGATACGCGGCGCGAGCGTGCCACGCGCAAAGCCGGTGCGGTCCATGGCTTGCGCGAAGATGGTGTAGGCGCGGTCGTCCTTGGGCTCGACAATTACGTCATAGGTCTCTGCCACACCAATGCGGAACTCGTCCACCGTGACCGGCTCGATGTCCTGGCCATCGACATGAACGACCGTCATCTCGAGCCCGGGAATACGTACGTCGAAGAAGGTCTGGGCACCCGAGTTGATGAAACGCAGCCGCACGCGCTCGCCACGGCGGAACAGGCCCGTCCAGTTGCCCGCGGGCGTAGTGCCGTTCACGAGGAAGGTGTAGGTGTAGCCCGAGATATCGGCCAGGTCCGTCGGGTTCATGCGCATCTGGTTCCACATCCTGCGCTTGTCCAGGGCGTTCTTGAGTCCCGTGTCGGCCACGTCGCGGAAGAAGTCCCCGACGGTCGGCTGGTTGAAATTATAGTAGTGACTCAGCTTCTTGAGCTTGGCCAGCACCCGCATCGGGTCCTCGTCGGTCCAGTCGGACAACTGCACTACATAGTCCCGGTCGGCCTGGATCGTGTCCCCGCGCGCGGGATCGATGATGATGGCGCCATACATACCCGTCTGTTCCTGGAACCCGGAGTGGGAGTGGTACCAGTAGGTTCCCGACTGCCGCACCTGGAATCGGTAGGTAAAGGTCTCCCCGGGCCGGATGCCCGGGTAACTGATGCCCGGCACCCCGTCCATCTGGAACGGCAGCAGGATGCCGTGCCAGTGGATGGAGGTGTCCATGGGCAGCCGGTTGGTGACACGCAACGTGACCGTATCGCCCTCGCGCCAACGCAGGATGGGTGCCGGGATCGAGCCATTGATGGTGGTGGCCAGGCGTGGTGTACCGGTGAAATTGACCGGCGTCTCGGCGATGATGAGGTCGAACTCCGTGCCGGACAGGATTGGCGGCGTGCCGGAACGGGTGCCGGCCGCCTCCCCCGCCCGGGCCGGTCCGATCCAGGGCTGCAGGCCCAGCAACACCCCGCCCGCGGCCAACCCCTGCAGGAAGCGCCGGCGTGGCGGATCAGGCAGTATCAGGGAAATTCGGCTACGGGATTTCATTACGGTTCATCCTTCGCTGCAATTCGGTTGATCCTGGTATGCGACAGATGGCAGTGTCACCACCCGGTCGCATTCCTTGCAGCAAGCGTAGTGCAAGCCCCTGTCCCTGAGGTGACGCCGGCATTACAATTGTGTAATGCTCCTGTCATCTTCCCGACAGTGAAGCGCAGTTACCCTGATATTCCATTCGCCAAACCCCTGGGAGCGAAGATACCGGGGCCGTGGGCGGCACCTTTTCTACTCTTCACCGAGCACAGCCCGGACCACGCATGAAAATACTGATCGTCGAGGACGAAGCCAAAATCGGTGAATACCTCCGCCAGGGCCTCGCCGAGGCTGGCTTCGTGGTGGACCTTGCCCGTAGCGGGCTCGATGGACAGCACCTCGCCATGACCGGCTCGTATGACCTGCTGATCCTCGACGTCATGCTGCCGGACATCGACGGCTGGCGGATTCTGCAGTCGCTGCGCGAAGCGGGAAACAAGGTCCCAATACTGTTTCTCACCGCGCGCGACAGCGTGGACGACCGCGTCAAGGGACTGGAACTCGGCGCCGACGATTATCTTGTCAAACCTTTCGCTTTCGCCGAACTGCTGGCCCGGGTGCGCACCCTGCTGCGGCGCGGCACCGTCCCGGTAATGGAAACCATGATCCAGGTGGCCGATCTCGAGCTGGACCTGATGCGCCGGCGTGTCTCTCGTGCCGGACGGCGTATCCCGCTCACTGCCAAGGAGTTCGCACTGCTGGAGCTCCTGCTACGCCACCGGGACGAGGTCCTGCCGCGCTCCTTGATCGCCTCTCAGGTCTGGGACATGAATTTCGACAGTGACACCAACGTCATCGACGTCGCCATCCGACGACTGCGCGCCAAGATCGACGATGACTTCGAACACAAGCTCATCCACACGGTTCGCGGCATGGGCTACATGCTGGATTCTTCGGGCGAGGCCTGAGCATTCGATGCGCAGGCCGCTCTCCCTCACGCTGCGCCTGACTCTGTTCTTCAGTATCGCGGCGGCCATCGTATTTCCCTTGTTCGGCTGGATCATCGATCGCTCCATGCAGCATTACTTCGACGAGGAGGATGCTGTCGAACTCGAGAGGATCACCAATATGGCACAGGAACTACTTACCGACCTCCAACCCGGCGGTGAAGACAAGGACAGCGGGCAATGGTTTGAGGGCTTCCCGGCAGGACATCGAGACGCCCTGCTTCATATCGTTTCGTACGACGGGCGCATACTCTATGCCAGCCCTGGGGTAAATCTTTCCAGCTTGGTGCACCAAGCCCCTGAACACACCATGACGGATCGGATTTTTCATTGGCAACACACGGACCACAATTACCGGGTGTTAGTCCGGCATGTGGATGCGAATCGCACGACGGGTGACGCGACTTACACGGTGATCGCCGCCGTATCGATCGATCATCACCTGCGTTTTCTGCAGGGTTTCAGGCACAATTTGTGGCTCATGTCGGCCAGCGGCATCATCATCATGACCTTCATGGGCTGGCTCGCGGTACGCCAGGGACATGTGCCTCTGCGCCGCATCACGGCACGCATCCGGGAAACCGGCGCCAGCCGCCTGCGTACCCAGATTCCGCCCGGATCCCTGCCGGCGGAACTGGCCGATCTTGCCATCTCGTTCAACGAAATGCTCAGGCGCATCGAGGAAGCCTTTATCCGCCTCTCGAACTTCTCGGCCGACATCGCGCATGAATTGCGCACCCCCGTGGCCAATCTGATGACCCAGACCCAGGTCGCACTGTCCGGCAAGCGCAGCGCGGATGAGTATCGTCGTATTCTCTATTCCAACCTGGAGGAATATGAACGTCTCGCACAGATGACCAGGGACATGCTGTTTCTGGCGCAGGCGGACCACGGTCTGAGCAGGCTGGAGGTATCAGAACTGAACCTGGACGAGGAAGTGCGGGCATTATTCGACTACTACGAGGCCTGGGCCGAGGCACACGGTGTCACGCTGGAACTGAACGGTAGCGCGACCATGATGGGAGACCGGCTGATGTTGCGACGCGCCTTGGGCAACCTCCTGTCCAACTCCATCCGTCATACTGCGCCCGACCAGACGGTTTCGGTGCACCTCGCACCCACCGCCGGCGGCGGGATCGAGATCATGGTCGAGAACCCTGGCGCGATACCCACTGAACATCTTCCGAGACTGTTCGACCGTTTCTATCGCGCGGACCCGTCCCGGCAACGCAGCGGCGAAGGCGCCGGACTAGGCCTGGCCATCGTTAAATCGATCGTCGAAGCCCACGGCGGGACGATCGAAGCGACCTCCGGGGCCGGTCGAATCCGATTCCGGATCAGACTTCCGGTTGCAGGCCCTGACCTGAATAATGCATGAAAAACCAGATCTCCCCGTCGATCCGATCCCTTCTCCGCCATGGCGTTCTGCTGGCCGTACCTGCACTTCCGCTGCAGTACGCCTGGGAGAATATCCAGTGCCGGCTGTTCTTCGTGCACCGCGCCAATCCCGCCGACCAGTGGTCCATGTTGCAGGCAGCGGGCGGTGACCTGCTCCTCACCTGGATCGCCTACCTGGTGGTGGCCACGCTTACGGGACGCTGGCTATGGCTGCAGGAGCGCTGGACCGCCCGGGTGTGGATCAGTCTGCTGGGCACGGCGCTGGTACTCAGCATCTCCATCGAGCTCTATGCCCTGGCCACTCAGCGCTGGGAATACACCGCGATCAACCCTCGTATTCCGGGCCTGGGAGTCTCGGTGGTACCGTTGCTGCAGTTGATGATCTTGTTTCCGGTCACCTTCGGGTTGGTCCGGATATGGGAACGAAGGTGACC
>SWBZ01003276.1_pt1 | contig 11008 bp, 12 predicted proteins | sample 4693031 | NCBI WGS metagenome assembly SWBZ01 (sample SAMN10267274, study PRJNA491770) | bioreactor metagenome | isolation source: DHS bioreactor inoculated with | place: Japan: off Shimokita Peninsula
ATCCACGAACTCGCCATGAGGGCCCGCGGTGTAAATGGCCGCACAATGAGGCCGGATACACGTAGGAACTCGACCGCTCCTTCCCTTCGACAAAGATCAGAAAATGCTTGCTTCCCCGGGGGCGTCCATACACGTTGACATATGTCTCCAAACCGGGCACGCGATGCTATCCCGTGCCCACTATGATAGCATTCGAACAGGCATGTTTGCTCTCACAGTAAGCATTTGAGAAGGTTGCTAAGGGAGGCATCAGGTTCTCTGATCCCGCGAGCCCTCACTCTTCACGATGCCATAGCTTGAAATGCTGTGTGCCAGCCGCGTCCTGGCGACATAACGGCCGCGCTGCCTGCGATTGATGCTCGTTTCGCAATTCTGCGGTCAAAATGGCATTAGTGCGCGGACTTAACTGCGATAAGCTGGTTTTGTCTAAGCGGGTCGAAGCATACAGGATAGTTTGGGAGGATCCTGATTGCCACGCCGCTACTGGATGAGGCGATGAGGAGATCGCGTCATTCATCGGCCAGAGCGTTACACAGCCCTGCGGAGAACGCCGTTTGTCGAGTTGTGGCGCCGGCTCGGTGGCGAGCCAACCAGGTGCTGGACTGTGTCCGCCAATCGGCTGGCCAATAGGGGAGGAGTTTCAATAGTGAAGTTGGTTAATGATTTTGAGGTCGATGCGCCGATAGCGCGCGTGTGGTCAACGCTGATAGACGTTGAGCGTATCGCGCCCTGCTTTCCCGGTGCGCAACTTCAAGAGGCTGAAGGCGAAGAGTATCGCGGCGTGGTCAAGGTAAAGCTTGGCCCGATCACTGCCGAATTTAAAGGCGTCGCAAGGATAACCGAACAGGACGACAATGCCCACCGGGCCGTGATCGTAGGCTCTGGAAGAGGATCGCAAGGTCAAGCTTCGGCGGTCGTCATCGTGAAGGCAACGCCGGTTGAGCGACGCACGAAAGTGAATGTCGAAACAGATGTCACCCTGTCCGGCCGCGTGGCCCAGTTTGGCCGAAGCGGGATAATGGTTGAGGTCAGCGGGAAAATCGTCTCTCAGTTTGCCGACAACTTAAGCCGCATGCTTGGGCAAGATGCCGCCGCTATAAGCGATCAGCGTTCGATCGAGACCACGGCGGAGGCGACCCACACGGCATCCCCCACTATCCGGAAAATAGAATCTTCGGAGACCGAGGCACTTGACCTCGTCGCTGTGGCGGGCAGCAGCCTGCTTCCGAGGTGGCTTCAACCGATCGCAGCCAAGATTGGCGCCTTCTTGGCCGCCATGCGGCTGCGGCAGACATCGAGATAAATCGTTTTGTTCCGCAAGATCGACAGTAGGAGCTGACTGAGTGACAACATCCAGGGAAGGTGCATAAGCGATGAAGCCGAATTCGTTTAATTACCACGTACCAAATACCATCGACCAGGCAGTGAAGCTCCTGGCGAGCGACCCCGACAACAGTCGGGTATTGGCAGGGGGGCAGAGCCTCGTCTCCATGCTCAATCTTCGTCTGGTCAGCGTCGATAATCTAATCGACATCAATCGTATTCCCAAATTGAACTATGTGCGGGTCGAGGCGGGAGGCGCGGTCGTGATAGGCGCGCTGGCCAGACACAACGACGTGGCAGATTCCAAGGACGTTCGTGAGTCGCTGCCGCTTCTTTCAACGGCGCTTTCATATGTTGCCCATTCGCAGATACGCAATCGGGGCACTGTCGCCGGAAGTCTATGCCATGCTGATCCCGCAGCCGAAATGCCGGCAGTCTGGTTGGCGCTCGACGGCGAGTTGACCGCACAAAGCGAGAGCGGCACGCGAACCATCCAGGCAGATGATTTCCTCATCTCCTCGTTTACGACCGCGCTGGCGCCGGGCGAAGTCGTTACTCAGGTTCGATTCAACGGCATTGTCGGCGCCACAGGATGGTCGTTTGAGGAAGTCGCGAAGCGGCATGGTGATTTCGCGCTTGCCGGTATCGTGACGCTGGTGACGTTGAAGAATGGGGTCGTGAGCAGCGCGCGCATTGTGCCTTTCGGGGTTGGTCCACGCCCCGTGCGCGTCACCTCTGCCGAAGAACTGCTGATAGGGGTAGCTGCAAGCGCGATTGATGACGCCTTGCTTGACCGTGCCGCTTCTGCGGTCGCGGCGGCCGTAGAGCCCGCGGATGATATTCATGCCAGCGAGGAATACCGCCGTCACGTCGCTGGCGTTTTGACCCGCAGGGGCCTGCGCCGGGCGATCGACCAAGCCAAGCAACGCAGCTGATCCGCTGAACGAGCTTATCGCCGTTCGCAAATATTTCAGAGGACAATTCGAAATGAGCGCAACAAAACATGCAGTTTCTCTGTCGGTCAATGGTGAGTCCTACGACATCGTCATAGACGCGAGGCGTACCCTTGCCGACGCACTACGTGAAAACCTCGGCCTTACTGGAACCAAGCTCGGATGCGAACACGGTGTTTGCGGGGCTTGCACCGTTCTGATCGACGGAAAATCCGTCAGGTCCTGCCTGATGTTCGCTGTCCAGGCATCTGGATGCGAAATTACGACTGTGGAGGGCCTAGACGTCGACGGCGAGCTCGACTTCGTACAGGAGGCTTTCGCCAAGAATCACGGGCTTCAGTGCGGCTTCTGCACGGCTGGTATGTTGATGTCCGTACATTCTTTCCTGAAGACAAACCCGAACCCGACCGAAGACGAAATTCGGCTGGAGTTGGGTGGGAACATCTGCCGCTGCACCGGCTATCAAAACATCGTCAAATCGATCGCGGCTGCCGCCGTGAGCAACCGATAACAGCGCTGAGGGGAAATACAATGGCCAAAGCTGCTTCCAAAGTCAGGCTTCCAGAAGATCGCTCCATTCGCAAGGGAAAATGGATCGGGGCTAGAGTACAGCGCGTCGAAGACCCCCGCTTTCTGACGGGCAATGCCAAGTATGTCGCGGATATCGTGCTCCCGCGCATGATGCATGCGGTGTTCGTGCGCTCGCCGTACCCGCACGCCTTGATCAAGTCGATTGACAAATCGGTCCTGCCGGGACTTGGCCAAACAGTGTTTGCGTTTACCGGCGAGGACATGCGCGACGTACCCGCGCTGATCGACGTCGTGACGCTCCCGACGCTTCTGAAGACGCCGCAGCACGTCATGGCGCTCGACAAGGTCCGCTTCGCGGGCGAGGCGGTTGCCATCGTGGTCCACGCAGACAGATATGTCGCGGAGGATCTCGCGGAACGGCTCGGCGAAGCTGTCGAATATGAGGAACTGCCCCCGGTCCCGAACATCGAGGCGGCCATTCGGGCGGACGCTGCGATCCTGCATCCCGCGATAGGCAAGAACGAGGTCTATCGGGAGACAGAGGTTCACGGCGATGTCGACGGAGCGTTCAAGCAGGCCGATCAGACGTTCAGCACCAGATTCTATCACAATCGATACGAGGCGGCGCCGATGGAGTGTCGGGGCGTGCTGGCGAACTACGAGCGGCATGACAGCCAGCTGACTGTCTGGTCATCGACCCAGATGCCGCATTTCCTCGGTTCGATCATCGCGGGCAAGCTCGGCCTTCCGGCGCAGAGAGTGCGGGTGATCGCACCGGAGGTTGGCGGAGGCTTTGGCCAGAAAATGTGCACGTCGCCCGAGGAAATCGTCCTTCCATGGGTCGCGACGCAACTCGGCCGACCCGTCAAATGGATTGAAGACCGTCGCGAGCACCTGCTGGCCGCCACCCATGCCAAGGAGGAGTTCATCAACCTGGATGTCGCCGTGAAGGACGATGGCACCATACTTGGGGTTCGCGGGGAGTTCATCGGCGACGGCGGCGGCTACTCCTTCAACACCGAAAGCGCTTTGATCGAGCCGGCCCTGGCCGCGAAATCGTTCTGTGGTCCGTACCGTATCGAGAACTTTGAAGAAACCGTGGCTGCTTCCCTAACGAACAAAAGCCCTACCGCCGCCTACCGCGGCGTCGGCTGGACGGCGGCGAATACTGCCCGCGAAATCATCGTCGACGAAATCGCTCGCGGTCTCAAGATTGACCCTGCGGAACTGCGCCTCAAGAATATGCTCGACTCGGACGAACTGCCGTACCGTACAGCAACCGGCCAAGTCTACGACAGCGGAAGCTACAAGGCGTCGCTAAAGAAGGCGCTTGAGGTCGTCGGTTACAGCGAGTTCCGGGCAAGGCAGCAAAAAATGCGCAGCGAGGGGCGTTACATAGGCCTAGGCATAAGCTCCTACGTGGAGCAGACGGCATGGGGAAGCGACTCGTCTGCCCAGGCTGGCACGCCGCTGCCGTCGCATGACAATTCCACGGTAACCATGGACCCCGGCGGAAAGGTCACGATCAGCACCAGCGTTTCCGGACACGGCCAGGGACATGAGACTGCGCTGGCACAAGTCGCGGCAGACGGCCTCGGCATCGACATCTCTGATGTCAAGGTCCTGCACGGTGATACGCTGACTTCGCCCTATGGCCTAGGAACCTATGCCAGCCGCAGCGCGGTCATCGGAGGCGCTACTGTGGCTCGCGCGTCAGCGGACGTCCGCAGGCAGGTCCTTCGCGTCGCCGGTCGCATGCTTGAGGCCAGCCCGGAAGATCTCGTCATCGAGGACGGGAAAATCTCGGTCGCGGGTGCGCCGTCCGTCTCCAAAACCATGCAGGAAGTTGCTTTTGCTTCATACTGGGACGGAAACCTGCGCGACGATGAACCAGGCGAAAGCCACGAGCCCTTGCTCTCATCAACGCGCTTCTACGACCCGCCGGCATCCTATGCGAACGGCTGCATCGTTGCCTTGGCGGAAGTCGATGTCGACACCGGGCAGGTCACGCTCGCCCGCATGGTGGTGGTCGAAGACTGCGGAACGGTTATCAATCCGATGATTGTCGAGGGGCAGGTCCACGGAGCAATTGCGCAAGGCGTGGGCGGCGCTCTACTTGAGCACCTGATCTACGGCGAGGATGGTCAGCCGCTCACCACCACCTATATGGACTACCTTGTGCCCACGGCGCCGAATCTGCCTCCGATCGAGGTGCATCATATGGAGACACCGTCACCCTTTACGATTGGCGGCATTAAGGGAATGGGAGAAGGCGGGCAAATTGCGACGCCGGCAGCAGTAGCGAACGCGGTGGCCGACGCGCTCGCTCCGTTCGGGGCACGTGTGACCAAACTCCCCCTCACGCCGGACACTGTCCTCCGGATGATCGGCACAATCGGATCGGCGTGATACTTGAAACGGACCCGGTCGATACAGTTCGACACTACCTTTGGAACCTGTGACAATGTCGCGACGAACTGATTTCACAGCAGAGCGACAATCCGCTCTGCCTTTCGACAACGTGTCCGAGGTCAAGACTGCACTGATCGGCGAGGGATACCTCGCCGATCAGGGATTGGCTGCGGCCATTCTGCTTGCGCTCAAAATGGGCCGACCGCTGCTACTGGAAGGCGAAGCAGGTGTCGGCAAGACCGAGGTGGCCAAGACCCTTTCTTCGGTTCTCTCGGCCGAGCTTATCCGGCTCCAATGCTATGAAGGCATCGATGCCAGCCAGGCGCTGTATGAATGGGACTACGCCCGGCAACTCCTGTTCGCTCGGTCATTGCAAGAGGGCGAGATCAATGCCGAAGGTCGAATCGCCAAGCTGTACGGAACGGACTTCCTCCTTGAGCGCCCATTGCTCAAGGCGGTGCGTGCAGGCTCGGGCGCGGTATTGCTGATCGACGAGATCGACAGGGCCGATGATGAATTCGAGGCTTTCCTCTTGGAAATTCTATCGGATTTCTCCGTGACGATACCCGAACTGGGAACGGTCCAGGCCGCCACCCCTCCGGCCGTGATCCTGACGTCGAACCGAACGCGCGAATTGCACGATGCGCTCAAGAGGCGTTGCCTTTACCACTGGATCGGATTTCCGGAGTTGGAGCGGGAAATCGAGATTATCAGAACGCGGGCCGTCGGCGTGTCCGACGAACTGGCTCGTTCCGTTGCAGTCGCTGTTTCGCGCCTTCGAAATCTAGATCTGATCAAGCAGCCGGGCGCGTCGGAAGCCATTGACTGGGCCCGCGCCCTCAACTTGCTCGGAGCAGAGACTTTGGACGTCGAGGCAGCGAGGATAACCTTGGGATGGGCGGTGAAAAACCTCGACGACCTGCATCAGGTCGAGCTGCTGTTGGGCGAGATTACTGGTGGATGATACGGTAGAACGCCTCATTCGCTTCGCGCGATCTCTGCGTGAAGAAGGGTTGCTTGTGGGCAGCGGCCAGGTACTGGACTTCTGCCAGGCTGCGGAAATGATGCGCCCGTCAAATGTCTACTGGGCCGGCAGGATTACGTTGACCTCGCGTCGCGAAGATATTCCCATCTACGACGCTGCATTTTTGCGCTTCTTTGGAAACGAACAGCTCGGCTTCACGCGCGCGCCGCGTTGCGAGGCGCCGGAAACAACCAAGCCCCCACCTATCGTCAGCGTGGGTGAGCGTACAGACGAGGCAGCGGAGAAAGCAATTTCCATTGCCAGCTCACTCGAGGTTCTGCGGAAGAAGAGCTTTCCGAAATGCACTGAGGAAGAACTGCGCGCACTGTTCAACGCCGGCGAGCGGTTGGTCGTGCCCTTGAGGCGATCACGCCGCCATGTTTCCGCCAGGTCAGGCACTTTCGATTTCCGGCAGACACTTCGCCGGTCGCTGAGAACCGGAGGGGAGCCATTCGCCCGATCATGGCGCAAGCGTCGCGAGCACCCGCGCCGGATCGTGTTCTTGGTCGATGTTTCCGGATCCATGGCGGCTTACGCCAAAGCCCTTCTGCTGTTCGCCCATGTCGGCGTGCGCACCCATCAGCGCTGGGAAGCTTTTTGCTTCGCGACGCGCCTGACCCACTTCACTCCTGCGCTGGCGCACAACAAGCCGGATGAGGCGCTGTTGAGGGCGGCCGATGAGGTGGTCGACTGGGATGGCGGAACACGTATCGGGAAGTGCCTGAAGGACTTCTTGAAAGAACGTCAGCATGGCGGCCTGGCTCGGGGAGCAATCGTAATCATCTGCTCGGACGGGTTGGAGATCGACGAGCCCGATCTACTCAAGCAACAGATGGTGCGACTTTCTCGGCTCGCGCACCGCGTAGTATGGCTCAATCCCCAAAAGGCTGATCCCGCCTACGAGCCTCTGACGCGCGGGATGCGTGTAGCTATGCCGTATGTCGACGTATTCGAGAGCGGCGACAACATGGCCAGCTTGGAATGCCTGACAGATCTGTTGAGAAAAAACGAAAAATTCCTTTCGAAGAACAGGCGATCGCGATCGTGTACAATGCAGACGGTTTGATTGATCCGTTCGGTCGCACCATTAGCTATTTGCGGGTGTCGGTCACCGATCGTTGCGATTTTCGCTGCACATACTGCATGGCAGAAAACACGTCCTTTCTGCCGAAGAAGGATCTACTTTCGCTGGAAGAACTCGATCGCCTTTGCACAGTCTTTATCGAAAAGGGCGTCAGGAAGTTGCGTTTGACCGGCGGGGAACCGCTGGTTCGGAAGAACATCATGGACCTTGTGCGCCAGCTCTCACGCCACCTGAAGAGCGGCGCGCTGGAAGAGCTTACGCTGACGACAAACGGTTCGCAGCTTGCACGCTTCGCGGCGGAACTTGCCGATTGCGGCGTCAGGCGCATCAACGTTTCCCTCGACACGCTCGACCCGGAAAAGTTCCGTTCTATTACCCGCTGGGGCGATCTGAATAAGGTCATGGAAGGCATTCGCGCTGCACAAGAGGCGGGTTTGAAGATAAAGTTGAACGCGGTAGCGCTCAAAGACTTCAACGACCGCGAACTGCCGGAAATGATAAGATGGGCCCATGGCCGCGGCATGGACCTGACGGTCATCGAAACCATGCCCATGGGCGAGATCTCAGTCGACCGTACCGATCAATACCTGCCCTTGTCGGTGCTGCGCGCGTCGTTGCAGGAGCAGTTTTTATTGACCGACATCCCCTACAGAACCGGCGGCCCTGCTCGCTATGTCCGGGTCGCCGAAACGGGCGGCAAGCTCGGATTCATCACACCGATGACCCATAATTTCTGCGAAAGTTGCAACCGTGTTCGCCTGACTTGCACCGGCATGCTTTATATGTGTCTGGGCCAGGAGGACGTTGCGGACCTTCGTTCTTCTCTGCGCGGTTCGGAATCCAATGACATGGTGGCTGCCGCGATCGACGAAGCTATCGGGCGCAAGCCCAAAGGTCATGACTTCGTGATTGACCGCCGCACGAAGCTTCCGTCAGTGTCACGCACCATGAATGTTACCGGCGGCTGACCATTCACGGCCGCTGCTGCCATCAGCCGAGCGGAATCGACAATCCGACTTTGACCCGATCCATTGCGACGAAAGTCCGGAAGTGTTTCACGTTGTTGTTCTGGAAAAACAGCCGACGAGTCAGGGCCTCGTAGTCGCTCATCGACCTGACCGAGATGACCAGCATGAAATCTGCTTCACCCGTGACGTAGTAGCATTGCTGAACTTCAGGGGCGGCGGCGAATGAGCGTCGTGCAAGTTCGTACAAGTCTGTTCTCTCGTTCTCCATCTCGACCTGTGCGAACAGAGTGATCGGTTGCCCGACCTTCGCCGGATCCACGACCGCCACGTTCGCCTGGATCACACCCGTCTCTTCGAGACGCTTGACCTTTCGCTGCACGGCGGGAGCCGAGAGATTGATTAGTTCCGCGATCCTCCGCTGAGGCATCTTGTTGTCTCGCTGGAGCAGTTCAAGAATGGCCTTGTCCGCACGGTCGAGGGCAATTTCGTTCGAGCTGGAATTTTCGCTCATTCGCTGGCCGTTTCTGTATCGAATCGCTTTGGTTGAGGCTCAATATCAAGCGCAATAATACCCTCAAGCGTAGTAAATAATCAGAAGCAAACTGCGGGGTTGAACGATGCTTCATTTGAACGAAGGTGCCGACTATCGATCGGAGCTGGACCCGTCCGACGCCGAGACTTGAGCCTTTCGGCGGCCGAAGAGGTTGAGCGCTTTCTGAGCTTTCGCGACGGACACCGCGAAACACCGCTCGTCTCTCTCGCCAACCTTGCTGGCCGGCTAGGGGTGCGGTCGATCCACGTCAAGGACGAGGGACATCGTCTTGGCCTCGGGAGTTTCAAGGCCCTAGGTGACTCATACGCCGTCATCCGGCTCATCGTCGAAGAGGCTGAGCGCCAGCTCGGAGGGAAGATCGATATAGCGCAGTTGCATGCTCCGGAAGTAAAGGCAGGGTGACGTCCCTGGACGTTCTCTAATCGCCTCTGTCAACCGCGTCCTCGTCGATGCAGCGCTTGCCGGGCTCAGGGTTCTCTCCGGGGTCGATCGCAGGGATCGCCGCATGTTTGCGTTGGAACGGGCGGGTCGAAGTGGTGTTCGCGGTTCCGTTGGACCGCATGCCAGGGAGCGACCTCATCCGTGCAGCGTCCCGGCAGGACGCATCTCGGGAACTGGGCTTGGGCTGCGTTTCGAAGGCTCCTCCTCAGGCTGCGGCAGTGGCGTAGCGGAACGGCTCGTTCGTCTTCCACATGGCGTGGAGGATGACGGCAAGTTTGCGCGCCACCGCGACCTTCGCCTTCTTGAAGCCGGCCCCCTTGGCGATCCGCAGGCCCCAGGCCTTCAGGGAAGAGAAGCCCACCTGTCGCGTCAGGATGACGTTGGCCGCCTCGTAGAGGTGGGTTCGCGTCAGCTTGTCGCCGCGCTTCGAGACGCGGCCGTTGCGACTGACCTCGCCGGATTCATAGCGCCTGGGCGTCAGGCCGAGATAGGCACCGGCGCTGGAGGATCTGGACTTGCCCGGAAAAGATGGAGGGACTTTCTGATAGCGCTGGACGCGACAGGAGGACCCGATGGGCAAACGCGAGAGACGGACATTTACCGAAGAGTTCAAGCAGGAAGCGGTTCGGCTGACGGAGACGAGTGGCCGAACGATTGGGCAAGTTGCCGATGATCTGGGGATCGGATTATCCAGCCTGACGCGGTGGAAGCGGCAATACCGGGAAGCGGATCTGCTGGCTGGCCCGCACGAGGACACAGCCAAGGAACTGGCACGGCTTCGCAAGGAGAATGAGCTTCTGCGCCAGGAGCGCGAGATCCTGAAGCGGGCCGCAACTTTTTTCGCCAAGGAGGGAAGTCTCCATGCCGACCCTCTCGATCTCTCCGGCCTTCCCAGCCAGCCACTCCGCGATCGCGTCGGGATCGGTTGGAACCTTTCCTTCAGCGAGTTTCCGACCGGTTTCGTCGACCACGCAAATGGCGGTCTGTTCCATCGAGACATCCAAGGCTGCATACTTCGTCACGGCAGTTCTCCTCTCTGCGCTGCGGCGCTGACCGATTCATCGACATGGTCAGGTTGGGGAACTGCCGCTCAGAACGCGAGAGGCGCCACCCGCGATTACGCTAAGTGGTGTAGCTGGGTAGCGCGTGGTCATCGGCGCTTTCCGGTAGGGTCTGGTTGTCGAAGCCAAGTCCTCACTGGAAGGAACACCGACGACCGACGACATGATGAACCTGCGCGCTCGTGGAGAAGAGCGCGGATGCCGATCTGCTGCGCGAGATGATCGGCTTTGCCGCCGAGAAGCTGATGGAGATGGAGGTAGGCGCGGCCACGGGCGCCGCCTATGGCGAGAAGTCACCGCTCCGGACGGCCCAGCGCAACGGCTACCGCGACCGGGACTGGGAGACGCGGGCCGGCACGGTCGAGCTGCGCATCCCGAAGCTCCGGAAGGGTTCCTACTTTCCGGGCTTCCTCGAGCCGCGCCGCATGGCCGAGAAGGCGCTGACGGCGGTGATCCAGGAGGCATACGTCCAGGGCATCTCGACGCGCTCGGTCGACGACCTGGTCAAGGCGATGGGCATGACCGGCATCTCCAAGAGCCAGGTGTCGCGGCTCTGCGAGGAGATCGACGGCAAGGTGAAGGCCTTCCTCGAACGACCGATCGAAGGGGACTGGCCATATCTCTGGATCGACGCGACCTACCTGAAGGTCCGGCGCGG
>SWBZ01000147.1_pt1 | contig 10956 bp, 13 predicted proteins | sample 4693031 | NCBI WGS metagenome assembly SWBZ01 (sample SAMN10267274, study PRJNA491770) | bioreactor metagenome | isolation source: DHS bioreactor inoculated with | place: Japan: off Shimokita Peninsula
TGTGTTGATTCCTTCTTGTGGATCAATGTCTTGGAGATCGCCACATAAGCCCTGCGCGAACGCACATATCCCGGCCTGTTAGATGGCGTCGACAGCTTTCTGGAGCAGTGCTCGAACCTCGCCGGCAACGGCCTTGAGCTCGTCGTTTTCGACGGCGGCCATCGAGGCGACCGGATCGATCGCGCTTACCTCCACACCTTCATCAGCCTTGCGCAGGATCACGTTGCAGGGCAGCATGGCGCCGATCCGCGGTTCCAGTTGCATGGCCCTGTGCGCCATGCTTGGATTGCAGGCGCCGAGGATCAGATAGTCGTCAATCTCTGCACCGAGTTTTCTTTTCAGCGTGGCTTTGACATCGATCTCGGTGAGTACGCCGAAACCCTGGCTGGCCAGCGCCTCGCGCGTGCGTGCGGAAATATCGTCGAAGGATGAACCGGGAAAATTTCGATTAAGCGTGTAGGACATGAAGTCTCCGTCAATGATGTCGGTTATTGTAGATATTTCACCAGGGCGGCAATCGCGAGGAATACGAGGCGGTAACGAGAAGCATGCCGAAGCCGACCGTTCCGTATCCTGTCATCATTGCAGCCTCCTGAAATCTAGGACCCCAAACGACGGAACCTGGCTTGGTGGGTTCTGTCGGAGGGTCCGTTGCTGCCAGCACCGATACGGCCGTCGCGAATTCTCTACCTTCGCTGTTGTTCAGCGAGAGCCGACAGCACACGAGCACAACCAGTCTGATCGACCTTGTAAGACACACCAACTTAATTGCTCTCAATTCCAGACAAGGTCCATGCAGCGTCGAGGGTGCACCGGTTCTTAGTCCCAATGACGGGCACTCGGTCTAGCTGTTGCCCTAATTTAACGCTTCCCGGGCTTGCGCTTCCATTTCAGGTGTGACCTGGGCTGAACGGGCGGGCAGTTCACGACCGCCCCGCTCGCCGTTGCGTTCTATATCGTCGATCAGTAGCTGCATTTCTGTGATCTCGCGAACTTGTGACTCGATAATCTCATCGGCAAGCTCCCGCACACGCGGATCACTGATGCTCGCCTTGCGAGCGTTATTTATGGCGATTGAATGATGCGGAATCATTGACCGCATGAAATTCACGTCACCAATGAGGGACTGGCTTCTATTGATGTAGAAAAGACCGCTGCCCGCCACCGCAGCTAATACGACGACTGCGATCTTGGTCCCAATACCTTTGTACATGGACCACATGAAGCCGAGCATTACGATCGCCATCAAGCACCCCATCACGAGCGACGCAACCAGCCTGTTTACGCTAAACGTCACATGTTCGAAGGAATAGACCAGCTGGTACATCAGGAAAAACATGATGAGCGTTGACGTGGCGATCATTGCACCCAGCTTTCCCCAGCTCATGTGCGTCGTTTGATGCTTCTGCGTCTGCTGCTCCATGCTCGCGCTCCTGCCAACGATCTTCCGTATCAACTCGCAGCAGTTGGCATAGTTCCGGCTATTGTATGCCTTGCCACCCGACCCACAGCCACGCTCCGGCGGCGATCACGACGGCGAATGCGGTCAGCTCCCTGCCACTTGCGCCGGGCAAACGCGCCCAAAATGATGGGTCTGATGAGAGTTTTCCAAGGCGCCGTATCCGATCTTCTCGGGGCCGTTGGACGCCAGGCCCCTTTCGTTGGACCATTGCCAGAAGAACGCGTTGTCGCGCTGCTGCGGAGCTGCGCTGAAGCGGCACTTTGCCGCCCTCGGTGCTCGCTATCCTATTGACCGGAGCGAGAGAAGCCAGCCGAGCCAACTGCTGGGCAAGGAACTGGGCAGCCCAGCAATTTCTGGCCTTCCTGTCCCGCTCGACGGATCAGCGCAAGGAACCTTCGGTTCGACCGGGTTCAATGTAGCGCACGGCGTCTTGAAGCATGCGCCACCCAGCACATATCGCACACTGAATCGCCGTGTGATAACGTATGCGGGCGATGATAATGCCCGCGCAGGTTGTCGCCCGCGATGAGATCCGCGCCCGGCCAGTCGTACAGACACCAGCTTTGCCGGAACGATTCCAGCGCGTCGGCATCGCCTGTCTCTTCACTGAGGCGGCGAACATAGGTTTGTGGCGGGCAGTGGGTGAAATGGGTGAGAATGTCGTCGCCCTCCACGCGACTTTCCACGGCATAGCCGGGCGCACCCGGAGCGTTGAAGGGAAAGCGTAGCAGCATTCGGATCGTCCACCGCAGGCGGCGACCCGGATCGCGGGTGATCAGGCGAGCCGGAAGCGATGTGACCGCCAGCAAGCGGCGATAGACATCCCAGCCGAGATCGGCCACCGTCTGACGGGCGCAGGCCGGGTCTATTCCCATATGGCGCAGAGTTCGGTCGCATGCGGCTGTGTAGACCGCCAGTTCCACCATAAGCCGATTGCCGCGGCTCGGGAGCGTATCCAGACGCGCGCCGGGGCGAAGCACTTCCGCCTCCGTTTCCATGGCCTGCACAAATCGGATGATCTCCGGTTCAAGCCAGCGAAACCTCTCACCCCGCGCATCGACGAGTGTGTAGTTCGTCAGAACACGGTGAGCCGCCCGCGACAGGAGATGGCTCAAGACGCCGCGGATCAATCGCCATATCGGGCCAATTCCGGGTGTTTGCTGATTGTTCATCGCAACCGAGCGTCCATTCGCCTTGGCGCCGTGCGCTCGAGAGCCTACCGCATCATCATTCCCGGTCCGCTGCCCCACGGGCTCATCATCATGCCCATGCCCATGGTCGCAGAACGATCTCGTCGGCGACCTTTTGCTGGTCGGCGTTAAGGATTGCGTAGAACTTTTCGACGGCCTGGCTGGTGGCCTTGATTTCCTCAAGGCGCGCTTCCATGTGCGCCTGCTGGAAGGCCAGCCTCTCCGGCAGCGGCCGGGTCCAGAAATCGTCATCATGGACGGTTTCGATCATCGTTTCCATGGCGTCATTGTGGGTTTCAGCCGTCGCACGGATTACATCGGACAGCTCCTTCCAGGCAGGAACCTGCTCTTCGGAGATTTTGAGTTCGGTCTCGAGGAAAGCCAGCCGGCCATCGATGCGGTCGAGCATGTAGTCGCCACCGTGGTAACCCATCATCGGGCCGCCTGCTCCCCAGCCACCCATCATACGGTCCATGCCCAAGCCGGACCTGTGCTCCCACCAGCCATTGCTGTCGGCGAGCACCGGCCCTGCCATCGCCAAAACCAGGGCGCCTGCCGCGATCATTTTCTTCCAGTTCGGCATGTGAGCCTCCATCCGAGCATGACCTATTTTGCCCATATGATGGACAGGCCGTCCTGTTGTGGCATTGATCGGTGTCAAAAGGCCGAACCACATGTCGGGCAGGAATACCAAGCAGATGTCCGGAACCCCGGCCACCGGAATGCAGTCGCCGAAGCTGACCTGAAATCCCCCGCTCCGCTTTGTGCCCCGCGAACTGCCGCGCCGGGAGGAGACCTCACGTGTCGAAGCTCGCCACCATCCTAGTTTCGGGAAGATTAGCCGTGAGAAGGCGAGCTACCTCATCAAAGGTCACAATCGAGTCTGAATGAATGACCCCGCCAAGCGTGGAATCGAGCGCTGACAAGGTAGTGACCGCTGCCATCAATGCCGTGATTTCCGCCTGGTCACCAGATGCCAGCTCGATCCGGCCCCGCAGATTTCCCGACCGGTCAAACCCTTCGCCAACGACACGCGTCCCCACCTTGCCCAATGCTGGTCCCTTCAGCATCGACCTCGCCAGCGCGTCGGCATTTCCTGAAATGATCTCACCCAACTGGAGTCTCAACAGCAATGACAGCACTCGCGTCATCCAGGGTGGGTCCAGCGCAACGAAGCTTCTCGATGTTCGCAGGCGCAGACTTTCGCCAATGGTCATTTGATCGCTGAAGCCGTAGCCGAGCGCCAACACGCCGCCTGCCTTGCCGCCCACGTCGAAACGCCTTCTCAGCTGACCAGGCCTCGCCTCGACGACCGATCCGTCCGAGATATAGGGATAGCGCCCGCCGGCGTTTTCGAGAAACCATACGGTCGCCGCCCGCCCGTGATGTTGCCCAAGGCCAATTTCGAGGCAAAGATCGATTGCCTCGATGTCGGGACACTCCGACTTCAGCCTTGCGGCCATGATGTTGGTCAGCCCTGGCGACAATCCCACGCTCAGCACTGCGAGCCCCGGCATTCCGCGTCCGGAAAGATGCGCCTCCAGCCCTTTCAGATAGCCCGGGGACGCAGAGGTATCGAGAAAGACCCCGCCTGCCTTGACGACAGCCGCGGCAAGCGCGTGCGGTGTGCTTTCTGTGAGATTGATCACAGCGGCCGCATCGGCAACCGCCCCGTGTGCCGCGGGATCAGTTGCGTCGACAGCCGCTCCACTCACGTCCCGGCCAAGCTGACTTGCGGCGGCTTCAGCCTCGCGCCCGCTGCGGCCGGCGAGAACGATCGGCCGATCCTGCATGTCGCTAAGCCTACGTGCCGTCCTGACGCCCACATCGCCATAGCCGCCGAGCAGCCAGATTTCACCTGAGCGGGACACAACGCCTCCGCGGCACTTAGCTGCGCAGGTATTTGACAAGTGCGACAATCGCCAGGATCACCAGCAAAAGGATCAGAACCATTCCGATCCCACCGCCGAACCACATGCCTCCAAATCCGTCCATCATCGATGTTTGCTCCCTGTTGTTGCGGCTGTCTCGTATACCACCGCTCCCATCTCGTGAATGAACCTCGCCGCAGCCAACCTTTTGCCGATTTCCCTTCGTCGGTGATGCGATCACCAAAGCTTGCACCTAATAGTCTATGCGAGATGAGTTTCGGCATTCATTGATGCAGATCATGCCCGATATCGGTTCGGCCTCTCATGATCGTCAGCCCTGCCAGATCGCCCATCAGGGAAAGGCGATAACGTGAGGATGCGCCGACGCTGGGGGAGCCCTACCTTGGCGTGGAAATCGGCGCAGGTACCGACGTGGCCGTCAGATCGGCCGATGTTGTCTTGGTGCGCAGCGACCCGCGCGACGTACCGCAAGATGGCACAAAACCTGATCTGGGAAACCGGCTACAACGCGATTGCGATACCGATGGCCGCCGGCATCACATTCGGCACCGGCTTTCTTATGAGGCCGGCGGTCGGCGCCGTTTTGATGTCAAAAAGTACCATTATCGTGGCAATCGACGCACAGCTGCTGCGTTTCTACTGCAAGGCCGCATGAGCGAACTTTGGTTTGATCCAGGACAAATTCCCGCCGCGACTTGTCGGCTAATGATGCAAACCGGTTTTATTCTCGAAAAGAGGAGCAGCAAGGGTGAGAACGCAGCCAGCAAGGCGATATGCCGCCGCCTCACGGGTGCGTTGCTGGCTGCATGCGCCTCTCCGGCTACTCTTTCTTGTGGCGCTTGTCATGGCGCTTTCGGCGTCGTTCTTTGCGAACTCACATGGAAGTGCCTTTGAGCCCGCCGGCGACGTTCACATCGCGGTGACGGCACAGGCCGACGAACCTCCGTGCGAAGGTCACGGGCCTTCGGCTGAGCGGGACGGCTGCTGTGTCATGTCAACGGGTTGCGGAGCAGGTGTTCTGGTTTCCGCAAATGCGTTTCACGCGCCAGAACGGGCGCCGCAGCACATCATTCTTCCATCTTCGGCATTCCGGGGGAACAGCCCGGATATGCAGTTCCGTCCCCCAAGGCTCTCCGCGCACGCCTGAGCGCGCGGCTCTTCCGGTTCGCGTGCTTCGTCGCCAACGGCCATGTCGGCCAACGAACCAGAGAGTCACAGATGCAGATCATTTCACGCCGCCAGTTCCTGGCATCAACCGGCGCAGTCCTTGCGGCCGGCGTCATCCCATCGCTCGTTCCGGGCGGGGGCAACGCGTTCGCGCAGTCCCCCGTCACACTTCGCGCGCAGAGCCGTGTCATCGAGGTCGGCGGTCGCGCTGCAACCGTCATGGGCCTCCAGCAGTCCGACGGAACACGTGGCCTCATGGTCGACGCCGGTGGGGACTTCGCTGTCCGCTTGGAGAACGCCCTCGATCAGCCGACTCTGATCCATTGGCACGGACTGACGCCGCCATACGGGCAGGACGGCGTGCCCGACTTGCCCCAGCCGCTGCTTAAGCCTGGCGCGGCCTACGACTACCGCTTCCCGCTCGCGACGCCGGGCACGCACTGGATGCACGCCCACACGCTGCAGGAGCAGCAATTGCTTGCGGCGCCGCTGATCGTCAACGACCCGGCGGAAGCCGCGCTGGATGAGCAGCCGGTCGTCGTCCTCTTCCATGATTTCAGTTTCAAGACGCCTGAGGAACTGTTCGCCGGGCTGACGGGAACTACCGGCATGGGCGGTCACGGCATGGGCCATGGCATGCCCCAGATGTCGGGTATGGCCACGGACGTGAACGATATCGAATACGACGCCTATCTCGCAAACGACCGCACGCTTGACGACCCGGAGGTGTTCCGCGTCGAGCGAAACGGAAAAGTCAGGCTGCGGCTGATCAACGGCGCGACGGCCACTGCCTTCTGGATCGACACCGGAAGCCTGGAAGGCGAAGCCATCGCCGTGGACGGCAATCCGGTCGATCCGGTGAAGGGCCGGCGCTTACCAATCGGCATGGGCCAGCGCATCGACATCCGCCTTCGCATCCCGGACGAGGAAGGGGCGTGGCCGATCCTCGCTTTGCGGGAGGGCACGGTCGAGCGAACCGGCTTCGTCCTTGCCACGGCGAAAGGCGCGGTCCGACGCCTCGCCCAGACCGCCGACATTGCGACTGAAGTGCTCGATCTGGCGTTCGAGGCGAAGCTGCGCGCGACGGCTCCTCTCATTCCTCAGGAGAGCGCCCGCAGCAAGGCTGTCATCCTCGGCGGCTCGATGGCCGGTTATAGCTGGACGTTGAACGGCCGCGCCTGGGGATCGCACGACGTCATCGAGGTGGGACACGAGGAACGGGTCGAGGTGCTCATGCGCAACGACAGCATGATGGGCCATCCAATGCACCTTCACGGGCACCACTTCCAGGTCGTGGAGATCGACGGCCAGAGGATTGCGGGCGCAAAGCGCGACACGGTCTGGGTGCCGCCTCACCGTGCGGTGAGGATCGCCTTCGACGCGGACAATCCCGGAGAATGGGCCTTCCACTGCCACCACCTCTACCACATGGCGGCCGGCATGATGACCGTCGTCGAGTATGTCGACTGAGTTCAGGAGAAAAAGATGAGGAATATCCATCCGATACGCCGGAGGTCGGCGGTAGCAGTCGCCTTGCAGTGTTCCACCCGGCAGCGGGCTCTGGCTCTGGCCTTGTTCACCATTCCGGCGATCGCGCTGCTGGTCGGCGCCGCCGTACAGGCGCGTGCAGAAACTGCGACAGTCGGCGTTGTCTACACGGCCGACGAGCATGGGAATTCTGTCAGCCGCATCGACCTCGCCTCGGCGAAGGTCGACACCTTTCCGGTTGGCGCAACGCCGCACAACGTGCGGTTCGTTTCTGGAAAGAACATGGTTCTTGCGGTCGGTACGCCTATGCGGGCGGAGACGGACCGTGGGCACGCCGAAGCTGACGACACCCACGGGACCGACTCCCATGGAGGTGGAGGCCATGGAGACGCAGAAGCGGGCGGCGTGCTGATCGTGATGGAGGCGGGGAGGATTGCCACCGGTCCTGTGGCGTCGGTCGAAGTCAACTCGCATCCCGCCCACGTGATTGCGGACCCTGTGGGCGAACGCGCGTTCGTCACCAATTCCGGCGACGATACCGTATCCGTTGTCGATTTGGCGAGGGGCGAGGTCATCAAGGAAATCGCTACCGGCGAATATCCGCACGGCCTGCGGATGAGCCCCGACGGCGGCACGATCTATGTCGCGAACGTCGAAGGCGGAACCGTTTCCGTGATCGATGCCGCCTCCCTCGAGGAGATCGACAGGATCGAGGTCGGCGAGACTCCGGTTCAGGTCGGATTCACGCCGGACGGAAAGCAGGTCTATGTTTCCCTTAGGGATGAGAACAAGTTGGCCATCATCGATACGGCGACGCGGCAGGTCACGGCCCGCATAGTTGTCGGGAGTTCCCCGATCCAGGTGCACGCGACTCCTGACGGGCGGTTCGTCTACGTGGCCAACCAGGGCACGGAAGCCGAGCCGGACGAAACGGTTTCCGTTATCGACGTGGTAGGCGGGCTGTCATGAAGACGATCCGGACCGGAAAGGGTGCGCACGGCGTAACCGTGAGCGACGACGGTCTGTACGTCTTCGTCACCAACATCCTCGACGGCACTGTTTCCGAGATTTCCGTCGCCACCCAGTCCGTCGTCCGCACCCATGCCGTCGGCACGGGGCCGAATGGAATCACTTTCCAGGCGCAATGAACCATGCCCAGGGCGGCACCCGCGCCGCCCAGGGCTCATCTCCCAACCTCAATGGAGTACAGCCATGTACACGATTGCAAAAAACGCCTTTGCCGCAGCTCTGCTGCTTTCCACAGTGCCAGCCCTCGCCGAAGAGGCACACCATCCGGAGACCACGGAGGCTCCGGCGGCAAGCCCCGCTCCAGAGGCGCAGGCCGCCATGCCAGGAGGCATGATGGGCGGCGACATGATGAAGATGATGCAGGAAATGATGGAGCGCCATGCTGGGATGATGTCGGGCATGACCGGCGGCGGCATGATGGACCGGATGATGTCGCCCGAGCATGTAGAAGGGCGCATAGCCTTTCTGCGGACGGAACTGAAGGTGACGGACGCGCAGCAGGCGCTTTGGGATGCGCTTGCCGAAGCCATCCGTGCAAATGCGGGGGTCGCCGGCGAGACAATGTCCGGGATGCAGGGCGGTGGTATGCCGATGGGGCCAGAAGGCTCGACGGCACCGGAAAGGATCGAAGCACAGGTAACGGTATTATCCGCCCGCCTGGAATCCTTGCGCCGCCTGAATGCAGCGCTGGCGCCTTTCTACGCGGCCCTTGACGCGGCGCAGAAGGACAAGGCGGACATGCTGCTCGTCCCCGCGCCGATGGGAATGATGTAGCGCCCACTCCTGGCGACGGATGCCGCAACCGGGATGCGTCCCGCAACCAATAAGCAAAGAAGTGAGACTCCAGTGACAAGCTACAAAAGACCCCTCCTCTCCGCCTTGGCATTCCTTCTGTCGTTGACGGCCGCAGCGACCGCGGCGGGAGAGGACGTCACCGTTTATAAAACCCCGTGGTGCGGCTGCTGCCACATGTGGGCTGAGGCCGTGAAAAGGGCTGGATACCAGGTGACGACGGTTGATCTTGAAAACCTCTCGCAAGTCCGGAACCAGACCGGGGTTCCATCAGAGATGGAAGGCTGCCACGTCGCGGTCGTCGAAGGATACTTCCTCGAGGGGCATGTTCCCTTGGAGGCTGTATCCAAGTTGCTGGCCGAACGCCCGTCCATAGCCGGCATCGCGGTCCCCGGGATGCCGCAGGGATCGCTCGGCATGGGAGACGATCCCGCGGCCACCTACGAAGTCTATGCCGTTCCGCGCGACGCCTCCGGTTCGCCTTCAGTGTTCTACAGATCGGGCAACCAGGGCTAGCAACCAGCGCTAGGCCGATGCCGGATTTCGCCTATTCCGCTGAGCCCACGCTCACCGTCAGCGCTTCGGATGATGTCGTGTTCGGTTGCCTGGACGACCATCGGAATCTCTCTGCGCACGTGGAACAGCCTTCCGCGGCCATGTTGAGCTCGAGGATGGAGTTCACACGGATACGCATGGAACGCGGTCCGTCGGCTCGACGTTCGGGTTTGCGGGAAGCTTTCTCGGAATCCCTTCAATCGGCGAGCCGACTCTGCGGATCGTCTAGCGCCACAGGATGGATTTCAAAACAGTGTCTCGATCTATGTCGTCACTGCTGGCCGTGTTCATCGGCTACGTCCTGCCGCAAGGATTTGGGCCACGCACGCTCGGCTGGCTGGTTTGGGGGCCACTACGCCAGATGGTGCGCTCGCCGCATGGCGGGCGACGCCGTGCGACATCTTCGCACCCACACCGCCGCAGAGCCGCTAATGCGCGGCGGAACGCCACGAGGAGAACAAGAATGACAAGCAAGCCGCAGACGACTCCCGCGAGCCTCGCGACTGAAGAACTCCGGGGAATTGACGCGTACTGGCGCGCCGCGAACTATCTCACCGTCGGACAGATATACCTGCTCGACAATCCGCTCCTGCGCGAGCCACTGAGGCTCGAGCACGTCAAGCCCCGGCTGCTCGGGCACTGGGGCACGTCGCCCGGCCTCAATTTCATCTATAGCCATCTCAACAGGGTCATCCGGCAGCGGGATGCCAGCATAATCTACATCTGCGGGCCGGGCCACGGCGGGCCCGCGATGGTGGCGAACACCTACCTCGAAGGCACTTACAGCGAGCTGAATCCGGACATATCTCTCGATGAGGCAGGCTTACGGAAGCTCTTCCGCCAGTTTTCGTTTCCCGGAGGCATTCCCAGCCATGCGGCACCCGAAGTTCCCGGATCGATTAACGAGGGCGGCGAACTCGGATATGCGCTGTCGCACGCCTACGGAGCCGCCTTCGACAACCCGGACCTGATCGTCGCCTGCGTGATCGGCGACGGCGAGGCAGAAACCGGGCCGCTCGCCGCGGCATGGCACTCGAACAAGTTCCTCAACGCGAAGGAAGACGGCGTAGTGCTGCCGATCCTGCATCTCAACGGCTACAAGATCGCCAATCCCACCGTGCTGGCCCGCATGCCCGAGAACGAGCTTGCGTCCCTCCTGATCGGTTACGGTCATGCTCCGCTCTTCGTGGAAGGCGACGAACCTGCGGTGATGCACGAGCGGATGGCGTCGGTTCTGGACGAAGCCGTTCAGAGAATCCGCGCCATCCAGCTTGAAGCTCGCGGTGGCGGAGGCAGAGGCCAGAAGGGACGCCCTCGCTGGCCGATGATCGTGCTGAGGAGCCCGAAGGGCTGGACCGGGCCGAAGGAAGTGGACGGTCAG
>SWBZ01003217.1_pt1 | contig 10852 bp, 9 predicted proteins | sample 4693031 | NCBI WGS metagenome assembly SWBZ01 (sample SAMN10267274, study PRJNA491770) | bioreactor metagenome | isolation source: DHS bioreactor inoculated with | place: Japan: off Shimokita Peninsula
CGAGCACGCTTTCGGCTGCGATCTTGCCATCCATCAGCTCGACGAGGCGCGAGGCGATTGCAAGGCCGAGGCCGGTCCCCTCATGCTTGCGCGTCGAGGAGGCGTCGACCTGGGCGAATTTGTCGAAGACGCTGGCGAGTTTGGCCTCGGGAATGCCGATGCCGGTATCCTCCACGCGCACCGTGATCGTCACGATGCCCTTCTCGACGGTGCCCGACACGTCGATCAGCACGTGGCCCTTTTCGGTGAATTTCACCGCGTTGCCGACGAGATTGGTGACGATCTGGCGGAAGCGGCCGACATCGCCGGTGACGGAGGACGGCAGATTCGGATCGACCCGCACGATCAGCTCGAGATCCTTTTCGGCGACGCGGGCCGAGACCAGCGTGGCGACATCCTCGATCGCCTCGCCGAGGCGAAAGGGCGCGGGATCGAGCTCGAGCTGGCCCGCGTCGATCTTGGAAAAATCGAGGATGTCGTTGATGATCGTCAGCAGCGCGCTGCCCGACTTCAAAATGACATCGACGAACATCGCCTGGCGTTTGTCGAGTTCCGAGCGGGACAGGAGTTCCGCCATGCCGAGCACGCCGTTCATCGGCGTGCGGATCTCGTGGCTCATATTGGCCAGGAACTCGGACTTGGCCCGGTCGGCCGATTCCGCCCGTTCGAGCGCGGCCTCGATCGATTCGTGGGCTTCGCGCAGGTTTTCGTGGCTTGCGGCGACCTTTTGCATCATCGGATCAAGAACACGAACACCCACCAGCGCGCTTGCCAGAACGATCGTGAATCCGACCAGCGCCATGAACCACTGCAAGGTGGTGTAGCTGTAGGCCATATCCTCGCTCAGATCGTCCTGGATCAGTGCCAGATGCGGCTTGATGGTTCGGTTGGCTAGTTGCTGCAAGTCGCGAAAGACGCGCTGCGCGCTCGGCGTGGTGTAATCGGAGAAAATTTCGAGGCGGTTGGCCAGCGTCAGCACCTGGCGGATTTCGGTTTTCAACGACATGCCGCTCTCGGTGTCGTCCCAGACCTGGCGCACGGCCACTGGAGCCCGAAGACCCGAAATCGCGTCGAAGACGGTGTTGATGTGCTCAAGCGGCGCCTGAGGCGCGTCGCCGCCTTCCTCAATCGTGATGCGCCGGCTTTCGAGCATCTGGCGCTCGGCGCCGGACGATGTCTCCAGCGTGTCGTAGGCCCGTTCCAGCCGTTTGAGGGCCGCCGCTAACTCGGCATGAACGGCGTTGACGTCGGCCGGTCCGGCCGCTCCGAGCGGGGATGGCCCGTCGAGCGGCTTTATCGTTGGTGTGACACGGTTTCTCGCCTGCGCCTGCAGATCCGCGCTCAGATGCTCCAGGCGTAGCGACTGGTAGATGACGTCGCTGGTGGCCTCGGCCATGTAGCTGATCACGGCACCGAATTTGACATCGATCTTGGCGTTTTCGAGCTTCCACAAAATAAAGCCGGTCCCGGCGCCGACCGCCAGAACAAAACCGATCAAGACCATGTAGAGACGCCCGCGCAAATAGGCGCGCGTTATTATGGAGGACATTGACCCATCCAATCCGCACTCCGACAGTCGAGCAAATTGAATGTGCTAAATTAAATTCATCTTAACGCTGTGCCGAAGGGTCGTTGCAACCTCGGGTGGGCGTGTGTCGTGCCCTGGTCGTCGACCGGGCGTCGACAATCCAGATGGTCCGCCAACCCGCATTTGTCCGCGACCCGGATCTGCCGGGCGCTTTGTCAGGACGTACGCGCGGCGACGAAGCGCGCGGCCGCGGTCAGCATGAGGGCATCGGCGCCGAACGGTTCCAGCAATGCTTCGGCCTGCACGATCAGACCGTCAAGCTGGCGTCGCGCCCAGACCGGCCCATTAAGTCCGACAAGCGTCGCCTTGCCGGCGCCGGCGTCCTTGCCGGCGGCCTTGCCAAGGGTCGCCGCGTCGGAGGTCAGGTCGAGCAGGTCGTCGGCGAGTTGGAAGGCAAGACCGACAGCGGCGCCGAATTCGGACAGGCGCTCCCGATCAGCCGGGTTCGCACCGGCGACGACGGCACCGGCCTCGCAGGCATAGCGCAACAGCGCCCCCGTCTTCATGGCCTGCAGCGTGATCACCCCGCGCTCGTCGGGCGGGTTGGCCGCGGCGGCCAGGTCGAGCATCTGTCCGCCGACCATGCCGCCGATGCCGGCGGCGCGCGCCAGGCCCCGTACCAGGGTCAGGCGCGCCGAGTCGGCGAGTTCGAAATCGCCGCCGGCCAGGATATCGAAGGCTGTTGTCAGCAGCGCATCGCCGGCCAGGATGGCGGTCGCTTCGTCATAGGCGCGGTGAACGGTCGGCTGGCCGCGTCGCAGATCGTCGTCGTCCATCGCGGGTAGATCGTCATGAATTAATGAGTAGCAATGCACGCATTCAAGTGCCGCAGCGACCTGGACTGCCGCGTCGGATACGCCGCCAAACAGGGCCGCACTCTCCAAGACCAGAAAGGGGCGCAGGCGCTTGCCGCCATTGAGCACGCCGTGCCGGATCGCGGCCATGAGCCGGGGCGGCCGCGCGATCTCGCCGTCGCGGGTGCGATCGTCGAAAAGCCCGCGCAGCACCGACTCGACGGTTTCGGCGCGCATGGCAAGGCGGTGTTCGAACAGGGCGGAAAGCTCGGTCGTCATGAGGGTGCGATGGCGACAATTTCGCGCGCGGTCAAGTCCATCGGTCACGGCAATACGGACGGGCGTCCGCGTTCCATGGATGGTAGCGCCGATTTATGTGCGCTAGACAACTTTGATCCGGCCCGGTGTGCGGGCAAGCAGCCGTTGGCGGAGGAGCGCATGGCACGGCGCAAAGGGCGCAAATCGAGATGGACGACATGGCTGCGGCGCGTGGTCGCGGCCTGTGTGGTGGTCGCCCTGCTGCCGCTGGCGCTGTCGATGCTCTACGTCTGGCCCGCAATCCATCCGATCTCGACGCTGATGGTCCGGGATCTGGTAACGGGCAGCGCCTATCAGCGGCGCTGGGTGCCGATCGAGGAAATAGCGCCGGTGCTGGTTCACTCGGTGATGATGTCGGAGGACGGACAATTTTGCTCCCATCGCGGCATCGACTGGGGTGAACTCAACGTGGTCATCGACGACGCCTTGTCGGGGGAGCCGACGCGCGGGGCGTCCACGATCCCCATGCAGACGGTGAAAAACCTGTTCTTGTGGCACGGCCGGTCGTTGCTGAGAAAAGCGATCGAGGCGCCGCTGGCGCTGATTTTCGATGCGATCGTGTCCAAGAAGCGCATCATGGAGATTTATCTCAACATCGTCGAATGGGCGCCGGGCATCTATGGCGCAGAGGCGGCCGCCCAACATCATTTCGACCGTTCGGCCGCCAAGCTGACGCGCCGCCAATCGGCCCTTCTCGCCGTCACGTTGCCCAATCCGGCCGAGCGGAACCCGGCCAAACCCGGCAAGGGGCTGAACCGGCTCGCCTCCATCATCGAAAAACGCGCTGCGGGCGCCGGCGACTATGTCGGATGCGTGCGCTAGGCCTGGACCGGATCGCGGCAGCGGGTACGGAAAAAAAGTGACGGGCTCGACTGGTCAAACGCCGTGGCAGCGTGTATAGGCACGCAACTTTCCAGATGTTGACCTGTCGAGATACGGTCCTTTCCTGAAGGGCGCGACGGGCATTGAATTGAGTGATGGAGCAGGTCCATGGCTGTACCGAAACGAAAAACTTCGCCGTCGAAGCGCGGCATGCGCCGCGCGGCCGACGCGCTCAAGGCGCCGACCTATGTCGAGGATCGCAATTCCGGTGAATTGCGGCGCCCGCATCATATCGACCTGAAGACCGGCATGTATCGCGGTCGTCAGGTGCTGGAGCCCAAGGAAAGCTGAGGCTTTTCTTTCGCACCGCATGTCGAAGACCGGCTCCGGCCGGTCTTTTTGCGTTTATGCGGGTGCAGGCGGGTAACGCGACGGCACCATTGTCTTGACGTGGCGCGCTTCTTGGTGAAACCAGAAGGTCCCTGCCGCAACGGAGCCGCGCCATGCTGGGCATCGTCCCCCTGCTGATCATTCCCTTCATTCTCTACAATCTCGGCCTTGCCGGCATGTTCGGCGGCGGCGCCGATCCCTGGGCGCAGGAAATATTCTCGCTCGCCATGATGTCGGGCGGGGTCTTCGTCATGACCCTCGGCGATCTGATGATCGTGATCGGGCTGGTGTTCCTGTTCCTGGAGATCATGAAGTCGACCCGCACCTCGAACGCGTCGGTGGTCGACCATCTGTTGTCCACCTTCGTCTTCGTCGCCTTTCTGGTCGAGTTTCTGCTGGTGCGCGGCGCCGCGCACTCGGTGTTCTTCATCTTGATGGTGATCACGCTGGTCGATCTGATCGCCGGGTTTTCGGTTTCGATCCGCGCAGCCGGCCGCGACGTCAACTTTCGCTGACCCCTCAGCCACCATCCGCGACGAGGCCGACGGCGTTGATGCCGGCGACCGCGACGGCTTCGTCATTGTCGGACGTGTCGCCTGAAACGCCCACCGCGCCGACGAGACGGCCTGCCGCGTCGCGCATGAGGACGCCGCCAGGCACCGGGACGAGGCGCCCGCCGGCGACATCCGACACCGCGGCCATGAAATGCGGACGCTCGCGCGCCATGGCGTCGATGCCGCGCGATCCCATGCCGAGCGCAAGCGCGCCATAGGCTTTGCCGAACGCGATCTGGAAACGCATCAGCGAGGACAGGTCCTGGCGCTGGAAGGCGACGAGATGCCCGCCGGCATCGAGCACGGTTACGGCGAGCGGTTTCAGGCCGATTTCCGCTCCCTTGGCAAAGGCGGTTTCGATGATGGTGTTGGCGGTTTCGAGTTTCAGGTCGCTCAAGGGTCTCTCCCGTTTCTATGTGGTGACAGCTGTATTGGACCCGCTGCCGGTTCTGTACGGCGCGTTCTGTCGAAATAGTTTCACCAATCGGGAGGGTGTCGTGTCAGGTGCGCGTTTTTCGGCGGGAATTCGTTTGGTTGGTGCGCTCGTCGGCGGTCGTTGAAGACGGCACTGCCACCGGAGCTGGGCGCCTGCCACCGTGAAACCGCACATGGCGGACCTCGAACCGTGGATTTCGTGATCGCCGTTGAACCGGTCGGGTGGTTCAGCCCTTGTCCATCGCATCGATCTTGCGCTGCATGGCGGCGATCTGCTCCTTCAGGTCGCGCAGATCGTCGGGCGCATCCCCGGGCGCGGCGGGAGCCTGCTCGGGTTTATCGGCCGCGTCCGGGGATGCGGTCGCGGGAAAAGGCGTGAACATGCGCATCGCGTTCTGGAAGATTTCCATGTTGCGGCGGGTTTGTTCCTCGATCGCCTTCATCGGCGTCGACATGCCCATCATGTCCATCGGGGCCTGGCCGATGGCATCCTTTATCTGTTCGCGGAAGCGTTCCTGTTCCTTGGAGAAGGCGAACATCGACTGCTCCAGAAAACTGGGCACGATCATCTGCATCTGGTCGCCGTAAAACGAGATCAACTGCCGCAGAAAGGAAATGGGCAACATGTTCTGCCCGTCCTTGTTTTCCAGTTCGAAAATGATCTGCGTCAGCACGGGATGGGTGATGTCTTCGCCGGACTTGGCGTCCTGGACGGTGAAGTCCTCGCCGCGCTTGACCATTTCGGCCAGATCCTCAAGCGTCACATAGGTGGATGTGCCGGTATTGTAGAGGCGGCGGTTGGCGTATTTCTTGATGATCACCGGATCGTCCTTGCCAGGCACGCGAACCTCCCAGATTGCCGAAACGATACTTCGTCCGCGGTTGCGACATGTCGCATATTTCAGGATATGCGCAAAGCCGCATCAATGAAAAGCGATTTGTGCGCTGCAGGAAACAGCGCGCGGCCGGTCCGGGCTTGCGGGGCGGCGAGGCGTCCTGCCGCGCATTTCGAATTTGACTCGCGCCATGCTACGGGCAACAAAGTTGCCATATGCCCGCACACAGGGAGACTAGGATGTCCGCTTCGCCCTCCATCGTCATCGCCAGCGCCGCGCGCACCGCGGTTGGTTCCTTCAACGGCGCGTTCGCCACCACGCCCGCGCACGATCTCGGCGCGGTCGTGCTCAAGGAAGTGCTGGCGCGGGCCGGTGTCGAGCCGGCCGAGGTCGACGAGGTGATCCTGGGGCAGGTGCTTACGGCCGGACAGGGCCAGAACCCGGCGCGCCAGGCCTCGATGGCGGCCGGCATGCCCAAGGAAACCAGTGCCTGGGGGCTGAACCAGGTCTGTGGATCGGGCCTGCGGGCGATCGCGGTCGGCATGCAGCAGATCGCCAGCGGCGATGCCCGGATCATCGTGGCGGGTGGCCAGGAATCGATGTCGCTGTCGCCGCATTGCCAGCATCTGCGCGCCGGCGTGAAGATGGGCGACTACGCCATGATCGACACCATGATCAAGGACGGGTTGTGGGATGCCTTCAACGGCTATCACATGGGTGTGACGGCGGAGAACGTGGCGCGCCAGTTCCAGATTTCCCGCGACGACCAGGACCAGTTCGCGCTCGCCTCGCAAAACAAGGCGGAAGCCGCCCAGAAGGCCGGCAGGTTCAAGGACGAGATCGTGGCCGTGACGATCAAAACGCGCAAGGGCGACATCGTGGTCGACGCCGACGAATATATCCGCCACGGCGCCACCATCGAGGCCATGCAGAAGCTGCGGCCGGCCTTCGACAAGGAGGGCTCCGTGACGGCGGCGAACGCGTCGGGAATCAACGACGGCGCGGCCGCGGCGCTGCTGATGAGCGAGGACGAGGCGACCCGCCGCGGCGTCAAGCCCTTGGCGCGCATCGTGTCGTGGGCGACCGCCGGCGTCGATCCCAAGGTGATGGGAACGGGACCGATCCCGGCCTCGCGCAAGGCGCTCGAACGGGCCGGCTGGAAGGCAGCGGATCTCGACCTGGTCGAGGCCAACGAGGCCTTCGCCGCGCAGGCCTGCGCGGTCAACAAGGACATGGGCTGGGATCCGGAGATCGTGAACGTCAATGGCGGCGCGATCGCGATCGGCCATCCGATCGGCGCCTCCGGCGCGCGCATCTTCAACACGCTGGTGCACGAGATGCAGCGGCGCGGTGCGAAGAAGGGCCTTGCCACCTTGTGCATCGGCGGCGGCATGGGGGTTGCCATGTGCGTGGAAGCGATGAACTGAACAAACCAAGGGAACAAGGAGGGCGCGCGGGACCGGCGGGACAAGAGCGAAGCGGCTTCCGACCCCGCACTTCGCCAGCCGTCGTGAACGATCAGCCTCTCCGCAGACAGGGAGGAAGACCACATGGCCAGAACGGCGATCGTCACCGGAGGAACGCGCGGCATCGGGGCGGCAATCGCCGTCGCGCTCAAGGATGCCGGCTGCAAGGTTGCGGCCAACTATGCCGGCAATGACGAGGCGGCACAGAACTTCAACGCCGAGACCGGCATTCCGGTCTACAAATGGTCGGTGGCCGATTACGACGCCTGCGCCGGCGGCATCGCTCAGGTCGAGGCCGATCTCGGCCCGGTCGACATCCTGGTCAACAATGCCGGCATCACCCGCGACGCGCCGTTCCACAAGATGACCAGGGATCAGTGGGCCGACGTCATCAACACCAATCTCAACGGTGTTTTCAACATGACCCACCCGGTCTGGAACGGCATGCGCGAACGCAAGTTCGGCCGGGTCATCACCATCTCCTCCATAAACGGCCAGAAGGGACAGTTCGCCCAGGCCAACTATTCCGCGTCGAAGGCGGGCGATCTGGGCTTCACCAAGGCGCTGGCTCAGGAGGGCGCGCGCAACGGCATCACCGTCAACGCGATCTGCCCCGGCTATATCGGGACAGACATGGTCATGGCCGTGCCGGAGAAGGTGCGCGAGGCGATCATCGCCCAGATTCCGGTCGGCCGCCTCGGCGAAGCGGACGAGATCGCGCGCTGCGTGGTCTTCCTCGCCTCAGACGATGCCGGCTTCATCACCGGCTCGACGATCACGGCCAATGGCGGGCAGTATTTTAGCTGAAGAATGAACGGCGCTGCCTCGGCGTCTTCACAAAAGCCGTTTTATGGCCGTGCGCGTACGCCGGTCGAAGGCGGCCTGACTGGCGCGGTGGGCCTTTTTGTGTCGCGCGATCAGGGTCTGAGCCGTTTGCCGCAACGTCCAGCAGTTCTCGGCCGGCTTGAGACGGGCGATCTGGCGCGCCATGCGCCTTGCATGGCGCTTGGCGATGCGCACATGTTGCATTTCATGCGCCGTGATCGCGCGCTCGAAACGGGCGGCAAGCCGTCTGACCGAGCGCGGCGCGTCCTTGGCCCCGTTCCAGCGCGGCAGGCGCAATACGATCCGCAGGCCGACCGTGGCCTTTCCGACCCGGCAGCCCCTGGCGTGCGGCGTGAATGTATAGCGCGGGTCAAAACGCTGAAGCCGATGCCATAGGCCGAGCCGGCGCGGGGCGCATTACGCCGTACCGAGGCGAGCAGTTCGGCGCGGGATTGACCGCTTATGGCGTAATAGCGCCGGGTGATGCGGGTGTCGTCGCTCGCCCAGCTCGCGCTCGGCGCGATCGTGACCAGCAGCAAGCCCGCCGCAAGCAGCCATCGCGGCGGTGTCGCGGATATCGCTGTGTCACCACGGTGCCTGTGCATGTCCGGCTCCACTCCGGATCCGTCCCGCGGCCGTGTGGCCGACAGGTCGCATCCTGCACCGAACGCTCCTCGAGGCCAAGTCTCATGGCCGCCGGTAGACACGGCGCCGACAAAGCCGCTGAATCTCGATCTTGTGTCCGGTGGTTGTGTGGCCACCCGGGGGAGGTAGGAACAAAACCTGAATCCGCGCGTGTCAGCGATTCGTCGCCGATTCGTTCCAGTCCCGTTCCAATTGCGGCGGACACCGTGTCGATTGCGCTGACGATTGTGTTCGGATGCGAAAGCACCTATGTCTTCGGGGCGAAATCCGCCCTCACTTCGCTCACCGTGCATGGCGCCGGAATAATCGGACGGCGACAAAAGGGCATTGGCGCGAAGGGCCTGATTGCCATTTCATGAATATCCAGCCGAAACAGCATGGTCCGCTGATTGTGTCCGGGCGCGACGTGACCGCGATTCTCGGACCGACCAATACCGGCAAGACCCATCTCGCCATCGAACGGATGGTCGCGCACGAAACCGGCGTGATCGGCCTGCCATTGCGGCTTCTGGCGCGCGAGGTCTACGGGCGTGTCGCCGAGAAGGTCGGCGCCGACAATGTCGCGCTGATTACGGGTGAGGAGAAAATCCAGCCGCCGGGCGCGCGCTTCTCGGTCTGTACGGTGGAGGCGATGCCGCGCGAGACCAACGCCGCCTTCGTGGCGATCGACGAGGTGCAGCTCGCCGGCGATCTGGAGCGCGGCCACATCTTCACCGACCGTATCCTGCATCTGCGCGGCCGCCAGGAAACGCTTTTGCTCGGCGCGGCCACAATGCGCGGCATTCTGGAAAAGCTGCTCAAGGGCCTGTCGGTGGTGACCCGGCCGCGCATGTCGCATCTTGCCTATTCGGGCTCCAAGAAGATCACGCGCCTGCCGCCGCGCACGGCGATCGTCGCTTTTTCCGCCGACGAGGTCTACGCGATCGCCGAGCTGATCCGTCGCCAGCGCGGCGGTGCTGCCGTGGTGCTCGGCGCGCTCAGCCCGCGCACGCGCAATGCCCAAGTCGCGCTCTACCAGTCGGGCGATGTCGACTATCTGGTCGCCACCGATGCAATCGGCATGGGGCTCAATCTCGATGTCGATCATGTCGCTTTCGCGCAGAACCGCAAGTTCGACGGCTACCAGTACCGCCAGCTCACCGCCGCCGAGCTTGGCCAGATCGCCGGCCGTGCCGGCCGACACATGCGCGACGGTACGTTCGGGGTCACTGGCCAGGTCGATCCGTTTGACGACGAGCTCGTCGAAAAGATCGAAGCGCACGATTTCGAGCCGGTCCGGGTGCTGCAATGGCGCACCGCCGAGTTCGACTTTTCCAGTCTAGACGCCTTGCGCCGGTCGATCGAGACCACGGCGCCGGTCGAAGGGCTGACCCGGGCGCCGCCGGCGGTCGACCAGCAGGCGCTGGAGACGGTGATCCGGGATGCCGAGATCCGCGACCTGGCCACGACGCGCGAGCGGGTCGCGGCCTTGTGGGATGTGTGCGCCTTGCCGGACTATCGCCGGATTGCGCCGGCCCAGCACGCCGATCTGATCGGCGCCATCTATTCCGACCTGGTGCGCCGCGGCCATGTCGACGAAAATTACATGGCCGAGCAGGTGCGCCGGGCCGATACCACCCAGGGCGAGATCGACGCGCTGTCGCAGCGGATCGCGCAGATCCGTACCTGGACCTTCGTTTCCCATCGTCCTGGCTGGCTTGCCGATCCGGCACACTGGCAGGAAAAAACGCGCGAGATCGAGGATCGGCTGTCCGATGCGTTACATGAGCGGTTGACGAAACGCTTCGTTGACCGCAGGACTTCCGTGCTTATGAAGCGCCTGAGAGAAAACACGATGCTTGACGCTGAAATCAATCCGTCCGGACAGGTCCTTGTCGAGGGCCATCATGTCGGCGAATTGCAGGGATTCCGCTTTACCGCCGACCAGTCGGCAGGGGGCGAGGACGCGCGCGCGGTGAAAACAGCCGCGCAAAAGGCGCTGGCACAGGAATTCGAGGCCCGTGCCGAACGCTTCGCCGCGACCGGCAACGGCGACCTTGCGCTCGGGTCCGACGGCGTCGTGCGCTGGATCGGCGCGCCGGTGGCCACGCTGGTGGCCGGCGAGGATATTCTGCGACCGCGCGCGGTGCTTCTGGCCGACGAGCAGGTGACCGGCCCGGCGCGCGACAAGATCGCGGCG
>SWBZ01006087.1_pt2 | contig 10829 bp, 8 predicted proteins | sample 4693031 | NCBI WGS metagenome assembly SWBZ01 (sample SAMN10267274, study PRJNA491770) | bioreactor metagenome | isolation source: DHS bioreactor inoculated with | place: Japan: off Shimokita Peninsula
TATTCGGCCTTTTCCCGGTCGGGGTCCGCCGACAACCGCCCGACGGCGGCCAGCTCACCGGTGGTCGCGTCGAGCGCCACGAACGCCATTTCGCGCGCATAGTCGAGCTGGGTCAGCCGAACCAGCATCTGATGGGGAAAGCTCTTGCGCTGGGCGAGAAAGCGGAAACGGATGTCGTCTGGCGCGATGCGGGCCAGAAAGTCCGAATAAAGCGCGATGTCGGCCGGGCGGATCGGGCGAATGTCGTAGCGCGCGGGGCCGGCATCGATCCGCTTTTCCCAGCCGTCGGGATAAGGCCTTATCGCCAGCGCCGGATTGGGGCCAACCTCGTCGACGCGTCCGGGGTCGATCTCGACGCGGGCGTCGAGCGCGATCGTGCCGGCGGCGTCCGCCAAAAGCGGGTTGATGTCGATCGACACGATGCAGGGGAAATCGACAATCAGCTGCGACAGGCCCTTGAGCGCCGCCGCAATCGCCTCGCGATCGGCCGGCTTGCGGTCGCGATAGCCCGCCAGGAGGCGACCGATGCGGGTGCGCTCGATCAGATCGCCGGCAAGCACGCTGTCGAGCGGCGGCAGCGCGATCGCGGTGTCGTCCATCACCTCGACGGCGATGCCGCCGGCACCGAACAGGACGACCGGCCCGAAGATCGGATCGTTGCTCATGCCCAGAATCAGTTCCTGCGCATGTTTGCGCACCACCATCGGCTGGACGGCATAGCCCTGGATATCGGCCTGCGGCGCGTGCTGGCGAACCCGGCTCTCGATCTCGGCGGCCGCCGCGCCGGCCGCCTCGGGCGTGCTCAGATTGAGCACGACGCCGCCGACATCCGATTTGTGCGAGATCGCCTTCGACAACAGCTTCACCACCACGTTTTCGTTGTCCTGCAAAAGCCTGGCGGCCGCCTTGCCGGCCTCGGCAGGCGATCCCGCCACGACCGTCTCCGGCACGGCGATGCCGTAGGCGGAGATGACGGTCTTGGCTTCCGGCTCGGTCAGCATGCGCCGCCCCTCCCCGGCCACCGCGGCGAACACGGCCCGGACTTCATCGCCATTTTTTTCGACATTCTCGCCGCCGCTCGACGGCACGCGCATCAGCGCGCGCTGGGCGCGCGACCAGTCGCTGAGATAGGAAACCGCGGTGGCGGCGGCGGCCGGCGTCTCGAAGCTGGCAAGTCCGGCTTCCTGCAGGATGCGGCGGCCCTCGCGGGCCGTGTGATCGCCGAGCCAGCAGGTCAGAACCGGCTTGCCGTCGATCATGTCTCTGGTCGTCAGGCCGGCAACCGCGCGGGCGGCCTCGATCGGCGAGGCCAGGCCGGTCGGACAGTTGAGCACCATGACCGCATCGACGCCCGGATCGGCGGCGACCGCCGCGACGGCAGCGCGGTAACGCTCGGCCGCGGCGTCGCCGATAATGTCGACCGGGTTGGCGTGCGACCAGGTCTCCGGCAGGGCGGCGTTCAGTCGCTCGATGGTTGTGTCCGCCAGTACGGCCAGTTCGCCCCGGCAGTCGACGAGTTGATCGACGGCCAGCACCCCGGCGCCACCGCCATTGGTGACGATGGCGACCCGCGCGCGTTCGAGCGGGGCAAAACGGGCAGTGGTCTCGGCAGCGTCGAAAAGTTCGGCAAGGCTTTTCACGCGCAGGATGCCGGCCCGCTGCAGCGCGGCGTCGGCCACCCGGTCGGCGCCCGACAGCGCGCCGGTATGGGTGGCGGCCGCCTTGGCCGCGGCTTCGTGGCGGCCAGACTTGATGGCGATCACCGGCTTGAGGCGCGCGGCCGCGCGCGCCGCCGACATGAACTTGCGCGGATTGGGGATCGTCTCGAGATACATCACGATCGCGCTTGTGCGCGCGTCGCCGGCCAGCATGTCGAGCCAGTCGCCGACATCCACATCGGCCATGTCGCCCAGCGAGACGATGTGGGAAAAACCGAGATGGTTTTCCGCCGCCCAGTCTATCAGCGAGGTCGCGATCGCGCCCGATTGCGACAGAAGCGCGATATTGCCGGGCCTGGCCGCCATATGCGCAAATCCGGCATTGAGCCTGGCCGGCGGGATCATCAGCCCGAGCGTGTTCGGCCCGATGATGCGGAAGAGATACGGGCGGGCCGCCTCGAGCATGGCCTGGCGCAAGCCGTTTTCGTGCGTCAGCCCCGCGGTGATGACCACAGCGGCGCGCGTGCCCCTGGCACCGAGATCGCCAATGATGCCGGGCACGGTCGCCGGCGGCGTGGCGATGACGCCAAGGTCGGGAATGCCGGGCAGATCGGCGACGCCGGCATAACAACGCCGCCCGGCGACCTCGTCATATTTCGGATTGACCGGCCAGATCTCGCCCTGAAAACCGGCGTCGACGATGTTTTGCATCACCACCCGGCCAACCGACCCTTCGCGGACCGAGGCGCCGAAGACCGCAAGCGATTTGGGATGAACGGCGTTCTCAAGATTGCGGATGGTCACTGCGATGCTCCTTGGCCCTGGGCGATGCGGGCGGATTGCACGACACATGCGCGCCGAGTGTCCGCTCATACGGCATCCAGACTACCTGCTCGTGAATGATTCGCCAGAGGCGCGTTCTTCTTCTGCGCAAGCGGAGAACCACGCCGGAATGGGTGAAACGGACTGCGGTGCTGGTCAATGCTGACAGACCATGGGGCAGATGTCCGTTCCGACGGGCATTTGGCGAGACCTGCTCCCCTGAATTGTCCCCGCTTTGAGACTAGCCTGCCCCTGACGTGGTCCGAACCCATTCTTTGGATCGCCGGAAGGTGGAGTTTCCGGTCTTTTTCACAATGGCGAGCTGGTGACGCCGTCGGGATTGACCAACGAGATCGGTGGGCTTTCCCGGCCGTGAGAAGTCGAGCGTAACGCCGTTGGCGTAGGCCTACAGGTCGAGGTCGCGGGAGATGAACTCGGAGCCCTGGTCGACGCGGATCGTCTTCGGATAGCCGATTTGGAAACAAACCTGTTCCAACCTCCTGACAACGTCTTCCCCACGATAGCTGAACCGGGGATCGAGCACCGGCACGTAGCGCGAGAACGTATCGGCGACCGTCAGGACGCGGATCTTTTTGCCCGTGGCGAGTTGATCGTAGACGAAGTCCATCGCCCAAACATCGTTCGGACCGACCGCAGCCGCGCGATCCTCCCGCAGCTTCGACTTGACGCGTCGCTTCGGCGTCTTGTTCCTGAGTTGCAAGGCCAAATCCCTGTAAATGCGATAGATTCGCTTCATGTTGACGTCCCAACCCCCACGCTTCAGCATGACGTGCACGCGCCGGTAGCCGTAGCGGACGCGCTTCGCACAGATGTCCTTGTTTCGAGCCGCGATGCCGGCCTGATCGCCGTGGCGGGACTTGTAGTGATCGGTCGATGTGTAGAACTCCAGAACCCGGCAGGCCCGCCGGATCGACGCGTCCCACTCACTACACATCTGCGCCACCAGCTTGCTGAGCTTGCTGTTCTCGTCCTCGAGCCGCTTCATCTCCGTCGGCAGCAGGCCGTCGTATTTCTTCTTTCAGTTGAATTAGCTCGCCTGGCTGATCCCCGCCCGACGGCAGATCTCCGCGACGGGAATTCCGTCCGCCCCCTGCTTCAGGATGAACGCCTTCTGCCCGTCTGAAAACTTCGATGCCTTCATCGCCCTCCGCTCCTCCCAGCCAGGGGATGTTACCGCGGAAAACTCCACTTCAGGATGATCCAGTTTTCAGGGATCAGAGCAATGGAGAATTCCAGCCCAAATCGCTCCGAGAAGCTAGAGGCCCGTCCGCCGAGCGGGCCGGGTTCGAATTCTCAAACTGAACTGCGGGAGGGAACTCGATCAACAGTTCCTGCGCGCGAATGCGGAGAACTTCATTTACGAGCTCCAGGAATGCATATATTTTCCGCCTTGGCGGTTTTGCAACCCATGGGTACCTATCTGATTTAGTTGTTATTGAAGAGATACCCTTTGGCAAAAAATAAGCAGCGTCTCTGGGCTCGCAAGAGCAAAATCACTTTACATGAAGTCGCACTCCATGCGGGGGTTAGCGAGTCTACAGTTTCGCGGACTATTCGCGATCAGGAGCTTGTAGCTGAACCGACACGCACAAAGGTCATGGAGTCAGTTCGTGCGCTTGGCTATATGCCAAACCGTATTGCCGGGTCGCTGGCATCTCTTGAATCACACTTGGTTGGTGTGGTTGTTCCGTCATTGTCGAACATAGTGTTTCCGGAAGTCTTGCATGGAATCAATAGTCGGCTGAAGTCCTCGAAATATCAGTCGGTCATCAGCATCAGTGACTACGACCTCGAGCATGAAGAGGTGCTTGTGCGCGGTCTTTTGTCGTGGAAGCCGGCAGCTATCCTGATTGCCGGATTTGACCACACGCCAGCGACATCTCTGATGCTTGATCGATGTGGTGTCCGGGTCGTCGAAATGATGGACATCGACTCCGTTCCGATCGACACTGCTGTTGGCATGTCGCACCGTCGTGCGGGATATGCTACGGGCCAATACCTAATTGAGCGCGGCTATCGTCGCTTTGGGTATGTCGGGCATAATTGGACTGCGGATCATCGCGCAAAGTTGCGCTATGAAGGATGTTGCGAGGCGCTCAGGGATGCAGGGACCTCCTTTGTCGCCCATGCAATCACCGAGGGGCCGAGTTCCGTGGCCAATGGGCGTGCGCAGACGGCGCATTTATGCGGCATGTCATCAGTGGATGTTGTCGTTTATTCCAATGACGACATGGCTGTGGGCGGAGTATTTCACTGTCTGAGTGCCGGTATTTCAATACCGGATCAGCTGGCTATTTTCGGGTTTAACGGGCTCGATATCGGTCGAGAGTTGCCGAGACCTTTGTCCACTGTGCGGTCAAACCGCTTTCTGATCGGAGAAAAGGCCATCGACGCGATCCTGGGCAAGCCAGATCGTCCGTCTGCGCCAAGCATCATTGATACCGGCTTTGAGGTTTTTGTCGGGGCCACCGCGTAGATTTCCGGCGCTGGGGCTTCAAACGATTGATGAAAGCCGCGGATCTGAGAGGTGTCAGCCCTCACGGGGAAGACGCGTGACGGTCCGCATCCGGCAACTGCGATCGGCCGGTACGCACTGACGAACGCCATCCACTCTAGTGATCAGCGACCGTGATATACGTCGACAGTCTTTGCATCCTGACGCTTGGAGGCCGGCCGTCCATGAGCTTGGTCCGCGTCGTTTTGGTAACACCATATGCGAGGGCGTCCTCGCTGTGCCGGAGTTCGAACATCTGACTGACGCAAGTTCCAGACGGGGGCGGAAGCGCCTGGCGAGCCTCGGGTCGATGAGGAGGGGCGATCCCACCTGGCGTCATTCGGCGTTCGCAGATCGATCCACCCATAGCCTTTGAAATGAGCCATGCTGAATGGCTGGAGCCTGCCGGCGGGCGGCTCTCCGCCCCGCCGGGAGAGCCCCGGCACCGACATGTTCCTTCCGAAAAGAGCTTGACAGCGAGTTTCATTCAAGCACAATGACAGCGCTGTCATTGACGATCCCTGACCGAGGATGCGATCCCCGGCAGCGTTGGAGGCGAGTTGTCTTTGATCGGCGTTTCCCCGCTTGGATGCTGCTTGGACGCAGCGCTGAGAATGAGGGTTTGATTGAATTTTCGTAGGAGCGCGAACGCTCCATTCGGGAGGAGTAAGTCTGCGGACCGACATGGCTTTCGGGGCAGGCTCAGGAGGTGGCATTTGTCGACGGGCAACAATTCGTGAAATCACTCAGATCCGTAAGGCCAAGGGTGGTGTAGTTTCTTACTGCAGGCGCGGCCTTTCGTGGGGCGGCGTTAGGTGATCTGGGCTTATCTCAAGCCGTAATCCCCCAAACTACCTGACAATCCAATGTTACAGGGTTCTCCCGCGGCCGAGCTGCTCGTGGTGGCCCGGAAAGCAAGCGCGCTGATGCCCCGAAGCACTGAAGTTATTGCGCTCCCAACGATGACGCCGGGAACCGGGCGGAACCTTACGGTTCATCGTTTCGGCAAAAAGGGCGCGCGACCGAAGGTCTACATTCATGCGGCGCTGCACGCAGACGAGTTGCCCGCAACGATGGTCGTCCATCATCTGATGCCGATGCTCGAGACCGCCGAGGCTGAGGGTCGGATTAAGGGGGAGATCATTGTCGTCCCCGTGGCAAATCCGATCGGGCTGAACCAGAATCTGGGCTCATACTTCAGCGGCCGCTTCGATCTCTCAACGCGCGAGAACTACAATCGCAACTTTCCGGCAGACTGGGCTGTGGTCGCCGATGCAGTGAGAGACCGGCTCACCGAAGACGCGGAGGCGAACGTCGCTCTGATCCGTGATGCGGCATGTGCGTATGTTGCCGAGCAAAAGCCTGCGTCCGAACTCGATGCACTGCGCTGGAAGCTGCTCGAGCTGTCCATTGACGCTGACTATGTCCTGGATCTGCACTGCGCCGCCACGGCACTCGTCTACCTCATGATCTACAAGGATTGTCTTGATTGCGGGGCGCGTGATCTGTCGGCGGATATCGGCAGTCGAGCCAGCTTTCTGATCGACTGGTACGCTGACAAGCGGACGTTCATGACCACAACGGCGAGCTTGTGGAGTCGTGTCCGCGAAGCCGCGCCTGATTTTCCGGTGCCTCAGGGTCTCATGTCATGCGTGGTCGAGTATCGCGGGCGCCTTGATGTATCGGATGTCTTCGGCCGTCCGGACGCAGAGAACCTGTTGCGGTTCTTAAAGCGCAGGGGCGTGGTGGAGGGGCCGTTTGATCCACCTCCCCAAGCATTGTGCACACCGGTCCCGGTGTCTCATATGGTTCTCGTCACGGCGCCTGCCGGAGGTGTTGTCGCCTACAACAAGATGCTGGGTGAACCAATCAAGGCAGGCGATGTCGTCTGCGAAATCATCAACCCGCTCGAACCAGACCCGGCCCGCGCCCGGACCCCCGTACCTGCTCCGGTCGACGGTATCGTATTCGACACGCGGAACGATCATCTGGCGCGACCAGGTTCGGTCGTCTACCGCATGTGCAGCGATCAACCTCAGGATAGGCGCGCCGATCAGGCGCCCCAGGATGACTGAACGCTGTCCAGCGCCAGACCTCTCGGAGAGGAACCCATAACCGCTGGTCTAAGCGGTTCGGTGTTCGTCTCAACCGGACGACAAAGCAAAACCATCAGAGGAGGAAACGTAACAATGAGTGCCAAACTTCGAAACCTGCTGTTGATTGCCGCTGGAACGGCCCTGTTCCCGGTGTCGGCTTCCGCCGCCAAATTCTCCTGCCCAACCACGTCTGACGAATTCACGTTTGCGCAGAATGCGCAGATTCCCGGTCTCGACCCTCATTTTTCATCTGCGATCTCGACACGCAATATCGCAATGAACATCTTCGAGATGCTCATTACACGGGACGAGAATAGCGCAATCATCCCCCAGCTCGCCGAGTCGTTTGAAGAAGGCGACGACGGCATGTCCTATACGTTCAAGATCCGGAGCGGCATCACCTTCCACAACGGGCAGACCATGACATCCGCGGATGTTCTTGGATCGCTCGAACGGTATCGGCGCGTGGGCACGTCATCTTCGGTATTCAAGAACGTTGCCGGGATCGAAGCTCCCGATGCCAGCACCATCGTCATCACGATGTCCAAGAGGCAGCCCACCTTCCTGGAGGATTTTTCCAGCTTCCATATTCCGATTGCAATTATGCCGGCGTCAGAGGCAGAGAAGCCGGCCAATAAAATCGACCTTATCGGAACCGGTCCCTATTCCTTCGGCGAGTGGGTGCCGGATTCACACGTCACCCTCAAGAAATTCGACGGCTATGTTCCCGACAGCCGGTTTGAAGGGACAACCGGTTTCGGCGGTTTCAAGCAGGCTTGCTTTGACACCATCACCGTCCGGATCGTGAGAGAAGCCAGCGCCCGTGCCGCCGGCATCGAGAGCGGCGATTATGATGGCGTCGAACAGGTTTCGACAAAAGCCGCTGCGCGCCTGAAAGACGTCGAAGGCGTGGTCGTGATGAAGCAGGAGAACTTCGCCATCCCGATCATGATTCCGAATACCCAGAAAGCTCCGACCGACAATCTGATGGTCCGCAAGGCGATGCAAGCCGCGCTGAACATGGAAGACATCATGGAGACGGCGACCGACGGTGCCTATAGCCTGCAACCGGGCTTCCAGTATCCTGGCAACCCCTCCTACACCGATGCCGCCAAAGAGCTGTATAATATAGCAGATCCGGAGCTGGCCAAGAAATACCTCAAAGAGGCTGGTTATAACGGTGAGGAGGTCATAATCATGACCAACACCGACTATTCATACATGTATAATGCAGCGTTAATGGTGAACGAGCAGCTCAAGGACATTGGAATGAACACGAAGTTGTTCGTTACCGATTGGCCAACCACCCGGGAAATTCGTGCCAAAAGGCCGGACGATTGGAATTTTTACTTCACAGGCTGGGGTACAGGCCCCTCCATCGGGCCGCGTGACGCGATCAAGGATTTGCTGCCGCCGATCAACAGTCAGAACCTGTCCGAAGAAGATGTGGAGATGACGAAGTTGTGGAACGCCATGCACGAAGAGCAGACACCCGAGGGGCGTCTGGATGCTTTCTCGGACATGACCCAGCATCTGTACGAACAGGTCTATCAGTTCAAGTTCGGCGACATGCACAATTTTCAGGCGATTCGCTCGAACGTGAAGGGCTTCGTTCCCTACCGTATCCCGCGCTTCTCAAACATTTGGCGTGAAGACTGAACCCAGTGCAATCGGGCGGCGGGCGCATGAATTGCGCTCGCCGCATTTGCCGACCCGTACAATAGGGCTCATTCATGATTGCTTTTATCCTGCGGCGGTTACTCGCGGTAATCCCGGTTCTGCTGCTCGTCACATTGGCATCGTTCCTGCTTATGCGGCTTATCCCTGGCGATCCGGCAATGTTGATTGCCGACATTTCGGCCAGTGACGCGGAAATTGAAAAGATCCGCGAACAGCTCGGTCTGAACGAACCTTTCCTGACGCAACTCCTACACTGGTACGGCAATCTGCTGAGGGGAGACCTCGGTGAATCTTACCTGTTGGGGCGCAGTGTTACGCAGGCAATATGGGAGCGGTTGCCGACGACGCTGTCGCTGACGCTGCTATCCTTCGTTCTCAGCACCACCATCGCGGTAACCCTCGGGGTGATCGCGGCAGTCAAAGCCAATACCTGGCTTGATCAATTTGTGATGAGCTTTGCACTGATCGGCGTCGCCCTGCCGAATTTTTGGATGGGCCTGATGCTGATCATCCTGTTTTCGGTGCATCTTGGTTGGTTGCCGAGTGGCGGGTACGTTCCTCTCAGCGAGGATTTCTGGGGCTGGCTCAGAACCTGTACGCTGCCTGCCATCTCGCTCGCTCTCCTGCAAATCGGCCTGCTGTCGCGCATAACCCGGGCCACGATGCTCGAGGTTTTGCAGCAGGATTACATCCGAACAGCGAGAGCCAAGGGACTATCGAAGTCCAAGGTGGTCGGCAAGCATGCGCTCAAAAACGTGCTGGTGCCAGTCATCACGATCCTCGGCATCTCCTTCAGTCTATTGATCAGCGGGTCTCTCGTAATCGAAACGGTATTCTCGCTGCCTGGCGTAGGGAAATTGCTCGGGTCAGCGATTTTAAGGCGCGATTATCCTGTCATTCAAGGCGGACTTATCTTTGTCGCCGTTTCCATGATCTTCATCAATCTTCTGGTCGATATCCTGTATGCATGGATTGACCCGCGAGTACGGTATTAGCATATGGAACGTCACACCTCCTCTACGCCTGACGGTCGTCGTGGCCTAGTCGGAATTATCTCAGAACGCTTTTTAAAAATACGAACCTCACGCGTTGCTCGGCGTGCTTTAAGAAACAGCCTGCTCCTAACGGGTATGGGGCTGTTTACATTCGTCTTCCTGCTTGGAGTCTTCGCTGATTTACTTGCGATTACTCCATACGATGAAGTTCAGATGCGTCACCGTTTCGAGCCGCCGAGTGCCGCCTTCCCTTTTGGTACCGACAATTTCGGCCGTGATATTTTCAGCCGTGTCGTCTATGGCGCGCGTATCAGCCTGCAAATAGGGCTGTCCGTGGTGGTGCTCTCAGGTATTTTGGGCGTGATCTTTGGCACTCTAGCCGGGTATTTTCCCCGCCTGGACAATGTGATCATGCGCGTGATGGATGCGCTCCTGGCCTTCCCGGAGATCATCCTGGCCATCGCGATCGCCGCCACGCTTGGACCGTCGACGGCCAATGCGATCATTGCGCTGGCGGTGGTTTACACGCCGCGAACCGCCAGGGTCGTGCGGGCATCGGTTCTGGTAATTCGCCAGATGGACTATGTCACCGCTGCGATATGCGCCGGCGCAACGGACATGAGAATTCTGCGCCGCCACGTGTTTCCGAACACCCTGGCCCCTCTGGTCGTCCAGCTGACGTTCATCTTTGCCTACGCCGTCATTGCCGAAGCCGTGCTGAGCTTCCTGGGTATAGGAGCGGTCCCGCCGACACCAACCTGGGGGAACATCATCGCCGAAGGACGAAACTATATTCGCGAGGCGACGTGGATCAGTCTCTTCCCCGGCCTTGCAATTGGCATCACCGTTCTCGGGCTGAACCTGCTGGGCGATGGCCTGCGTGATGTGCTCGATCCCCGTATGAAGGTGCGTCATGGCTAATCCCGTCAAACCTCTCCTCGAGGTGCGTGATCTTTCGGTTCATTTTCAGACTGAAGGACAGAAGGTAACCGCAGTCGATCGTATCAGCTTCGATCTTGCCGAGGGCGAGGTTCTCGGCATCGTGGGTGAATCCGGAAGTGGC
>SWBZ01001334.1_pt1 | contig 10788 bp, 12 predicted proteins | sample 4693031 | NCBI WGS metagenome assembly SWBZ01 (sample SAMN10267274, study PRJNA491770) | bioreactor metagenome | isolation source: DHS bioreactor inoculated with | place: Japan: off Shimokita Peninsula
GCGACAGCCGAGGACATGGTCAAGGACGCCGAACTCGCCATGCAGCAGGCCAAGCGCTTCGGCGGCGACCGGATCGAGCCCTTCCGCCCGGCCTTCCGCTCCTATGGCGCCGACCGCCTGCAGATCGAGTCGGATCTGCGCCGCGCGCTCGATCGCGGCGAGCTCAGCCTCGTCTACCAGCCGATCGTGCGTCTGGAAGACAATTCGGTCGCCGGTTTCGAGGCGCTGATGCGCTGGGACCATCCGCGCCGGGGCATGATCCTGCCGGGCGAATTCATCCCGGTCGCGGAAAACTGCAATCTGATCGTCCAGCTCGGCCTGTTCGCCATGCAGCGCGCGGCCGACGATCTCGCCTCCTGGCAAAAGCAGATCGGCAACTCGCCGCTGTCGGTGTCCGTCAACCTGTCGAGCCGCCAGCTCATCCGTCAGGATCTCGTCACCGACGTGCGCTCGGTGCTGGCCAGAGCCAATCTCAAACCGATCTATTTCCGGCTGGAACTGACCGAATCGCTGATCATGGACAATCCCGAGCAATGCACGCATGTGCTCGAGAAATTGCGCAAGCTCGGGATTGGCCTGTCACTGGACGATTTCGGGACCGGTCATTCCTCGCTGTCCTACCTGACCAGGCTGCCCTTCGACACTATCAAGATCGACAAGAGCTTCGTTGACGACACCAGTCCGAAAAAGGCGGTGCTGTTGAGTTCCATGGTCGACATGGCGCACGATCTGGGCCTGTCGGTGGTGGCCGAGGGCGTGTCCACCGAGGCCGACGCCCTGCAGCTCAGGCAGATGGGGTGCGAATTCGTTCAAAGCTTCCTGTTCGGAGCGCCCCTGCCCGCGGACGCAGCGCTGAAGCTTCTCAAGGAGCAGTTCCCGCTCACTCAGGCGTGACCGGAGAAATTGCTCAGATGGGCCACGTCGATGCCAAGCAGAGCCAGCACCCGGTCATATTTGCGCTCGATGTCGCCGTCGAACAAAAGCTCGAGGTCGACCGGGCAGGTCAACCAGCCATTGTCGACGATCTCCTGCTCGAGCTGGCCGGCGCCCCATCCCGCATAACCGAGCGCCATGATGGCGTGGCGCGGGCCTTCGCCCTCGGAGATGGCGCGCAAAATGTCGACGGTGGCGGTCAGGCAGATCTCGTCGGAAACCGGCAGCGAGGATTCGACCACGTAATCGTCGGAGTGGAGCACGAAGCCGCGGCTGCGGTCGACCGGCCCGCCATTGTGCACCAAAAGGTCGCGCGCGGAGGGGGCGAGCCGGATCGCCTGCTTTTCATCGACAATACCGAGTTGAACGAGCAGATCGGCGAAACGCAGCGACTGGGACTGGTTGACGATCAGCCCCATCGCGCCCTCCTCGCTGTGGGCGCAGACATAGATAACGGCGCGCGCGAAACGGTCATCCGCCATGCCGGGCATGGCGATGAGGAAATGATCGTCGAGAAAACCGCTTGCCCCGCCGCCGGCATTGCCGGGAGGCGGGTTCGATTTTCCCTTCTGGCGCAATAAATCCATGCGGGAAGCCTATCGCGTTTCGGCATTTCTTGAAAGACGAATTCAAAATCGCCTGGATGGTCCCTCTTCACGCAGAAATGACGGCAAATGATGGCATGTCGGATTGAAGTTCACGCGAATTGGCGACACTGCTGGCACGGAAGGAGGCGCTGCTTGAAACATATCATGTCCGTCGCGCTCGCGTTGGTGCTTGCCGCTCCGGCCGCCGGGCGCGCGCAGGCCGCGTCCAGCGAAAGTTTTCACACCGACGGCGCCACGATCCGCCTGATCACGACAGGGCTTGCCGACCGCGACGGCGTTTTGCGCGGCGCGCTCGAAGTCGATCTCGAGCCGGGCTGGAAAACCTACTGGCGCGACCCCGGCGCGTCGGGCGTACCGCCGCAGATCACCGTTGTCGGCAGTCTCAACGTGGAGGACGCGCGCCTCGGCTATCCCGCGCCGCAATGGCACGAGGACAGTTACGGCGCCTGGGCCGGCTACGACGCGCCGGTCCGGTTTCCGGTGATTTTTACCATCGGCGCGCCCGACCGCTATGCGCTGATCAAGGCCTCCGTCTTTCTGGGCGTGTGCCAGGATGTGTGCATTCCGGTCCAGGCGCGCTTCGACGTCGAGCCGGGGGGCGCGCCCGACGCACCGGCCGACAAGGCCGCCGTCGAGGCGGCTTTCGCTGCCCTGCCGGCGCCTGCCGGTGACGATTTCGGCGTCACGGCGGTTCGCCTGGAGGCCGACCAGCTGATCGTCGAGACAACCATGCCGGCCGAAAGCGGCGAGGCCGCTTTGTTCGTCGCCGGCGCGCAGGGTTACCTGTTCGGCGCTCCGCGGACCGACAGGACCGAGGCCGGCGACGGTCCGGCCGGCCGGACCATCTTTCACGTACCGATCCTCCAGCGCCCTGGAACGGACAGCCCACCGCCCACGGTCGCCTACACGCTGGTGACGGACGCCGGCGCGGTCGCGGGCGAAATCAGCCTTCCCTGATCAGAACCGGGCTGGACGTCGACGCTGTTCGCGTTATGTGGACATCTCAACCTCACCTCACAGAGATCTATCGGAGAGACTTTCATGACGATATCGGTCGGGGACACGCTGCCTGACGCCACGCTCAAGGCCATCGGCGCCGATGGCGCGCAAACCAAGAGTGTGGCGGAGCTGTTCGAGGGCAGGACCGTGGTGCTGTTCGGCGTGCCCGGCGCGTTCACGCCGACGTGCTCCAACAATCACCTGCCCGGCTATCTCGAGAACCACGACGCCATTCTCGCCCGCGGCGCCGATACGATCGCCGTCATCTCCGTCAACGATCATCATGTGATGACGGCCTGGGCGCGGTTTTCCGGCGGCGAAGGCAAGCTGGTCTATCTCGCCGACGGGAATGGCGATTTCACGCGCGCGCTCGGTCTCGACGTCGACCTGACCATCGCCGGGCTGGGCGTCCGTTCCAGGCGTTATTCGATGATCGTGGAGGATCGCAAAGTGCGCACGCTCAATATCGAAACCAGCCCGGCGGACGCCGTGGAATCGGGCGCGGCGAGAATTCTGGAACAAATCTGAAGCCGGCGACCGTCGGCCGGGGCGCGCGCCTGGTTCAGTCGCGCGCCGGCGCGGCGCGGCGCGGCCGCTTGAACGCGGCCAGGGCGAGGCGGGCAAGTTCGTCGGCGCGTTCGTTTTCGGCGTGGCCGGCATGGCCTTTCACCCAGCGCCATTCGACCGTATGGCGGCGGCGCGCCTCGTCCAGCGCCTGCCACAGTTCGGCATTCTTGACCGGCTTCTTGGCGGCCGTCTTCCAGCCGTTGCGCTTCCAGCCGTCGATCCAGCCGGAAATGCCGTCGCGCACATAGACGCTGTCTGTGGTGACGACGACCTGGCAGGACTGCTTGAGGGCGTTGAGCGCCTCGATCGCCGCCATCAGCTCCATTCGGTTGTTGGTGGTATGGGCCTCGCCGCCCGACAGCTCCTTTTCCGTGCCGTTGAAGCGCAGAATCGCGCCCCAACCGCCCGGCCCGGGATTGCCCGAACAGGCGCCATCGGTGAAAATTTCGACCTTTTTCATAAAGCTCCAAGTCCGTATTCGGAGGTCGCGCGGATGTGGCGATGAAAGCGCAGGCGACGGATGAACTCGCCCGGATCGCGTTTTTGCACCAGCGCGCCGTCGGGGATCGTGAGCCAATCGTAAAGGCGCGTGAGCATGAAACGCAGCGCCGAGCCGCGCGCCAGCAGCGGCAACGCCTCGCGTTCGGCAGGCTCCAACCGACGGACGCTCTGGTAGCCGGCCAAGAAGGCCTGGCCCTTGGTCAGATTGAAGGCATTGTCGGCTTCGAAGCACCACGCATTGAGGCAGGTCGCCACGTCGTAGGCAAACATATCGTTGCAGGCGAAATAGAAATCGATCAGGCCGGACAGCCGGTCGCCGAGGAAGAACACATTGTCGGGAAAAAGATCGGCATGGATAATGCCCGACGGCAGGTCGGACGGCCAGTCGCGCTCGAAGGCCGCGAACTCGGCGTCGATCTCCTCCACCAGGCCGGCCTGAAACGTCCCGGCGCGCGGCCGCGCCTGCAGCCAGAGCCGTTTCCAACCATCGACCGACAGCGCGTTCTCGCGACCGAGCTTGAAATCGGCGCCGGCGAGATGCAGGGCGGCAAGCGCGGCGCCGACTGCATGGCAATGGGCGGGCGTCGGCCGGCGTACCCAGATGCCTTCCAGAAAGGTTATGATCGCGGCCGGCCGGCCGGCAAGTTCGCCGATCAGACCACCGTCCCGACGTTCGACCGGCAGCGGGCAGGAAATGCCCTTTTGCGCCAGATGCTGCATCAGGCCGAGGAAGAACGGCAGGTCGGCGACCTCGACCCGCCGCTCGTAGAGCGTCAGGATATAGGTCCCGACAGTGGTGTGCAGGTAGAAATTGGAGTTCTCCGAACCTTCGGCGATGCCCTTGTAGGACAGCATTTCGCCCAGCCGGTATTCCCGCAGGAAAGCGGCGAGTTCGATCTCGTTGATGTCTGTGTAGACGGCCATCGCGTGCGGCTCAGCCGTTGACGAAGGCCATATCGGCCCGGGTCAGGTCGACGTCGCGCAAGGCACGCATGACGGGGAAGTCCTCCGTCTCAGTGGCGGTTACGGCGAGATCGACCGTCACGTCGAAGCGTTCGCGAAAGGCTTCGATGATCTCGTTGACGATGATCTCTGGCGCCGAGGCCCCCGCCGACAGGCCGAGCGTGCGAATTGGGCCGATTTCGTCCCAGACGATGTCGGCGGCGCGCTGCACGAGAAGCGCGCGCCTGGCGCCCGAGCGCTCGGCGACCTCGACGAGCCGGCGTGAATTGGACGAATTCGGCGCGCCGACGATCAGGAAGAGATCGGCGCCGGGCGCGGTTTCCTTGACCGCTTCCTGGCGGTTGGTGGTGGCGTAGCAGATCGATTCGGCGGCCGGCGCCTGCATGGCGGGAAAGCGCTGCTGCAGCGCGCCGATGATGCCGGCCGTGTCGTCGACCGAAAGCGTCGTCTGGGTAACGAACCCGAGTGCTGCCGGATCGGCCGGCGCGAAGCGCGCCACGTCCTCCTCGGTTTCGATCAGGCTGACGGCGCCTTCGGGCAACTGGCCCATCGTGCCGATGACCTCGGGATGGCCGGCATGGCCGACCAGCACGACATGGCGACCGAGGCGGTGGTGGCGAATCGCCTGCTTGTGGACCTTTGAAACCAGCGGACAGGTGGCGTCGAGGTAAAACAGTGCCCGCTCGGCGGCATCGCGCGGCACCGATTTCGGCACGCCATGGGCGGAAAACACCACCGGGCAGTCGCGATGCTCGTCCGGAATCTCGTCGATCTCCTCGACGAACACCGCTCCCAGGTTCTGCAGGCCCTCGACCACATAGCGATTGTGGACGATCTCGTGGCGGACATAGACCGGCGCGCCGTATTTCTTCAGCGCCAGAACGACGATCTGAATGGCACGGTCGACGCCGGCGCAAAAGCCGCGCGGCTGGCACAGGCGGATGGTCAGCGGATGCTTGTCGGATTCGGGCATGGATCGATCACCTTCTTGCCGGCGGACATGATGTGCCGCACCCGCGCCTGTCAAGGGCGGGGGGCCCGATCCTCGCGCCTTATGCGCACCAGCCAGACGCCGACGACGCCTGCGAGCGCCGCCGCCAGGCCGAACCAGGTCACGGCATATTGCAGGTGATTGTTGGGCATGCTGATGAGCGTCACGCCGCCCACCGGCAGACCGCCGGGATTGGGACTGTCGTCGGCGTCGACGAAAAACGGCACGATCTCCGTGCCGTCCGGCAGACCGGCGGTGGCCGCCATCGCCTCGATATCCTTCCAGTAGAAGATGTTCTTGCCGGGCTCGTTGTCGGGCAGGATGGAGGACGGTTTTTGCGCCAGCCGATCGCGTGCAAGCCCGGTGATGGTGCGTTCGCCAGCGACCTGCCCCTCGCCGCGCGTGGCGGCCGGCTTGCGGTCGAAGGGAACGAAGCCGCGATTGACGAAGACGGCCGAACCGTCGGCGCGCAGCAGCGGCGTATAGACGAAATAGCCCGAGGCGCCTTTCCAGGTGGCGAAGAAATGGCGCTCGCCCGAATGCAGGAAGGTGCCCGTCACGCTGACCGGCAGATATTCGATATCCTGGCCGGCCTCATGCGCGGCCACGACGTCGGTGAAGGCCACTGGCGGCCGGTGGATACGCTCCTCGATGGTGGCGAGCAGGCCTTCCTTCCAGGCCAGGCGCTGGACCTGCCAGAGGCCCAGCGCGCACAGGATGGCAAACAGGACGAGCGCGGCCAGCACGACCTTCCATGCCGACGGCGTGGAGCGCGCGGGGGACGGCGTCTCAGTCCTCGCCATGGTCGAGCCGGCCTTCCTGGGCCTTGTTGGCGTATTGCAGATTGATCAGCACGCCCTTGAACAGGCGCAGCGGCACCAGCGAGCCGACGATGGCAAGCGGGATCCACAACACAAAATGCAGCCATAGCGGCGGTCCGAACGACACTTCGGCCCACAGGGCGAGGCCGACCACCAGAAAACCAATAAACAGCATGACGAAAACCGCCGGTCCGTCGCCGGCATCGGCAAAGTCGAACGGCAGGCCGCAATTGGCGCAGCCCTTGTTCACAGTCAGATAGCCGGAAAAAAGCCGCCCCTCGCCGCAGCGCGGACAGCGGCCCTTGAGGCCGGCGCCGATCGGCTCGACCGGCGGATAATGCGCCTTGTCCTCACTCATGGCCTGATCCCGATCGGCATGGCATTGTCCAGCATCGTACGGATTTCATCCATCTGCGCGTCGGCGACGGCGCTGGGGTCGGCGGTCCAGTCAGACCGCTGTCGGAACCGGGACACGCGCCCCGACCCGCTCGGCTAGTGCTGTATCACGATCTTGCCGGCGGGGTCGACGCCCGCCATTGTCGCAGCCTGCCGGAACCATGCCGGGATAGGGCAGAACGCTCCAGCATCCCGAGCGCGCACAAGCGACAAAAAAGAACGGCCGCCCGAAGGCGGCCGCTGCATAACATGGTCTTGCGTGCGTCAGTGCGCTGCGATCGTGGCACCCGAAGACGCCCACACATAGATGCAGGCGAACAGGAACAGCCACACCACGTCGACGAAGTGCCAGTACCAGGCAGCAGCCTCGAAGCCGAAATGCTGCTTCGCGGTAAAGTCGCCGCGCATGGCGCGCAACAGGCACACCAGCAGGAAGATCGTGCCGACGAAGACGTGGAAACCATGGAAACCGGTCGCCATGAAGAAGGTCGCGCCATAGATGGAATCGCTGAAGGCGAACGGCGCGTGCACATATTCGTAGACCTGCACGATGGAAAACAGCACGCCGAGCGCAACCGTCAGGGCCAGGCCCCAGACCAGCCCCTTGCGGTCGTCGTGCAGCAGCGCATGGTGCGCCCAGGTGACCGTCGTGCCCGACAAGAGCAGGATGATGGTGTTGTAGAGCGGCAGGTGGAAAGGATCGAGCACCTCGATGCCCTGCGGCGGCCAGACACCGCCGGTATACTCCGCACGCGCGACCTGAGCGGCCTCGTTGGGAAACAGGCTGGCGTCGAAAAACGCCCAGAACCAGGCCACAAAGAACATCACCTCCGAGGCGATGAACATGATCATGCCGTAGCGCAGATGCAGCGACACCACGCGGGTGTGATGGCCTTCATGCGCTTCCTTGATCGTGTCGGACCACCAGGCAATCATCGTGTAGAGCACGACGACGAGCCCGATTGCGAAGATCCAGTATTTGGCGCCGGCCAGGTCCATGCCGAACACAGGCAGCGCGCCGCTGCGCATGCTCTGCATCCAGGCGACGCCGCCTATCGCCATGATCAGCGCGCCCACCGAGCCGATGAACGGCCAGGGGCTCGGGTCGATAATGTGGTAGTCGTGTTGCGGTTTGGCGTGTGCGTCAGCCATGTCAGCCCCCGAGCTTGGTCGTCTCGTTCGTCGTTGCGTCAGTCGCCTTGCCCTTGGGCGAGGCGGCGACGGGTTCGTCCCCGTCAATGGAAAAGAAAGTATAGGACAGCGTGATGGTCTCCGTCGTCCTCAGTTCCGGAACGTTGACGATTTCCGGGTCGATGAAAAAGACGACGGGCATATCCATGGTCTCGCCGGGCTTCAACTCGGTGTCGGTGAAGCAGAAACACTCGACCTTGTTGAAGTAGGCGCCCGCCATCGGCGGCGAGACGTTGAAAGAGGCGCGCCCGCGCGTCGGTGTCTCGAACACGTTGCGGGCCGTATAGGCGATCTGCGTCGTCTCGCCGATCCGAATCTTCACGTCGCGCTGAACCGGCTTGAAGTCCCAGGGCAGATCGCTGGCCACGTTGGCGTCGAAGCGGATCGTGATCTCGCGATCGAGAATGGTATCGGAATATTGCTCGACGCGCTGCGTGGTGCCGCCATAGCCGGTGACCTGGCAGAAAAGCTGATAAAGCGGCACGGCCGCATAGGCCATGCCGATCATGCCGACGAAAAACGCCAGGCAGGCCACGGCGATGACGCGGTTGGAGCGTTCGGTTTTCGCGCTGGTGAGACTCTTCGCGTTCATCGACGTCACAATGCCCGCTCAAAAATCGCCGGACCGAACTTGGCTATCGTGGCGAAATAGAAGATCGCCACCATGGCCGCCAGCACGAAACCGATCGCGATGGAGCGTGCGCGGCGCGCCTTGGCCTGGGCCGGGCTGAGGACGATGCCCTTCTTGTCGCTCATGTCATCCTCCGAGCCCGACGATCCGGCCGGCGACGGTGTCGACCAGAAAAGCGGCGAAGATCGCGAACAGATAGACGATCGAATAAGCAAACAGCGCCTTGGCCGGCTTCATGGCGCGATCTTCGTCGGCCATGGTAAACACCCGCCAGGCATGCCAGGCAAAGCCCGCGCCGAGCGCGACCGCAAGCACGCCGTAGGCCGCGCTGGCGAAACCGAACGCCCAGGGCGCCGCGCCGACCGGCGCGATGAGCAGCGAATAGACCAGGATCTGGCGACGGGTGGCGGCAGCGCCGGCGACGTTGGGCAGCATGGGAACGCCGGCCCGCTCGTAGTCGCCGGACTTGAACAGGGCGAGCGCCCAGAAATGCGGCGGCGTCCACAAAAAGATGATCAAAAACAGGATGACGCTTTCGAGGCTGACAGAGCCCGTCGCGGCGGCCCAGCCGATCATCGGGGGGAAGGCGCCGGCCGCCCCGCCGATAACGATGTTTTGCGGCGTCCAGCGTTTCAGCCACATCGTGTAGACGACGGCGTAGAAGAAAATGGTGAAGGCGAGCAGACCGGCTGCGACCCAATTGACGATCACGCCCAGCGTCATGACCGAGAACGCCGACAGGACGAGACCAAACGCCAGCGCCTCACCGGCGGCGATGCGCCCGGACGGCACCGGGCGGTCGGCGGTGCGCGACATCACCACATCGATGTCGGCGTCGTACCACATATTGAGCGCGCCCGAGGCGCCGGCGCCAACCGCGATCGCCAGGATCGCGACCAGGGCGATGAACGGGTTCAAGGCCCCCGGCGCGGCGACCAGGCCGACCAGAGCCGTGAAGATGACCAGCGACATGACCCGCGGCTTCAACAGCGCGAAATAGTCGCGCGGCGTCGCCTCCGAGAGACGCACGCCCGCTTCCGTCGCGGAAATATGATTGTCGACGATGGCCATGAAGACGCGGTACCGCTTTGTCCTTTTGAGCGAAGCCGCCGGCGAACCGACGGCTTCGTTGTTTGCCTTTGCCTACTTGATCCTCGGCAGCTCTTCCCACTGGTGGAAGGGCGGCGGAGACGGCAGCTGCCATTCCAGCGTCGTGGCGCCCTCGCCCCAAGGATTGGCGCCGGCGACGCGCTTCTTGCGGAAGGCTTCGAACACGCCATAGAGGAAGATCACCACGCCGATCGCGGCAATGTAGGAGCCGTAGGACGAGACCAGGTTCCAGCCCGCGAAGGCGTCGGGATAATCGATATAACGACGCGGCATGCCGGCCAGGCCCAGGAAGTGCTGCGGGAAGAAGATCAGGTTCACGCCGATGAAGGTGACCCAGAAATGGGTGCGCGCGATCAGCGGCGAGTACATGTAACCCGTCATCTTGGGGAACCAGTAATACCAGGCCGCGAAGATCGCGAACACGGCACCCAGCGACAGCACGTAGTGGAAGTGGGCCACGACGTAATAGGTGTCGTGGAAGGAACGGTCGAGACCGGCATTGGCGAGCTGGACGCCCGTGACGCCGCCGACGGTAAACAGGAAGATGAAGCCGATCGCCCACAGCATCGGGGTGCGCATGGAGATCGAACCGCCCCACATCGTGGCGATCCACGAGAAGATCTTCACGCCCGTCGGCACCGCGATCACCATGGTGGCGAACACGAAATAGCGCTGGGTGTCGAGCGAAAGGCCGGTCGTGTACATGTGGTGCGCCCACACGATGAAGCCGACCACGCCGATGGCGACCATGGCGTAGGCCATGCCGAGATAACCGAAGATCGGCTTGCGCGAGAAGGTCGACACGATGTGGCTGACGATGCCGAAGCCCGGCAGGATCAGGATGTAGACCTCGGGGTGACCGAAGAACCAGAACAGATGCTGGAACAGGATCGGGTCGCCGCCGCCTTCCGGCGCGAAGAAGGCCGTGCCGAAATTACGGTCGGTCAGAAGCATGGTGATGCCGCCGGCAAGCACCGGAAGCGACAGCAGCAGCAGGAACGCCGTGATCAGCACCGACCAGGCAAACAGCGGCATCTTGTGCAGCGTCATGCCCGGAGCGCGCATGTTGAAGATGGT
>SWBZ01006410.1_pt1 | contig 10776 bp, 12 predicted proteins | sample 4693031 | NCBI WGS metagenome assembly SWBZ01 (sample SAMN10267274, study PRJNA491770) | bioreactor metagenome | isolation source: DHS bioreactor inoculated with | place: Japan: off Shimokita Peninsula
GGGGGGTAACGGTGGCGCCGCGCAGGACGGGTGCCACCTCGTAGAACAGGTAGACGAAGATCATGGCCAGGGCCAGGACCACGCCGAAGCCGGCGGCGGTGATGCCCCAGTGGGAGGCACGGTCCATGCGTGCACGCTTGCGCCGCAGCTTCTGTCGGGCCTCCGCGGCGGGCAGCAGGGAGGGTCGGCGGGCCGAACCGGCGGCCTGGGTGGGGCTTGTATCGCTCATGAAGGTGGCTCGTCTGACGCCTGGGCACGGATGGCGTTAGGGTAATGGCGGATTATGACAGTTGTGTGACACCGGCGGCCGGCAACTTCACTCTTGGGAAAAAAAGAGAGGCATATCAAATGCCTCTCCAAGGGTGTAACGACAACGGTGGGGGCTGGGCTTATTCGATGCCCAGTTCCTTCAGGGTCTTGCTGGTCACGGAGGCGGGCAGCGGCACATAGCCGTCACGCAGCACCACGCCCTGGCCGGCCTTGGACAGCACCATCTTCACGAACTCCTTCGCCATGGGATCCAGGGGACGATTGGGATTCTTGTTGATGTAGACGTACAGGAAGCGCGCCAGCGGGTAGTCGCCGGAGGCGTTCTCGGCGGTGGCTTCATAGAAGGTGCCACCGGTTTCCCGGGCCAGCGGCACTGCGCGTACACCGGAGGTGATGTAGCCGATGCCGGAATAGCCGATGCCGTTGATGGATTCGGTCACGCCCTGCACCACCGAGGAGGAACCCGGCTGTTCGTTGATGCTGGACTTGTAGTCACCACCGCACAGGGCGTTGTCCTTGAAATAGCCGTAGGTGCCGGACACGGCATTGCGGCTGTACAGGGCGAAGTCACGGTTTGCCCAGGCGCCGGTCAGGCCGAGCTGGCCCCAGCGGGTGATGTCCTCGGAGTGGCCACAGCGACGGCCGGCGGAGAAGATGGCGTCCACCTGGGGGATGCTCAGTCCTTCGATGGGGTTGTCCTTGTTGACGTACACGGCCAGCATGTCGATGGCGACCGGCACGGCGTAGGGCTTGTAGCCATGGCGCTTTTCGAAGGCCTGGATTTCCGAGGATTTCATGGCCCGGCTCATGGGCGCCAGGTTGGCGGTACCTTCGGTCAGGGCCGGCGGCGCGGTGGAGGAGCCGGCGCCCTGGATCTGGATGTTGACGTTGGGGTAGAACTTGTTGAAGTCTTCGGCCCACAGGGTCATCAGGTTGTTCAGGGTGTCGGACCCGATGCTGGACAGGTTGCCGGACACGCCGGAGGCGCGCTGGTACTCGGGCAGCTTGGGATCCAGGTCGGCAGCCGCATGGCTGCTGAAGGTGACGGCCGCGGCGACGGCGGTCGCGGCAAAGAGTTGTTTCAGTTTCATGGCGCTTGTCTCCCCCGGGCCGGATGACCCTGGTGTTGGTTAACTTGACGGGGCCACTATAGGCAGGCTTTGTGACGAAACGATGACAAATGACGGGGTTTTGCAATACTTCATACAGGCCGGCGGTTATCCCACAGGCCTGTTCATGTCCGGGAGCGTGCGCCATGTGGAACTGGCTGGATAAAATCCCCTTGCTGCCTCTGGTGGTCGGGGCGCTGTTGCTGGGCGCCGCCCCCTTCGTGCCGGAGCCGCACCTGGTGGAGAAGCTGCGCATGCTGCTGGCTGGTGAGCTGGCGCGTCCCATCGATGTCTTCGACCTGTTGTTCCACGGTCTGTTGCCGCTGTTGCTGCTGCTCAAGCTGGGGCGCATGGCGGCCGTAAGAACAGGTTAGGTTTCCGGCGCGAGCCCTACCATGGTCACGGTAGGGCCATTCATGAGCACGAAGCCCTGTTGCCGGTCGTCTCCACTGGCGCTGTACTCGAAGACGAAGGTCCGTCGCAGGCAGAAACGCCCGCCGTTGCAGCGGCTGGGACGCAGGCGCTGCAGGGAAACGGTGCCGTCGAGGAGCTGCAGCCGCTGGTCATGGCAGGTACGTCGGGCGGTGAGGATGGCCCGTTCCCGCGCCTGCTGGGTGTCCTGCCAGAGCCAGACCAGCAGGGCGAGCAGGATGAGGACGGTGAGGGTCATGATGACAGGCACATGGGGTTGGATGTGGCGATGATACGGCTTCCCGGGCTGGATTTCATGGCAGGTGCCGCATGACGGCGCATATTACCGTGCAGCCCAGTGGTCATCGCTTCACCGTGGAGGAAGGCGAGACCCTGCTGGAGGGCGCGCTGCGTTCCGGCCTGAACATGAACTATCACTGTAACAGCGGCAGCTGTGGCGAGTGTCAGGCACGAGTGCTGGAAGGTGAGCCGGGGCGCCGTCTGCCGCATGACCATGTGCTCGGCGAGACGGCACGCCAACAGGGTGTGGTGCTCCTGTGTCGCACCCATGCGGACACCGACCTGGTGATCGAGGCTCGCGAGGCCCATGGTGTGGAGGACATCCCGCAGCAGGCCATCGACACCCAGGTGGCGAAGCTCGAACAGCCGGTGGAGGATGTCATGGTCCTGCATTTACGCACCCCGCGCAGCCGCACCCTGCGGTTCCTGGCCGGCCAGTATGTCACCCTGCACATCGACGGCCTGGCGCCGCGCAGCAAATCCATCGCCAGCTGTCCCTGCAACGGCATGATGCTGCAGTTCCATGTGCGCCGGGTCGCCGGGGATCCCTTTTCCGAACATGTGTTTCAGCACCTGAAACCACGCCAGAAGATTCGCGTGGAGGGTCCCCATGGAGAATTCGTGTGGGATGAAAACAGCCGGCGACCGGTGATCTTCATCGCCTTCGAGACCGGTTTCGCGCCCATCAAGAGCCTGATCGAGCATGCCATCGCGCTGGAGTATGACCAGCCCATGCGGCTGTACTGGATCGCCCGCGACCGTGACGGACACTACCTGGCCAACCACTGTAGGGCCTGGCAGGATGCCCTGGACAATTTTGAATACCACCCCCTGGTCAGTCACGAGTCACCGCCCTGGACGGACGAGGTGCTGGAGGAGCTGGCGCTGTCCATGGAGACCCTGGACCCGGTGGCGCGGGGCATGGTGCAGGCGGCGGCCCAGGTGGTGGCCGAGTTGCCGGCCCTGGAAGGCCATGACGTCTACGTGAACGGCGCTGAGACGCTGCTGTCCCCCCTGCGTGGCCTGCTGCTGCGCCACGGACTCCCCGCGTCGCGCCTGTTTGTCGACCGGGTGCGCCGCCACCAGTAACCATTGAAAACTAAAGGGTAAGGGCGTGCTTCCGGCAGGCATGCTAGACTAGATGTCATCCTGTATGGCAATGGGCAGCATGATGAGCGAAATCTCCGTCGAAGACCGTATCGAACTGGCGCGCGCCGTCGTGTCCATCATGGACGAGTGGGGCGTAGCCGCCGGCGATCAGCTCGCCATCCTCGGTTTTCCCGAGGACACTCCGCCGCGCAAGCTGCGCCTGTACCGGGATGAGACCCCGCTGCCCGACGATGCCGGCATCCTGAAACGGGTAGAGCACGTGATCCACATCGCCGATGCCCTGCGCACCACCTATCCCATCAGCCGCAACATGCGTTCCATGTGGATGCACCGTCCGGTACGCCGGCTGCGCAGCCGTACGCCCGTCTCCATCATGGTGGAGGACGGCCTTGACGGCATCATCCGTATTCGTTCCCACCTGGATTGTTCCTACATGTGGGATGCCACCGGCTCCAGTGCCGCGGGCGGCCGCTAGGAGCCTGTCGGACGGGCGGTTATCGTTGTCATCGTGGCCAGCGGCTTGAACAAACCGAGTATTCTCACCGCCATTCCCAAACGGCGCTATCGCTTCGGGGAATTCAATATCGTGTTCCTCGGTGAGATCGACAGTGGTGATGCCAACCAGTATGAATACATCGCCGCTATCCTGCGCGAAGGCGACCCGGAGCCCGGTATCTACCTGACCGCCGAGCGCAACCCCCCCTCCAGCCGTATGGATAGCCGTTATGGTATGCGCCTGATCATGCAGGAGGGCTCGCAACTGGTGCGCTCCTCGGATGATTGGCGTGACCTCGAGCGCTTCGTCGACGATGTGATCGACGTCGCGCGCAGCCTGCTCAACCTGCGCGACGAACAGCCCTTCCGTTTGCCATAGCGGCCATGGCACGCAAGCTGATTCTGCATGCGGGCGATCCGGCCCACAGGCCCCCGGATGTCCACGCCCTGGCCGCGACACTGGCGGACATCGGCCTGATCGCGACCCCCCTGCCCGGACTGCCGGACGCCTGGTATGCCGGCGATGCCTTTCTCTCCCATGTCATCTTTCTGGGTTGCTCACCGCAGGTGGAATTCGAGCCGGGCGACCCGCAGCAGGCGGCGGCCGGGCACTTCTGCCATGTGCGCTACCAGCGGCAGGATGCAGGGCCGGTGTTCCGATCCTCCGCCGGCAGGCTGCAACCACGCTGCCCCGGATGCCGTGGGCGGCTGGAGCAGTGGCAGGAACTGGTGCGGGATTGGCCCTCGGACCGCGAGGCGACGGTTCCCTGTGCGGGTTGCGGACGGACCCTGCAGGCGCCGGAGCTGGATTGGCGCCAATGCGCCGGTTTCGGCCGCTGGTTCCTGGAGATCTGGAATATCCATCCCCACGAGGCGGTGCCCACCGAGGCGCTGATCACCAGGCTGGAGCAGGTGGCCGGTACGCCGGTGCGGTATTTCTACGAGTAGGGCGTCGGACCGGGACCTGTCGGACTGAAGTCCGACCAACAATCCCCCGTCCCTGTCTTTGCTGCCACCTGTAGGTCGGTCTTCAACACGACAACATCAATAAATCCCCACGTCATGGTACGAACGGGCGATCTTGTCGATGGCGATCACGTAGGCTGCGGTGCGCAGGTCATGGATCTGCTCGTTGCCGTGCAGGGTGTTGTGCATCTCCTGGTAGGCGAGGCGCATGGTGTCATCCAGGCCGGAGCGCACCAGGTCGATTTCATCGGCGCCGCGGATCACGGCATCGCGCGCGGCATCGGACAGATGGGCACCGGTAATCTCCTGCAGCAAGGTGGCGTACTGGTTGGCGCGCTGCTCGTCGTGGCGGCGCTGCATGCGACCGAAACGGATGTGGGAGATGTTGCGGATCCATTCGAAGTAGGAAACGGTCACGCCACCGGCGTTCACGTAGACATCGGGCAGGATGACCACGCCGCGTTGCTGCAGTTTCTGGTCGGCGCCGAAGGTGACGGGGCCGTTGGCCGCCTCGACGATCATTTTCGCCTGGATGCGGTCGCAGTTCTCCTCGTCGATCTGGGCTTCCATGGCGGCGGGGATGAGGATGTCGCACTCCAGTTCCAGGGCCTTCCTGCCGTCTTCCTCGAAGTTGGCATCGGGAAAGCTGCGGATGGTCTTGTGTTCCACCATGTGGTCACGCAGGTGCTGGATGGGGATGCCGTCGGGATTGAGCAGCACGCCTTCCCGCTCGATCACCGCGATGACCTTCACGCCATCCTCCTCGGAGAGGAACTTGGCCGCATGGTAGCCCACGTTGCCCAGCCCCTGGATCACGACGGTCTTGCCTTCCAGGCCGCCGCTCATGCCGGTGTCGGCCACGTCTCCGGGATGGCGGAAGAATTCCTGCAGGGCGTATTGCACCCCGCGGCCCGTTGCCTCGACGCGGCCGCGGATGCCGCCGTGATGCACCGGCTTACCGGTGACACAGGCCTGGTGATTGATGTCGTCCGGGAACAGGTGCTTGTAGGTGCCGGCCATCCAGGCCATTTCGCGCTGCCCGGTGCCCATGTCCGGTGCCGGCACATTGGTGGCCGGGTTCATGTAGCCCTTGCGGATGAGTTCGGTGGCGAAGCGCCGGGTGATCATTTCCATTTCATCGCGATCGTACTGGCTGGGATCGATCTGCAGGGCACCCTTGGAGCCGCCGAAGGGCACGTCCACCAGGGCGCACTTGTAGCTCATCAGCGCCGCCAGGGCCTCCACCTCGTCCTGGTCCGCGTAGGGCACGTAGCGGATGCCACCCTTGACCGGCAGGCGATGGGTGCTGTGGGTGGCGCGCCAGCCCTTGAAGGTGTGGATCTTGCCGCGCAGCTTTACCGGGAAGCGCACCTGGATGACCGAGTTGCAGCTGCGGATGACGTCGCGTAACCCCGAGTCCAGATCGAGTACGCTCATGGCGTGCTGGACCATGTGGTCGACGCTCTGCCGGAAGGTGAGGGGTTTGGTCATGGACGGCTCCTGCTTGTTGTTAGAGTTGGCCGGTTTTCCTCAAGGAGGCAGAGTATTTTAAACAATAAATCTGTAGGGTTGCTGCCTGCCTGTTCGTTTCAGTGATCTTCCTGCTCCGGTTTCTTGCGCATGCTTTCGATGTTGATGGGTACCACCACGGTCTTTTTGGGTTCGTCGACGAAGCGCGGGCGCATGTTCATCTCCTCGCCCAGGGCGGCGGCCAGCTCCTGCTCGCGCGCGGAGATCAGGCCCAGGCAGTCGCGGATGCCCAGGATGGTGTTCTCGCTCAGCGGGTGGCGCATGCCATTGGGTACATGGGTATCCTTGGCCACGTCGGTCAGCACCCGCTTCATCATGCGCAGGATGCGTTGTTCCTTGGTGAGTTCTTCGTCGGACATGGGTAATGGTCTCGGTACGGTATGTCGGTCTAGTGTACACAGAAATCCCCGGCTGGGGAGCCAGATACCGTGGTAGTGACCGGGGTTTTACTGGCGCCGATACCCGTAGGAGCGGCCTCTGGCCGCGAACCGGTTCCCGCGGGCCGTTCGCGGCCGGAGGCCGCTCCGGCAGGTGTCAGTGACACAATCAGGTCATGCCGACCCGTCCTGTTCCAGCAGGTCCCAGCGGGCGTAGGCCTGCTGCAGTTCCGTCTCCAGTTCCGCAAGACGGGCCTGGACGACGCCAGCCTGGGCGCCTTCCTGGTAGAGCGCCGGATCGGCCAGGCGTGCGTGCAGTGTTTCCTGCTCGGCCTCCAGGGCCTCGATGCGTTTCGGCAACTCTTCCAGTTCGCGCTGTTCCTTGTAGCTGCGCTTGCGTGGTTTGCTGGCCGGGGTCGGTGTCGGCGCAGCCTTGGCCGCCGGCCGACTGATCGCGGGGGGTGCCGCCGTGACCCGCTGGCGCAGCCAGTCGCTGTAACCACCGACGTATTCCCGCACCTGGCCCTGGCCTTCGAACACCAGGGAACCGGTGACCACCTGGTCGAGGAAGGCGCGGTCGTGGCTCACCAGCAGCAGGGTGCCCTGGTAGTCCAGCAGCCGTTCCTCCAGCAGGTCCAGGGTCTCGGCGTCCAGATCGTTGGTGGGCTCGTCGAGCACCAGCAGGTTGGAGGGTTTGGCGAACAGCCGCGCCAGCAGCAGACGGTTGCGTTCGCCGCCGGACAGGGCCTTGACCGGGGTGCGGGCGCGCTCGGGGGCGAACAGGAAATCCTGCAGGTAGCTGATGACATGGCGGTCGGCGCCATTGACGGTGATCTTTTCGCGCCCGCCGGCCAGGTTGTCCAGCACGGACTTTTCCTCATCCAGCTGGGCGCGCAGCTGGTCGAAGTAGGCGACTTCGAGCTTGGTGCCCAGGTGGATCTTGCCGCTGGTAGGGGCAAGCTGGCCCAGCAGCAGGCGCAGCAGGGTGGTCTTGCCCACGCCGTTGGGGCCGATGATGCCGATGCGGTCGCCGCGCTGGATGATGGTGGAGAAGTCGCGCACGATCCACTGATCGTCGTAGCGATAGGAGACGTTTTCGGCTTCCACCACCAGTTTGCCGGAGCGTTCCGCCTCCTGGGCCTGCATGTGCACATTGCCCATACGCGCCTGGCGCGCCTGGCGTTCCTGGCGCATGGCCTCGAGGGCACGCACCCGGCCCTCGTTGCGGGTGCGTCGCGCCTTGATGCCCTGGCGGATCCAGACCTCTTCCTGGGCCAGTTTCTTGTCGAAGTCGGCGTTGAGTTTTTCCTCGGCGTCGAGCATGGCCTGCTTGCGTTCCAGGTAGCTGCGGTAGTCGCACGGCCAGTCGGTGAGCCGGCCGCGCTCCAGGTCGAGGATGCGGGTGGCCAGGCGCTGCAGGAACATGCGGTCATGGGTGACGAACAGCAGTGCGCCACGGAAGCCGAGCAGGAATTCCTCCAGCCAGGTGATGGAATCGATGTCCAGGTGGTTGGTGGGCTCGTCCAGCAGTAACAGGTCGGGCTGGTCCACCAGGGCGCGGGCCAGCAGCACCCGGCGCTTGAGCCCGCCGGACAGGTCATCGAAGGACAGGTCGGCGTCCAGCTGCAGGCGCGACAGCACGGTCTCCACCCGCTGTTGCAGCTGCCAGCCGTCCGCCGCCTCCAGTTCATGCTGGACCTGTTCCAGTTCATCGAGCAGGGCGGTGTCACCTCCCTCGGCCAGGCGCAGGCCGAGGTCATGGTAGCGGTGCAGCAGCTGGCCCACGCCCCCCAGGCCGCCGGCCACCACGTCGAAGACACTACCGTGCAGACCCCGGGGTACCTCCTGGCTCAGGCGCGTGACGCGCAGGTTCTGGGTACGTTCCAGGGTGCCGCTGTCCGGTTGGATCTCGCCGGCGATGACCTTCATCAGGGTGGACTTGCCGGCGCCGTTGCGGCCCACCAGGCACAGCCGCTCCCCGGCCTCGATCTGGAGCTGGACCTGGTTCAGGAGCAGGGGGCCGCCGTAGCCGAGGCTGACGTCGCGCAAGCGCAGGAGTGCCATGGAAATTCCGCTGTTGGTGAGAGTAAAGAGGGGCGAGTCTAGGGGCTGCGGGGGTGGGCGGCAAGGCCCGGACGATGGTCAAAACTGCAGACTGGTTCACATCCGGCCGCTACCTGTCCTAGGATAATCACCGTCACAGGGATTTGACGAGGACTGACCCATGATGGAATTGCACTCCAGCTACCGGCAAGCCACCATTTTCGACCAGCTCTGGCTGGCCCTGGCCCGCGGCCTGCGGCGTCCCGCCTGGCTGCAGGGGCGGCGGGCCTGGGGCTGGAGCTTCGGCCTGCTGGCCGGGCTTTTCGGTGTCATCGGCGCCGCCTTCCTGCTCGACGCCCTGGCCCCCGCGGCCGGGAACAGTGCCCTGGCCTCGCTGGGCAGCGCCCTGCTGTCGCTGGGTGTGTTTCGTCATTTCGCCCGCTGCGCCTTGCCCCTGTTGCAGCCCCATGTCGCCCACCACGGAGTGTCCCGGGTACGGGCGAAAAAGGGCGCCACTCGCCCGCTAGTGGCTCCCGGAGTGACGCGGCCCGCGACCGGGGGCCGCGCCGATTCCGCCGCCTCGGCCCCTCTCCGGCCCGTTTCCACTCTGTCCGCCGCCGAGCGTCGTGCCTACCTGGCCGGCTTGCGGCATGCCGGCGTGAATGTACGTATCGCCCGCGCCCTGGTGAGTGCCGGTTATCTGTCCGGCGCGGCGTTGGCGGGTGCGAGCGATGCGCAGATCCTCGCCGTTCGCGGTGTGGGTCCGGCGACCCTCAAGAAGCTCCGCGCCTGCTTCCCTTCAACCCCCCAGGCTCCCGGCTGATCAGCTGCCCTTCCCCCGGCCATGGGCGCGCGCCAGGGCCTCCATGGCGCTGTTGATCTCCTGCAGTTTGCGGGTGTCCCCACCCCGGTCCGGGTGGTGCTCCATGGCCAGCTTGCGGTAGCGCTCGCGGGCCTGTTCGTAGTCTGCATCGGCCTCCAGGCCGAGCACTCGCAGGGCCGCGCCTTTTTGCTCCAGCCCCTGCATGCGCACCCAGAAACGGCCCAGCATGTCATCCACATCGGCGGCGCTGGTGGCGTGCAGGTTGCCAAGGTCCAGGTAGTATTCCCGCAGGGGATCGCTGCGCCCTGGCAGCGCGCTGTCTCCCGGCCGGTAGGGATGCAGGCGGATGCACAGGGGATTGATCTCCAGGCGCGCGCGTTCCTCGCTGTGACAGCGATCGCGCAGGCGATGAAGCAGGTGGAACAGACGAAAATGCTGCTGGAACAGGCGGTGATCAGCCGGCTCGTCGTCCGAGCCATGGGTGACGGGGTGGCCTTCGGCGCGCAGGGCCTGCAGCAGCTCGAATTCGCTGATGCCCTCGGGGTGCCTTTCCAGGCGGGCCAGCAGATCCTCCTCGAGTGCCTCCCGCGATATTGACGCGGATTCTTCCAGGTCCTGGTAGGCCTCGGGCACGAAGCGCGGCGTGCAGATCGCGTAGAACAGCAGTTCGTTACCGCCGGTGTTGGTGATGCGCTGGGCCATGCCGGGCGGGATCAGCACCACATCTCCAGGCCCCACTTCCCGGGGCGGGGTTTCCCCCACTTCCACCCGGCCCTGGCCACGGATGATCAGGTAACGCTCGCTGATGTCGCGCAGCCGGTGCCAGCGGGTGGTGTCACCGGGCGCCACCCGCGCGCGGGCGATGGAGCAGGCGGGATCGAGGGCCTGGTTCCAGCTTTCCAGGATATGGCAGCCCTCGTCGAAGAAGTATTCCTGATCGGGATCAGGATGGTGGATGACAGGTTTCATGGTCTTCACCTTACGCGGCGTGCACGCCCGGCTGCAAGGGCAGGGCATAAGCGCCATAATGGGACGAACAGTATTGAAACGACAGGAGTCCCCATGAACCCGACCGCACCCCATAGCATCCATGCTCTGGAACTGGGGCCGATGGAGAATTTCATCTACCTCATCGAGGATCGTGCCAGCGGCCGCGCCGCGGTGGTGGACCCGGCCTGGGATGTGCCGGCGATCCTGGAGCTGGCACGGGAACGGGGCGTGCGCATCACCGATGTGCTGCTCACCCACAGCCACCATGACCACATCAATGGGTTGGAGGCGCTGTTGGCCGGCGCCGACGCCCAGTTGCACCTGCTCAAGCCCGAGGCCCGCTTCTGGGGGG
>SWBZ01001285.1_pt1 | contig 10757 bp, 7 predicted proteins | sample 4693031 | NCBI WGS metagenome assembly SWBZ01 (sample SAMN10267274, study PRJNA491770) | bioreactor metagenome | isolation source: DHS bioreactor inoculated with | place: Japan: off Shimokita Peninsula
GGCGGGCCGGCGTGGGCAAGCTGCTTGCCGTGTTGTCGGGGATGCCGGGTCTCAGACAGGCCGAAGCGGGCGAATTCACCCGAAGAGCGCTCGCGCACGGAAAGATCGACCTTCCCGGCGCCGAAGCGCTCGCCGATCTGATCGATGCGGAAACGGACGCGCAGCGCCGTTTTGCGCTTGAGAACGCGGACGGACGGCACCAGACGCTTTATGCGGGCTGGCGCGACCGGATCCTGGCGGCACGGGCCTTGATCGAAGCCGAACTCGATTTCGCCGACGAGGACGACGTGCCCGGCGCGATGTCGGATCGCGTGTGGCCGGACATGGCGGCGCTGGCCGACGAGATCGCCTCACATGTGGCGGGCTATCGCCAGGCGGAGATCATTCGCGACGGGTTCAGGGTCGCGATCATCGGCGCGCCGAATGCCGGTAAATCGAGCCTGCTTAATGCGTTGGCGCAGCGGGACGTGGCGATCGTCTCCGACGAGCCGGGCACGACGCGCGATCTCGTTAGCGTCGACCTCGATCTCGACGGGATGAAAGTCATTGTGACCGATACGGCCGGTATTCGCGACGCCGCCGGCGCGGTCGAGCGCGAGGGAATTCGGCGCAGCCGGGCCGCGGCGCGCGATGCCGATTGCGTGGTTCTTCTGGTCGATGCCGGCGCACCGCATCCGATCCCCGGCGATGTACCGGGGGACGCGGTGCGGGTAGTGAGCAAGGCGGATCTGATCGAGCCGACATCGAGGGGGGAGAAGGAGGGGGATCTGTGGCTTTCGACACGATCCGGCGAAGGCCTGCAGGAATTGCTGGAGCTATTGAGCGCGGCGGCGCGGGCACGCGCCGCGCCGGGGGCGGTACTGGTGCCGTTTACCAATCGACAGGTCGAGGAACTCAGGCGCGGGGCCGCGGCCCTGCGCGCGGCCGTGGAAGGGACGAACGCGCTTGAGATCCGGGCGGAAGAGCTGCGCGTCGCCTCGCGCGCCCTGGGGCGTGTCGTTGGAACGATGGATGTCGAGGAGATTTTGGGGGCGATATTTTCACGGTTTTGCATCGGGAAGTGATTCACGTGAAACACGCGCCTGGCTTTGATTAGAAATTGTTCGGCGTGATTCACGTGAAACAGGCTAGCCATGTCGGCGCAGACTGTTTCACGTGAAACAAAGCCGTGCTGCTTTCTTGACAAGAAGGGCGGCGCGGCGCATCTGTCCCGTCCGATTTCGGAGACGGCTATGATATCGACATACGACGTAGTGGTGATCGGCGGCGGACACGCCGGTTGCGAGGCCGCGTCGGCATCCGCGCGTGCCGGCGCGCGAACCGCTCTATTGACCCTTGCGCGGGACAAAATCGGCGTAATGTCGTGCAACCCGGCGATCGGCGGGCTCGGCAAAGGCCATCTCGTTCGCGAAATCGACGCGCTTGACGGGCTGATGGGGCGGGTCGCGGACAAGGCGGGAATTCAATTCCGCCTGCTCAACCGCCGCAAGGGGCCGGCCGTGCGCGGGCCGCGGGCACAGGCCGACCGCAAACTCTATCGCCTGGCGATGCAGCAAGCGCTGGCAGCGCAGAGCGGGCTCGACATCGTGGAAGGCGAGGCGGTCGGACTCGATCGTGTGGACGGCCTTATCAGCGGCATCGTCCTGGCGTCCGGCGATAGGCTGTCGTGCCGGGCCGTGGTGTTGACGACGGGTACGTTTCTCGGCGGACTGATTCATATCGGCGAGCGCCGTATCGCCGCCGGGCGTATGAACGAAAATGCCAGCTTCCGTCTTTCTGTGGCCCTGCGGCAGGCTGGTTTGCAGCTCGGCCGCCTGAAGACCGGGACGCCGCCGCGCCTCGATGGCCGCACGATAGACTGGGCGCGGCTGGATATGCAGCCGGGCGACGACGAGCCGGTGCCGTTCTCCTTCCTGACCGGGACGATCACGCAGCGGCAGATCGACTGCGGCGTAACCCGCACGACCGGCGAGACACACGCTGTGATCCGCGCGAATCTGCATCGCTCGGCAATGTATTCGGGCCGGATCGACAGTGTGGGGCCGCGTTATTGCCCGTCGATCGAGGACAAGATCGTCAAATTCGGCGATCGCGACGGCCATCAGGTTTTTCTGGAGCCCGAAGGGCTCGACGATACCACGGTCTATCCGAACGGGATTTCGACCTCATTGCCGGAAGATGCGCAACAGGACTTGGTGCGTACGATTCCCGGACTGGAGAAGGCTGCGATTATACAACCGGGCTACGCGATCGAGTACGACCATGTCGATCCGCGCGAATTGCGGGCATCGCTTGAAACCCGCAAGATCCCGGGGCTTTTTCTCGCCGGGCAGATCAACGGAACGACCGGATACGAAGAAGCGGCGGCGCAGGGACTGGTGGCCGGCCTCAATGCGGCGCGGTCGGTGGCCGGCCAGCCGGCTGCCACGTTCGGACGCGGCGAGGCGTATATCGGGGTGATGATCGACGATCTGACCATGCGCGGGGTGATGGAGCCCTATCGGATGTTCACCTCGCGGGCTGAATTCCGACTGACGCTGCGCGCCGACAATGCCGACCAGCGTCTGACGCCGAAGGCGATGGCGCTCGGTATTGCCGGACCTGAGCGTGCGGTGGCGTTTAGCGCCAAATCGGAGGCGCTCGCGCGTGCGCGCGGGGCATGCCTTGACGTCTCGTTGACACCGCCACAGGCCGCACGGGCCGGGATCGCCATCAATCAGGACGGGGTGAGGCGCACGGCCTACGATCTGCTCTCCTATCCAGGCCAGTCGATCCAGGCCCTGACGCGGATCTGGCCCGAACTTGCTGAGATCGAGCCGGCGATTGCCGAGACCCTGGAAACGGAGGCGCGCTACGCCGTCTATCTCGAGCGACAGGCAACTGACATCGCCCTGATGAAACGCGAGGCGCAATTGGCGATCCCGGACGGGCTCGACTATGGCGCGATTGCCGGGTTGTCGAACGAACTGCGCCAGAAGCTGGAGAAAAGCCGGCCGGAATCGGTGGCAGAGGCCTATCGAGTCGAGGGGATGACGCCGGCCGCGATCGCGCTGATCATCGCGCAGGTTCGGGCGGGCGCGCCGCGCGCGGGGCGGTCGGCGGCGTGAGCGAGGACGACTATCAGGCTCTGTGTCGCGTCGCCGGGACCGTTTCACGTGAAACATTCGACCGGCTGCGCCAGTTCGAAACCGTCTTTAGCAAATGGGCGCGGCGCATCAATCTCGTGGCGCCGTCGACGCTGGATACCCTCTGGCGGCGGCATATTCTCGACAGCGCCCAGCTCCTCGCCATTGCCCCCGAGGCCCGAGACTGGGCTGACATCGGCTCCGGCGGCGGATTTCCAGGCGCCGTGATTGCGATTCTCGTTCATGACCGCGCCGACGCGGCGGTAAGACTGGTCGAAAGCAACCGGAAAAAGGCGGCCTTTCTGCAAAATGCCTTGTCCGGGCTGGCGCCTCGGGCCCAAATCCTCGCACGCCGGATCGAGGATGTGGTTGAATGCTCACCGGCGCCCGAGATCGTGACGGCGCGCGCGCTGGCGCCGCTGCCGCAGCTTCTGGCGCTCACGGAGCCGTGGCTCGCGGCCGGAACGCGGGCGTTGTTTCACAAAGGCCGCGATAGCGGTGAAGAAATCAAACTAGCGCATGACACCTGGAATCTCGATCTGGTACAACATCGCAGTTCTGTCGATGACGACAGTGTGGTCCTCGAGATCAGCAAGGCCACGCGGAATTAACGGCGCGCGGCACAGGGATTGCGGACAGACATGAACAGCGCGACACGCATCATCACCATCGCCAATCAAAAGGGCGGCGTGGGCAAGACGACCACGGCTATCAATCTGGCGACGGCCCTGGCGGCGATCGGCGAAAACGTGCTGATCGTCGATCTCGACCCGCAGGGCAATGCCAGTACGGGGCTCGGCATCGATCGCCGCGACAGAACCCTGTCATCCTACGACGTGCTGGTCGGCGAGGCCTCCATCGCCGAGGCAGCCATGCAGACCGCCGTGCCGCAATTGTCGATCGTTCCCTCGACGCTCGATCTGCTCGGGGTCGAGATGGAGATTTCCGGACTGCCGGATCGCGCCCTGCGTCTGCGCAATGCGCTGCGGCCGATGCCGGAGGTCGAAAAGCGGTATTCCTACGTGCTGGTCGATTGCCCGCCGTCGCTCAACCTTTTGACGATCAACGCGATGGCGGCAGCCGATTCGGTGCTGGTGCCGCTGCAATGCGAATTCTTCGCCCTCGAGGGGCTGAGCCAGCTGTTGGAAACAGTCGAACAGGTGCGCGCCGGAATCAATCCCGGCCTGACGATCCAGGGGATCGTGCTGACGATGTTCGACGGGCGCAACAACCTGGCCAATCAGGTGGTCGACGATGTGCGCGCCTATATGGGCGAGGCGGTCTATCAAACGGTGATCCCGCGCAACGTGCGGGTGTCGGAAGCGCCCTCGCACGGCAAGCCGGCGATCTTGTACGACCTCAAATGCACGGGCAGCCAGGCCTATCTGCAGCTCGCGTCCGAAGTGATCCGGCGCGAGCGGCGCTTGCGGGCCGCATAGACCGATTCACATGCGAAACGATGTCGGGACGACAGTGAGATGACCGAGGAACAATCGCGGCGCCGGCTCGGGCGCGGTCTGGCCGCACTGATCGGCGACATGGACAAGCCCGCGGCCGCGCAGGACACGCCCCCGGCGGACCGGGATCTGCCGATCGAATTCCTGCTCGCCAATCCGCGTAATCCGCGCCGCCAGTTCCTGGAAGAAGAGCTCGGCGACCTGTCGCAGTCGATCCGCGAACACGGCATCGTGCAGCCGATCGTCGTGCGTCCTGCCGCGGACGGCCGGTTCGAGATCATCGCCGGCGAGCGCCGGTGGCGCGCGGCGCAACGCGCCGGCCTTGCCAAGGTGCCGGTGATGATCCGCGACGTCGATGACCGGGTCGCGCTGGAACTGGCGATCATCGAAAACGTTCAGCGCGCCGACCTCAACCCGGTCGAGGAGGCGGCGGGATACCAGCAGCTCGTCGACGAGCATCAATACACCCAGGCCGACCTGGCGCGCATCATCGGCAAGAGCCGCAGCCATGTCGCCAACACGCTGCGGCTGTTGAAGCTGCCGCCGGTGATCCGCGACATGCTCGTCGACGGGTCGCTTTCGGCCGGACACGGGCGCACGCTGGTTACCGCCGAGGATCCGGCGGGGCTGGCCAAAAAGATCGTCGAGGAAGGCCTGTCGGTGCGCCAGGCGGAACTGCTTGCCCAGGCGCCGCGGGCGCCGGAGACCAAGAGCGCCAAAGGCGAGCGGACAACGCCGCAGAAGGACGCCGATACGCAGGCGCTCGAAAAGCTCCTGTCGGACGTGACCGGGCTTTCGGTCTCGATCCACCATCGCGATAGCGGCGGCCAGATCCGGATCGACTACAAGACGCTGGAACAGCTCGACGAAGTGTGCCGGCGGCTGCAAAGCCATTAGAGCCGTTCTGCTTTTCGCGGAATCGCAGTCCGGCTCTAATCTATTGTCTTGACGCGTTTTTGAACGGCGAACCGGCTTCCACTTCGCCTGGAAACGCCCTAGCGGGCCGGCCCGGTTCCGGGTTTATCGGTAAGAAACTGGTTTCGTTTGTGTTTTTCGATCGATCGGCGCCGTGGCGATGCCGGCGGACGATCCGCGGAACCGGTCGCCCGGAAAATTGATTAGCCGGCATTCTCGAGCAGTGGCGTCAGGCGAATACCATATCTATGGCGATCGCTGTTGCACGTTGCGGGCGCGCGCCTGTGCATGGACGGCGAGTGCCAGAAGCGCCTGGCAGGTCAGGTCGGCGGCGAGTTCGGGGCGCCTACGGGTTTGCAGCACGGTTGCCTGCAGTCGATCGAGCGCCTGGCCGATCGACGCCGCACCCCATTGCCTCAAGGCGGCTTCCACCAGGGCGCGGCGGGAAAAGAACACAGGCGGCCTAGCGCGCGCGACGGCCGCGGACGCGCTTTGGCCATTGACCTCCATTTCGTGCTTGAGCACCGACAGAAGCTGAAACTGGCGCATGGCGGACGACAGAAGCAGGAAGGGCGGCGCGCCGCCGGCGAGATAGCGCCGCATGCGCGTATCGAGCGCGGCGACCCTGCCGGCCATCGCGCAGTCGACAATGTCGTCGGCCGACAGCGCCGAGACGTCGCCAGTCGAGGCCTGAACGTCGGCGAGGCCGACCGTGTTGTGGCCCTGGCAATAAAGCACCAGCTTTTCGAGCTCGCCGCGACTGGCGAGCCGGTCGCCGCCGAGGGCGGCGCGGAGCGCGGATTTGGCGTCGGGATCGATCGTCAGGCCGCCCCGGCCCAGCTCGCTGTCGATCAGGGCGTCGATCGAGCGCGCCTCGTCGGGGTAACATGGCAGCGCCATCGCCCGGTCCGTCGTTTCGACCAGCTTGCGCAGCGGCGCCGTCTTCTTCAATTCGCCGGCTTCGACAAGGATCGTCAGATCGTCCGGCGGCGACGCCAGCATCTCCTTGAGCGCGTCGGCGACGAATTTCTGCGCGCCCGCATTGCGAATCCACAATAGGCGGTGGCCGCCGAACAGCGGCCGGGCCGCGATCTCGTCGAACAGGCGGCCGGAATCGGCGTCCTTGTCGGCGAGATCGAATTTCACCACCGCGAACGGGTCGGCCATCGGCAGGCCGGTTTTTTCGGCAAACCCACGGGCCCGTTCCGAAACCATGCCCCGGTCCGGCCCGTAAACCAGGACGACCCGTGTTTTCGGGTCGGGCTTTGACAGCCAGCCGCCGACCTCGTGTGCCTTCTTCTGCGCCATGGGTTGCGGCTAGCACAAAGCCACGGCGCTCGCCATGTCGAAATCCGGCCGTGATGCGCGTGGAAGCGCTCGGAACGTCGCCCAAACACGCGACGCGACATGTTTCTCAAGCCCAGCGACGATCTTCCGCATTCCCGCCGGCATAGTCCGGATCTCGCTGGCGCGTCCGCACCAAGGCTGCCCCAGCCCGAACGGGGTGTATTATCGTCTGGAGCAGGGGCTGGCGCGGCGGCTGGCCTTCTCCGAGATCTGGCCTTTGGATTGAACCCAGTCAGAGCATCCCTGGCATCGGGAAACAGCTGCATAGCGTAGACTCGACGGCCAATCGATTGCCGTAAGACGTCATCGTTATTTATGCCAATGAGATTCAAACCCTCACGGATTTGACGAGTTCGTGGGCTACTGCCCTCACCGAACACGGAGTCTATTCGTCTCCGGCCATATATGCTGATTGCTAATTTTCGCATGAGGGACACAGTTAGCGGAGAGATGTGGGTAACTGTGAAGCCTGTCGTAGAGCGCAATTTACGCCATCGGACCTCGGCCCGAAGTTTTGGGCTATCAGAAGGGATAACTTTGGCAGCTGAATATTGGTTGCCACCGATGCCATAGAGACTCGTCGTTGTAGGCACTTTGAGGTCGGCCGATGGACCGCAGCTATGATGGAGCGTGAAGCAGAGGCGTCAGCCACCCCGGACGGGGAAGGTACGGAGGTCCCTATCTGGCTACGCGCCACATTGGAGGACATAGGCGACCTGGAGTTTGAGGGACCGATAGAAGGTTGCAGCTCAGCGGATTGCTATGACCTAAGCACCGCCTATCGCAAAGCTGCCGACCTTCACGAAAAGCTTGGAGATGAGGCTGCCGCCCCTGCTGCTCGTGTCTTCGCAATGCTGGCGGCTGTAACGAATTTTCATTTCAAGCCAAACGAGCGAAACGCTCCTTTTGGTCCGATGATGGTTGTGGACGGCGGACGTTCTGCAATCCCAGAGGACTTCCGAGGCGGTCCGGTTGAGACATTGGCGAACGCCGCTGAGCGAGCCTCGAACTCGGTATTAAGGGCGCGGCTGTCCGATACATGCTGGTTGCTCGAACGAAAGCGACAAGGGCTCGGCCGGGCCGCTGTCGAAGCATACGCCGGGATAGTCGAAGGAATAGCCGCAGGTCGCCTCAAAGACCGATTGGAGCACGACGATCCGGTGCTCGGGCTGACAGCGCGCGACGCATTGAGAAGGGCGCTTACCATCGGTCGAGCTCTCGGTTGGAATAACGACGAGGTTTCAGCGTGCCGGGATTGGGTGATTGCCATCCGAGCACGCGCATTGAAGGATGGGAATCCAGTCCCGGTCCACTGGTTTTATGAAATGGATCTGGACTTCGGCATCTCCGCGCCGGGAGAACTCGCCGCTGAAATCGAACAGTTTCTGACGAGCCGAACCGATTTCGCGAATTCGCACATGGTGGTCGAACTCTGGCGGTTGGCGGCCCGAGCGTATCACTACGCAAAGGATGACGATGGCAAATATCGGTGCCGCACGGCCGCTGCAGAAACCCTTGTGACCGAGGCCGAAGGTCACGAGTCGGCAATGCTGGCCTCGCACTGGCTCAGCCAGGCGATAGCCGAATATCATGGCATACCCGGCAAGCGGGATCGTCGAACTGAGCTTCGCCACAGGCTGATAGATGTTCAATCAGGCATCGTCGAAGAAATGTCCTCCTTCTCGCATCCGTTTGATCTGAAGGAGATCGTCGAGGGGGTGGAGAAGCAGCTCGGCGGAGAGACGGAGTTGATCGACCTCCTGCTGATATTTGCGAGTCTTGAGCGATCGCCCGATCCGGACAAGCTCGTAGTCGATGCCGTCAGGTTAATAAGGGAGCATCCATTATCCTCCCTCTTTGGGACATCGTTTCATGACCATGACGGTAAGGTCATCCATAGATCGAACGGTGGAGGATTGCAGGACGATGACAATGCTGACGCGATTCGCGTACAGATCAGCCAGCAAGAGGGCGTCAGGCGTCAGATACACGCTTTTGGGCAGGTGGAGCCGGCAAGACAGCACATCACGAGCCGGTTCCACGTCAGCGACGACACTTTCCATGCGCTTCTTCAACGTAGCCCATTTGTGCCGCCGGATCTGCTCGCGACTTTCAGTCGCGGTTTTACACGGTTCTTTGAGGGCGACTTTGCAAGCGCCCTCTACATCCTGACGCCAATGCTCGAAAATTCGTTGCGGCACGTACTAAAGATGAGTGGCCACGACGTAACAAGCTTCGACGACGCTAGGCAGGTGCAGGAGGATCGGACGATCTCCGCGCTCTTCGAGCAAATGCGGCCCGAACTGGAAGCCACTTTTGGAAAGGCCATCACGGCCGACATTGATAACGTCTTCCTTTCCAAACCAGGGCCGAGCATCCGCCATGCCTTGGCACATGGTCTTCTCGACGATGGCAGTCCGTTTGGTGCAGACGCGATCTACGCGTGCTGGCTCATTTTCCGCCTCTGCTGCATTCCGCTCTTCGGGCATCGCGATCAGATCGAGTTGCCGACATAGGCAAAACTCCCCCGCGCGCTCCCCGGCGTCCAGACAGCAAAAAGGCCCGGATACCCGAGCCCTAAGCTATTCAAATCTAAGGAAATTTTGGAGCGGGTGAAGCGATTCGAACGCTCGACCCCAACCTTGGCAAGGTTGTGCTCTACCCCTGAGCTACACCCGCTCGCGCGGCGTCACGCCGCAAGCCGCGCCTATATGGCGGAAACGCCATGCGATTGCAACAGGGAATTTCGGGCTGTCGGCGATGTTGTGCGCGAGCCTTGCCGGGCGCCGAACCAGCAAGGCTGCCGGCACCCATTCAACCGCCGTGGCGGGCGGCGTCCTGACCGGCATGACGGCAAGAACGGGCTTGCGGCGCGACGCATCCGGCTCGGGCCGTTACATTGCCGGCGGGCTTGTCCTGCCTGCCCGGTTTGTCCTAGTCATGGCCGCACATGACCGGAAGCGAAGTGAGATCATGGCCGCAAAAACCCGTGCCGAACTGTTGGCGTATCTCGATGAGCTCGCCGTTGAGGCGACGACCATCGATCACCCGCCGCTCTATACGGTGGCGCAGTCGCAGGCCCTGCGCGGCACGATCGACGGCGGGCATACCAAAAACCTTTTTCTGAAGGACAAGAAGGGCGCGTATTTCCTGGTCACGGTCGAGGAGGACGCGACGGTCGATCTGAAAACCATCCATCGCGTGATCGGCGCATCCGGCCGGGTGTCGTTCGGCAGCGCGGATGCGCTGATGCGGCTTCTGGGCGTGGAACCCGGATCGGTGACGGTTTTCGGGCTCATCAACGATGTCGACCATCAGGTGAAGCTGGTGCTCGACGCCGGGCTGATGCGCCACGATTTCGTCAATTGTCATCCGCTGACCAACGATGCCACGACGCAGATCGCAAAAGACGACCTTTTGCGCTTTCTCGACGCGATCGCCCACCCGCCGGCGATCTTGAACGTGACCGGCCAATAGCCACATAATCGGCAACGAAGCGAACCGAAAGACACGAGGATGAGCGTGAAGGACAACCCGTTTGCCGCATCGCAGGGCGACTACGCCACCGAGATCTCGTTCGGAGCGCCGAATGCGGGCGCAGGCCCGGCCGGCGACCTGATCCGCGACACGACCACGGCCGAATTTACCAAGGATGTCATCCAGGAATCGCGCAACCAGCCGGTGCTGGTGGATTTCTGGGCGCCCTGGTGCGGCCCGTGCAAGCAATTGACGCCGGTGCTGGAGAAGGCGGTCCGCGCCGCTGGCGGCACGGTCAAGCTGGTCAAGATGAATATCGACGACCATCCAGCGATTGCCGGCCAGCTCGGCGTACAGTCGATCCCGGCGGTGATCGCATTTCGCGACGGCCAGCCGGTCGACGGCTTCATGGGCGCGGTGCCCGAGAGCCAGGTGC
>SWBZ01005715.1_pt1 | contig 10687 bp, 13 predicted proteins | sample 4693031 | NCBI WGS metagenome assembly SWBZ01 (sample SAMN10267274, study PRJNA491770) | bioreactor metagenome | isolation source: DHS bioreactor inoculated with | place: Japan: off Shimokita Peninsula
CCCCCCCCACTTTGGTTACGTCTGTCATTTTCTTTGCACGGCTCCGTAAAGGAGCGGTCCTTCTGGATCGTTTTCCCATTCTGGGAGTCGGAATATCCTTCTGGAAGGCCGTTAGTATACAGAAACAGGGATATAAAGAAAAGCCGTCCCGATGCGTGTCAGTCGACGGCCAAAATGGCCGCCGCGGCGCGGCGATCCTCGCCCAGAAGGACGTTGAAGGTACGGCAGGCCGCCCCCGTATCCATCCATTCCACGGCGATGCCGCGCGCGCGCAGATCCTGACGCAGGCCCTTGGGCGGCGCCACAAACGCCGCGCCGCAGCCGATGATGAGAATTTCCGCATGGGGCTCGGGCGCCCCCGGTCCGGTCATGGCCAGATGCAGGGCGTCGGCGTCCAGGTCGGCGACGGTACTGGCGGCCCAGGCCACGCAGCGGTCGGGCCAGATCAGGATCGAGGTGTCGAAGGCCTCGCCGGCGACGCGGAACCGCCCGTCCCCGTAGGCCTGGATGATCTTCCGGCCGGCGGGAACCAGGGGCGTGACGTCAAGTCCGGGCATTGCGCTGGTCTTCGCTTACGGCGTTTCCGCCGCCTCCTTGGCGTCGCCGGTGCCGCGGGCGCGGGCGGCCACGTTGGTATAGAGCAGCAGCGGCGAAGCGACACAGATCGACGAATAGGTACCGACCATGATACCGAAAATCATCGCGAAGGAGAAATCGCGGATCACCTCCCCGCCCAGGAAGAACAACGCCAGCAGCGCCACCAGGGTGGTCAGGGACGTCATCAAGGTGCGGGACAGGGTCGCGTTGATCGAGTCGTTCAAAAGATCCGGCACCGGCTTGGTCTTGTACTTGCGCAGGTCCTCGCGGATGCGGTCGAACACGACCACCGTGTCGTTGATGGAATACCCGGCGATGGTCAGCACGGCGGCCACCGTTGACAGGTTGAATTCAAGACCCAGCAGGGAAAACATGCCGAGAGTCAGGAACACGTCATGGGTCAACGCCATGACGGCGCCCAGGCCGAACTGCCATTCAAAGCGCAGCCAGATATAGATCAGCATGGCGACGATCGCCGCGACCACGGCCAGAACGCCGTCAATCAGCAGTTCCGACGAAACCTTGGGCCCAACGAATTCCACGCGGCGGTAATCGACACCGGCCCCAAGCGCGTCTTTCACGGCGGCCACGGCGGCCTGTTGCGCCGTCGCGTCGCCGTCCTGCGCGCCGATGCGGATCAACACGTCGGCGGGGTTGCCGAATTCCTGCAGGCTGACCTCGCCCAGACCGAGCGCACCCAATTGTCCGCGCATCTGGCTCAGATTGGCGGCCTGCGGCATGCGCACCTCGATCAGGATGCCGCCCTGGAAATCGATGCCGAACGACATGCCCTTGACGAACACCAAGGCCAGCGACGCCACGACGGCCAGGGCCGACATCGTCAGGAACACCTTGCGGAACGACATGAAGGAAATGTTGATGTCGTCGGGGACAAGTTTGAGCAGACGCATGATCTTTATCCTACCCGGCGCCTAGACCGGTAATTCCTGCGGCCGCGTGCGGCGCAGCCAGACGACGACCATCAGGCGGGTGACCATGATCGCGGTGAACATGGAGGTCGCGATGCCGACGGCGAGCGTCACGGCAAACCCCCGCACCGGCCCGGATCCGAAGGCATACAGCAGCACGGCGGCGATCAGCGTGGTTACGTTGGCATCGATGATGGTGGTCAGCGCCCGGCTGTAGCCGGCGTCGATGGCGCTGATCGGCGTGCGCCCGGCGCGGACTTCCTCGCGGATGCGTTCGAATATCAGCACGTTGGCGTCGACCGCCATGCCGACGGTCAGCACGATCCCGGCGATCCCGGGCAGCGTCAGCGTCGCCTGGATCACCGACAGCACCGCCAAAATCAGCAACAGGTTGAAGATCAGCGCCACGTTGGCCATCACCCCGAACTTGCCGTAGGCGATGACCATGAACACGATCACCGCGATCAGGCCGACGATACAGGCGGTTTCCCCGGCGGCGATGCTGTCCGCGCCCAGGCTGGCGCCGACGGTGCGTTCCTCAAGGATCGAAATCGGCGCCGGCAGGGCGCCCGCGCGCAACAGAAGGGCAAGGTCCTGCGCCGACTGCACGGTGAACGAGCCGGAAATCTGGCCGCTGCCGGTGATGATCGGTTCGCGGATCACCGGCGCGCTGATGACCTTGTTGTCCAACACGATGGCGAAGGGGCGGCCCACGTTCTTGGTCGTCACGTCGCCGAACTTCTTGGCCCCGCGCGCGTTGAGGCGGAAGCCGACGACCGGCTGGTTGGTGCGCTGTTCGAAGCTCTGATGGGCGTCGACCAAGTCCTCGCCCGACACCAGCACCCGGCGCTTGACCAGATAGGCGTCCTGGCGGCCGACGGCGCGGTCTTCCTCGGTCGCCTCCAGCAGCACGCTGCCCGGCGGCACGCGGCCGCGCTCGCGGGCCTCGGCCACGGAATTTTCCATGTCGACCAACTGGAACGTCAGCTTGGCCGTCTTGCCGATGATCGCCTTCAGGCGTTCCGGGTCTTTCAGGCCCGGCACCTGGACCAGCACCCGGTTATCGCCCTGGCGCTGAATGGTCGGCTCGCGCGTGCCCGTCTCGTCGATACGGCGGCGCAGGATTTCCACGGACTGCTGCAAGGCGGACGAGCGCCGCTCCAACAAGGTCTGTTCCAGGGGCGTGATGGTGATTCTGTCTCCGTCGACGGAAACCTGGGCCCCCGGCTCGATCGGCTTCAGAAGGTTGCGGGCCTTCTCGACCTCATCCGCCTTGGCGATGGTGACGACCACCGTATTGCCGTCGACGCCCAGGGCGCGGGCGCGGATGCGCGCGGTGCGCAACTCGGCGCGGGCACTTTCGGCGATGCCTTCCAGGTACTGCTTGACGACCTCGTCGACCTCGACCTCAAGCAGCAGGTGCGAGCCGCCCTGTAGGTCCAGGCCCAGGTTGACCTGCTGGCTCGGCAACCCGCCGGGCAGCGATTCGGTCATCGATTTGGGCAGGAAGTTGGGCAAGGAATAGGCCACGCCCAGCAGGCAGACCACCAGGACCAACGCAACCTTCCACTTGGGGAAATAGACCATGGGTGCTTAAACCGGACGTGTCAGAAAGGGGACGAAACGAAGGACAGGGGCAAGGGATCAGCCGTCCTTCTTGCCGCCGCCCAGCAGGCCGCGCAGACCGCCCGGCTTCTTCTTGGCGGCGCCTTCGTCGTTGGCGGCGTCGCCTTTGTCGGCGGTCTTGCCGGAATCGGCCTGAGGCTCGGACTTGCTTTCGACCGAGGCCAGGGTGCTCTTGCGCACCTTGACCTTGATGCCCTCGGCGATCTCGACGACCACCTCGTCGCCTTCGTTGACCTTGGTCACCGTGCCCACGATGCCGCCGCCCGTGACGACCTTGTCGCCGCGCCGGACTGCTTCGAGCATGAGCTTATGTTCCTTCATCTTCTTCTGCTGCGGACGAATCAGCAGGAAGTAAAAGATCACGAAGATCAGGATCAGGGGCAGGAACGCCTCAATGCCGCCACCACCACCGCCACCGGCGGCCTGGGCATACGCGGGCGAAATCAACATGTTTATCTCCTCATTCCCCCCGCATTTACCGTCGGGGGCGGTTCTTAAATACCCGGAAACCGATCGTTTTATTTGGGTGCGCGGGACTATAACCGCAAGACCGCGCGATGCAAACGCAAACCGGCGAATTTTTGCCCGGCGCCGCCCCCGCGCCATAGATGGCACGCAGACGATTGACGCCTTGCGCTCTCCGGCCTAATTTCCGCCGCCATGACCGATATCGATATGTACAAGGTCCTCGACCGCATCGCCGATGCGCTGGACCGTCTCGCCCCGCCGCCCGTCCCCGAAAACGACATGTCCGTCGCCGACGCTTTCGTCTGGCACGCCGACACTTCCTGGCTGGAGCCCGTGCCCAAGGTCAACCGGGTCGAAATGGGCCTGTTGCGCGGCATCGACATGCAAGTCGAACAGCTGATGAACAACACCCAGCGCTTCGCCAAGGGCCTGCCCGCCAACAACGCCCTGCTGTGGGGGGCCCGCGGCACGGGGAAAAGCTCTCTGGTCAAGGCCCTGCACGCGGAAATCAACGCCGAGCAGCCCGGGTCCCTGGTGCTGGTGGAAATCCACCGCGAGGACATCCCCTCCCTGCCTGCCCTGCTGTCCGTGCTGCGCGCCGGCGGGCGGCGCTGCCTGGTGTTCTGCGACGACCTCAGCTTCGATACCGAGGACACGTCCTACAAATCGCTCAAGGCCGTGCTCGACGGCGGCATCGAGGGACGGCCCGAGAACGTGCTGTTCTACGCCACGTCAAACCGCCGCCACCTGATCTCGCGCGACATGATCGAAAACGAACGCTCCACCGCCATCAATCCCGGCGAGGCGGTCGAGGAAAAGGTGTCGCTGTCGGACCGCTTCGGTCTATGGCTCGGCTTCCACAACCTGGATCAGCAGACCTATTTCCAGATCGTCGAAGGTTATGCCAGGCGCTACGGCCTGGACGGCCCCGACGTCGACCTGCGCCGCGAAGCCAACGAATGGTCGGTCACCCGGGGCTCGCGCTCGGGCCGCGTGGCTTGGCAGTACATCCAGAATTTGGCCGGACGCCTGGGCAAGAACCTGGAATAGCCGCGGCGTCACCGCCTCCGTGACATTCTTGCAACCACCTTGTCGTATTCAATGAATGCGGGAACTGGCCGAGCACACCGTTTGTGCTATGCTAAGTGGTTGCTAGGGAACGGGGAATACGTGTTATGGCGGCATCGTCAGATGACGGCGACTGGCGTACCAGCATCGCGGACCTGAAACAGATGGCCCACGATGTGGTGGACCTGCCGCCGTCCATCAAGCATATGATCGAGCAGGCCTGGCTGGCCGCCGAAAAAGGCCAGGAAGCCATGGCGCGCGAGCTTCTCGCCCAGGCCAAGCGCAAGATCGAATCCTGAAATCAGGTCGGCTTCGACGACAGGAACTGCTGCGGATTGACCGCGCGCTTGTTCTTGCGCAACTCGAAATGCAGTTGCGGCTCGCCGACCCCGCCGCTGTCGCCCACGGTCGCGATTTTCTGGCCCCGGCGGACGCGGTCGCCCTTGGTCACGGCCAGCTGGTCCGTATGGGCATAGGCCGAAATCCAGCCGCCGTCGTGCTTGATCAGGACCAGATTGCCGAACCCGCGCAGTTCGTTCCCGACATAGGCGACGACGCCGTTTTCCGTGGCCACCACGGGCGTGCCCCGGGGCGCCTTGATGTTGATGCCGTCATTGCGCAGGCCGCTTTGCTTGACCCCGAAGCGCGAAATCACCCGCCCCCCGGAGACGGGCCAGTAAAACCCGCTGCCGCTGCGCTTGGGCGGACCCGGTAGGACGCGGTTCGCCACGGCCGCCGACGCCTTGGGCCGGAGCGGCGGCGTCACCTGGGTGGATGACGGGGCAGCCGCCTGAGCGGCCGCCGGATCCGGCTCCGGACGACGCGGTGCCTTGACCGATTGCAGAGTGCCGGTCGGGATCAACAGGTCCTCGCCCACGCGGATCGTGTAGGGTGGGCGGATGCCGTTGATGCGCGCCAGTTCGTTGGGCTCCACATCGTACTTCTGGGCGATGGCATAGACCGTTTCCCCGGCGGAAACGGTGTGCTGACGCCCGCGCGGCAGGACCAGGCGCTGGTTGACGTGCAGAATGAAGGGCGGCTCCAGGCCGTTGGCTTCGATCAGGGGGCGCAGGCCGACCCGATGGCGGCGTGAAATGGCATAAAGCGTATCGCCCGGGCCGACCCGCACGGCCGAAGCGCCGACGAAGGTCAGGTCCCCGCCGTCGCGGCGCCGGGCCTCCACGCCTTCGACGGCGCGCACGGGGGCTTGAACCTGGGTTTGCGCACGCGGGACCGCCCCCACCGCCTCACCGCGCGGCGGCCATTCGGCGGCGCCGCAGGCGGCCAGCATCCACAGCAGCACCGCCGCCGTCCCCGCCCGTCCGATACCGCGCCAATTCCCGGCCATTTGTGTCCTCATGCCCGCTGTTACGCCGGTGCGGCGACGCCCGCCACCAGGGGCACGAAGCGGACCTCGCCCATGTCCTCGATCTCCAGGCCGAGCGGGCCCTTGTCGACCCGGTACAGGCGCTGTTCGCCGTCGCCGGACTGGCTGCCGACCGGCACGATCATGATCCCGCCCTCGGCCAGTTGCGATAGCAGCACGGGCGGAATGTCCTCGGCGGCGGCGGTGACGATGATCCGTTCGAACGGCGCCTGTTCGGGCCAGCCGAGCGAGCCGTCGCCCAGATGCGTGGTGATGTTGGTCAGGCCGAAGTGGCGGAACCGCCGTTCGGCCTCGTCCTTGAGGCCCTTGTGGCGCTCGATGGTGTAAAGCCGGCGGCACAGCAGCGACAGCACCACCGACTGGTAGCCGCAGCCGGTGCCGATCTCCAGCACCTTGGTGCGGTCCGTGACCTCCAACGCCTCGGTCATGCGCGCCACCACCCAGGGCTGGCTGATGGTTTGCTGATGGCCGATGGGCAGGGCCAGGTTGCGGTAGGCCCGGTCCTGAAAGGCCTCGGTCACGAACTGTTCGCGCGGCACCCTGCCGATGGCTTCCAGCACCCGTTCGTCGGCGACGCCCAGGCGACGCAGGCTTTCCAGCAGTTCCTCGCGCTCCGCCGCCAAGGCCTCTTCCAGCGCGGGGCGGAGCCGGTTCACGGGAACACCTCGCGCAGGCGGTCAAGCTCCCGCCCCGCCGTCAGGTCGAGGCTCAGGGGCGTGATGGAAATCACCTTGCGCCGGCAGGCGTCCAGGTCCGTGCCCTCCTGGAACTTTTCCTCGTCGCGCTGCACGCCGACCCAGTAATAGGCGTCACCCCGGGGGTCGCGGCCGTCCTGGATTTCGCCGCCGATCTTGCGCCGGCCCTGGCGCGTGACCTCCATGCCGGTGACGTCGCCGGGCCGGCAGTCGGGAATGTTCACGTTCAGCAGGATCGCGGGATCGAAGTCGTAACCAACGAGACGTTCCAGAATCTTCGGCATCCAGAATTCCGAGGTTTCCCAGATCACGTTGCGGTTGTCGTCGTATTCCTGGGAAAAGGCGACGGAGGGTATGCCCAACAGCGCCCCCTCCATGGCCGCCGCGACGGTGCCCGAATAATGCACGTCCTCGCCCAGGTTGCCGCCCCGGTTGACCCCGGACATGACGATATCGGGGCGTAGGTCCTTCATGACCCTGTTCACCCCCAGAAGCACGCTGTCCGTCGGCGTGCCGTCCACGGCGAAGCGCCCGTCGGACACGTTGCGGATGCGCAACGGGCGGCGCAGGGTCAGGGAATGGCTGGTCGCCGATTGTTCCGTTTCTGGGGCGACGACCCAGACCTCGCGGGCCACGGCGCGCACGGCGGTTTCCAGAACCTTGATGCCCGGCGCATGGACGCCGTCGTCGTTGGATATGAGCACCCGGGCCTGGCTCAGATCGATGTGGCGGCGGGTCATGCTTTTCCGATGACCTCGAGCCCGCCCATGTAGGGCCGCAGGACATCCGGCACGGTGATTGATCCGTCCGCCTGCTGATAGTTTTCCAGCACGCCGATCAGGGCGCGGCCGACGGCGACGCCGGAGCCGTTCAGGGTGTGCACGAAGCGCGTCCCCTTCTCGCCCTTCACACGGCAGCGCGCCTTCATGCGCCGGGCCTGGAAATCGCCGCAGTTGGAGCAACTGGAGATTTCCCGGTATGCCCCCTGCCCCGGCAGCCAGATTTCGATGTCGTAGGTCTTGCGCGCCCCGAACCCCATGTCGCCCGTGGACAGCACCACGACGCGGTAAGGCAGGCCCAGCTTCTGCAACACCGCCTCGGCGCAGCCGGTCATGCGTTCCAGCTCGGCGTCGGAGGATTCGGGGGCCGAGATGGTCACCATCTCGACCTTCTTGAACTGGTGCTGGCGGATCATGCCGCGAGTGTCCTTGCCGGCGGCCCCGGCTTCGGAGCGGTAGCAGTCGGTCAGCGCCGCATAGCGGAAGGGCAGCCGGTCGTCGTCGACGATCTCGCCCGCCATCAGGTTGGTCAGGGGCACCTCGGCCGTCGGGATCAGCCAATAGCCGTTGTCCGTATGGAACAGGTCCTCGGCGAACTTGGGCAACTGGCCCGTGCCGTACATGGCGGCGTCGTTAACCAGGGTCGGGGGCGCCACCTCGGTCAGGCCGTGCTCGCCGACGTGCAGGTCGAGCATGAAATTGGCGATGGCGCGTTCCAGCCGCGCCAGGGGGCCGGACAACACGACGAAGCGCGAGCCGGACAGTTTGGCCGCGTTCTCGAAATCCATGAACCCAAGGCCCTCGCCCAGGTCGACATGGTCCCTCGGCATGAAGTCGAAGGTCCCGGGCACGCCCCACTTGCGGATTTCCACGTTGGCGGTTTCGTCGGCGCCGTCGGGCACGTCGGCCGCCGGCAGATTGGGGATGCCGGACAGGGCGTCATCCAACACCTGTTCCGCCTCCTTGGCCTCGGCCTCGGCGGCGGCCTGCGCGTCCTTGGACTGCGACACCTTGGCCAGAATCTCCGTGGCGTCCTCGCCCTTCGACTTGGCGATGCCGATCTGCTTGGACAGGGCGTTGCGTTCGGTCTGGATTTCCTGGGCCCGGGTTTCGGCGGTACGGCGCTTTTTGTCGAGCGCGATCAGCCCCTCGGCGGCGGGCGGAAGGCCTCTGCGCGCGAGCCCCGCGTCGAAGGCGTCGGGGTTTTCACGGATCCATTTGATGTCGAACATCGCGGTCTCTTCGGGGTGTCGTTGGCGGGGCGGCGGCACGGGCTTGCGGGGCCGCGGCGCCGGGATCCTTTCGCGCACTTATAGGCGGGCGAACCGGCCCCGTCCAGGGGCGGCGGGGCGTTTATGCGCGGGGAAAGCCGAAGGGCTACGGACCGGGCTCGGGGGCCGTCTTGGCGGTCTGGTCCTGATCCTCGGCGTCGTCATCCGCGTCGTCCAGGTCGTCGTCCTCGACGTCCGGCTCGTCGCCCCGTTTCTTTTCGACCAGGCGCGCGCACCAGATGGAGATCTCGTAGAGCATGATGGTCGGCACGGCCAGGCCGATCTGACTGATGACGTCGGGCGGTGTCAGGATCGCCGCCGCGACGAAAGCGATGACGATGGCGTACTTGCGCTTGGCCCGCAGGCCCTTGGAATTGACGATGCCGATGCGCGCCAGAAGCGTGATCACCACGGGCAGTTCGAAACAAATGCCGAAGGCGAAGATCAACTGCATGACCAGGGACAGGTACTGATCGACCTTGGCTTCCAGTTGGATCGGCAGGGAGCCGTCGATGCCCGCCGATTCGAAGCCCAGGAAGAACTTCCAGGCCATGGGGAAGATGAAATAGTAGACCAGAGCCCCGCCCATGAAGAACAGGATCGGCGTCGCCACCAGGAACGGCGCCAGGGTGCGCTTTTCGTGCTTGTACAGGCCCGGCGCGACAAAGCCCCAGAACTGCATGGCGATGAAGGGAAACCCCACGAACAGGGCGGCGAAGAACGAGACCTTCAGGTAGGTGAAGAAGGCTTCGTGCAGGGCCGTGTAGATCAACCGCCGCTGGCCGCCCGCATCGTGCATGACGTCGGCGAGCGGATGAACCAGGAAGGCGTAGATATGTTCGGAAAACCCATAGGCGATGAAGAACAGCACGATCAGCGCCGCGAAGCAGTAGATCAGGCGCGTGCGCAGTTCCAGCAGATGCTCAAGCAGCGGCATCTTGCTCTCGTCGGCGCCGATCCCATCCGGATCGAAGTTGTCGTGGGCTGTGTCGGCCATCGGGGCGCCTAGGTCTTGGCCGTGTCGGCGGCGGGTCCTGCCGCCGGCTCAGCGGTGGTGACCGGCTCGCTCGGCGGCGGTGGGGTGGTGGCCGTCACGGGTGCGTCCACGGCGGGCTGTGTCGCCTCGGCCGAGGTTGTCTTGGCCTCGGTCATGGTGTCGCGGACGGCGCCGTCAAGATCGGCGGCCTTTTCGATCTCGCCGTCCGGGTCAAGGTTTTCCTTGATCTCGCGGGTCACGTCGTAATGGGCGATCTTGTTGGCCTCGCGGCGGATGTCGTCCAGTTCGGCCTCGCGCGCGACCTCGTCCAGGCCCGCCTGGAACTCCCCGGCCATGGACCGCAGTTTGCGGATCGCGCGCATCACCGTGCGCACGGCGCGCGGCAGATCCTTTGGACCGATCACGACGATCGCCAGGATGGCGACAATGAACAGTTCCTGCCAGCCGATATCGAACATGGCGGCGCGGTACTCCGTTTGGCCTTTATGAATGAGCGGGCGGGTCCAAATTCAAAAGGACACGCTGCCCGCGTTGGTTAGCCGGCGGCCTTGTCTTTCTCCGTCGCGGCCGTCTGCGACGGCTTGTCGGCCGGTTCGCCGTCGATCGCCTTGCGTTCGGCCGTTCCGTCCGTGGCCTCGTCGTCCTCTTTCATGCTTTTCTTGAACGATTTCAGACCTTTACCGAAATCCCCCATGAGCCGCGAGATTTTGCCGCCGCCGCCGAAAAGAACGAGGACAACGACCAGGACAACCAGCCAATGCCAGATGCTGAATGTACCCATTTTCTGCTTTCTCTTGTGGTTTTTACGATGTGGGAAGCCGGATGATGGCAGATACGAAGTAGTGCCGCAATGCCCCCGGTCAGCCCCCC
>SWBZ01003520.1_pt2 | contig 10664 bp, 10 predicted proteins | sample 4693031 | NCBI WGS metagenome assembly SWBZ01 (sample SAMN10267274, study PRJNA491770) | bioreactor metagenome | isolation source: DHS bioreactor inoculated with | place: Japan: off Shimokita Peninsula
CGCGGGAGTCGCCGGCAACGGCCAGTCTGAACTGATCGAGGCGATCGCCGGTACCCGCCGGGCCGAGACGGGCACCGTCCTGCTCGACGGCGCGCCGATCGACGTCGTTGGCGCGGCCGATCCCGGCGAACTGCGCGCGCGCGGGCTTGCCCATGTGCCCGAGGACCGCCATCACGTCGGACTGGTGTTGCCCTTCGAGGAAAACGAGAATTCGATCCTCGGTTACCACGGCATGGACTTTTACCTGAACGGCCCGTTCCTCAATATCGAGGCGATCCGGTCCGATGCGCGCGACAAGATCGAGAAATACGACATCCGTCCCGCCGATTGCCGGCTGAAGACGGCCAATTTCTCCGGCGGCAACCAGCAGAAGATCGTGCTCGCCCGCGAGATGGAAAAGGACCCCGGCGTGCTCGTTGTTGGCCAGCCGACGCGCGGTGTCGACGTCGGCGCCATCGAGTTCATCCACAAGCAGCTCATCGCGATGCGCGACCAGGGCAAGGCGGTGCTGCTGATTTCCGTCGAGCTCGACGAGATCCGGTCCTTGTCCGACCGCATCCTGGTCATGTTCGATGGCCGTATCGTCGGCGAACGCGGGCCGGACGCCACGGAGGGCGAACTTGGCCTGTTGATGGCCGGCGTCGAGGCGCAGGAGGCAGCCGAATGAGCGCACCCTATGCAAAGCTGCCCGCCTGGGCGGATTACGGACTGATTCCGCTGATCAACCTGATCGTGGCCTTTATGGTCGCCGGTCTGGTGGTGCTGCTGGTCGGCGAAAGCCCGATCGAGGCCGCCGGCCTGTTGCTGAAGGGAGCCTTCGGCTCGGGCTCCGGCATCGGCTACACGCTCTACTACGCCACCAGCTTCATCTTCACCGGGCTGGCGGTGGCGGTGGCGTTCCATTGCGGCCTGTTCAATATTGGCGGCGAGGGCCAGGCCTATGTCGGCGGGCTCGGGGTGGCGCTGGTCTGCCTGACCTTCGACGGCATTCTGCCCTGGTGGCTCAACTTCCTGCTCGCCATTATCGGCTGCGCGGCGATCGGCGGTATCTGGGCCATGATTCCCGGCTGGCTCCAGGCCAGGCGCGGCAGCCATATCGTCATCACCACCATCATGTTCAACTTCATCGCCGCAAGCCTGATGGTCTACCTGCTCGTCGGCGCGCTCAAGCCGCCGGGCTCGATGGCGCCGCAAACCCGCACCTTCCTGCCGGGCGCGCATCTGCCCAAGCTCGATTGGCTGATCGAACTGTTCGGGTTTTCGGTGCGCTCCACGCCGCTCAACCTTTCCTTCATTCTGGCGCTGGTCATGGCGGTCGTGGTCTGGGCGCTGATCTGGCGCACCAAGCTCGGCTACGAGATCCGCACGATGGGCTTTTCGCCCAAGGCGGCGCGCTATGCCGGCATCAAGGAGGCCAGGATCATCGTCATTACCATGGCGATCTCCGGCGCGCTCGCCGGCATGATGGCGCTCAACCCGGTCATGGGCGACCAGCACCGCCTGCAGCTCGATTTCGTCACCGGCGCCGGTTTCGTCGGCATCGCCGTCGCGCTGATGGGGCGCTCGCACCCGGCCGGCATCGTGCCGGCGGCGATCCTGTTCGGCGTGCTCTATCAGGGGGGGGCGGAGATCTCCTTCGTCATGCCGCATATCAGCCGCGACATGATCGTCATCATCCAGGGCCTGGTGATCCTGTTTGCCGGCGCGCTCGAGCACATGTTCCGGCCGGCGGTGCAGGCCGCGTTCGCCAGCCTCAGTCCGCGCACCGTCGGCATCGACGCCGAAGCCAAGGGAGAGGGTGCCTGACATGGATGTCTTCAACCTCCTCCTGCAACTGTTCGACGCCACCATCCGCGTCTCCGTGCCCCTGCTGCTGGCCTGTCTCGCCGGGCTCTATTCCGAACGGTCCGGCGTGTTCGACATCGGCCTGGAAGGCAAGATGCTGGCCGGCGCCTTCGCCGGCGCATCCACCGCCGCCGCCACCGGCTCGGCCTGGCTCGGCATGCTGGCCGCCATCACCATTTCGGTATTTTTCGCTCTGGTGCACGGTTTCGCCTCGATCACCCATCGCGGCAACCAGATCGTGTCGGGCGTGGCCATCAACTTCATCGCCGCCGGCTCGACCGTCATTCTCGGCCAGGCCTGGTTCAGCCAGGGCGGACGGACGCCCTCGCTGGTCGCCGACGCGCGCTTCAACGCCATAACCCTGCCGTTTGCAGACACGCTGCGCGACGTGCCGCTGATCGGACCGGTCTATGCGGAGCTCGTTTCCGGCCATTCGCTGATCGCCTATGTCGCCTTCCTGATGGTGCCGTTCACCTGGTGGGTGCTGTTTCGCACCCGCTTCGGCCTGCGGCTGCGCGCCGTCGGCGAAAACCCGGCCGCCGTCGACACGGCCGGCATCTCCGTCGCCTGGCTGCGCTATCGCGCCGTGATCTGCACCGGCGTTCTGACCGGGCTGGCCGGCACCTATCTGGCCGTCTCGCAAAATGCCGGTTTCGTGAAGGACATGACCGCCGGCAAGGGCTTCATCGCGCTCGCCGCGTTGATCTTCGCCAAATGGCGGCCGGTGCCGGCGATGTTCGCCTGCCTGCTGTTCGGTTTCCTCGACGCCTTCGCCATTCGCTTCCAGGGCATCGCCCTGCCGATGATCGGCAAGGTGCCGGTGCAGCTGATGCAGGCGCTGCCCTATATCCTCACCGTCATCCTGCTCGCCCGTTTCATCGGCAAGGCGATCCCGCCCAAGGCCGGCGGCGCCGCCTATGTGAAGGAGCGCTGAGGATGTGCGCCGGACCGGCAGCCACCGCCAACGGGGTGCAGGGATAATGTCGCACGACCTTTACGAGGCCGCGGTCGCCGCAATGGCCAAGGCGCATGCTCCCTATTCGAGATTTCCCGTCGGCGCGGCGATCCGCACCGCCGATGGCCGCATCCATGCCGGCGCCAATGTCGAAAATGCCTCGTTTCCCGAGGGGTGGTGCGCCGAAACCACAGCCTTGTCGCATTTCGTCATGGCCGGCGGCGGCGAGATCGCCGAGATCGCCGTGGTCGCCGAGCGCATGGCCAAGATCACGCCGTGCGGCGGCTGCCGGCAAAGGCTGGCCGAATTCGCCACCGCCGACACCAGGCTGCATTTGTGCGACGACACGGGTATAGTCGAAACCACCACCATGGGCGCGTTGCTTCCGCTCGGATTTCGCGGAGATGGGTTGAAATGAAGGCTGCCGTCGATCTGCTCGTTGAGAGGCTGGGCGGCCTCGTTCCCGAGACCGCGATCGTCCTTGGTTCCGGACTGGGGGCGCTGGTCGACGAGGTCTCCGATCCGGTTCGCCTGTCTTATGCCGACTTGCCCGGCTTCCCGCAAAGCGGGGTCACCGGTCATGCCGGCGAGCTCGTCGCCGGCAGCTTTTCCGGCACGCCCGTCTTGATGCTGGCCGGCCGGGCCCATTATTACGAGCACGGCAACGCCGCCGCCATGCGCCCCGCGCTGGAAACCCTGGCCGGCATCGGCATCAAGCGCCTCGTCCTGACCAACGCCGCCGGCTCGCTCGATCCCGACATGCCGCCGGGCTCGGTGATGCTGATCACCGACCACATCAACTTTTCCGGCACCAATCCGCTGTTCGGCGAGCCGAGCGACCGGCGCTTCGTCGGCTTGACCGAGGCCTACGACCCGGCCATGCGCGCCGCGCTCGAAAACGCTGCCGAGGCGACCGGCACGCCGTTGAAAAAGGGCGTCTATATGTGGTTTTCCGGCCCGTCCTTCGAGACGCCGGCCGAAATCCGCATGGCCCGCGTTTTCGGCGCCGACGCGGTCGGCATGTCGACCGTGCCGGAGGTGATCCTGGCCCGTTTTCTGGGCATGCGGGTCGCCGCCTGTTCGGTCATCACCAATCTCGCCGCCGGCATGACCGGCGAGGAACTCTCGCACCAGGAAACCAAGGACATGGCGCCGCTCGGCGGTGCGCGCCTGGCCGCCGTGCTGCGCCGCGCGATCGGAGCGTTCCAGTGAATGTCGATCCGCAAAAGACGATGGCCGACGCGCTCGGCGCCGGCACGGCCCGCGATCTCGTCCGCGTCGCGCAGCCGCATGCCCGCAATGACGGTGTCGCCTTCGACGCCGCCTGGTTCGACGCCGTTGACATCAATCTGTCGGCGGTCGAGCGCCGCACCGCCACCTTGACCACGCGCCGCACCGTCAAGAAGGAATGGCAGGCCGCCTGGCTGGTCAAGGCGATCGAGGCGATCGACCTGACGACGCTTGCCGGCGACGACACGCCTGGACGTGTTGCGCGGCTGTGCGCCAAGGCGCGCAATCCGCTGCGCGCCGATCTGGTTGCCGCGCTCGGCCTGGAAGAGCGTCGCCTGACAACCGGCGCGGTCTGCGTCTATCCCACGATGGTGGCCAGTGCGGTGAAGGCGCTGGAAGGCTCCGGCATTCCCGTCGCCTCGGTCGCCACCGGCTTTCCCGCCGGGTTGACGCCGATGGCCGGCCGGCTCGCCGAGATCCGCTACGCGGTCGGCGAGGGCGCGGCCGAGATCGACATCGTCATCACCCGCGCGCATGTGCTGACCGGCAATTGGGCCGCGCTCTACGACGAGATCGCGGCCATGCGCGCGGCCTGCGGCGACGCGCACATGAAGGCGATCCTGGCCACCGGGGACCTGAAGACCCTGACCAACGTCTATCGTGCCTCCATGGTGGCCATGCAGGCTGGCGCCGATTTCATCAAGACCTCCACCGGCATGGAGGGGGTCAACGCAACCTTGCCGGTCAGCCTGGTGATGGCGCGCGCCATTCGCGACTATCTCGAGCGCACCGGCCACAAGGTCGGCTTCAAGCCCGCCGGCGGCATCCGCACCGCCAAGGACGCGCTCGCCTGGCTGATCCTGATGCGCGAGGAACTGGGGCGGGAATGGATGGAACCGGAGCTGTTCCGCTTCGGCGCCAGTGGCCTGCTTGCCGATATCGAGCGCCAGATCGAGCATTTCGTCACCGGTCGCTATTCGGCCAATGACCGCCACGGCGTGGCGTGAGGGTTTCATGAACAAGATCGTCTCAATCCTCGACAGCATGGAATACGGCCCCGCGCCCGAGGACGACGCAGCCGTGCGCGCCTGGCTGGCGCGCCACAAGGGCCGTTTCGGCCATTTCGTCGCCGGCGCCTTCACCCGGCCGGGCAAGGCAAACACCTTCCCGGCGGTCAATCCGGCCACCGGCGAGACGCTGGCCGAGGTGGCCGAGGGCGGCGAAAAGGATGTCGACGCCGCGGTCGAGGCCGCGACCAAGGCCTTCAAATCCTGGTCGGCGCTGACCGGCACGGCGCGTGCGCGCCATCTCTACGCGCTTGCCCGCCAGGTCCAGAAACACGCCCGTTTCCTCGCCGTTCTGGAGACGCTCGACAACGGCAAGCCGATCCGCGAGACACGCGACATCGACGTGCCGCTGGTCGCGCGCCATTTCTATCACCATGCCGGCTGGGCCGAACTACGCGACCAGGAATTCCCCGGTCACGCACCGGTGGGCGTGTGCGGCCAGATCATTCCTTGGAATTTTCCGCTTCTGATGCTGGCCTGGAAGGTGGCCCCGGCGCTCGCCGCCGGCTGCACGGTGGTGTTGAAGTCGGCCGAGCACACGCCGCTTTCCGCGCTCGCCTTCGCCGAGATCTGTCGCGAGGCGGGATTGCCGGCCGGGGTCTTCAATCTCGTCAATGGCGGCGGGGCGACCGGGGCGGCCCTTGCCGCCCATGACGGGCTCGCCAAGCTCGCCTTCACCGGCTCGACCGAGGTCGGCCGCGTCCTGCGCCGCCAGTCGGCCGGCACCGGCAAGAAATTGTCGCTCGAACTTGGCGGCAAGTCGCCGTTCATCGTCTTCGACAATGCCGACCTCGACGCCGCGATCGAAGGCGTGGTCGACGCGATCTGGTTCAACCAGGGCGAGGTCTGTTGCGCCGGCTCGCGCGCCATCGTCCAGGAGGGCGTGGCCGACAAATTCCACGCGCGGCTCAAGGCGCGCATGGAGACCCTTCGTGTCGGCGCACCGCTCGACAAGTCGACCGATATCGGCGCCGTGGTCGCGCCGGTGCAGATCGAGCAGATTCGCGCCCGCGTCGAGGCCGGCCTGCGCGAAGGCGCCGTCCTGCACCAGCCCAGTTGGGCGGGCGAGCATTTCGACCGCGCGACACAGGGCGGCTGCTTTTTCCCGCCCAGCCTGTTCACCGGCGTGTCGCCGGCCTCGCCGCTGGCGCAGGAGGAGATTTTCGGCCCGGTGCTGGTCTCCATGACCTTCCGTACCCCGGGCGAGGCGATCGCGCTCGCCAACAACAGCCGCTACGGGCTCGCCGCCTCGATCTGGTCGCAGAACCTCGACACCGCCTTCGACGCGGCCCGCAAGGTCAAGGCTGGCGTGGTCTGGATCAACTCCACCAACATGTTCGACGCCGCGGTCGGCTTCGGAGGCTACAAGGAAAGCGGCTTCGGGCGCGAGGGCGGGCGCGAAGGCATGTTTGAATATCTGACGCCCGCCTGGCAGAAAAAGGCGCGGCCGCTCCCCGAAAGTGCGCCGCTGGCAGCGCCCGTTCCGGTCGACGACGAGACCGGCCCCGGCGCTTCGCCGGCAGGCCTCGACCGTACCGTCAAACTCTATGTCGGCGGCAAGCAGGCACGGCCGGATTCGGGCTATTCCTACCCGGTTCTCGACAGCCGGGGCCGCATCATCACCGAGGCTGGCCACGGCAATCGCAAGGATATCCGCAACGCGGTCGAGGCCGCGCGCAAGGCCGAGAGCTGGTCGGCGATGACCGGTCACGCCCGCGCCCAGGTCCTGTATTTCCTGGCCGAGAATCTCGAGCTACGCGCGGCCGAGTTCGCCGCACGCATCGCCCGCATGACCGGTGTTGCGGCGAAAAAGGCCGCTGCCGAGGTGGAAGCGTCGGTCGCCCGCCTCATCCACTATGCCGCCCGCGCCGACAAATATGACGGCCGCGTGCGCGCGCCGCAGCCGCGCATGCTGGCGCTCGCCCTGCCCGAACCCTACGAGGTGATCGGCATTTCCTGTCCCGACGAGGCGCCGCTGCTGGCCTTCGTCTCGTTGGTCGCGCCGGCGATCGCCATGGGCAACCGCGTCGTGGTCACGCCCTCGCAGCACCATCCGCTGGCCGCCTGCGACCTCTACCAGGTGCTCGACACGTCCGACGTGCCGGGCGGCGTGGTCAACATCGTCACCGGCGACCGCGACCAGCTCGCCTCCGTGATGGCAAAACACGACGACATCGCGGCGTGCTGGTATGTCGGCTCGGCCGAAGGCAGTGCCATGGTCGAGGCCGAATCGGCCGGCAATCTCAAGGCCACCTGGGTCAATAACGGCAAGGCGCGCGACTGGTTCGACGCCGGCCAGGGCCAGGGCGAGGAGTTTCTGTTCCACGCCACCCGCATCAAGTCGATCTGGACGCCGTTCGGTGTGTGATCAAACAAGAGCCGAGCGCGGGACGGGCGACGAGGCCCGGCGCTGCGCATGATGCTCCCCCAGGAATTCATCCGTCTGAAGCGCGACGGCAAGCCGTTGCCGGGCGACGCGATCGCCGCCTTCGTGGCCGGCATCACCGATGAGAGCGTTACCGAGGGACAATTGGCCGCCTTCGCCATGGCCGTGTTCTTCAACGGGATGAGCCGCGACGAGGCGGTGTCGCTGACGCTCGCCATGCGCGATTCGGGTGAGGTCCTGTCCTGGCCCGGGCTTGACCGTCCCGTTGTCGACAAACATTCCACCGGCGGGGTCGGCGACAATGTGTCGTTGATGCTGGCGCCGATCGTGGCCGCCTGCGGTGCCTATGTGCCGATGATTTCCGGCCGCGGCCTCGGCCATACCGGCGGCACGCTCGACAAGATGGACGCGATTCCCGGCTATCGCAGCCAGCCCGACAATGACGATTTCCGCCGTACCGTGCGCGCTGCCGGTTGCGCCATCATCGGCCAGACCGGCGATCTGGCGCCGGCCGACAAGCGGTTCTATGCCGTACGCGACATCACCGCCACCGTGGAATCGGTCCCGCTGATCACCGCCTCGATCTTGTCCAAGAAGCTCGCCGCCGGGCTTGGGGCGCTGGTGCTCGACGTGAAGTCGGGCAACGGCGCTTTCATGCAAAAAAGCCGGGACGCCACCGTGCTGGCCAAGAGCCTGGTCGAGGTGGCCAATGGCGCCGGACTGAAAACCTCGGCGCTGATGACCGACATGAACGAACCGCTCGCCTCGGCGGCCGGCAACGCCGTCGAGGTGGTCAATGCGGTCGATTTCCTGACCGGCCGTTTGCGCGATCCCCGGCTGGAAGAGGTCACGCTGGCTCTTGCCGCGGAGATGCTGATGTCGGCCGCGCTGGCGTCGTCTCACCGCGAGGCCGGCGCGATGGCGCGCGATGCGCTCGTCTCGGGTGCCGCGGCTGACCGTTTCGCGCGCATGGTTGCAGCGTTGGGCGGCCCTGCCGATTTCGTCGACGACTGCCGGGCGCACCTGCCCAAGGCTCCACTCGTGTGTCCCGTGCCGGCGCCTGGAGACGGTTTCGTGACGGCGATCGACACACGCGCTCTGGGCATCGCCGTGGTCGCGCTCGGTGGCGGTCGCGTGCGCCCCGGCGATCCGGTCGATCACGCGGTCGGGCTGAGCGAGCTTGCTCCGGTCTGTGCCGAGGCCGTCAAGGGGGAGCCGCTGGCGATGGTTCATGCCAGAAACGAGGTGCAGGCCGAAGCGGCCGTGCGCGCCGTGCTCAAGGCTTATCGCATCGGGCCGGCGCGGCCGCAGCGTGGCAAGCCGGTATCGCGCCGCATCGGGCCGTCGACGTAAAGAGCGCTATTGTTCCATGAACATCGAGCCGTCCTCGACGCGGAAGGCCGCCAGCTTCTTCAGAAAGCTCATGCCGATCAGCGTGCTCGACAGCGCCTTGTCCTCGAGCACCAGCGTTTCGACATCCTCGATATGGATGCGGCCGATCTGCAGGCTGTCTATCCGGGCCGCCGCTGCCGAAACCGTGCCGTTGGCCGTGTTGACCTCGTAGCGGAAATCGGACGAGCTGAGCTTGAGGCCGATCCGGCGGGCGGTGGTCTGGTTGACGGCCACGAGCGTGGCGCCGGTATCGACCATGGCCGGAACGCGGCGGCCATTGAGCTTGAACTCGGCCATGAAATGGCCGCGCGCGTCCATCGGCACCTCGACCCGACGTCCCGTCAGTTGCCGGTGTTCGCGCGCCGGTTGGCTTGCCTTGGCAAGTTGCGGCCGGGCGCTCTGGGCGGGAGCTTCGGTGAACCGGTCGCGGACGATCGTCTCGAACAGTTCGGGGTTCGTCTGGTAGACAAGCGGCACCGACGCCGCGCTGCCGACAATAATGCTGAGGGCGATCAGTTTGTGCATAATCGTTCCCTGGGGCGTAGACGCGAGGCTGGGATGCGGCCTTCGAAAGCGCTCACGCCCGAACCAAACAGAAGGATCGTGCCGGCGCTTCGGGATGCGGGGTCATGATCCAGGCTCGGCGACAAGCATAGATTCGATTGATTGACCGGCCTTTAACCGTTCGAAATTGTGCAAAAACGGCGAGCCGGAACCCCATTTTTGCGTTAATTCGCGGTAAAAATGCGAAAAAATACGCTCTATTTGGTGCCGTACATGCGGTCGCCGGCGTCTCCCAGTCCGGGCACGATATAGCCCTTCTCGTTCAGACGCTCGTCGATCGCGGCCGTGAAGATCGGCACGTCGGGATGAGCTGCGATAAAGCGCTCGATCCCTTCGGGGGCAGCCAGAAGGCACAGGAAACGCATATTCGTGGCGCCGCGCTCCTTCAGCTTGTCGATCGCGGCAATGGCGGAGTTGGCCGTCGCTAGCATCGGGTCGACCACGATCACCAGCCGGTCGGCGAGGTCGCTCGGCGCCTTGAAGAAATATTCCACCGCTTCCAGCGTGTCGTGGTCGCGATAAAGTCCGACATGGGCGACGCGGGCGGCGGGCACCAGGTCGAGCAGCCCTTCCAACAGACCGTTGCCCGCGCGCAGCACGGAGGCAAAGACCAGCTTCTTGCCCTCCAGCGTGGGAGCGTCCATCGGCTGGAGCGGCGTGTCGATCCGTGTCGAGGTCAGTTCCAGTTCGCGCGTCACCTCATAGCCCAAGAGCAGCGATATCTCGCGAAGCAGGCGTCGAAAGCCCGCCGTCGAGGTCTGCTTGTTGCGCATGATGGTCAGCTTGTGCTGGACGAGCGGGTGGTCGATGACGGTTACGCCCTTCATGACACCGGTTTCCCCTCTTCTTGTCGGCCGCGCTGACGATCAGCTTTAGCCGGTCGACGCCTCCGGCGAAACGATCCTCGCCTCCAAACCACAATTAATTGTCGCGTGCCGGCCTCTATCGTTTTTGCGCCAGCCGGGCGAGCAGCGCCGCCTTGGTGGCCTTGTCGACAAAGGCGGCCGTGATCGCGGTACGGGTGATGGCAAGCAGCGCCTTGTCGTCGAGCCCGAAATGCTGGCGCGCGATCTGGTATTCGCGACCGATCGAGGTGGCGAAATAAGGCGGATCGTCCGAGGACAGGGTGACCTTGCAGCCGGCTGCGCGCAACTGCGGGAAAGGGTGGCTGTCGAAATCGTCGAAGACCCCCAGCGCCACATTCGATCCGGGACAGCATTCCAGC
>SWBZ01003433.1_pt2 | contig 10617 bp, 10 predicted proteins | sample 4693031 | NCBI WGS metagenome assembly SWBZ01 (sample SAMN10267274, study PRJNA491770) | bioreactor metagenome | isolation source: DHS bioreactor inoculated with | place: Japan: off Shimokita Peninsula
GACGAGGAACTCGCCTTTCGCGAGGAGGTACGCGCCTTCTTCCGCGACACGCTGCCCGCCGACATCCACGAGAAGATGATCGACGCCGAACATGTCGGCAAGGACGACTTCGTGCGCTGGACCCGCATTCTCAACGAAAAGGGCTGGGCGGTGCCGCACTGGCCGGTCGAGCATGGCGGCACCGGCTGGGGACCGATGAAGCAATATATCTATCTGGAAGAGTCGCAGAAATATCCGGCGCCGCAACCGCTTGCCTTCGGCGTCAACATGGTTGGCCCGGTGATCTACACGTTCGGCAACGACGATCAGAAGGCCCGCTTCCTGCCACGCATCGCCAATCTCGACGACTGGTGGTGCCAGGGCTTTTCCGAACCGGGCTCCGGCTCCGATCTCGCCTCGCTGAAGACCCGCGCCGTGCGCGAGGGCGATCATTACATCGTCAACGGCCAGAAGACCTGGACGACGCTGGCCCAATATGCCGACTGGATTTTCTGTCTGGTGCGAACCGATCCGGCGGCGAAGAAGCAGCAGGGCATTTCCTTCCTGCTGATCGACATGACATCGCCGGGCGTCGAGGTCCGCCCCATCGTCACCATCGACGGCGGCCGCGAGATCAACGAGGTGTTTTTGACCGACGTCAAGGTGCCGGTCGAGAATCTGGTCGGCGAGGAAAACAAGGGCTGGGACTACGCGAAATTCCTGCTCGGCAACGAGCGCACCAACATCGCGCGCATCGGCGTCTCCAAGCAGCGCGTGGCGCGCATTCGCGAGCTGGCGGCCAAGGAAATGTCGTCGGGACGGCCGCTGATCGAGGACGAACGCTTCCGCGAGAAGCTCGCCTCGATCGAGATCGACCTGAAGGCGCTGGAGATGACGCAGCTGCGCGTGGTCGCCGCCGACGCCAAACGCGGCAGCACCGGCCGCCCCGACCCCGCCTCCTCGATCCTGAAGATCAAGGGATCGGAAATCCAGCAGGCGACCACCCATCTGCTGATGGAAGTCATGGGACCCTACGCCGCGCCCTACCTGCCCGAGGGCGACGATCGCTGGAACGAACCCTCCAATGTGCCGGACTACGCGCACTTCGCCGCGCCGTCCTATTTCAACAACCGCAAGGTGTCGATCTATGGCGGCTCGAACGAGATCCAGAAAAACATCATCGCCAAGGCGGTACTGGGGCTTTGAACGCGGGCCGGATCGCGCCACGGGTGCGCGCGACGTCACTCTCCTTCACCCGCCGGGACGGCCCGAAGGGCAGGCTTCCGGCAACGGTGCCACACTGACAGGGATCAGGACAGACGATGGACTTTGATCTTTCCGAGGAACAATCGATCCTGAAGGACTCGCTCGACCGGCTTCTGGCCGACAAATACGGGTTCGAGGAGCGCAACCGCATCCTGAAGTCGGACGCGGGCTGGAGCACGGCCATGTGGGGCCACTATGCCGAGATGGGCCTGATGGCGCTGCCGTTTGCCGAGGAAGACGGCGGCATTGGCGGCGGAGCCGTCGAGACGATGATCGTGATGGAAGCGCTCGGCCGGGTGCTGGCGCTGGAACCCTATTTCGCCACCGTCATTCTTGGCGGCGGCTTCCTGCGGCTCGGCGGCTCGGCCGAGCAGCGCGCCGAATGGGTGCCGCAGATCGCAGAGGGCGCGCTCAAGCTCGCCTTCGCCCATACCGAGCGCGATGCGCGTTTCGACCTCAACCATGTCGAGACGACGGCCCGCAAGGACGGCGGTTCATACGTGCTGTCGGGCGCAAAGAGCGTCGTGCTGCACGGCGACTGCGCCGATCGCCTCGTGGTCTCCGCCCGCACGGCCGGCGGCGCGCGCGAGGAAGGCGGTGTCGGCGTCTTCCTGATCGACGCCAACGCCGATGGGGTCTCGCGGCGCGGCTATGCCACCCAGGACGGTCTGCGCGCGGCCGAAATCACCCTCGACGGCGTGAAGGTCCCGGCCAACGCCGTTCTGGGCGACCCCGAAAACGGCCTGCCCCTGGTGCGCCATGTCGTCGACCAGGCGATCGCCGCGCTGTGCGCGGAAGCGGTCGGCGTCATGGCGGCCATGCATGCGCTGACCGTGGACTACATGAAGGTCAGAAAACAGTTCGGCGTGCCGATCGGCTCTTTCCAGGCGCTGCAGCACAAAGCGGTCGACATGTTCGTGGCATTGGAGCAGGCGCGCTCGATCACCATGTTCGCCACGATGATGGCGGACGAAACCGACGCCGCCGAGCGCGCACGCGCCATGCACGCGGCCAAGGCCGAGATCGGGCGCGGCGGGCGGTCGACCGGCGAAAACGCCATCCAGATTCACGGCGGCGTCGGCATGACGATGGAATATGCGGTCGGGCACTACTTCAAGCGCATGACCATGATCGACGTCGCCTTCGGCAATGCCGATCATCATCTGCGCGCGCTCGCGCGGGCCGGCGGGCTTTTTGCCGATACGGCCGCAGAAGCCGCCATCGCATAGAATAGAACCGGCAACGCGCTTCGGCGACGACCGGTCGCGGCGGCGCCCCTGTCGATCGGGGGGCTTCGCACTGCCCGGATCACACGGCAGCCGCAATCTCGTCGCGGGTCTCAGTCTCCTGCGCCGGGTCGCAATAGAGGCGATAAAGTGTTGCCAGCACTTCGGAGACCTGCGGCGAGGCGACCCGATAGTAGACCTCCCGCCCGGCGCGTCGCGTGGCCACGAGGCGCTGCAGGCGCAGCTTGGCGAGCTGCTGGGACAGCGCCGACTGGCTCATGCCGACCGCTTCGGCGAGCGGATGCACCGCCATTTCGCCATTGAGCAAGTTGCACAAGATCATCAGCCTGTTCTTATTGGCGAGCGCCGAAAGGAGCTCCGCCGCGCTTTCGGCGGAACGATCGAGCAGATCGATATCCATGCGCATATTTTTTTCCTTGAACATATGAATATATAGTCATATATAGCGAACGAACGGCAATCGCAACCCCAACCCAATCCGGTAGCGTTCTCATGACAGAATTCACACCTTACCTATCCCTTTTCGGCGGCGTCCTGATCGGACTGGCCGCCATCGCACTGATGGCCGTGCACGGCCGCGTGGCCGGCATGACCGGCATCCTGAGCGGCATTATCCCTCCCGCAACACCCGACTGGGCCTGGCGGGCGGCCTTTCTTGCCGGCGCGGTCGCGGCGCCCCTCGTCTTCATCGCGGCGGGTGGCAGCGTTGCCTTTTCCGTACCCGTGTCGACGGCAGCGCTCATCGTCGGCGGCTTGATCGTCGGCATCGGCGCCACCTACGGCGCCGGCTGCACCAGTGGCCATGGCGTATGCGGGATGGCGCGGCTTTCCCCGCGCTCGATCGTCGCCACCATCGTTTTCATGATCGCGGCCTTCGCGACCGTGTATGTTGTCCGTCATGTGATCGGAGCCTGAAAATGAAGATCTTTTCCGCATTCCTGATCGGCGGCCTGTTCGGCATCGGCATTGCCCTCTCGGGCATGGCAAACCCGTCCAAGGTTCTGAATTTCTTTGATATCGCCGGCACTTGGGACCCCAGCCTGATCTTCGTGATGGGCGGGGCACTGATCACCACCGCGATCGGCTATCGCCTGGTCTTCGGCGCCCGCGAACGCCCGCTCTTCAGCGCGCAGTACTCCCTGCCGACCGCCCGCGACATCGACCTGCCGCTTGTCGGCGGCTCGGCCCTGTTCGGCATCGGCTGGGGCATTGCCGGGTTTTGCCCGGGCGGCGCGGTTCCCGCGCTCGGCCTCGGCCATCCGCAAACCCCGATCTTCCTTGCCGCGATGATCGCCGGCATTGTCGTGGCGCGATGGGTCAAGACCCGCATGGCCAAGACCGCAATCGCCTGAACACATATTTCGACGAAGGAGAGCACCTATGACCTCCCCCTTGCCCTTTACGCCCGACCTGTCGGTTAAGCCGGACGTCACCGCGTTTTTCGACGAGGCCACCAACACCGTTACCTACGTGGTCAAGGACCCGCAGTCTAAGGCCTGTGCCGTGGTCGATTCGGTGATGGATATCGACTACGCGGCCGGCCGCATCACCTATGATCACGCCGATCAGATCATCGAGCATATCCGCAAGAACGATCTGAAGCTGGAATGGATCATCGAGACCCACGTCCATGCCGATCATTTGTCGGCCGCGCCCTATATCCAGGAAAAGCTCGGCGGCAAGCTGGGCATCGGCGACAGGATCACCATCGTGCAGGACACGTTCGGCAAGGTCTTCAACGAAGGCACCGAATTCCAGCGCGACGGCTCGCAGTTCGACCGGCTGTTCAAGGACGGCGACAGCTACACGATAGGCTCCATGACCGCCTACGCCATGCATACACCCGGCCATACGCCGGCCTGCATGACGCATGTGATCGGCGACGCCGCCTTCGTCGGCGACACGCTGTTCATGCCCGATGGCGGCTCGGCCCGTGCGGACTTTCCCGGCGGCGACGCCCGCGAGCTCTATCGCTCGATCAAGCGGGTACTGGCCCTGCCCGACGAAACCCGGCTGTTCATCTGCCACGATTACGGCCCGAACGGCCGCGACATCAAATGGGAAACGACGGTCGCGGAGGAGCGCGAGCACAACATCCATGTGCGTGACGGCATCTCGGAGGACGAATTCGTCGCCATGCGCGAAGCGCGCGACGCCACGCTCGACATGCCGAAACTGATCATTCCCTCGCTGCAGGTCAATATGCGCGCCGGACACTTGCCTCCCGAGGAGGATGACGGCAAAACCTATCTGAAAGTGCCGGTTAACGGGCTTTGAAACACCCCGGCAGCCACCTTCACCACGCAGCACCGCAAGAGGTTCAAAACATGGAAATCCGCCAGATCAACCAGGATTTCGCCGTCGCCGGCCAGATCGGCGCCGAGCACGTTCAGGCCATCGCCGACGCGGGCTTCAGAAGCGTGGTCTGCAACCGGCCCGACAGCGAGGAAGGCGCGGTGCCGCACGACCAAATCGAGGCGGCGGTCCGCGCGGCGGGACTGGAGTTCCGCTTCATTCCCGTCGTGTCCGGCTCCGTGACACAGGACAACGTGTCGGACATGGCGGCGGCCCTCGCCGCACTGCCCAGGCCTGTGCTTGCCTATTGCCGCACCGGCGGACGCTGCACGAACCTTTACGGCCTGGTGCAGCAGACCGCCGGCTGAGGCAGCGGGGCGGCCCGAACCGTCCGCTTCCTCGACCCTGAAATCCGTCAAGACCACGCGCCGGCGCCTGCCGCCGGCCGAAGGCGGCGTGCGCGCCGAAGGAACCTGTGGCATGAACAAGACTCGCGCCAACAAGACCGGCCTCCTGCGCCGATACCTACCGGTTCTCGACTGGGGACGGGATTATGGCCGTGGCGTGCTGACCGACGACCTGCTGGCGGCGGTGATCGTGACGATCATGCTGATTCCGCAATCGCTCGCCTACGCGCTGCTGGCCGGCCTGCCGCCGGAGATGGGTCTCTACGCCTCCATCCTGCCGCTGTTGGCTTATGCGTTGTTCGGCACCAGCCGCGCGCTGGCGGTCGGGCCGGTCGCCGTCGTGTCCTTGATGACCGCGACGGCGGTTGGAAGGATCGCCGAACAGGGAACCACCGACTATGTGACGGCGGCGATCGCGCTCGCCTTCATGTCGGGCGTCATCCTTTTGGCGATGGGCCTGTTCAGGCTCGGCTTCCTCGCTAATCTGCTTTCGCATCCGATCGTATCCGGTTTCATCACCGCATCCGGCCTGCTGATCGCCGCCAGCCAGCTCAAACATGTGCTGGGCATCGACGCCGGCGGTCACAACCTCCTCGAAATCGTCACATCGCTTGCGCAGAACCTTTCCGCCATCAACCCGGTCACCGCCACCATCGGCGTGCTGTCGGCCGCCTTCCTGTTCTGGGTGCGTAAAGGCCTGAAACCGCTGCTCATGCGCGCCGGACTCGGCGCGCGGACGGCCGATGTCGTCGCCAAGGCGGGCCCGGTCGCCGCCGTCGCCGCGACCACCCTGGCGGCCTGGGGCTTCGGGTTGAGCGAGGCCGGCGTCAAGCTTGTCGGCGCCGTGCCACAGGGATTGCCGCCGCTCACCATGCCCGACCTTTCGCCCGAGCTGTGGACCAGCCTGTTCGGCTCGGCGGCGCTGATTTCCATCATCGGCTTCGTGGAATCGGTCTCCGTGGCCCAGACGCTGGCGGCCAAGAAGCGTCAGCACATCGAGCCCGACCAGGAACTGATCGGGCTCGGCGCCGCCAATATCGCGGCCAGCGTCACCGGCGGCTATCCCGTCACCGGCGGCTTCGCCCGCTCGGTCGTCAATTTCGACGCCGGGGCCAGAACGCCGGCGGCCGGCGCCTTCGCCGCCGTGGGTCTGGCGCTCGCAACGCTGTTCTTGACGCCGCTTTTGTTTTTCCTGCCGCAGGCAACGCTCGCCGCGACCATCATCGTGGCCGTGCTTTCGCTGGTCGACTTTTCAATCCTGCGCCGCGCCTGGACCTATTCCAAGGCCGATTTCGCCGCTGTCGCCGTGACGATCCTGGCTACCCTGCTGGTTGGCGTCGAGGCCGGCATTTCCGCCGGCGTGGCGCTGTCGGTGCTGATCTATCTCTACAACACCTCGAAGCCGCATATGGCCGTGGTCGGCCGTGTGCCCGGCACCGAGCATTTCCGCAATGTCTGCCGCCACACCGTCGAGACCCAGCCCGGCATCCTGTCATTGCGCGTCGACGAAAGCCTCTATTTCGCCAATACGCGCTATCTCGAGGACAGGGTCTACGATCTCGTCGCCCAGACGCCGGATATCCGTCACGTCATCCTGATGTGCCCGGCCGTCAACCATATCGACATGAGCGCGCTGGAATCGCTTGAGGCGATCAATCACCGCCTGGCCGACATGAACGTCACGCTGCACCTGTCCGAGGTGAAGGGCCCGGTCATGGACCGGCTCGAGCGCACCGACTTTCTCGACCACATGACCGGCGAGGTCTTCCTGTCCCAGCACATGGCGATCGCCAAGCTGGCGCCGGCCGCGACGGCTCAATAAAGCCAGCGCAGCAGGAACAGCGAGATCGACGGGAACAGAACCAGGATCACCGTGCGGGTCAGATCCGCGGCCACGAACGGCGCGACACCGCGATAGGTGTGCGAGATCGGCGTGTCCTTGGCCATCGAGTTGATCACAAACAGGTTCATGCCGACCGGTGGCGTGATCAGCCCCACCTCCACCACGATCAGCACCAGAATGCCGAACCAGATGGCGAACTCCTCCGCCGTCAGTCCGTAATCGAGCGCCGTGACGATCGGAAAGAAGATTGGAATGGTCAGCAGGATCATCGACAGCGAATCCATCACGCAGCCGAGGATCAGATAAAGCAGCAGGATGAAGATGAGCACGATCCAGGGATTGAAGCCCTGGCCCGAAATATAGGCCGCGATCTCCTGCGGCACCTGCGACAGCGCCAGAAAGCCGTTATAGATCGAGGCGCCGAAAACGATGAAGAAGATCATCGCCGTGGCGGTCGCCGTCGCCAGGACCGAATCGATGAAGGTCTTGCGCGTCAGCCCGCCATTGACGAAGGCGATCAGCCCCGTGCCGGCCGCGCCGATCGCCGCGCCTTCCGTCGGCGTGAACCAGCCGAAATAGATGCCGCCGACCACGGCGAAGAACACCATCAGCACCGGCCACACGTCGACAAGCGCGCGGAACCGTTCCTTGTAGGGCGCGCGCGGGCTGGCGCCGGCGGAATCCGGGAACACGCGCACATAGATCGAGATCGCGATCATGTAACCGATCGCCGCCAGGACGCCGGGCACGAAGGCCGACAAGAACAGCTTGGCGATGTTCTGCTCGGCCAGGATGGCGTAGATCACCAGCACGATCGACGGCGGGATGAGGATGCCGAGCGTGCCGCCGGCGGCGAGCGTCCCTGTGGCCAGCGCGCCGGAATAGCCGTAGCGGCGCAGCTCCGGCAGGGCCACCTGGGCCATGGTTGCGGCGGTGGCCAGCGACGAGCCGCAGATCGCGCCAAAGCCCGCGCAAGCCCCGATCGCCGCCATCGCGACTCCGCCGCGGCGATGACCGAGCCAGGTTTCGGCCGACTTGAACAAGGCGCGCGACATGCCGCCCAGGCCCGCGAACTGGCCCATCAGCAGGAAAAGCGGGATGATGGACAGCGAGTGGTTGGAGAAGGTCGAATAGGTTTCCAGCTTCAGCTTGCCCAGCATCGGTTTCCACGTGCCGGTGACCAGATAGGTGCCGACGATGCCGCACAACAGCATCGACAGGCCGATCGGCAGCCGCAGGAAGATCATGAGCAGCAGGACCGGAAACGACCAGACGCCGATTTCGAGATTGCTCAATGCCCGCCCCCGTGGCGCTGCGCGAAAAGCGTCCTGCCCGTAGCCACTTCCCGCGCACGCATGGCCGTCATGTAGATCGAGATGATCACGGCGACCACCGCCCCGATCATCGCCGCGGCAAATCCCCACCAGATCGGAAACTGCAGGATGAAGGTCGTCTCGCCATAACGAAGCTTGTCGGCCATCCCGTAGGCCAGCCGCCAGGTCAACACGATCAGCGTGAGCGTCATCAGAATTTCGGCGACCAGGTCGATCCAGCGATTGGCGCCGGCCGAAAGATAGCTGGTGAACAGATCCACCGTCGCATGGCCGCGGTTGAGCTGACACCACGGCAGGAAGGCAAAGACGGCAAACGCCGTTCCCGCCTCGACCAGTTCGAAGTCGCCCGGCACAGGCGCCAGGCCGATCGGCACCAGCGAGCGTCCGGTGATGCTGACGACCGTCAACACGGTGATCGCGGCCAGGACGATACCCCCGGCAATCGCCATCATCCGGGCCAGCGCATACATGACGCCGGAAATCCTTTCCATGATCCTCCCCGCCTGACTCTTTGGCTGCGGTTGCCCCGTCGATCGGCGCAGGGCCTTTTAGCTATGCCCTATAACAAATTAAATCTCGCCGACAAGCCTTGATGCCACGGCATCGTTTGATGCGCAACGATCCGGGATGCAGGTGGCCTTTGCGACGCATCACGCCCGCGTCGCCGGATGGGCGTCACGGGCCGGAACAGGGCTTGGGGCGGGCTGGAAAGCCCGCCCCGCCGTCGGCGTGAAGGATCACATATTGGTATATTTGTCGATCAGCATGCGGGCTTCGTCGATCAGCGCCTGACCGTCGATCCCTTTGGCCTTCATCTCCTCGACCCATTTTTCGTAGACCGGCTGGGCGGCCTCCTTCCAGCGGGCGACCTCGTCCTCGTCAAGCGTGATGATATTGTTGCCGCGGTCGACGGCCGCCTGCTTGCTCGGCCCGTCAGCCGATGCCTGGGTCCGTCCGGCGAAAGCGGAGAACTCGCGGCCCGAATTGTCGTCGATCGCTTTTTTCAGATCGTCCGGCAGGCTTTCGTAGCGCTCCTTGTTCATCGCCAGGACGAAGGCGGTGGTATAAAGGGCGTGATCGCCGCCGAACTCGGTATGATTATTGACCAGTTCCGGCACTTTCAGCGCCGCCGTCACCTCCCAGGGAATGACCGCCCCGTCGATGACGCCTTTCGACAGCGCCTCGGTGACCGCGGGCACCGGCATGCCGACTGCCGTCGCGCCGAGCTCGCCGAGCAAGCCGGTGATGATGCGGGTCGGCGCGCGCAGCTTCAGCCCCTTCATGTCGGCGAGCCCGTTGACCGGCCTGCTGGAATGGATCATGCCCGGCCCGTGCACCCAGGTGCCGATGATGTGGACATCCTTGAAGTCGGTATCCTTCATCTCCTTGTCGAACAGGTCCCAATAGGCCCGCGACGTCGCATCGGCATTGGTCATCATGAAGGGCAGCTCGAACACTTCCACCCGCGGGAAACGACCGGGCGTGTAGCCGACCACGGTCCAGATCACGTCGACCGTCCCGTCGATCGCCTGGTCCATGAGCTGCGGCGGCGTGCCGCCGAGCTGCATCGACGGGTAGTGCTCGACCTTGATGCGACCGCCCGACGCCTCCTCGACATCCTTGGCCCACACATCCAGAACCAGCTTGGGCACATTCGCCTGCGCCGGCAGGAACTGGTGCATCTTCAGCGTTACTTCCTGCGCGAAGGCAACGCCTCCGGCCAGGAACGTGGAGGCGGTGACCGCGCCGGCGAGCGCCAGCGTTTTCAAGGATTTCATTTTCATTCTGTTCCTCCCAATTGATCCGAAGCCGGAGCCTGGCGACTGAAGGCGACGACGAGCGTCCGGTCGGAATCTATCCTTAGCGGAAAAAGTGTAACAATAAAGCGGGAACCGGCGATTTTATCGTAACGTTATTGCGCGCGAACGCGCACAGGGCCGTGTTTTTGCGCCGCGCGGCAAGCCGCATTCACCGCACCGGCAACCCGCCGGCCTCCTTGAGCGTTTCAAGCACGATCGCGGTCTTCACATGCTGCACGGACTCGTGCGGCAGCAGCACGCCGTTGACGAATTCCGACAGCGAGCGCAGGTCCGGCGTGACGACTTTGAGCACATAGTCCATTTCGCCGGTCAAGGCGTGCGCCTCCTGCACTTCCGGCAGGCGCGACAGGAGCTCGGCGAAGCGGCGCGCATTGTCGCGATTGTGCGTGGCAAGCGTGACGGAGATGATGTTGACCAGCGAATAGC
>SWBZ01006342.1_pt1:2500-10565 | contig 10565 bp, 5 predicted proteins | sample 4693031 | NCBI WGS metagenome assembly SWBZ01 (sample SAMN10267274, study PRJNA491770) | bioreactor metagenome | isolation source: DHS bioreactor inoculated with | place: Japan: off Shimokita Peninsula
GTAGCGGCGAGCGAACGCGGATTAGCCCTTAAGCATATGACTGATTAGGAGAACGGTCTGGGAAGGCCGGCCATAGTGGGTGATAGCCCCGTATCCGAAAATCTGAATATGTGAAAACGAGTAGGTCGGGGCACGTGAAACCTTGACTGAACATGGGGGGACCATCCTCCAAGGCTAAATACTCCTGGCTGACCGATAGTGAACCAGTACCGTGAGGGAAAGGCGAAAAGAACCCCGGAGAGGGGAGTGAAATAGACCCTGAAACCGTGTACGTACAAGCAGTCGGAGCCCGCTTTGTTGGGTGACGGCGTACCTTTTGTATAATGGGTCAGCGACTTATTCTCAGTAGCGAGGTTAACCAATTAGGGGAGCCGTAGGGAAACCGAGTCTGAATAGGGCGATGTAGTTGCTGGGAATAGACCCGAAACCGAGCGATCTACCCATGGGCAGGTTGAAGGTGCGGTAACACGCACTGGAGGACCGAACCGGGATCTGTTGAAAAAGATTCGGATGACCTGTGGGTCGGAGTGAAAGGCTAATCAAGCTCGGAGATAGCTGGTTCTCCCCGAAAGCTATTTAGGTAGCGCCTCGGACGAATACCACTGGGGGTAGAGCACTGTTTCGGCTAGGGGGCCATCCCGGCTTACCAACCCGATGCAAACTCCGAATACCAGTGAGTACTATCCGGGAGACACACGGCGGGTGCTAACGTTCGTCGTGAAGAGGGAAACAACCCAGACCGCCAGCTAAGGTCCCCAAATTCCAGTTAAGTGGGAAACGATGTGGGAAGGCTCAGACAGCTAGGAGGTTGGCTTAGAAGCAGCCATCCTTTAAAGAAAGCGTAATAGCTCACTAGTCGAGTCGGCCTGCGCGGAAGATGTAACGGGGCTCAAACTGGATACCGAAGCTGCGGCAGCGTGCTTATGCATGCTGGGTAGGGGAGCGTTCTGTAAGTCTGTGAAGGTGTGTTGAGAAGCATGCTGGAGATATCAGAAGTGCGAATGCTGACGTGAGTAACGATAATGGGGGTGAAAAACCTCCACGCCGAAAGACCAAGGTTTCCTGCGCAACGCTAATCGGCGCAGGGTAAGTCGGCCCCTAAGGCGAGGCAGAAATGCGTAGCTGATGGGAAACGGGTTAATATTCCCGTACTTCTTATAACTGCGATGGAGAGACGGAGAAGGCTAGGCCTACCGGGCGTTGGTTGTCCCGGGGAAAGGCAGTAGGCTGGGATCTTAGGCAAATCCGGGATCCTAAGGCTGAGAGCCGAGACCATTGGGGCTTTGTCCCCGAGAAGTGGTTGATGCCCTGCTTCCAGGAAAATCTTCTAAGCTTCAGGTTATAAGGAACCGTACCCCAAACCGACACAGGTGGTTGGGATGAGTATTCTAAGGCGCTTGAGAGAACTCGGGTGAAGGAACTAGGCAAAGTGGTACCGTAACTTCGGGAGAAGGTACGCCACCGATGGTGAAGGGCTTGCCCCGTAAGCTGTTGGTGGTCGCAGTGAAAAGGCCCCTGCAACTGTTTATTAAAAACACAGCACTCTGCAAACGCGTAAGCGGACGTATAGGGTGTGACGCCTGCCCGGTGCCGGAAGGTTAATTGATGGGGTTAGCTTCGGCGAAGCTCTTGATCGAAGCCCCGGTAAACGGCGGCCGTAACTATAACGGTCCTAAGGTAGCGAAATTCCTTGTCGGGTAAGTTCCGACCTGCACGAATGGCGTAATGATGGGGGCACTGTCTCCACCCGAGACTCAGTGAAATCGAAATCGCAGTGAAGATGCTGTGTACCCGCGGCTAGACGGAAAGACCCCGTGAACCTTTACTACAGCTTCACAGTGGACTTTGAGCCTGCTTGTGTAGGATAGCTGGGAGACGTTGAAGCAGTGACGCCAGTCATTGTGGAGTCAACCTTGAAATACCAGCCTGGCATGTTTGAGGTTCTAACCCAGGCCCGTTATCCGGGTCGGGGACATTGTGTGGTGGGTAGTTTGACTGGGGCGGTCTCCTCCCAAAGAGTAACGGAGGAGCACAAAGGTACCCTCAGCACGGTCGGACATCGTGCAATGAGCGTAAAGGTAGAAGGGTGCTTGACTGCGAGACCTACAAGTCGAGCAGGTGCGAAAGCAGGTCTTAGTGATCCGGTGGTTCTGTATGGAAGGGCCATCGCTCAACGGATAAAAGGTACTCCGGGGATAACAGGCTGATACCGCCCAAGAGTTCATATCGACGGCGGTGTTTGGCACCTCGATGTCGGCTCATCTCATCCTGGGGCTGAAGCCGGTCCCAAGGGTATGGCTGTTCGCCATTTAAAGAGGTACGCGAGCTGGGTTTAGAACGTCGTGAGACAGTTCGGTCCCTATCTGCCGTGGGCGTTAGAGATTTGAGAGGAGCTGCTCCTAGTACGAGAGGACCGGAGTGGACGAACCTCTGGTGTTCCGGTTGTCACGCCAGTGGCATTGCCGGGTAGCTACGTTCGGACGGGATAACCGCTGAAAGCATCTAAGCGGGAAGCCTCCCTCAAGATGAGATCTCTCTGGGAACTTGATTCCCCTAAAGGGCCGTTGAAGACCACAACGTTGATAGGCGGGGTGTGGAAGCTGCCGTAAGGCGTGAAGCTAACCCGTACTAATTGCCCGTGAGGCTTGACCATATAACGCCAAAGCAGTTGAACTGCATCTGATAGAATGAGTGTTGGATAAACGCTCTGACGCTGGACTTCCTAATTTCTCAGAATACTTTGCTGGCTTAGCCAGTGAGGTAAACAGATTTGGCTGCTTGCCATGGCAAGTGACCAAGCCGGTTTGCCTGACGACTATAGCGAGTGGGAACCACCTGATCCCTTGCCGAACTCAGAAGTGAAACCGCTCAGCGCCGATGGTAGTGTGGGGCTTCCCCATGTGAGAGTAGGTCATCGTCAGGCTCTTAAATATAAAAGACCCCCGTCACGAATGTGCCGGGGGTTTTTTATATTCGGGATACGGCGAGCTCCTGTCCCTGCACGGCCCATGTGTACCCGAGGGCATAAAACCGCCTATGCACCGAAGGTGTCGCGAAGCGATCACGAGCACGGCTCGTGACCTAAGTAGCTCATCGTCATACCCAGAGGGCACAAGGGCTCTTAAATACAAAACGCCCTGTCAGTGAACTGACAGGGCGTTTTGCTATGCGCGTCAGGCGAGTAAACCCGCTCAGAAATCAAAGTTGCGTTGCAGGATGCCGAACTCACCATCCTGGTCCATGTCATCCTCCCAAGCCGTCACGATACGATCATTTCCAGCCATGGCCGCGACGGGCTCGAACTGTTGCCCGGTGGCGTCACTGTTGACTGTGAAATCGCTGGTTTTTTCGCTGCCGTCGGCGCGGAATGTGCGGGCATAAATCTGGAAATAGCCGTTGCCGTCGTTATCGTCTTCCCATAGCACGGTGAAGTTGCCTTCCGGACCCATGGCGAGAGCCGGTGCCAACTGCTGACCGGAGGCTTTGCTGTTGGCGGTGAATTCAGGCAGCCATTCCTGGCCGTCGCTGAGGAAGCCCCGCGCGAGGATCTGATAATAACCATTGCCGTCCTTGTCATCCTGCCAGGCAACCACGAAGCGGCCACGATGATCCATGGCCAGCACCGGTTTTTCCTGGGTGCCGCTGACCACCTGATTGACCGTGGTCTCGGGGAAATGTTCACGTCCCCGGTCGGTGAAACCGCGAACGGCTATTTTGCTTTGCCCATCCCCGTCGGTGTCATGCTCCCAGGCCACGGTGAAATGTCCGTCATTACTCATGGCCAATGACGGGCGTTGATGGCGACCCGGGGTCGAGTTGACGTTGCGTTGTGTGAAGCGGGGCAGCCCATTGCGCAAGAAACTTTGCACATGGATGCCATCGCCTTTCTGCTCCCAGGCAATAGTAAAGCGCCCTTTGTCGTTCATGCCTACCGCCGGCCGGCGTTGTTGGCCGTCCAGCCAGTTCCAATAGTCGCCGGGTTTCCAGCGGCCATGGCCGCGTCCGCTATCGCCGGATGCCAGAATACCGGGGAGGAGGGCGGGGAAGCCCGGGCTCCCGTCGGCCCGGAATACGCGGTAATGAATGCGGCCGTGGCCGTCACCGTCCGCATCCATGACCCAGGCCACCACAAAATTGCCTTCGTCATCGGTAGCCACGGTGGGGCTTCGTTGCGGGACACTGTCCCAGGGAGAAACGGCCAGTTCGGGGAACAGGGCATTACCGTCCTCATCGAAACCACGCACGAAGACCTGGCTGTAACCATCGCCGTCTCGGTCTTCCTCCCAGGCGGTGATGGTAATGCCGTTGGCGGCGGCGGCAACGGACGGTGCCCGGTGATCACCTCGAAGGGTTCGATGGGGGTGACGATCCTTGTACAGAGTATCGCCGGGGGTATAGCGGTACTCGGGGACAACCGTCATGTCGAAGTCGATAACATAGTCCATGCGATTATGTTGCTGATCGGAGGGTGCCGCGATCTTGTTGTAGTCATCAAAGAATTGCGCGTTTCCACCTGGGAAAATCCGAGGATTACCGTCTTCGACACTCAAGGTTTCCACCTCTATCCGATTGTCCGTGGGGTGGAACGTCAGCAGTCTCAGCCATCCATTGCCCAGGGCGGTGCCGTCACCCATGACCGGCTCGCTCTGAAAGTCGGTCAGTATCTCATGTACCACATTGCCGCCGTTGCCGGTTCGCTGACGGTAGGAGGTGCCGTGAATATGACCGCTGACCGTCATGAAAATGTTGCTGTGTCGCGCCACCAGCTCTTCCCATAGATCCACACCTTCGCGACCGGCGGTGTTATAGCGGTTGGCCCAGCCGGTGAGGTGCTCGCCGTTGTAATCCTGGTAGGCGTGGGTGGAGACGATGACACGATGACGGGGGTGGTCGGAGATCACTTGATTGGCCCAGGTCACTACATCCTTGCGCGGAAGAAACTCAAGATTCACCAGCAGGAATTGCAGGCCGCCGGCCTCCAGGAAGTGATAGGTATTTTCACCGCTGTCGCTGAAACTGCCGCCGAAGCCGGGTTTCTCCGCGAAGCGATCAGGACCGAAGTAACGGGTAAAGTAGGATTCCCTGGCATGGATATCATCGCTGGGGTAGAGGTCGTGGTTCCCGGACAGAGCGGTGTATCCGATTCCGGCCTGATCCAGAATGGTGTGGGCCTGATCCACCACTTGCCATTGTTCCTGGGTGTCGTGTTGGGTCATATCGCCGAGATGCAGCACGTACTGGATATTGCGATCGTAGGCGTGATCCACGATCCACTGGGTTTGATGGTTATAGACATCGTAACTGGCTTTCTCGGCGTAGTTTTGCGTATCTGGTAACAGCACGATCGAGAAAGAGCCCGTGGGGGAGGATAGGGTGTTGCGGTCCTGGGTGGCTGCCGTGACGGCATTGGTCGACAGGAGCAGCGAGCTGACCAGCAGCGGCATCCCGATCCGATAACGATAGGACATGATCCGTTCTCCGTTGTTATTGCTGGAAAGTGAGAGGGGAGAGGCACGCCGAGCATCCCGTTGGCGCGCAAGTCTCCGCCCCGGAGCCCGACGGTTCCAGGTAAAACGATAATGAGAAGCCCGGTACCCGACGGGCCTGATCAGCGTGGAAAAGTAATGTGTCAGGGCCGCGACATCAGTGGGCCTTGGGGGTGATGAAGATCACAGTCCGGGGGATGATCATAAAAGTGTTGCGATACCGGGAGCGGAAGGCTGAAGTGCGGGCGGGCTGGTGAGCCCGTGCCGCCTTGCGTCATCATCGGTTAAAGTAAGGCCATCTTGAACCCAGAGAGAGTCCTATGTCGTTGACCACTCCCGCGCTCCTCTTTCCCGCCATTTCGTTGCTATTGCTGGCCTACACCAACCGCTTCCTGGTTTTGGCGCAGTTGATTCGCAAGCTGGCGGATGAGGAAAAGGCGCACCACGAGGAAGTCGCCACGCGTCAGATTGAGCTGCTGCACAGACGAGTCGTACTGACCCAGCGGATGCAGGTGGCCGGGGTGCTCAGCTTCCTGCTTTGCACTTTGTCCATGTTCGCGCTCTATCTGCATCAGGACATGCCCGGGGTGGTGTTGTTCGGAGCCAGCCTGATCAGTCTGTCACTGTCATTGATCTTTTCGCTTTGGGAAGTGCTGATCTCCACCAACGCGCTCAATGTGCAGTTGGAGACGCTGCGACGTCCCAAGCCCTGATCAGGAAAGAAGGGGGATGTCGGGCGGCAAATGAACCCAGAGCGCGCCAGCATGCACTTTTATTTGAAAATGGGTGTCCTCCAGGGGCTCGCCATCCAGATTCAGATACATTGCCTCCGGAGTGCGTATCTCCATGGATTCCAGGCGGGCGCGGACGAACAAGCCCTCCTGCTCACCGTTCCCATTGTTTTCATTGGCGCCATTATTTGAGCTGAACAGGCCGCGAAGGCCAGACATCAGATCCATCTGTGCAGGCAGGATGGCCACGTCCATCAAGCCATCGTTGATCACGGCGTCCGGACACAGTTTCTGCCCGCCTCCAGCCTGCCGTCCGTTACCGACCCCGAGAGCCATGAATTCGCCTTCCCATTCAAAGTCCTGGCCCTGGAAATGGCCTTGCGCGGCCCGGATTTCGGTGAAGCGGGTGAGGCCGGTGAGCAGGTAGGCCGCGCCACCCAGCATGGACTTCAACTCCTCCGAGGTTTCCGTGGTCACTTCGGTGCCGAAGCCACCGGTGGCCATATTGAGAAAGTAATGACCGTTGACCTCGAGCACATCGATGGCGGTCGCGGGTTGGTCAAGCAGCGCCAGGGCCTCCTCCGGTGGCACGGGAATGTTCGCGGCGGTGGCGAAGTCGTTGGCGGTCCCCAGCGGTAAAACGGCCAGATTGGCCCCGCCGCCGTTTTTCATCAGGGCATCAGTGATGTCGCGCACCGAGCCATCGCCGCCGCCGGCGATGATGGTGTCGTAGCCGGCTTTCAATGCTTCCTCTACATACCTTTCGGCGTCTCCGCCTTCCCAGGTGACCCGAACATCGAGTTGGTGCCCTTGCTCACGGCGGGCCATGACCGCCTGACGCACCTCCTCATTCGTCGCTTGTTTGCCATGCAGAATCAGAACAGCTTTCGAGGTCATCAGCATTCCCTGCAGTGAACTATTGAAGGAGTGAATGATATGCCGGGGCGGGGGAGGGCCGCCCCGGTTCCAGTCTACTGCAAATCGGCTTCGGCGGTACTGTCCGCGACGACGGAAACATTGGCCTGGGCACTGAAGACAATGGCATCGTCGTTGTCGGGCGCATCGTCCAGCCCCTGACAGGTGAAGGCCACGGTGTAGTCGCCGGGCGCAACGAAGCCGAATTCATAGCCATAGCCGCCGCCGTTTTGCTGGGTGACCGAGGCCGTGGACAGCGGATTCTCCTCCGTCAGAGCGGTTCCCTGGTCGTCCACGTAGATGTCTCCCGGCGTGGCGTCTAGGCCAGTGAACAGGTAGGCGGTGTTCCCGGCGCCGGAGTTGGAATCAGAGCTGCAGTTGTCCGCGGTGACCAGGGCATCGGCCACGGTCCCGGAAATAGTACCGATTTTCGCATTATCGATGATCCGCATGGCGGGCCGGATCAGGTAATAGGGTTGAGTTGCCGGCTTGGTGATCGCCCGGCGCAGGTCCACATCGATGGTAAAGTCGGCCTGTCCGCCGGCAGGGACATTGAATCCACTCACGAGTTGCACATGGCGTTCCTGCTCATTGTTATTTTGCTGGCCCGGAACATACAGGGGGAATTCGCCATTGGCCTCATGCGTCACATAGGTATTTTCGTCCCCGGACAGCACATACAGGCGAACCCAGTTATAACGGCCGGCGGTCACTTCCGTAGGGGGAATAATGCCGGCGGCGTTGCTGCCCTGCAGTTCGAGCAGATTGGAGATGACCAGGGGTTGATCCAGGGTGATCTTCTCCTCCGGCCCGTTGGCGGGTTTCAGACCGATGGCCGTAATGGTCAGTTGCACCTGGGTTAGCTCATCGGACGGAGCATCGGTCAATTGGAAGCTGACATCGCCAGTGGTATCGCCGGCGTCACTTCCCCCC
>SWBZ01005506.1_pt1 | contig 10560 bp, 5 predicted proteins | sample 4693031 | NCBI WGS metagenome assembly SWBZ01 (sample SAMN10267274, study PRJNA491770) | bioreactor metagenome | isolation source: DHS bioreactor inoculated with | place: Japan: off Shimokita Peninsula
GGGGGGGCGTTGCCGGATGGGCGCCGACGGCGCCGCGTTCGATGAACGCCTGCTGATCCAGGGTGATGCCGACCGACTGTCCGGTTCCGGCCCGGGTGGGGCGGTCCGCCGGGTCCGCCGGGGTGGGCCAGGTCTCAATGCTCTTGATCCGGCCGCGGCGGTTGCCCGGCGAGAACTGGATATCGTCGCCGACGGCCAGGCTGCCGGACAGGATGCGCCCGGCAAGGATGCGCCGTTCGTCGAATTTGTACACGCCCTGCACGATGAAGCGCAGCGGCGCGGCGGCCGCGTCGGCGGCGGCGGTGCCAGGGGTCAGGGCGTCCAGGCGTTGGATCAGCGCGGGGCCTGAATACCAAGGCATGGCGGTGCCCCGTGTCAGGATGTTTTCGCCGTCGCGGGCGGCGACGGGGATGACCTTCACGTGGTCCGCGTCAAACCCGAGGGAGGCGAGATGCGCCGTCACTTGGCCCGCCAGATCGTCGAACCGGGCCTGATCGTATCCGACCAGATCCATTTTGGTCACGGCGACGATGACGTCACGGATGCCGAGAATACCCAGCAGGAAGGCATGACGCTGTGTTTCGGCCTGCAGGCCGTCCTTGGCGTCGACCAGCAGCACCGCGGCATCCGCCTGGGCCGCGCCGGTGACCATGTTCTTGATGAATTCGTGATGGCCCGGCGCGTCGATGAAGACGAAGCGGCGGGTTTCCGTTTCGGCCTGGACCTGGGTTGAATCGATGGTGATGCCCTGGTCCCGTTCGGCCCGCAGCGCGTCCAGCAGGAACGCCCACTCAAACACGACGCCGCGCCGCTTGCAGCTTTCGGCGACGGATTCCAGCTTGCCTTCGGGAAGGGCGCCCAGGTCGGTCAGCAGGCGGCCCAGCAGGGTCGATTTGCCGTGATCGACGTGGCCGGCGAAGACGATCTTGACCACGGGCTTGCGGGTTGCGGTTGCGGGGACGGCGGTCATCACATGTAGCCTTCGGTACGCAGGCGTTCAAAGGAGTCTTCCGCCTCGTGATCCATGGCACGGCCAGAGCGTTCGGCGACGTGGGTCTGCTCCAGTTCGGCGATGATGGCCTCGATGGTCGCGGCCTCGCTGGCCACGGGATGGGTGATGTCCTGATCGCCGAGGGAACGGTAGCGCATGCCGTTCTTGGCGAAATAAAGATCGACCACCGGAATGCCCTCGCGCGCGATGTAGCGCCAGATGTCCAGTTCCGACCAATGCAGGATGGGATGGACGCGCACATGGGTGCCGGGCGGGAAGTCCGTGTTGTACTGGCCCCACAACTCGGGCGGCTGGTCGCGCACGTCCCAGGCCGCATCGACGCTGCGTGGGCTGAACACGCGTTCCTTGGCGCGGGTTCCTTCCTCGTCGCGGCGGATGCCGGCGCAGATTCCATCAAACCCCTCGCGCTCGATCAGGTCCTTGAGGCCCCTGGTCTTGCGTTGGGCGCGCCGTGTCGCCGGCGGCAGGTCCTGATCCATTTTCTCCAGGGGCGGGCAATCGCCGACGATCAACTCGATCCCCCATTCGACCGCGTAGCGGTCGCGGAAGGCGTACATCTCGGGAAACTTGTTGCCCGTATCGACATGCACCAGGGGAAACGGGACATGGCCGAAGAACGCCTTCTTGGCAAGCCAGACCATGACGTTCGAGTCCTTGCCGAGCGACCACAGCATGCCGAGGCGCGAGAATGCCTGATAGGCCTCGCGCAGGATAAAGACGCTTTCGCTTTCCAGGCGGTCGAGATCATCCATGATCGGGTGTCTTTTTCCTCGATAGCCGTGTTTGGCACGTGTCACGCACTGTCGCGGCCTTGTAACCTAAATTGCATTGGGCGGAAACCGGAGATATGCCGAAGATTGGCTGGGTTCACACCAGATTCCGGCGGACTTTGGGCGTGTGGATTCCGCATTCCGTCTTGTCGCTGCCCGTCCAGCGGCCGGCGCGCGAATAGCCGCCGTCTCCGGTCGGTTCCGTGCACGGAAAGCAGCCGATGGACGTGAAGCCGTGATCGATCAGGGGGTGGCGCGGCAAGCCGGCGTTGGCGAAGGCGTCGGCGATGGCGGCCTCGCTCCAGTCGGCGAGGGGATTGACCTTCAGGTAACGGCCATCGACCTCGACCCGGGGCAGGGTCGCGCGGTCCCCGCCGTGAAACCGTTTGCGTCCGGAAATCCATACGTCGAACCCGCCCAGCGCGTTCTCCAGCGGGATGTCCTTGCGCAGCCGGCAGCAGCGGTCGGGATCGTGCTTGTGCAGATCGCCCTTGGGGTCTTCGCGGGCGAGATCGTCAGGGTCGGGGACGACCGTGCGGACATCCGTGAGGCCCAGGTGGTCGGCCAGACGATCACGGTACGTCAGGGTCTGCGCGAACAGATAACCCGTATCCAGGAACACCACCGGCGTCGCCGGGGCGATCCCGGCAATCAGGGCAAGCAGGACCGCCGACTCGGCCCCGAACGACGTGGTGACCACGGTGCGGCCCGGAAAGGCGTCCAAGATCACCTGACGCAGCAACTGTTCCGTATTCAGGGGGGCCAGCAGCCGGTCCAACGCATCAATGTTCAGCGCCGTCGGTAGGGAGGGGGGCGGGGCGGCCGGTTGGGAGGAAACGGGCGTGGAAGTGGACATGGGAAAAGGCCTTGCCGTCATGGGGGATGGAATTTGTATCAATATAAACTGTGGAATCAATAAAAATTTTATAAAATATTGTAAAATAAACTTGTATTACAAAATATATTTGTAATTTAGCTCCCGCCAGCGATGATCCGCCTGGACCCACCTAATTCCCCGGGTTGGATCGTCATCCGATTTGCGCGGCGGGTAATATGCCTGTCTGGAAACAAGGGGGGCGCGGCGTCCATGGGCTGATTGACAGCCCAGGGGTGGACCGTTAGCAATCGTGCCAGATCAACAGCCGAGGCCAATGCGCCTCCATCGGGGTTGGAAACAATGGCGTCGAACGACGATAAAAAGACCACGGGCGGACATACGGCCTCGAACGGACATACGGAGAGCCCGGTCGACACCTCCCCCGAGGTTGGCGATGAAGTCAAATGCACCACCTGCTACATGTGCGCCTGCCGCTGCGGCATCAAGGTGCATCTGAAGAACGGCCAGATTCGCTACATTCAAGGCAATCCGGAGCATCCCATCAACAAGGGCGTGCTCTGCGCCAAGGGCTCGGCCGGGATCATGACCCAGAATTCCCCGGCCAAACTGACCAAGCCGCTGAAGCGCGTCGGCCCGCGCGGGTCCGGGGAATTCAAGGAAATCGAATGGGAAGAGGCGCTGGAGACGGCGACGGATTGGCTGGCGCGCATCCGCGCCACGGATCCGCGCAAGCTCGCCTTCTTCACCGGGCGTGACCAAAGCCAGGCGCTGACCGGCTGGTGGGCGTCGCAGTTCGGCACGCCCAACTTCGCCGCCCACGGCGGGTTCTGTTCCGTCAACATGGCGGCGGCCGGGCTTTACACCATCGGCGGCAGCTTCTGGGAATTCGGCGAGCCGGACTGGGACCGCACCAAATACTTCATGATGTTCGGCGTTGCCGAGGATCATGATTCCAACCCCATCAAGATAGGCCTCAGCAAGATCAAGAACCGGGGGGCGAAGTTCGTTTCCGTCAACCCGGTGCGTTCGGGCTATTCGGCCATCGCCGACGAATGGATCGGCATCCGCCCGGGCACCGACGGCCTGTTCGTGATGTCGCTGATCCACCAGTTGCTGACCGCCGGCAAGATCGACGAGGACTATCTGGTCCGCTATTCCAACGCGCACTGGCTGGTGATCCAGGCGCCGGGATCGGCCGACGACGGCCTGTTCGTGCGCGACGGCGACGGCAAGCCGGTCGCCTGGGACGGCGAGAAGAAGGCCATGGCCGACGCCAACGCCATCGACACCAAACCGGCCCTGGTCGCCGACGTCACCCTGCCCGACGGGCGGCGCGCCGTGCCGGCCTTTCAGATCATGGCCGAACGGTACCTCGACAAGAAATACGCCCCCGACGCCGTGGCCGAGGAAACCGGGATTCCGGTCGAAACCATTCGCCGCATCGCCGCCGAACTGGCCCAGGTCGCGTTCGAGGAAACCATCGAGATCGATCAGCCCTGGACCGACTGGGCCGGGCGCAAGCACGACAAGATGATCGGCCGCCCCGTGGCGTTCCACGCCATGCGCGGCATTTCGGCCCATTCCAACGGTTTCCACACCTGCCGCGCGCTGCATGTGCTGCAGATGATCCTGGGCACCATCGACTGCCCCGGGGGGTTCCGCTACAAGCCGCCGTTCCCCAAGACGGCACCACCGCCGCTGAAGCCCACGGGCAAGCCGGGCCAGGTTGGCGCCGGGGCGCCGATGCAGGGCGCCCCCTTGGGCTTCCCGACGGGACCGGAAGATCTGATCGTCAACGCCGACGGCACGCCCCGGCGCATCGACAAGGCCTTTTCCTGGGAATACCCGCTGTCGGCCCACGGCATGATGCACATGGTCATCACCAACGCGGCCAACGGCGATCCGTACCCCATCGATACCCTGTTCATGTTCATGGCCAACATGAGCTGGAATTCGACCATGAATTCTTCGGGCGTGGCGGACATGTTGACCGCCAGGAACGAGGAAACGGGCGAATACAAAATTCCCCGCATCATCTATTCCGATGCCTACTACTCGGAAATGGTGGCTTACGCGGACCTGATCCTGCCTGACACCACCTATCTTGAACGCTGGGACTGCATTTCGCTTCTGGATCGGCCGATCTCGGAGGCCGATGCCGCCCAGGATGCCATCCGTCAGCCGGTGATCGAGCCCGACCGTGACGTGCGCCCGTTCCAGACGGTGTTGCTCGACCTGGGCGTGCGCTTAGGCTTGCCGGGCATGGTCAAGACATATGGCGAACCCAAATACCCGGGCGGCTATGCCGACTACATCGTCAACCATATGCGCGCGCCCGGTATCGGGTCGCTGATCGGCTGGCGCGGCAAGGACGGGGAGAAGACCGCCAAGGGCGAGGCCAATCCCGACCAGTTGAACAAGTACATCGAGAACGGCTGCTTCTTCAGCCACAAGATCCCCGCCGAGGCGCGGTTCTTCAAGATGGCCAACAGGTCCTATCTGGACTGGGCGACCGAGGCCGGGTTCATGGGCCATGCCGATCAGGTGGTGTTCCAGCTGTATTCCGAACCCCTGCAACGATTCCGTCTGGCCGCCCGCGGCCACGGCCCGAACCAGCCGCCGGAAAAGGACCGGGCGCGTATCGACGCCTATTTCGACCCCATCCCGATCTGGTACCCGCCGTTCGAGGGCTCGATGATCGACACGGATGAATTCCCGCTGCATGCCCTGACCCAGCGGCCCATGCAGATGTACCATTCCTGGGGGTCGCAGAACGCCTGGCTGCGCCAGATCACCGGGTCCAACAAGCTTTACGTGGGCATGGAAGTGGCCGCCAAACACGGCATCGAGGACGGCGACTGGGTATGGATCGAAAGCTACCACGGCCGGGTCAAGGCGCAGGCGGCGCTGATGGACGGGGTCAACAAACACACGGTCTGGACCTGGAACGCCATCGGCAAGCGGGCCGGGGCCTGGAACCTGGACAAGGACGCTGGCGAGGCGACCAAAGGATTCCTTTTGAACCACATCATTTCCGAACTGCTGCCGGAACGTGCCGGCTACCGGTATTCCAATTCGGACCCGGTGACCGGGCAGGCGGCCTGGTACGATCTGCGTGTGCGCATCGAAAAGGCCAAGCCGGAAGAAGCCGCGGAAACCTGGCCCAAGCCGGCGCCCCTGACATTGCCCCCGGGTCTGCGCAAGCGGCCGGACATTCTGCGCTATGGCGCGGATTTCAAGAAGCCGGGAGGCGGGCACTGAGATGACGACCCTTCCCGCCGAAACACAAACGAAGCTGGGCCTGGTCATCGACCTGGACATCTGCGTCGGCTGCCATGCCTGTGCCGTCAACTGCAAGGAATGGAACACGGGCGGCCATATGGCGCCGCTCACGGATCTCAAACCCTATGGTGCGAAACAGCAGGGCGTGTGGTTCAACCGCATCCATTCCTTCGAGACCCAGCGCACGGACGGCAAGCCGAACCAGACCGTGCATTTCCCGAAATCCTGCCTGCATTGCGAGGACGCGGCCTGCGTTACCGTCTGCCCGACGGGGGCCAGTTTCAAGCGCAGTGCCGACGGCATCGTGCTGGTCGACGAAACCAAGTGCATCGGCTGCAAGCTGTGTTCCTGGGCCTGCCCTTATGGCGCGCGTGAATACGATTCCGACGCCGGTGTGATGAAGAAATGCACGTTGTGCATCGACCGTATCTACAACGAAAACATTCCGCAACGCGAACGGGTGCCGGCTTGTGTTTCGACCTGCCCGGCCAGCGCGCGGCATTTCGGCGATCTGGGCGACCCCAATTCCGACGTGTCCAAGCTGGTCGCGGCCCGGGGCGGCTACGACCTGATGCCGGAAATGGGCTACAAGCCGACCAACAAGTACCTGCCGCCGCGGCCCCGCCGCGCCGATGCGGCGCCGGATGGTCCGACGGATCTGGCCGCCGAGCCCGGACCCGACAACCCCATCCTGCGCTGGGTCGACAAGGTCCTGTCCCGCTAACGCAAAAGAATCAAAGAGAACGCGTGTCATGCATCCGGCATTTTCGGTCATTTTCTTTACGGTTTCCTCCGGCGCGGGCTACGGCCTGCTGGCGCTTATGGGTGCTCTGGGCGCGGCGGGGCTGCTGCCCGCCGACCGCCTGTTCGGGCTGACCGCGATTATCCTGGCGCTGGCCGCCGTGACGGCGGGGTTGCTGTCCTCGACCTTCCACCTGGGCCATCCGGAACGGGCGTGGCGCGCCTTCAGTCAATGGCGCACAAGCTGGCTGTCCCGCGAAGGTGTGGCCTCGGTCCTTACCTACGGTCCCGCGGTGGCTCTGGCCGCCGTCTGGATGTGGCCGGACCGCTTTGCTGTCTGGGGCCCCGCTGCGGGCGTCGCATCGGCGGTCATGGCGCTGGTCACCATCTATTGCACGGCGATGATCTACCGTTCGCTGGCCACCATTCACCAATGGTCCAACGGTTGGGTAGTCCCTTCGTATTTGCTGCTGGGGCTGGCCACGGGCCTGGTCTGGCTGAACGCGCTTCTGGCCCTGTTCGGCGCGGAAAGTTATCTGGTCGCGGTCGCCTCCATGTGGGGGCTGCTGGCGGCGGCGGCGCTCAAGGTTTTCTATTGGCGGTTCATCGACCGGACGCGCCATGCGGCAACGCCGGAAAGCGCCACGGGCCTGGGCGCCCTGGGCAAGGTCCGTTATCTGGAAGGCCCGCATACGGAACAGAACTACCTGCTCAATGAAATGGGCTACCGGGTCGCCCGCAAGCATGCCCTCAAGCTGCGCCGGATCGTCCTGATCGGCGGCTATCTGGCGGCGATCTGCGCCGTCGGCGTCGGGCTCAACATACAGGGGCCGGGCGAGGGCGCCCTGGCGCTTCTGGGGGCCGCGCTGGCGACGGCGGGCACGCTGGTCGAACGCTGGCTGTTCTTCGCCGAAGCGCGTCATGTGGTGACGCTCTATTACGGCGCCGACCGCGCCTGACTGCGCGGCGGGGAATTCGCGCAAGGGTGTGATGATCATCACAGCCGGCTCATCGAGATTTTGACATAACCCTGCCAGAAGCGTATATCTGCGCTTACAAATAAAAAGAAAAACAACAACGACTTGGGCTCCGTGATGGCATGTTGGAGCAGCCATCCGTTAGGAGTTCGACAAAATGGCCGAGACCACCCAGACCCCTGGTGGCACCCCCCAGACCCACACCCTGTCGGCGTCTGGCGCTGATGTCTTGACCCTGCCCGAGGGTCTTTCCGTATCCGAAGCCGAGTTCGCGGTCGATGGTTCCGACCTTGTCCTGACCTTCCCCGACGGGTCGAAGGTCACGGTCGAGAACTATTACGAGCAGGCCCAGCCGCCGCAGCTCGCCTCCGCCGATGGCGCCAACCTTTCCGGCGACATGGTGGTCCAGCTCACGGGCACGCCCGACAGCACCAATTCCTCCACGATCCAGCAGTTCGCCGACGCCGCTTCCGGCAGTCAGGTGATCGGCGGCACCGACGGTGCGCCGATCGGCACGGTCAAGACGCTGAGCGGCGAGGTCTGGGTGACCCGCGCCGACGGGACCCGCGTCCAGCTCCAGGCCGGGGACCAGGTTTACCAGGGTGACAGCATCGAAACCGGCCCCAAGGGTGCCATCGGCGTGCTCCTCGCCGACGAAACCACCTTCTCCATGGGGGAAGCCAGCTCGATGGTCCTGGACGAGATGGTCTACGACCCGGCGACCCAGAACGGCTCTCTCAACGTGTCCGTGGTTCAGGGCGTGTTCACCTTCGTGTCCGGTCAGGTCGCCAAGACCGATCCCGACGCCATGAAGATCGATACCCCGGTCGCCACCATCGGTATCCGCGGCACCCAGGTCGGTATCGAAATCCCGCCGGCGGGCGAGGGCGACATGCAGGTCGTCCTGATGCAGGAAGCGGACGGTTTCGTCGGCGAAGTCGTGATCGAGAACAATAGCGGCCAAGTCGTGATGAACCAGGGTGGGGACTTCGTCTCCATCCCGAGCTACGATTCCCAGGCTTCCCAGCGCGGCCACATGAGCGACGACGACATCGTCGAACGCCACGCCACCACCTTGAAGCACCTGCCGGTCGAGTCCACCGACGGCGAGCGCACTTCGGGTAACCACTTCGGTTTGCAGGAAGACATCGAACAGGGCACCAACCAGGAACAGGGGCAGCAGGACGATCAGCCGTCCGCCGAGGAACTGGCGAACACGGAAACCGCCGCCGGCGGCAACCAGGACGAGACCCAGCAGCCGACGCCGGAAGTCGATGCGCAGCCCGAACTGACGGACCAACCCTCGGCCGAGGATCTGAACAACCTGGATACCCAGGCCGGCGGTCAACAGGGCTTTCAGGAAGACTTCACCGACGTTACGACCGAAATCGATCCCTTCGCCCCGAATACCCAGGATACGGGAGTGGGTGAGAACACCCCCCCCGCAAACAACACGACGCCCGGGACCAGCACGGGCACTTCGTCAAATAACTCGAGCGAGACCGAACAGGTCTTCGTCGGCGACGGTGCCTCAGTCAATGCAGGCGCTGGAAGCGGTTCCGAAGACGGTGCGATCAGTCTGCCGTTGACGGTCAACAAGGTCGATGCGAACGACACCCTGTCGGTGACCTTGACCGGAATTCCCGAGGGTTCTGTCCTGCGCAGCAATGGCGCTGAAATCCAGGTAACCGGCGGCACGGCGATTTTGACCGAGGCCCAGATCTCCGGCCTGAACATCACGCCGCCGGAAAACTATTCCGGCAGCTTCAATATCGGTGTGTCCGCGACCACGATCGAAGGCGGGGTGATCTCCAACGCGACCACAGGCACCATCAGCGTCGACGTGACGGGTGTCGCCGACGCGCCGACGTTGACCATGTCGGTCGGCGACGAAGTGTCAGGCGCGGTGCCGTTGAACATCACCGCGACGACGCCGGACACCGACGGCAGCGAAACCGTCAGCGTCACGATCAGTGACATTCCGGTCGGGGCGACCCTCAATCTGGGCGGCGGCCTGACCTTCACGGCGACGGACGGCAACACCAGCATTACCTTGACGCCGGAACAGCTTTCCGGGCTGACCATCGTTCCGGTCGGCGAGGACGAATTCACCCTCAGCGTCACGGCGACGACGACGGAGACGGACGGCGACAGTGTGACGCTGGCTCCGCAGTCCCTGGTTGTTGATCCGGCCAATTTGGCCGACGGCGCGACCCTTGTATTGGGTGATGTCAGCGGCAACGAAGACACGGCCATCGCCCTGCCGGTTACCATCGACAAGGCGGATGACAGCGAAACGGCCGAGATTACTTTGTCTGGCATCCCGCAAGGCGCCACGTTGTCCAATGCCAACGGTCCGATCACGGTCAACGAAGACGGTACGGTGGTTCTCAGCGAGGCCGATCTGGAAGGCTTGCAGATCACTCCGCCCGCCAACAGCGATGCGGACATGTCCATCGGCGTTTCCGTCGTCACCATCGACGGCGACAGCACGTCCGAGCCGACGACCGGCACGATCACCGTCGGTGTTGACGGCGTGGCGGATGTCCCGACCTTGAGCGTCGATAGTTCCCTGTCCGGCGTCGAAGACGGCGGCCCGATCGCCCTCGATATTTCGTCCGCGCTGACCGATACGGACGGCTCGGAAACCCTCAGCGTGACCATTTCCGATATTCCGCCGGGTGCGACCATTACGCTGGCCAACGGCATTTCCTTCACGGCGTCCGAGGGCAATACCTCGGTCGATCTGTCGCCGTCGCAGTTGCAGGGCTTGACCGTAACCCCGGCCGCGGACAGCGGCGTCGACTTTGCATTGACCGTGACCGCGACCTCGACGGAAGCGGACGGTGACACGGCGACCCAGACCGCGACCATCGACGTTGCCGTTGCGTCCCAGGCCGATGCGCCGACGGTCACCGTCGATGCCGCGTCCGGTCTGGA
>SWBZ01001740.1_pt1 | contig 10529 bp, 11 predicted proteins | sample 4693031 | NCBI WGS metagenome assembly SWBZ01 (sample SAMN10267274, study PRJNA491770) | bioreactor metagenome | isolation source: DHS bioreactor inoculated with | place: Japan: off Shimokita Peninsula
AGCGCAACATCCGGCTTTACTGCCGGAAAATGCGTGTTGCAGTAACTGCAAACGTCACGCCTTCAACCGCGATATGGTGCTGGCGCTGACATTGTAGGAACGGGCAATCTCCCGCACGGCTTCACCTGCCGCCTTGCGCTCGCGGGCCTGCTGTTGCTGGAAGGGGGTCAACTTCGGCTTCGGCCCAAACTTCTGCCCGCGCTCCTTGGCGCGCTTCCGGCCCTCGCTGGTGCGGCTCTTGATTAGCTCCCTCTCGAACTCGGCAAGCCCGCCGAGTACGGTCAGCATGAGCCGCCCGTGCGGCGTGGTCGTGTCGGCCCATGTATCGGAGAGGGAACGGAACATCACGCCACGCTCGGCCAAGGTGCCGAGGATGTTCAACAGGTCACGGGTCGAACGGGCGAGGCGGTCAAGCCGCGTCACCAGCACGGCATCGCCGGAGGCAACCGCCTGCATCAGGCGGGCGAGCTGGGCGCGGTCGCTCTTGGCGCCGCTGGCGGTTTCGGCGAAGACCTTCTCCGCGCCTGCGGCGCTCAATGCCTCACGTTGGGCGTCCAGCGTCTGCCCGTCTGTCGATACCCGCGCATAACCGTAAATCATGCCGTCATTGTGCAACGGACTTATGCAACGCGCAACAGGTTGATTTCAGGGCAGGGGAGGCTTGTTGCATAAATCCTAACTTATGACGGGCGGATTGGCGGCCAACTTATCCGCTTCAACGGCCAACGGGATGACGTGATGCACCATGAACGCCTCAATGAGGTAGGCGGCATAGTCCACCTTCATGGGTAGCTCGTAGTGCCCGAAATCGTGGTCCAGGTAATGGTCCACGTCCCATAGGCTACGGGTAAGGGCCTCGTTCGCAGGTTCAATGCGATCGAGGACTGCCTCGAACGCGGAGTTGGCTACCCTGGTAAGAGTAACACGGGCCTCCCCGCTCACAGGCAGGGACGTGATCGTGGCATGGGTATCCATGACAGGAGTCTTTCTTAGGATTTGGCGGAATGTTGCATCAGCATTGTCGGCCGCCAACCGATGCTGGTTCTTCGTGTGGTGGCCTGTCTAGGGCGCCGGGCGCCACCTTATGCTCACTTTCGCTCCTGCAGGATAAGCGAAAGCCCAGGGGAGGGGAAGCCCATTCAGTGCGCGTCCGTTGCTAGGGAACGCTATACATCCTCTACGGCACCCTAATTCGCCTACTCCGGGATTAACTGGCTGCCGACATTTTTGAAGAGCTGGGCTTTACGCGCCTCCTGGTCCAAAGCGTAGTGCAATGCCCGATGGCAGTTCGGGCAGACTGCGACCGCATTGGAAATGGTGTCGCTCCCACCATCGGCCAGGGCTCGAACGTGGTGGACCTCTAGAAAATCAATTCCGAGAGCCGTTTTGAACGGCGCAGGCGATTTGCACCCTTCGCAGCGGCTGCCTGCGCGCTTGAGCACCCACGCCTTCACACGGGGGTCCCTAAGATACTGGATGGTTGTTCCTTGAACGACTACGGGCTTTTTTATTCCAGTGGGATAGGGCATGTTCGGCCGGTTGAGCAGGGTTCGCACTTTCCGATCCAACTCGGCCGGGTCGGCGGTTGGGGCAAAAGTATCCTCCTCAACTCCAATCCGTTGGCGCGCAATAGTGACGGCTTCCGGGTCGAAACGGTCAGGAAATTTGAGGATAATAGCCTCATAGCTATCATTCGCAGGAACCTCGTCGAAGCCGCTAGCTCGGCTCCGGACGCGGCTTTCTATCAGTGCTACCGCACCTCCCAATCTCCCCAAGTCCCGAGGTTCATAGCCGACTGACCGGGTAAGATTCCTTGCGGCACGGATGTTTTGGTAGGACCTAAGAACCCGGGCGAGTTCCCTATCTACAGGGTCGTCGCTTCGAGCAAGCCTGTCGAGAATCCGTTCGTCCGCCATGTGCCCCCCAGCAAGTTTAAAGGCCCCAGTTCCTGAGCTCATTGGCCATCTTGACGAACTTCGCCGCCGGTCGGTCTTTTTTGTCTGGCGGCACATTAATCATCGGTTTGATGGCGTCGGCAAATTCCTTAAGGCCTCCGGCGCGGTCCTCGTCCTTGAGCTTCCGAATGAGCTTAGCGTTCTGGTAGGTCATGTAATCCACGCCGAATGTCACTAGGCCCCGGTCATAGGCGCGGTGATGAAGAGCACAGAGCGCCACCCCGTTGTTCGTGGTGTCCGTGCTGTCCTCGTGACCGACCGGAAGAATATGGGCACCGTCAATCAGCTTGAGCTGAACATCGCACATGGCGCAGCGATGGCCATAGGCGCCGAGTACACGGCGGGCGAAGTCATTGGCGCGAAGCGCCTTCTTCGTCTCGATGACGGCGTATTTGCGCTTTTCGTCAATCTCGTCGTCGATGTCATCGTCCGATACTTCGTCCGGGTCTTCGCTAAGTTTGCCGAGCAGTTCGGCCTCGGCCGGGATAGCGCCGCTATCGTGCAGGGGTTCGAGAAACTGGACGTAGGTGGCCGCAAAATCGGGGCGGAACGCGATAGCGGTTTCCCCCTTCTGGTTCACATAGGACGCAAAGCCGGTGAGGCGAGCTTGCCGGAGCGCATCCTCGGAGATTTGCATCGACGGAGAGCCGCCTAGAGTGCCCTGGTGATGCCGGTAATCCCACCCGGCGAACACACCTACGTCCTCCCACCAACCGAGAATGAGGGTACGGCCATGGGGCTCTGGCGTGAACTTGCTGAACCCGGTGATCTGGATGCGGTATTCCTTCGCCTTACGACCGGCACCCCCGTGGCTAATGTTCCAAATATAGACCCGGACCGTATAGCTCTCGGTGTCTTTGTAGACCTTGTAACGGGCAGGGTGGTCGCCATGGGTTAAATATAAGACATTCCACCCGCTCAGCCGAATGGCCTCCTCGAAACGGGCCAGAAGGTCGGCTTTGCGGGTGAGACGCACCATATCAGTCCTCGCGGCCGTGGGCGGCTAGAGGGTGGTAGCTCTCGTGGCCGTCGTCCCCGCCGCTGCTGCCTACCCGCTCCTTTTTCGAGCGGGCGCCAACGCTGCTGGGACGCTTGCGGCCACCTTCCGGGTCGAGTGGAATCGGGTCAGGACCGTTCCAAAGCAGGCTCGGCCGTGGCAGTTTGTAATAGCCGTCATCCTTTGTCAGTACCCGCTCGTTCGCCGGGTTCTGGAATCGGCCGATGGCGCCTTCCAGGTATTCCTCTACCAGCTCGGAGCATGTCCACTTGCGCTTGAGGCGCTCGGCGACTTCGCCGGTGATGCAGCTGCCGCCGAACGGGTCAAACACCACATCGCCGGGGTCGGTCAACATGCGGATGAAGTATTCCGGGAGGTCGGCCGGAAAACGCGCCGGATGGGCTTTGATGCCGTTTTCCTGGCAATAGCGCATGTAATTGCTGTTGCTCTCCGTGTTCGGGATGGCCAGCAGGTTCGGCGGGATGGCCGCGCCGTTGTTGACCGAAAACTTATCGCTGATGTCATGGCCGGAGGGGCGCAGCTTCGCCTTGTACCCGTTGGCCAGCAGTTGCTCCATGCTCGGACTATACGGCTGCAGGACGCGCCGATTGCTGGCACGGGGCCATTCGCTCTTGGATAGCCACCACACCGTGTTGATGGCGTCTTTGACGCGAATGCGGCGCACATTGACCCATTCGGCTGGGGTCGGGAGCTTCGACGGGTTCCACCAATAAAACTCTTGGGCAAGATGAAAGCCGTACTCCTCGCACAGCATAATCAGCAATTTGAAGTGATAGAGGCTGCGCACCGGCGCGCCGGGCTTCCAGGCACCGCCCAAGTCGATGACCAGGCTGCCGCTCTCCTTGAGGATACGGTGGAACTGCTTGGCGAAGTCGCGGAACCATTGCAGGTAAGCGTCTTCCTGCTCGTTGCCGTATTCCTTCTTGCGGGTGAGGGCGAACGGCGGACTGGTCACAATCAGGTCCACGCTGGCGGATGACATGGACTTCATCACGTCCAGGCTGTCGGCATGGTAGATGCGGCCCAGCTTGGTGGCGTGAAATACTGGTAGGGTGGTTGTGGTCTTTTTCATCTTTATTCTATCCCTAGGTCCATTTTCTTGAGCGTCATCGCGTGCTCGGCCTCCCGCCGGAACGCATCCACCAAATTGGCCGGATTCTCCGTAACCCCGTCCAGGTCTGCGCGGTTAATCATGACAATGGCCAAATTGGAATCGCTCATAATCTTGTTGGCGTAGCGCCGTGCCTCGCTGCTCACGTCGCCGGTGGTGACAATGACAATCACCGTACTTTTCAAAAAATGCGTGAGGCCGACTTCCTTGGCGACGTCATCGAGGGCCACGCGCGCGGTGTTCTTGCATTGCACCTGCCAGCGGGAATAGACGAGCCGGGTGGACTGGAAGATAAGGTCTACTTCGGCGCCGCCGGTATCCTTCGCACGGAGGCGGGTCGCCATGTAGTCCATGCCGAGCGTTCGCATCAGCTTGAATGCCAAAGCTTCTAGGGCAAGCCCCGCCACATAGCGGTCCTCCGACGTGATTTCGTCGAGGATCTCCGCAAGGGGTTTGGTCAGCAAGCTGAGCAGCTTCGGGTCTACCTGGTCTTTCAGCTGATCCAGCAGCGGCCCGAGAATCTCGGCCTCCACCTTCTCGGTCGGTTTGACCAAGAAGGGTTTGGCGCCCCGGCCGGTGGTGGTCTTGGTCGCCTCGATGTAACCGGCGCTCACCAGGGCATTGAGTACGTCTTTGGGGAGGCTCTTGTCGGGGAATCTAACGCCGTAAGTGGCCGACGCGAGCTTCACGATTTCGTTGGCGGGCTGAGGCGTCTTAATGCCTGAGTTTGCCAGGGCAAGGAGGAAGGCCTTTTGCTGAGGCGTAAACCGGGCCAGGGTCGGGTATTCTTCCGGGTCGGTCCCCAGCACCTCACGGAGGCGGATAGGGTTCACCTGCCAGCCGCGCGGCGGGAAGATGCGCGCCTTAGCCATCCAAAGTCGCATCATGCTCGGATGCTTGCCACCCCTCGGAAACAGAACGCCGCGCTCTTCAAGTGCCACGCGCAGAGTGTCGAGGGTCACTTCTTCGCCAGCTGCGACCATATCCTGCAGGCATTGCACAAGGGTCATACCCTTAAGGTTGAGCAGAATGTGCTTGGCCAGGGCATCGTAGAGGGCATTTTCGTCTTCGCGCAGATGATAAAAGGCCTCGCCGGTGGGCGTAAATCGTCCGTCGCGGTCGATGATGCCATAGGCAATCAGGCCCAACTTGGTGTTGTTGGCCAGCTTGCCCCGGTTATATTCGCCTCCGGTGTCTTCCTCGGTGTCATCTTCCCGACGGGCTGCGTGCCCAGAGAAGTAAGTGTCCCGAATCTCAGCTTCGAGGGCGTGCCAATCGCCCTGGTGGCGGTTCACGATGTCGAGGAGGTGAGGCAATTCGATTTGGGAAGGCGAAAATTCGCTACCGAAGGGCAGGTCGCTGCGCTGAACGGTCTTAGCCATTATTCGGACTTTCGGTTTGCGATGCTCGTTCGACGGTCGCACCGCTAACCTGGGGTCTGCCAAGGTACGTCTGCACTGCACGGCGGATAATCCAGGCCGCTGATACGTCGTTGCTCTCAGCGCGAGCACAGACTTCCTTGTAATCTTCCTCGTCCAGCGTGACGGTCAGTCGTGCAGGATGTTTCTCTGTCTTCGGTCGGGCCATGTGATTCGTTCCGGTGTTTTCTTCACCACCTTATCACCAGGACGGGACGCGCCTAGTAAGTCCACGAAATTCATGCACAGTGAATGTGCACTAAGAAACGAAAGACAGGTGCATATTCATGCGTTCCTGCCTAACCGGCGAGGTCGGGGGTCGAAACGGCAACAGTTCCAGGCGGCGGGCGCACAAGCGCAACGCGGAGCCTCGGGAACCGCCCCGGTAAACCCCTTAACGTCTATAGCCCCTGCCAAACAAACGGCGTGCTGCGCCCCAGCACCACGCGAATATCCGCTGCGTAATAGTCCACGCTCTCGAACGGCCCCGCCTTGACCGGAATCGGCGTGTTGCGGAACACCGCCGCCGGTTCCAAGTCCTGCTGGCGCAGATAGACCGACAACGTCCGCCAGTCCCGCCACCCCTCCAGCCGCTCAAGATGCTGCCGCTTGATGAGCAGCGGCTTGGTGAACTCCCAAAGGTCACGGGCAGGGTTCAGCAACAGGCTAAAAAAATGCGCCTGCATGTGGTCGTTGAGGCTGAGGGTATCCCCCAGCCGGGGCAGGTGTTCCAGCTCCACCTTGTCCAGCGCCGCATGGGCTTCCCCCAGCGGCAAAGCCATGATGTAACTGTTCAGCTTCTGGCTGTCATAGGTGCCCGGCGGCAATTCCACATGACGGCATATCTTGGCGGCGTAGGTTTCATAAATGGATGTCATTAAGTTCGTTCTCTGGCTCGCCACGAAACTGACCCTTGCCGTCATCGGCGCGGTAGCCTTCCTGCTCGAAAAGCTCACCGGCCACGTCCGCAAAAGAGCACAGCAAGGCGCGCCGCAGCAAGAGCCGCGCCCGGCTTATCAGGCTCCAGCCTCTGCACCGGCAAGCGCCGTTCCCGCCGTGCATGTCCATGTGCATCTCGACCAGATGCACGCGCAACCGGCCCCCATGCCGCCGCCCCAACCGCCCATGACCTCCGCTCCGCCGTCTCCGGCGGCGGTGCTCGCTCGACCCGACCACCGCATTTACGTCACCACCGGCAGCCACCTGATGCAGGAGCATCCGGCCTGCGATGACCTGCTCGAACGCCTCGATGAAATCCTCTATCGGGCCGCGTACCGTGACGGCGAGCCGTTCACGGTCGCGCCGCCCCTCGATGAGGCGCGGCATGGCCGCGCCATATCCCTCGACCTGCCGCCTGTCGCTGCCGTCGATGAAGGCGAGTTTTTCAGCGAGGACAAGCGCGCGCTACCGCCGCCGGATGGGGCGCTCTGGTTCCGTAAAGCCGGTGAGGCTCCGCAACGTCTCGCCACGGGCACCCCGTCGTAAATGGGCAGCAAGGCCACTCCGGGGCCTTGCTGTTCCCAAGCCCCCGCTACGACCGGGAACACGGGTCAAGGCCGAAGAGCGAAGCGTGCCTTGAGGCGTGTTGTCGGGCGTGGCCTTTACCACCAGCGTTAAAAAGTCCTTAATCCCCTTTGCGCGCAGCGCGAAAACGCGCAATCGTAGGCTGTTTTCAACTCTGGGGGTTTCTATGGCCGTCGATCGCCGCGCAGCAGCCTACGCCGAACAGTTTCATGGAATTTTCGTTGCACGTTATGCCGCCGCCGCAAGAGCAGGGCGCTCCGACCTTGTTCCCGAGCCTATCCGCGAAATGGTCGTATGCGCGGTAAACGGCACGGTCTGCTCTAACCCCGTTGACGTGGTGGAATGGACAAAAGAGGCGCTGTATTCGTACCGCGTCAAGAACGGGCGCGATTGCCCTCTTCCGCCAGTCGTGCAGACAGCGGGTCAGGCGGCGCTCTCCGGCGCGGCTGCTGGCGCAAAAGCAGGCTTGGGCTACTTCGCTCGCTCGATGTTCCGGCTGATGCGCTGACGCTTTCCTGCCAGCCGCGCGGGCAGAGGATTTGCATCGCCCGCGCGACTGACGGACAATCAACCACATGGATGTATTGGAAGGCTTTTTCCGGCTGGTTTCCCTCGTGCTCTGGTGCGCGCGGTGGCTCCTGCTTGCGCCCTTCCGGTTTATCCGCTGGCCCAGCGCCGAAGACCCAAGAGCAAGGCCCAAAGCCTCGGCGCGCTGGGCGCACCGCTGGGAACAAGGGTGGTATGGCGCTGTCCGCGGAGAAGGCATTTTGCTCGGCCGCGGGGCCTTCGGCCGCCTGCTGCGGTTTTCCTCCGACGGCATGGTGATGGTGTTCGCCGCCATGGGCGCGGGCAAGGGCCTCGGGGTGGTCATCCCCTCCCTGCTCACCTATCGCGGCTCGATGGTCGTCACCGATCCCAAGGGCGAAAACTACGCCATCACGCGCCGCCAGCGCGCCACGTTCGGCAAAAAAAAAAAAAAAAAAAAAAAAAAAAAAAAAAAAAAAAAAAAAAACGCGTCGGTGAACCGCAGGAAGCCGACGACGCCGAAGCCTTGGCGCGCCTGATGGTGGTTCCCGACACATGGGCCTCCCATTGGGACGACAAGGCCACGTCGCTGATTAAGGGCCTCATCCTGCATGTGCTGCACCATGAGCCGCCGGCCAGCCGCACCCTCGCCACCGTGCGCCGGCTCACCGCCGAACAGCGCGAAACCTTCCTCGCCAACCTCACCCACATGGCGGGACATTCGCCCTCGGCCGCCGCGCGGGAAATCCTCGGCGCCGTGCTGACCAGCGCGGTGGATTCCAGCGGGGATTTTTCCGAAGAGTTCCAGTCCATCCTCTCCAACGTCCAGAAGGCGACCGAGCCATGGTCGGCAACCAGCCCTGCGGGCAAGTTGTCGTCCAGCTCGACCTTCCGCCTGACCGACTTGGTGGAGGATGTCGGCACCCTGTACCTGTGCGTCGATGAAGACCTGCTCGACGTCTATTCCCGCTGGCTGCGGGTGATGGTCGGCTGCACCCTGAAAACCCTCACCCGCGCCAAGGCCAACAAGCCCCGCCGCAAGGTGGTGCTCCTGCTCGACGAGGTGGCCGTGCTCGGCCGTCTCGACGTGCTGGAAAAGCAATCCGGCCTCCTGCGGGCCTATTGCACCCCCGTCCTGATTTGGCAGAACCTGCCGCAGGTCGCCAAAATCTACGGCGAGAACGCCAGCGCGTTCCTCGCCAACGCCTCGGCGCGGCTGTTTTTCGGGGTCAACGACAACGAAACCGCCACCTATGTGGCCACCATGCTGGGCCACACTCCGGCGGAATCCAGCTCCTCGAGCGTGAGCCTGAACGGCGCGGGCTGGGACACCCGCAGCCGGTCGCACAGCCATTCCGAAGGTAATTACTGGCTGCTCGATGCGGCGGAAATCCAGCGGCTGCCGCTGACGAAGATCATCGTGAAGCTGCGCAACTGCCCCTTTCCCATCTTCGGCAAACGCCTCGATTACCGCAAGGTCTGGCGCTGGCGCGGCCTGTGGGACAGGTGGGAAAGCAGCCCTAGGGGCTTCACCCATGAACCGCAGCCGCCGGAACGGCGGGAACTGCCAGCACCGCCTCCCGCGACCGCCGACACCACGGCACAGGCTCCGGCCACCCCTTAGAACGGTGAGCGCGACCTGCCGCCCTTGCGGCCACGCGCCCTCGGCTGCGCCAGCTTTGCCCATCCTTCCAACTCGCGGATGCGGCCAAGGCCGCGCTCGCGCTGGACCCCGCCAAGGCGCGTCAGGTCTTCGAGCTGCTTCATCATTCGCACGAGCTGCTGAAAGCGTTTGCGGGCGTGCTCCGCCTTCTGGCGGCGCTGTTTTTCTTCCTCGGCGGCTTTCCACCGCTCGAACCGGAACTGCTTTCCCTTGAGCTTGCCTTCGGTCCAGAAGGCGATACGCCGCTCCCAATAGTCCATTTTCCGCTGATAGCGGTCGAACCGGCGGTTTACCGCCTCAAGGTCGCGCTTGAGCTGCCGGTCGTTGCCCACGACGATCTGCTCAAGCCAAGCCAACCGCGTACCCCCATCGCGGGCGGGATAGTCCCGCTTGCGACGCTCGGCGGGCTTGGCAGCCTCCCCCTTGCGATAGGGGCCAACCTCCCGCACGCGGCTGACCGGCGGGCGCTGGTGGCGCACCGCCTGCCGCGCCTTCGGCCCGACGTGGATTTCCGGCGCGCGGTTCAATTCCCGCGCACGGGCCATGTCCTTCCGCTGCAAGGCTTCGTCCCGCTGGGCCAAAAGAGTGCGGTGGTCTACCTGCACCTGCCGCCCTGCCCGCGCCAGCGCCTGATTGCAGGCAACCGCCCATTCGGCGCGCCAGAGGTTCAACAACTCCTTGCTGTTCCATTCGCGGGTTTTGACGGGGTCCAGCCCGTCAGGGGTCGCACGACGCAACGTCAGCATGACGTGCGCATGAAAATTGCGGGCGCTCTGCCCCTGCTCCGGCATGGGGTCATGCAGGGCAAGGTCAGCGACCATGCCACGGTTGACGAAGTGCCGTTGCACGAAGCCGCGCACCAGATCCAGCCGCTGCGTGGCGTTCAGCTCGTGCGGTAGGGCCATGTTGAACTCACGGGCAAGCTGGGCGTCCTTACGTTTTTCCATGCGCTCGACCGTGCCCCACAGCAATTCCCTGTCTTCAAGCCACGCGGCCGCGCCGACCGGCGCCATGATTTCGGCATGGGCGACCCCGCGCCTGCGGCTGTAGTCGTGGATTTCGCCGGTCTGATAATCCCGAACCTGCGAGCCGCTGCGGTAAGCGGCGGCGGCGGCCGCCTTGGAGCCGGGGCGGAAACTTCCGTCAGGATTCCGCTTGGCCTTGCGGCCCAGAATCTGCCCTGAGAAGTGGTAAATCGCCACGCTGTTCCCCCTTGGTGGCACCCCTGCCACCTTTAGAAAACGAGGCCCGACCGGGCCTGCCATTCCGGCGTCACGACACGAAAGTGTTGGATCTGTCCGACTTTTGAGAACGT
>SWBZ01006463.1_pt6 | contig 10498 bp, 6 predicted proteins | sample 4693031 | NCBI WGS metagenome assembly SWBZ01 (sample SAMN10267274, study PRJNA491770) | bioreactor metagenome | isolation source: DHS bioreactor inoculated with | place: Japan: off Shimokita Peninsula
AAGGGCACGAGGTTTCGAGACGGACGCTGCGCGTCCTCCTCAACCAGGCGTAGCGGTGGCCGAGGCGCGGCCCGGCCCGTCGGGCGCGGATCCCACCAAGACCTGTTCGATGAACGCCGCTACCGACCAGATCATGAGTCGCTCACGCTCGGCCATCTGGTCGGCGGTGGTGCCGGCGGTGGCGACCATCGAGTGTCCGGCGCCGGGCAACTCCACCACGCGCACATCGTCACGACCGACGGACGCCAGCGCAGTGCGAACCTCGCCGGGAGTACCAAAACCGTCGGTGCCACCCTGCACGATCAAGACCGGGCCGGCCGCGGCACCCACATCCTCAGCTTTGGCCTGATCGGGCTTGCCGGGCGGGTGCAACGGGAAGGACAGCAACACCAGACCGTGCTGGCCATGGCCGAAGCCCCGACAGGCCGTCCGAGCACCCGCACTGTGTCCGCCGGTAAACAGGGGCAGCGACGGCCACCGACGGCCCACTTCAGCTAGCGCCACGGACCAGGCCCGATCAAGACCCGGCTTGGAGTTGAAGATGCGCCGGCCCGCGACCCGATAGGGCTGCCGGAACCGAGCGACAGTGACCCCCAATGCCGGCAGCCGGTGCGCAAGCAGGTCCAAGTCCCAGCCGTCGATGTCGCCGCCGGCACCGTGCCCCAGCAACAGAACGGCGGCCTGGTCGTCAGCCTCACTCACCGCAAGTTCGCCCTCGCCGTCGGCGGTTTCCAGAGTCGTGATGGTCATGACACCAGTCTTACCCGCTCGGCGTGCGACGAGCCCAATGGCGTCCGGCGTGGCATGCTGACATCGACACCGAAGCCAGGAGCTCGCGATGGACTTCTTCAACCTGTACGCCCACGGATTCGCCCGAGTAGCGGCCTGTACCGGCCCGATCACGCTCACCCAGCCGCGGGCGAACGCCGAGGCCGCCCTCGCGCAGGCCCGAACGGCCGCCGAGGCCGGTGCCTGCCTGGCGGTGTTCCCCGAGTTGAACCTCACCGGATACTCCATCGAAGACCTGCTGATGCAGGACACCGTCCTCGCAGCCACCCTTGAGGCTCTGGACTGGTTGGTGCCCCAGACCGTCGACCTGGAGTGCATCATGATCGTCGGCGCACCGCTGGCCAGCCTGAACCGCATCTACAACTGTGCGGTGGTGATCCACCGCGGCCAGGTGTTGGGCGTGGTGCCCAAGTCGTATCTGCCGACCTACCGAGAGTTCTACGAGACCCGCCAGATCGGACGCGGCGACGACGTCACTGGTGAGATCGGCATCGCCGGCCAGGACGCACCGTTCGGCTCCGACCTGCTGTTCGCTGCCGAGGATCTGCCCGGCTTCGTGCTGAGCGTGGAAATCTGCGAAGACATGTGGGTGCCGATCCCGCCCTCGGCTGAAGCCGCACTGGCCGGCGCCACGGTGATTGCAAATCTGTCCGGCTCGCCCATCACCGTGGCCAAGGCTGAGGAGCGCAAGCTGCTGTGCGCCTCCGGTTCGTCGCGGCTGATCTGCGGCTATTTGTACGCCGCAGCCGGCGAGGGCGAGTCCTCCACGGATCTGAGCTGGGACGGCCAGACGCTGATCTACGACAACGGTGCGCTACTGGCCGAATCCGAGCGGTTCCCGGACGGGTCGCGCACCACCGTGGCCGACATCGATCTGGGATCCCTGGTGCAAGACCGGCTGCGGCAGGGCACCTTCGACGACAACCGACGCACTCATGCCGACCGCACCGGCGAATACCGGACGGTGAGTTTCGCTCTGCGACCGGCCACCGGTGATCTGGGCCTGCTGCGGGAGGTGAACCGGTTCCCTTTCGTGCCCAATGACCCCGAACGCCTGGCGCAGGACTGCTATGAGGCCTACAGCATCCAGGTTTCAGCACTGGAACAACGACTCCGGGAGATCGGCCAACCCAAGATCGTGATCGGGGTCTCGGGCGGTTTGGACTCCACCCATGCCCTGATCGTGGCCGCCCGAGCCATGGACAGACTGGGGCGTCCGCGCAGCGACATTCTGGCTTTCACCATGCCGGGCTTCGCAACCAGCGAGCACACCAAGGGCAACGCCACGGCACTGGCTACAGCATTGGGGGTGAGCTTCGCCACCCTCGACATCACCGAAACCGCCAAGCTGATGCTGGACAATCTCGACCATCCGTTCAGTGACGGCGAAAACGTCTATGACGTGACTTTCGAGAATGTTCAGGCGGGGCTGCGCACCGACTATCTGTTCCGGTTGGCCAACCATCGCGGCGGCATCGTGTTGGGAACCGGCGACCTGTCGGAGTTAGCGCTGGGCTGGTGCACCTATGGCGTGGGCGACCAGATGAGCCATTACAACGTCAACGGCGGGGTACCCAAGACGCTCATCCAGCATCTGATTCGCTGGGTGATCAGCGAGGGCTTATTCGACGACGCTGTGGGCCAGACGCTGCAAGCCATCCTCGACACCGAGATCACGCCAGAGCTGGTGCCCGTCGGTGAGGGCGAGACTCCGCAATCCACCCAGGCGACCATCGGCCCCTACGCACTGCAGGACTTCACGCTCTACCACGTGCTGCGCAAGGGTATGAAGCCTTCCAAGATCGCGTTCCTGGCGTGGCATGCCTGGCAGGACGCCAGCGCCGGTGCGTGGCCGGAAGGCTTCCCGTCCGATGAGCGGGTGGCCTACGACCTGGCGACGATCAAGAAGTGGCTGACGGTGTTCGTGTCGCGCTTCTTCGGTTTCGCCCAGTTCAAGCGTTCCGCGCTACCCAATGGCCCCAAAGTGATTCGGGGCGGCTCACTGTCACCCCGCGGGGATTGGCGCGCCCCGTCGGACGGCTCGGCCACGCTGTGGCTAGCCGAGTTGGAGAACGTGCCTGAGCACTGACCGTCACTCTGGCGGCACGCTCGCAATCCGGGTGGCGGAGCGGGTTTCGAGACGGCCCTTTCGGGCCTCCTCAACCAGCCGGGGAAGACAAACCACCAACTGACAGAACCCAAACGCCTCCCCGCCAGCCATCACCCCGTCCGGCCGGTTGAGGAGCGAACGAAGAGAGCGTCTCGAAACCCCCGAGGCAAGTCCACGAACCAGCTTGCGAGGTTTCGAGACGGACGCTACGCGTCCTCCTCAACCAGCCGGAGAAAAGTAAGCGGGCCACGAGACGAACGCTTGCGCGACCACCGCAACCAGCCGGGGAAGACAGACCACCAACTGACCGAACCCAAACACCTCCCCACCAGCCATCACCCCGTCCGGCCGGTTGAGGAGCGAACCCAGCCATCACCTCGTCCGGCTGGTTGAGGAGCGAACGAAGAGAGCGTCTCGAAACCCCCGAGGCAAGTCCACAAACCAGCTCGCCAGGTTTCGAGACGGACGCTACGCGTCCTCCTCAACCAACCGGAGAAAAGCAAGCGAGCTACGAGACGAACGCTTGCGCGACCACCGCAACCAGCCGGAGGAAGGTAAGCGGGCCACGAGTCAAGCGCTTGCGCGACCACCGCAACCAACCGGGGAAGACAAACCACCAACTGACAGAACCCAAACGCCTCCCCGCCAGCCATCACCCCGTCCGGCCGGTTGAGGAGCGAACCCAGCCATCACCTCGTCCGGCTGGTTGAGGAGCGAACGAAGAGAGCGTCTCGAAACCCCCGAGGCAAGTCCACGAACCAGCTTGCGAGGTTTCGAGACGGACGCTACGCGTCCTCCTCAACCAGCCGGAGAAAAGCAAGCAGGCTACGAGACAAGCGCTTGCGCGACCACCGCAACCAGCCGGGCAGAAGTAAGCGGGCTACGAGACAAGCGCTTGCGCGGCCTCCTCAACCAGCCGGAGAAAAGCAAGCGGGCTACGAGACGAGCGCTTGCGCGGCCACCGCAACCAGCCGGGCAGAAGTAAGCGGGGTACGGGACGAGCGCCCGGCCACCTTTGCCGAGCCAGCGACTAGGCGTCGATGGCTCGGTGCAGGCAGCTAGGTGGATCGGCGCTTACTCGACAGCAGCACCCGTCTCAGGGGCTTCGGTTCCAGCAGCGTCAGACCGAGGGGCCTCCGCAGCGACCGACGCGGGGCTTTCCGTCACCTCGACGGCGGGGGCTGGCGACATTGTCGGCTCAGCGGCAGGAGCAGTCTGAGTCGTTTCCGCAATGGCAGGTGCCGATGCCGACTCGACGTCACCGACAACCTCGGCCGGCTCCGGCTTCGACTGCTCGGGCTTGGACGAAGTCCGACGCGTCGACGTCTTGGACTTCGATGAGCTGACCTTGTTCGAACCGGGACTCTTGGCCGACGTGGTCTTGGCCTTACCGCCGCCGCGCCGCTTGTTGTCGCGATCGCCACCATCGGCTGGGGCCTGGGTAGCCACCGGAACGTCGTGGACGTGGTAGCCGCGACCCTTGCAGGTCTCACACGGCACCGTGAAGGCCTCGGCCAGACCGGTGCCGATCTTCTTGCGCGTCATCTGCACCAAACCCAGCGAGGTGACCTCGGTCACCTGGTGGCGGGTGCGGTCGCGTCCAAGGCACTCGACCAGGCGACGCAGCAGCAGTTCCCGGTTGGCGGGCAGCACCATGTCGATGAAGTCGATCACGATGATGCCGCCGATGTCGCGCAGCCGCAGCTGACGAACAATCTCCTCGGCCGCTTCCAAGTTGTTGGAGGTCACGGTGGCCTCAAGGTTGCCCGAGGTTCCGGTGAACTTACCGGTGTTCACGTCAACAACGGTCATGGCTTCGGTGCGATCGATGATCAGTGAGCCGCCCGAGGGCAGGAACACCTTGCGCTCCAACGCCTTGGACACCTGCTCGTGCACCCGGAAGTTGCTGAACAAGTCGCCCTTCTCGGTGCGATCCCAACGCTCGATGCGTTCGGCGAGCGTCGGTGCCACGTACTGCAGGTAGGCGTCCACAGTGTCGTAGGCGTCTTCGGGTCCACCGTTGCCGTCGATCACCAGCTTGCTGAAATCAGCAGTGAACAGGTCACGCACGATACGGACGGTCAAGTCCGGCTCGGCGTAGAGAAGCTGCGGAGCCGAGGTGGTCTTGGACTTCTTGTCCAACACCTCCCACTGAGCCTTGAGCCGGTTCACATCGTGAATCAGTTCCTCCTCGCTGGCACCTTCGGCCGCGGTGCGCACGATTACAGAAGCCTCCGGATCGATCAGCTCGTCCAGAATGCCCTTCAGCCGCTTGCGCTCGGTTTCGGGAAGCTTGCGGGAGATCCCGGACAGATGTCCGCCCGGGGAATACACGATGAAACGGCCTGGAATGGACAGATGCGACGTCAGTCGGGCGCCCTTTGCTCCCACCGGATCCTTGCTGACCTGGACCAGCACGCTCTGGCCAGACTTGAAGACCTTCTCGACCTTCTTGTCTGCGCCGGTCACACCGAAGGAGTCCCAGTCGACCTCACCGGCGTACAGCACCGCGTTGCGGCCGCGACCGATGTCGACGAAGGCGGCTTCCATGCTGGGCAGCACGTTCTGCACCCGGCCGAGGTAGATGTTGCCGATCATGGACGCAGCTGAGGCCCGGTCAACGTAATGCTCGACCAGGATGTTGTCTTCCAACACCGCGATCTGGGAGTAGTCCTCGGCTTGACGGATCAGCATCGTGCGATCCACGGACTCCCGGCGGGCCAGGAACTCCGATTCGCTCAAGATGGGGGTGCGGCGGCGTCCGGCAGCGCGGCCTTCGCGACGGCGTTGCTTCTTGGCCTCCATACGGGTCGAGCCCTCGATGCCGGTGACCTCATCGGATACCGAACCACGGCGGCGCGGCTCACGCACTCGCACGACGACATCGACCGAATCGTCGTCGGAGTCGCCGGCGTCCTCGCCGCGACGGCGACGGCGGCGACGACGACGTCCGGTACCGCCCTCGCTGGTCCCGGATTCGGTGGCCTCGCCCTCGGCGGGGCTGTCGTCAGTGTCGGAATTCTCGGCTGCGTCGCCCTCTTCGTCTGCCTCGGCGGAGTCTTCGCCACCACCGCTGCGGCGACGGCGACGTCCACCCCGACGACGGCGACGGCGGCGGGCGGGCTCACCGTCCTCGCCCTCGCTGGCTGCGGCATCCGCGCCTTCTTCGATCGCGGCATCGTCGGAGTCGTCGTCGGCGCCGTCTGATGCTGTGGTGGCGGTGACGTCTTGGTTCAATTTGCCGCCGATGGCGGCAGCCAAGGAGTCCAGCACCTCATCGGTGCTCGGTCCATCGCCGTCGGCCCGAGCGGCCTCGGCGCGTTGACGCTGGCCGGCCTTCTTGGCCAACTCGGCCAAGCTGGCGGCCACATCGTCCTCGGTTGCGGTGGACGGCTCGGGGTCGGTCACCGGCTCGGTCACCTTGCGTGAGCGGCGAACCGGCTTGGCTACCGGCTCCTCACTCGCATCGTCGGTGACCTCGACGGCTTTGGGTCGGCGGGTGCGCTTGGGCTTGGCTTCGGCGACGGGTTCGTCAGCCACCAACTCCGGCTGGGCAGGCTCGGCGACGACCGCTGCCTCGTCGACCACGAGTTCGGGCTCGGGCTCGACGACAACCGTGGGTTCGACCACGAGTTCGGGCTCAGGTTCGGGCTCGACCACGGCCTCGGGTTCGACCACCGGCTCGGCGGGAACGACCGGCTCGGGAACCCGCTCCGGCACCGGGGCCGGCGGTCCGGCCGGGCGACTGGCTGCGCGGCGGCGACGCACCGGCGGGGTCGCGGCCGATTCATCGGTGGGTGTGTTCGTTTGATCTTCGTCGAGCATGACGCTCTCCTTCAAGCGGCAGAAATAGCCGCATCCAGCTGCTCGCGATTTGCACAATGACTGCGTGTCGCGAACAGCAAAGCTTGTCGTACGAATACCGGCGCTCTCACCCCCGCGGTCGTCTGGCGTCGCGGTGAAGGTCAAGCGTCTGGTCGGTCTGTCACACCGATCAAGGCATTCGAAACGGGATTCGGGTTGACTCCCGTTGTGGACAGTATCTCACACGGTTGCCGGTGCCTGATCCCGCCACGCCTCAGTGAAGCTACGCAGCCAGCGGGTCGACGATCCGTGTGCCGTCCCAGGTGCCCTGCTCCATTCGGGAAAACAATGCTGAACTGTCGCTCAGGGATGGCTGCAATAGGCGCAATGCGTTGACCACATCATCGGGACGCACTGTCGGCTCCCCAATTGCCGAAACCAGCTCGAATCCGGTGGCGGTGGCGATCAATTGGTGAATTGCGGTGCGAATCTCCACCTGACGCTCGCCGTTCTTGGTGGGCCGGGCCACCATCATCTCCTCGCGCGCCAGCAACTCGGCGATCGCAGCGGCCACCACTTCGATGTCGGCAGCGGGCAGGTCGGCACGCCAGCGAGAAGCGGTCAACCGCTCCGGCAGTCCGGGACCGGAGGCCGTCACCACATCGACGATCACCAGCCCGGTCGGCATCGCCTCGTTCAACGCATCACGGACCTGGTTGGGTTCACGGACCTCGGCCAGTCCGATTTCAAGGTACTCGGCCTCGCTGGCTGCACCGGTCGGGGCAGCGTTGATGTAGCTGATCCGGGGGTGCGGGGTGAAACCACTGGAGAAAGCCATCGGAATCTCAGCCCGCCGCAGGGCGCGCTCGAAGGCCCGTCCGAAGTCTCGATGGGAGGCGAACCGGGCTCGTCCGCGCTTGGCGTAGCGGATGCGCAGCCGCTGCACGGGGGGCGGTTGTTGAACGGGCGGTTGACGACTCACGACCGCACAGCCTAGCGATCCGGCTCAGGTTTCGTCGTCGGGGTGGGAGGTCGCCTCAGGAATGCCTGGCGGACGATACCCGTAGTGTTCCTCATGCCAGGCGGCGTAGCCGGCCACCGCCGTAGGCAAGGTGGCGAAGATGTGGTCACTGCCGACGGCGTCGATGAAGCCGGTCTCGGCGAGTTGTTCGCGTACCTCCATCTTCAGCCGCGCCATCGCGAACACCACACCTTCTTCGGTGATGGTGCGTCGGAGTTCCTCCACCATGTCGACGGCAGTCAGGTCCACTTCGATATTGGCTTCGGCATTGAGAATGAACCACTGTGCGGCCGGTTCGGCTTCGCGGACGGCGGCCAGCGCCCGGCTGCGAAAGTCGTCGGCGTTGGCGAAGAACAGCGGCGAGTCGTAGCGGTACACCACCAAGCCCGGCACCTGGATCGCGCCGGGGTAGTCGTCGATGTCATGCATGCCTGCCAGCCCCGGCACGTAGCCCAGAATTCCGTCGTGGGGGTGAACAATGCGTCGGATCACGTCCAGCAGGGACAGCCCCACCGCCACCCCGATGCCGGGCAGCAGCCCTAAGAACAACACCGAGAGCGCTGTGATCATCGCCAGCACCAGCTCGCTACGACGGAATCGCGCGATGCGGCGCAACTCGCCCAGGTCGATCAGGCGCAGGCCGGCATAGATCACCACACCGCTCAGCGCTGCCTGCGGGAAGGCGGCCAACACCGCAGAGAAGGCGAACAAGGTGATCAGTACCGTGGCTCCGGCGGTCAGCGAGTACAACTGGGTCCGGCTGCCGGCCGAGTCACCGATGACGGTTCGACTGGCCGAAGACGACACCGCGAACGAGCCGAACAGGCCGTTGCTGAGATTGGCCGCTCCCATGGCAAGCAGTTCGGCGTTGGCGTCGATGCGCTCTTCCCGTTTGGCTGCGAAAGCCCGGCCGGTGAGGATCACATCCGAATAGCCCACCACGGCAATACCCAATGCCGCCAACACGAGTTGCCACGGGTCGACACCGTCCAAGGAGGGCAGCGTGAGGGTCGGTGGCGCGGTGGGAACGGTGCCGATGACGGCCAGTCCCGCTGTGGACAGCGGAGTCCATGCCACCAGCGCGGAAGCTGCCAACATCACCAGCAGCGGGCCGGGCCAGGTCGGCAGCCAGGCGCGCATCGCAAACAAGGCTGCAGCCACCGACACAGCCATCACCACGGTGGGCAGATGGGCCGCGCCGATTTGCGCGATCAGGGAGGCGGTTTCGGCCCACGGCCCGTCGCCGGTGATCTGCAGCTGCGTGATGCGTCCGAACTGGCTGATGACCATCAGCACACCCAGCGCCGCCAGATAGCCGACCAAGATCGGTTTCGACAGCAGGTTGGCGATGAACCCCAGCCGGGCCACGAACGCCAGGATGCAGATCACCCCGACCGCGACCGCGATGAGCGCTGCGACCGCCATCCGCTGCGCTCCGCTGACCGGACCGGCCACCAGCGCGATGGACGCCGCCGTCATCAGTGCGGTGGTGGATTCCGGGCCGACCGAAAGCTGCCGGGAGGATCCCAGGATCGCGTAGACCACAATCGGGGCCATCACCGCCCACAGTCCACTCACCGGCGGCAGCCCCATGATTTCGGCATAGGCCATCACCTGTGGGATCAGGTAGGCCGCCATGGTCACCCCGGCAATCAGATCGCCGCGCAGCCATCGACGCTGGTAGGAACCCAGTACCGCCAGCCCGGGCGCCCAGCGCGCCAGCGGCCGCTGCGTGGCCTCGCTCATGGCTTCACGCTAATGCCGCCGCCGGTCAGGACGCGGCCTTTCGGGGTCGATTCGCTGGTAGAACGGTGGCATGACTGAAATCGTTGCTGTCGCCGGGGCCACCGGCTATCTGGGTCGCCATGTCTGCGTCGCCCTCGCCGAAGCGGGCTTCGCAGTGCGGGCGCTGGTCCGCTCGCAGGAAGCCGCCCGCAAGCAAGGGAACTTCGAGGCGCCGTCCCTGGCAGACATTGCGACCGAATGGAGCCTGGTCGACTATCAGCGACCCGAAACGCTCCAGGGTGTGTTCGATGGCGCCGACCGGGTGGTATCGACCCTCGGTGTGACGCGGCAGAAGGCCAGCCCGTGGGACATCGACTTTCTGGGCAATCTGCGGCTGCTGGAGCAGGCCGAGGCGAGCGGCGTGCAGTCCTTCTGCTACGCCAATGTGATCCGCTCCGACTCCGGAACCTCACTGACCATGCGCTCCAAGCACGCCTTCTCCCAGGTGCTGCGACGCAGTTCGGTGGCTGGTCAGATTGTCAATCCATCGGGGTACTTCTCCGATATGACCGACCTGCTGATGATGGCCCGCAAAGGGATTGGCCTCGTCGTCGGAGATGGGCAAGGCCATGTGAACCCGATCCACGGCGCCGATTTGGCGGCGTTCATGGTGTCGAAGCTGACCGGCCCGGCCGGAGAGTGGGACGTCGGCGGCCCTGACATCTTCACCTATCAGGAACTGACCGAGTTGGCCTTCGACATTGCCGGTCGCCGGGGACGGGTCATCCACCTGGGACCGGGCACGACCCGGGCCATGATCGGAATCGCAGACCATGCCTCCCTGCAGGCCAGCAACCTTGCCCGGTTCTTCTTGGAGGGCTTCCAGCTGGACGCCACCGGCACCTGCTACGGCACCCGTCATCTCGCCGACTACTGGCGCACGCTGCAAGCCTGACGCCGCGCCCGGCCGGTTGAAGCCCGAACACTCCCCCGCCCTGTCCGACCGAACAGCGACCTGCCCCACTCCGGCTGGTTGAGGAGCGAACGAA
>SWBZ01005748.1_pt1 | contig 10491 bp, 9 predicted proteins | sample 4693031 | NCBI WGS metagenome assembly SWBZ01 (sample SAMN10267274, study PRJNA491770) | bioreactor metagenome | isolation source: DHS bioreactor inoculated with | place: Japan: off Shimokita Peninsula
GGGGGGTTACCCCTGCTCGCGGGCCCTTTTCCCACCGGCCTGGCGGCACTGTTCGTCAGCCTGCTGCTGGCTGGCTGTGCCTTGACGCCGCATACCCGCTCGTTGAAGGCATCCCCACCGGCCGGGTTGCCGGAACAGGTCGAGCTGGTCGATGTGCCCTTCTTCCCGCAAGAGGCCTATCAATGTGGCCCCGCGGCCCTGGCTACCCTGTTACTGGACCAGGGCATCCCGGTGGAGCCCGCAGCACTGGTGCCCGAGGTCTATGTGCCGGCCCGGCAGGGCAGCCTGCAGGCGGAGATGCTGGCGGCGGCCCGGGCACGCGGACTGGTGGCCTATTCCCTGCGTCCCGAGCTGAACGCGATCCTGCGTGAAGTGGCCGCTGGGCGGCCGGTGCTGGTGCTGCAGAACCTGGGTCTTTCCTGGCTGCCGTATTGGCACTATGCCGTGATCGTGGGCTATGACCTGGCGCGTGGTGAGATCGTCCTGCGCTCCGGCCTGCATGAGCGTCATGTGAATGGCTTCGCGCGCTTCGAGCATACCTGGCGCCGAGCCGGCCGCTGGGCTTTCGTGGTGACCACGCCGGACAGGCTACCCGCCACTGCACAGCCCCTGCCCTGGCTGCAGGCCGCCCATGCCCTGGAAAGTACCGGCCAGTCGGAGATCGCCGCCGAAGCCTATGTCACGGCCACGCGCCACTGGCCGCAACAGGCGGCAGGCTGGTTCGGCCTGGCGAACGCATACTACGCCCTGGGTCGCTATGCGGAGGCGGAAATCGCACTGCGTTCACTGTTGAAACGTGAGCCAGACATGGCCATGGCCTGGAACAACCTCGCCCATGTGCTGGCGGCGCGCGGCTGCGGCGCACAGGCACGCCAGGCAGCCGTCCGCGCCCTGCGGCTGGAGCCGCATGACACCCGCTACCGGAGCACCGCGGAGCAGATGCAGGAAGTGACGGAAGGCGAGGGATGTTTCAACGGGGTCGGGCTCGATTGATCCCCGTTATGGAGTCTCTGATTAATCTCCTGTTCGTCATTCCCGCGAAGGCGGGAATGACGAACAAAGCAGGGTTTCCTTGGAAAGGTTCAGTCCTCTGATTTGTGCCTGTACTCGCACAGGTCCTCGATCACACAGCTGCCACAGCGCGGCTTGCGGGCGATGCAGGTATAGCGTCCGTGCAGGATGAGCCAGTGATGGGCGTCCTGGCGGAATTCCTCCGGCGTGAACTTCTCCAGCTTGCGCTCCACCTCTGCCACGTTCTTGCCGGGCGCGATGCCGGTGCGGTTTGAAACGCGGAAGATGTGGGTGTCCACCGCGATGGTAGGCTGGCCGAAGGCGGTGTTGAGGATGACATTGGCGGTCTTGCGGCCCACGCCGGGCAGGGCCTCCAGGGCAGCACGTTCATGCGGGACCTGGCCGCCATGTTTTTCCACCAGGAGTTCGCAGGCCTTGATGAGGTTTCTGGCCTTGGTGTTGAACAGGCCGATGGTCTTGATATGTTCCTTCAGCCCCGCCTCGCCCAGCGTGAGCATGGCCGCCGGGGTCTTCACCTTCTTGAACAGCGCGGCGGTGGCCTTGTTGACGCCCTTGTCGGTGGCCTGGGCCGACAAAACCACCGCCACCAGCAGCTGGAATTCATTACTGTAGTGCAACTCGGTGGTGGGGGCGGGATTTTCGGCGCGCAGGCGGGTGAAGATCTCGATCCGTTTCTGCTTGTTCATACCGGTTGGCTGGCGGGGGCGGCCTCGGGTTCCTCGATCTTGCGGGGACGGGCTTGCAGGCGACCGTCGATGATGTTCTTGAGGGCAATGAGCAGGCCCAGGCCGATGAAGGCGCCCGGGGGCAGGATGGCGATGAGAAAACCACGATAATCAGCCAGGATGGTGACGCCGAGGTCGCGCGCCGCTTCGCCGAACATGAGATGGGCGTTGGCGAACAGGGTTCCCTGGCCGATGATCTCGCGCATGCCGCCCAGGGCCATGAGTACCAGGGTGAAACCGACGCCCATGGTCAAGGCGTCGATGAAGGCGGGCAGTACCGGTTGCTTGGAGGCAAAGGCCTCGGCGCGGCCGATGATGGCGCAGTTGGTCACGATCAGGGCGATGAAGATGCCGAGGATCTTGTACAGCTCGTGGAAGTAGGCGTTCATCACCAGTTGCACCACGGTCACCGTGGAGGCGATTACTACCACGAACACCGGGATGCGCACCTCGGGCCGCACCAGCTTGCGGATCAGCGAGATGGTCACGCTGGAGACCACCAGGGTGAAGGTGGTGGCGAGTCCCAGGCCGATGGCGTTCACGAGGCTGGAGGTAATGGCCAGCAATGGACACAGGCCGAGCAGCTGCACCAGGCCGACATTGTTGGTCCAGAGGCCGTCACGGGCGATGGTCTTGAGTTCGCTTTCAGCCATGCTCTTCAACCTCCTCTTCTGCGTCCGATTCCAGTGGTTCGAACAGCTCGTCGCGGTGCCGTTCGAAGTATATCAGGCTTTTACGCACTGCATTCACCACCGCGCGCGGGGTTACCGTGGCGCCGCTGAACTGGTCGAAGACCCCGCCATCGCGGCGTACCCGCCACTGGTCGGCGGGTGGATTGCCGAGACTGCGGCCATCGAAATCGAGGATCCAGTCGCTGCGTTCGGCCTCGATGGCATCGCCCAGCCCCGGGGTTTCCCGGTGACTGAGCACCCGCACACCGATCAGTGTGCCTTCGGGATCGATGCCCACCAACAGCCGGATGGCACCGCTGTATCCATCCGGTGCCTCCGGTGTCATCACCAGTGCCACCGGTTCGCCATTGCGACGCGCACGATAGACTTGTACGGGATCACGGCTGCCGAGCAGGGTGGGATCCTGCACCTCGATGACATCGCGGAACAGGTCGTTGGTGTGACTGTCCGGTGGTAACAGTACATGCAGGTTGCGTAGCAGGGAAGCGCGCTCATTGGCGGCAATGCGTGCCTTGGTGTTCTCGAAGGTGTAGGCCACCAGTGTCGCGCCGATGACGGTGAACAGGCTCAACAGGATACCGGTGAACAGAACGGTGCGGTAACGCATGTCAGCCCTTGTGCCCGAAGCTGCGCGGCCGGGTGTAGTAATCGATGGTGGGTGCCGCCATGTTCATGAGCAGCACGGCAAAGGCCACACCATCGGGATAGCCGCCCCAGGTGCGGATGATATACACCAGCAGGCCGATACCAGCACCGAAATAGAGGCGGCCACGTGTCGTGGTGGCGGCGGACACGGGATCGGTTGCGATGAAGAAGGCACCGAGCATGCTGGCGCCACTGAACAGGTGAAACAGTGGCGAGGCGTACTGGTCCGAATCGCCCAGGTGGAACAGGCCGGAGACCAGGAACAGGGTGCCCAGCATGGCCACCGGGATCTGCCAGCGGATTACCTTGAAGTAGAGGAGCACCAGTCCCCCCACCAGGAACCAGAAATTGATCCATTCCCAACCGGTGCCGCCATAGTTCCCGAACAGGGGGCTGGTGGTGATTTCCGACAGTGTTTCGCTGAGTCCCAGCCGCGTCTTCATGCTGTCGAGCGGCGTGGCTGCGGTGAGCGCATCGATGCCAAGATTGGGTGGCAGGGCGCCGGTGAACACCAGCCGCAAGCTGTCGACCAGGTCCAGGGTTGTACCCCCCAGCGAAGCGGGTGGCACCCACAGGGTCATCTCTCGCGGGAAAGAGATCAGCAGTACCACGTAGCCGATCATGGCCGGGTTAAAGGGGTTGTAACCAAGACCGCCATAGAGGTGTTTGGCGAGTACGATGGCGAACAGGGTGCCGAGGACCGCGATCCACCAAGGTGCCAGCGGCGGCAGCGCCAGGGCCAGCAGCAATCCGGTGACCGGGGCAGTGAAGTCCGTCAGGGTGGGCAATACCGGGCGGCCGCGCAGGCGCAGCACCAGGGCCTCGGCCGCCACCGCCGTCACACCCGCGAGCAGCAGGTTGATGAGCACACCCCAGCCCAGTACCCACCAGGCGCAGAGAATGCCGGGCAACAGGGCGAGCATGAGGAGTTGCATCATGCGCGCCACCCGGGACGGCACCGGGAGATGGGGAGAGCTGGGGGTGGGAAAATCCATCAGTCCTGCGCTCCATTGTCGGTGTCGGCCTTGTGGCTCCGGGCGGCGGCACGGCGGCGATTGGCCTCCTCGATCTGGCGCTGTTGCTCGGGCGTGAGATTGTCGGTGTTGCGGGGCACTTCGTCGGCCACGGACTTGCGGGCCTTGACCCGTTCCAGGGCAGCGGCGATGGCGGCCTTCCTGGGGTCGTCATCGCCCGCCGGGGTATCCAGTGCCTTGCGCTTCTGCTTGTGACGTTCAGCCTTCTCGCGCTTCTCCCGTTCCAGGCGTTCGAGACGGAATTCGTGACGCAGGCGGGCGAGGTCGGCCTTCTCGCGTTCACGCTCCTGATCCCAGATTTCGGTCTTGGCGTAACGGAAATATTGCACCAGCGGGATGTGGCTGGGACACACCTGGGCGCAACAGCCACATTCGATGCAATCGAACAGGTCGTATTCCTGCACCGCGTCCAGGTCGCGTGCATGGGCATGCCAGTAGAGCTGTTGCGGCAACAGATTCGCGGGGCAGGCCACGGCGCATTCACTGCAGCGGATACAAGGCAGCTGCGGCTTCGTTGGAGCCAGGGTGGCATCCGTTGCGGCCAGGATGCAGTTGCAGGTCTTGATCACCGGCAACTGGTCGCTGGGCAACGCGATGCCCATCATGGGGCCGCCCATGAGCAGGCGCCGCACATCCCGGGTGTAGCCGCCGCAAAAGGCGATGAGCTCGGCGATGGGGGTGCCGATGGGCACTTCGACGTTGCACGGCTCGGTGACGCCATCCCCACTGACGGTGACGATACGGGATACCAGGGGATGGCCACGGGTCAGGGCCTGGTACACGGCCGCCGCCGTGCCCACATTGTGGCAAAGAATACCCAGGTCTGCCGGCAGGCCCTGGCTCGGGACTTCGAGGCCGGTGAGCACCTGGATGAGCTGTTTTTCGCCGCCGGCGGGGTAACGGGTGGGCACGGCCACCACTTGGATGCCCTCGTCCGGACCCTGTGCCAGGGCAGCGCGCAGGGCTTCCATGGCCTCTGGCTTGTTGTCCTCCACGCCGATGACGCACTGGGCGGCATTCAGCACATGACGCAGGATGCGCAGCCCCGCAATGATGTCCGCGGCGCGCTCGCGCATGAGCAGGTCATCGCAGCTGATATAGGGTTCGCACTCGGCACCGTTGAGTACCAGCAGGTCGATCCTGCGTTCGAGTCCGGTGTTGAGTTTCACCGAGGCGGGGAACCCGGCTCCGCCCAGGCCAACGATGCCGGCATTGCGGATCAGGTTGCGCAGTTCAGCGGGGTCCCGCAGCAGGACGTCATCCACCCCGGCGAGTGTGGGCAACCATTCATCCTTGCCATCGGTATCGATGACGATACAGGGGGCGGACAGGCCGGAGGGATGTGGTATCGGGAGTTCGGCGATGGCCACCACCGTGCCGGAGCTGCTGGCATGCACCGGGGCGCTGATATACCCCTCGGCGGCGGCAATCATCTGCCCCTTGTAGACCCGCTCGCCGGCCTCGACCAGTGGCACGGCGGGAAGGCCAATGTGTTGGGACAGGGGCAGGGTCAGCCGCCTGGGCAGGGGCAGGTGCGCGATCGGCCGGGTGGTGCTGAGGTCCTTGTGGGACGCCAGGCGCAGGCCGCCGGGAAAGCGATGCAGGTGGCTGAAGTCGTAGCTCATACCTTCGCCGCCTGGATGAGTTCCCGCAGGTTCATGTCGCTGGCCTGGTCATCGGGGCTGGGCCACTTCCAGGATTCGACATCGGTCTCGACCGGTACCATGTGGATGCAGTCCACCGGGCATGGTGCCACGCACAGTTCGCAGCCGGTGCATTCGCTTTCGATGACCGTGTGCATCTGCTTGGCGGCGCCGAGGATGGCATCCACCGGACACGCCTGGATGCACAGGGTGCAGCCGATACAGACTTTCTCGTCGATGATGGCGACACGCTTGCCCTTGTGTTCGCCGTGCTCCTCGTTGAGGGGCACGAAATCACGGCCCAGCAGGTCGGCCAGGGCGCGGATGCCGGCTTCGCCCCCGGGCGGGCACTGGTTGATTTCCGCCGTGCCGGCGGCGATGGCCTCGGCATAGGGACGACAGCCGGGAAAACCGCACTGACCGCACTGGGTTTGGGGCAGGATGGCGTCGATCTGGTCCACCACCGGATCCGACTCCACATGGAAACGGATGGCGGCAAAGCCCAGCATCAGGCCGAACAGGGCACCCAGCACGCCGAGCGCCAGCATGGCGGCGAGGATGGGGTAGGCCGCGAGCAGTTCCATGCCCGGGCTAGCCCTTGACCAGGCCCGAGAAGCCCATGAAGGCCAGTGACATCAGGCCGGCGGTGATCAGGGCGAGGGCCGGGCCCTTGAAGGCCCGCGGCGCATCGCCCACGGCAATGCGTTCGCGCATGGCGGCGAACAGGATCAATACCAACGAGAAACCCAGCGCCGCACCGAAGCCGTACACGGCGGATTGCAGGAAGCCGTGCTGGTGCTGCACATTGAGCAGGGCCACGCCGAGTACGGCACAGTTGGTGGTGATCAGCGGCAGGAAGATGCCGAGTACCTGGTAGAGCAGGGGGCTGGTCTTGTGCACGAACATCTCGGTGAGCTGTACCACCACGGCGATGACCAGGATGAAGGTGATGGTGCGCAGGTATTCCAGCCCCAGTGGCGCCAGCAGGTATTCGTTGGCCAGGTAGCTGCATACCGAGGACAGGGTCAGCACGAAGGTGGTGGCCAGCGCCATGCCGGTGGCGGTCTCCAGCTTGCGCGACACGCCCATGAAGGGGCACAGGCCGAGGAACTGCACCAGCACGAAATTGTTCACCAGCACGGTGCTGATCAGGATGAGAAGGAATTCGGTCATATAGGTTGCTTATCCCGGTGTGTGCCAGGCCAGTAAGATCGATTCACCGCAAAGGCGCAAAGTACGCAAAGCAGATCCTTGTGTATCACAATGGCAATCCCTACCTGTATACCAATTAGGAGGGATGAGGCAACACCCCGACCTTGCTGGTATTTCTTTGCGTCCTTTGCGTCTTTGCGGTGAATAAGCCCTTCACTTCACTCGCATCCCCGGTTGCGCGCCCTCATCCGGGTGCAGCACCCACAGCTCCTCGCCACCGGGGCCGGCGGCCAGCACCATGCCCTCGGAGACGCCGAACTTCATCTTGCGCGGCGCCAGGTTGGCCACCATGACGGTCAGCGTGCCCTCCAGGTCCGCGGGGGCATAGGCCTGCTTGATACCGGCGAACACATTGCGGGTCTCGCCGCCGCCGATGTCCAGGGTGAGCTGCAACAGCTTGTCCGCGCCTTCCACACTGCTGGCCTTGAGTATGCGTGCGACGCGCAGGTCGAGTTTGGCGAAATCCTCGATGCCGATGGTCTCGGCAATGGGATCGCGTGGAGGTGCGGAGGCGGTTTCCGCGTCCGCTTCGGCGGTGGCGGCCAGGTCTTCGCGCGAGGCGCTGGTCATGGCCTCGATGGCGGCGGGATCGATGCGCGTCATCAAGGGCTTGAATGGGGCGATAGTATGACCAAGGACTGGTGTCGCTACACTGTCCCAGGTCAAGGGTTCGATTTGCAGGAATGCTTCCACCTGCGCGGCCATGGTCGGCAGTACCGGCTTCAGGTAGGTCATCAGCACCCGGAACAGGTTCAGTCCCTGGGTGCAGATGGCCTGCACCCGGGACTCCTGGCCTTCCTGCTTGGCCAGCACCCAGGGCTTCTGCTCGTCGATGTACTGGTTGGCGCGGTCGGCCAGGGCCATGATCTCGCGCATGGCGTGGCCGAATTCGCGCTGCTCGTACAGGCCGGCGATCTCGGCCTCGCAACGCGCGAAGGTGTCGTACAGCTCCGGGTCCGGCAACTCGGCGGCGAGCCTGCCGCCGGACAGCTTGCCGATGAAGCCGGCGCAGCGGCTGGCGATGTTTACCACCTTGCCCACCAGGTCGGCATTCACCCGCTGGGTGAAATCCTCGAGGCTGAGATCGAGATCGTCCACGCCGGCGGACAGCTTGGCGGCGAAATAGTAGCGCAGGTACTCGGGGTTGAGATGGTCCAGGTAGGTGCGCGCCTTGATGAAGGTGCCACGCGATTTTGACATCTTCTGTCCGTTCACCGTCAGGAAGCCGTGGGCGAAGATGGCGCTCGGGGTGCGGAAGCCGGCGCCTTCCAGCATGGCGGGCCAGAACAGGGCATGGAAATAGATGATGTCCTTGCCGATGAAATGGTATAGCTCGGCCTCGCTGTCGCGGCCCCAGAAGGCGTCGAAATCCAGACCGGTCTTGTCGCACAGGGCCTTGAAACTGGCCATGTAGCCGATGGGTGCATCCAGCCAGACGTAGAAGTACTTGCCGGGTGCATCGGGGATCTCGAACCCGAAGTAGGGCGCGTCCCGGGAGATGTCCCAGTCCCGCAGGCCGTCCTGGAACCATTCACCGAGCTTGTTGGCCACTTCCGGTTGCAGGTGGCCGGCGCGGGTCCATTTCTTCAGCATGTCCGCGAAGTCGCCTAGCTGGAAGAAATAATGTTCCGAATCCCGTTCCACCGGCGTGGCGCCGGAGATGGCGGAGCGCGGGTTCTTCAGGTCCGTGGGGGCATAGGTGGCGCCACAGGCCTCGCAGGAATCGCCGTACTGGTCGGCGGCACCGCAACGCGGGCACTCCCCCTTGATGAAACGGTCCGGCAGGAACATCTCCTTCTCGGGATCGTAGGCCTGGGTGATGGTGCGGGTCTTGATGTGGCCGCTCGCCTGGAGGGCACGGTAGATGCGCGTCGCCAGTTCCCGGTTCTCCTCCGAATGGGTGCTGTGGTAATGATCGAAGCCAACCTGGAAGTCGCGAAAATCGGCGCGGTGCTCCTCGCCCACGCGGGCGATCAGGTCCTCGGGGGAAATGCCCTCGCTCTGGGCACGCAGCATGATGGGGGTGCCATGGGCATCATCGGCACAAACGTAGTAGCATGCATGCCCGCGCATTTTCTGAAAGCGAACCCAGATGTCCGTCTGGATGTATTCCACCAGGTGGCCCAGGTGGATGGAACCATTGGCGTACGGCAGGGCACTGGTGACCAGGATGCGGCGGGGCGACTCGTTCATGCGCTAACTGTCTTGTATGTAAGCAAATTTGCCACGAGGGCGGGGCGCCTACAGTAGCAATTTCGGGGCCCGGCCGCCACCGGAACGGCCCGCGCGCAAGCCGTACTACACAGGGCGGGAATTTTTTGTATAATACCCGATCGTTTTTGTCAGGAATTAGGGGCGCGGATGGTCCGCCACCCCGCTCGGAGGTTAAGCAAAATGGCTGATGTATCCCAAGTGGAATCACTCCTCAAGGAGTTCGTGGATCCCTACCTGCAGAAGGACCTGGTCTCCACCAAGTGCGTGAAGGACATCAAGGTGGACGGTGACAAGGCCACCGTCGACGTGGTCCTGGGGTACCCGGCCGAGGGTTATAAGGCCGACCTGGCCGCCAAGCTGAAGGAAAAACTGGCGAGCGCCGGCATCGACGCCAGCGTCAATGTCAGCAGCAAGATCGTCGCCCACCAGGTGCAGAAGGGCGTCAAGACCATCGAGGGTATCAAGAACATCATCGCCGTGGCCTCCGGCAAGGGCGGCGTGGGCAAGTCCACCACCGCCGTCAACCTGGCCCTGGCGCTGTCCGCCGAGGGCGCCAAGGTGGGTATCCTGGACGCCGACATCTACGGCCCCAGCCAGCCGCGCATGCTGGGCGTGCATGGCAAGCCGGAATCGAAGGACGGCAAGACCCTGGAGCCCATGATGAGCTATGACCTGGAGGCCATGTCCATCGGCTTCCTGGTGGACGAGGAAACCCCCATGATCTGGCGTGGCCCCATGGTCACCCAGGCTCTGCAGCAGCTGCTCAACGACACCAACTGGGGCGAACTCGACTACCTGGTCATCGACCTGCCGCCGGGCACCGGTGACATCCAGCTGACCCTGGCGCAGCAGATCCCCGTCAGCGGCGCCGTCATCGTCACCACCCCGCAGGACATCGCTCTACTCGATGCCCGCAAGGGCCTCAAGATGTTCGAGAAGGTGGAAGTGCCGGTGCTGGGCATCGTGGAGAATATGAGCATCCACATCTGCTCCAACTGTGGCCACGAGGAGCACATCTTCGGCCAGGGTGGCGGCCAGAGCATGTCCGACCAGTACGACGTGGACTTCCTCGGTGCCCTGCCCCTGGACATCCGCATCCGCGAGGAAACGGACAGCGGCAAGCCCACCGTGGTGGCCGAGCCCGACAGCCGCATCGCCCAGATCTATCGGGATATCGCCCGTCGGACCGCCGCCAAGTTGTCCATGCAGGCCAAGAACTACGCGGCCAAGTTCCCGTCCATCGTTATCCAGAACAACTGACGCAGGCGCGGCAAAGCCGCACGGCGCCGGGGGG
>SWBZ01005799.1_pt1 | contig 10447 bp, 9 predicted proteins | sample 4693031 | NCBI WGS metagenome assembly SWBZ01 (sample SAMN10267274, study PRJNA491770) | bioreactor metagenome | isolation source: DHS bioreactor inoculated with | place: Japan: off Shimokita Peninsula
GGGGGGGTCACCGTCACCCATCAGCATCCATCCCGGCCACGAGGGCAAGGGCAAGGGACCTCATTATCGCGGTGGAGGGGGTGCCACGGCCCTCAACCTGACCGGACTGCAGAAGGTGCAGAACATCATCCATTCCATGCGTGATTTCGTCGACCAGGTGTACGTGCCCGACACCCTGGCCATCGCCGGTTTCTACAAGGACTGGGCTCACCAGGGCGAGGGAATCGGCAATTTCATGACCTACGGTGATTTTCCCGACAAGGACATGGCCGATATCGACAGCTTCCTGGTGCCGCGTGGCGTGATTCTGGATCGCGACCTGTCACGGGTGCATGAAATGGACCTGAATGCCGACGACCAGATCCAGGAGTTCGTGTCCCATTCCTGGTACGACTACGAGGCGGGTCAGGATGCGGGACTGCATCCCTACCAGGGCGAGACCAAGCTCAACTACACCGGGCCCAAGCCACCCTACGACTACCTGAAAACCGACGAACGCTACTCCTGGATGAAGTCACCGCGCTGGCGTGGCAAGCCCATGGAAGTGGGGCCGCTGGCGCGCATGCTGATGCTTCATGCCACCGGTCACAAGCAGGCGCAGGAATTGGTGGGGATGACCCTCAAGACCCTGGACCTGCCGGTGGAGGCCCTGTTCTCCACCCTGGGACGCACGGCGGCCCGTACCCTGGAAACCAAGATCATGGTGGACGCCATGCAGGGCTGGTATGACCAACTGATCACCAATATCCGTGCCGGCGTGCTGGATACCTTCAATGACCAGAAATGGGAGCCCAGCAGCTGGCCGAAAAGTTGCCAGGGGGTCGGTTTCATGGAGGCACCACGGGGTGCCCTGGCGCACTGGGTGGTGATCAAGGATGGCCTGATCGACAACTACCAGGCGGTGGTGCCCAGCACCTGGAATGCCGGGCCGCGCGATTCCGAGGGCCAGGACGGGCCCTACGAGGCGGCCCTGAAAGGACATCGCCTGCATGATGCCAAGCAGCCCATCGAGATCCTGCGCACCATCCACAGCTTCGACCCCTGTATCGCCTGTGCCGTGCATGTGTCCGACGCGGAAGGGGAGGAACTGGTGCAAGTGAAGGTGTGCTAGACAATCCGGGCCGAAACCCCGTTTCGCATCCGTGCGTGGCCGGTACGGATGGCGAAATCCCGTCCGCTTCACCCGGTTCTCTCCCGGCCATTCATCGTCTATGGTTTATAGGGACTGACTCTGTTGGGAGAAGGCTTATGGACGTCGAACAGGCAATGCTGGATCCGGCCAGCCACTACCATGCACCGGCCGAGGTACTGGATGACCGGGAACTCAGTCGGGAGGAAAAGATCAAGGTGCTGCGTCGCTGGGAGTATGACGCGCGCGAACTGGAAGTGGCCGAGGAAGAAAACATGAGTGGTGGACCACCGGACCTGTTGGACGAGGTGCTGACGGCCCTGCGGCAGCTGGATGCGCAGAGGGACATGGAACATCGTCCTCCAACCAAACAGGGCGGGGCTTAAACAGGATGTCCCGAGCTACGGCCTCTGATCCAGTTCTCACGGAAGCTAGAAGGTCAGGATCTGGATGAGGCTGCTGTTGAGTCGATTACCCTCATAGCGCAGCCGGCTGCGCATCACAGCCGGCATTACCACGCTGTTCTGTCGCTTTGCCTTCCTCTTCCGCGCCCGCTTCCCGGTACAGGCGGGTGAGTTTCTCCAGTACCTGCTGTTCCTCATTATGGTTTTTCACCACCTGGCAGGCAGCTGTATTCACCATTTCCTTGTCGTCATGTTGCAGGCACAGGCGTGCAAGATCGAGTCCGATCCCGGTGGCCCGAAACTTTAGCCTGTGGAGATATTTGCCTGCGGCCTGCTGTATCATTTGGCCTGTTCAGACACGTTTTTCGTATGGTACTTGGCCGGGGACAGGGTGATGGGTGAAAAGATTCTGGAGGGCAAGGCGCTGGCCCTGCATTGGCGGCGCACGAAGATCATTGCCACCCTGGGGCCGGCCACGGATTCACCGGCCGTGGTGGAGCAATTGCTGGGTGCCGGCGTCGATGTGATCCGCCTCAACCTGTCCCATGGCAGCCATGATCACCATCGTCGGGCCGTGGCCCTGGTACGGGAGACCGCCGCCCGATTGGGCCGCCATGTGGCCATCCTCATGGACTTGCGTGGACCCAAGCTGCGCACCGGGCGTTTCGAACAGGGCGCCATCCAGCTTGCCAGGGGCAGCCGGGTACTGGTGACCACCCGGGCCGTGACGGGGACTCCCGGCCTGATTCCCTCCCAGTACCGCCAACTGCACCGCGATGTGCGTCCTGGCGAACGGATTCTGCTGGATGATGGCCGACTGGAGTTGCGCGTACAGTCCATCGAGGGGCGAGACATCCACTGCAAGGTGATTCACGGCGGTCCCTTATCCGACCACAAGGGCATGAACCTGCCCGATTCACAGGTGTCCGCGCCGGCCTTCAGTGCCAAGGACCGGGAGGACGCGGCTCTGGCAGTGGAGCTGGAGATCGATTTTCTGGCTCTTAGCTTCGTGCGCGGAGCCGCCGATCTCAAGCGCCTGAACCGGTTCCTGCAGGGGCAGGGGCGGTTGATTCCGGTGATCAGCAAGATCGAACGTCCGGAAGCGGTGGCCAATATCGATGAGATCCTGGTGCATTCCTACGGCATCATGATCGCCCGGGGCGACCTCGGCATCGAGCTGCCCGCCGAGCAGGTGCCGCTCATCCAGCGCGAGCTGGTGGAAAAGGCGCGTCAGCAATCGGTACCGGTGATCGTGGCGACCCAGATGCTGGAGTCCATGATCGACCAACCCACGGCCACCCGCGCCGAGGTGGGCGACGTGGCCAATGCAGCCCTGATGAGTGCCGATGCCGTCATGCTGTCCGGCGAGACGGCGGCCGGAAAGTATCCCTTGCGGGCCGTGGAGACCATGGACCGGGTGTTGCGCGAGGTGGAGCGCCACCAATGGGAGCAGGGCTGTTTCGCCCCGGAGCCCACCGCCGATCGCAGCAACAAGGTGAACCTCTTGCGCGAATCCATGGCCCACGCCGCCATGCAATTGAGCCGCGACCTGGAGATCGAGGCCATCGTGGTGCCTACCCGCACCGGCACCACGGCGCGCATCGTCGCGGCGCACCGGCCAATTTCCCCCACGGTGGGTGTTTGCGCCAGGGCTTCCGTATGCCGCCTGCTGGCCCTGCACTGGGGCATCGTGCCTGTGCAATCCACCGAGGAGGAGACCCAGGACTGGCGGCGGATGTGTCATCATATTGCCAGTTGCTGCCACCTGGGCAAGGCCGGACACGACGTGTTGCTGGTGGCCGGCTTCCATGACGATCCGGCCCGCAACGAGCCGTCCATGAAGGTGTTGCACCTCTGATTGTGCGCATGTATACCCTGGAACTGAACCATGAGTAATGAAGTCTACGACCTGCTGATCATCGGCGGTGGCATCACCGGTGCCGCCTTGCTGTATCAGACGGCCAGCTTCACCGATATCCAGTCCATCGGCTTGCTGGAGAAATACGCTGCGCCCGCGCGGGTCAATTCACTGGCCAGCAATAACAGCCAGACCCTGCACTGCGGGGACATCGAGACCAACTACAGCCTGGAGAAGGCCCTCAAGGTGCAGCGGGCCGCCGCCATGCTGGCACGTTATTGCCTCGGCCAGCCCGACAGGGACCACCTGATCTTCCGGTACCCGAAGATGGTGCTGGGGGTGGGTGCGCGCGAGTGTGCGCTGCTGCGCGAACGTTTTACCCGGCTCAGCCCCCATTACCCGCACCTGCGGCTGCTGGACCTGAAGGCCATTGCCCGTATCGAGCCCTGCGTGGCCACGGGTCCCGATGGCAAGCTGCGACAGGAGGAATTGCTGGCACTGGGGTCCACCGACGAATACACGGCGGTGGATTTCGAAGCGGCGGCACGTTCCTTCGTGCGCCAGGCGCAGCAGGCCGAGGGCAAGGCCATCGATGTACGCTATAACCAGCAGGTGCAACGTATTCATGTCGAGGACGGCTGCTTCCTGGTGGAGACTGGTAGCGCCTGTTTCCGGAGCCGCTCCCTGGTGGTCTGCGCCGGCGGCCACAGTCTGAAACTGGCCCAGGATCTCGGCTATGGCCTGGAGTATTCCTGCCTGCCGGTGGCTGGCAGTTATTATTTCACACCCCAGATCCTCAACGGCAAGGTCTACACGGTGCAGAACGACAAGCTGCCTTTTGCCGCCATCCACGGTGATCCGGACGTCCAGGTGCCGGGCAAGACCCGCTTCGGGCCCACGGCGCTGATCCTGCCCATCCTGGAGCGCTACAATTACCGGACGCTGCCCGATTTTCTGCGCGTGTTCCGCTTCGACCGGCGCGTGGCGCGGGTGCTCTGGGACCTGTTCAAGGTGCCGGATATCCGCAACTACATGCTCAAGAATATCCTGTTCGAGATCCCCATCATCCGGAAATGGCTGTTCCTGCGTGATGCACGCAAGATCGTGCCCGGCTTGCGCTTTCGTGACCTGGAGTTTGCCCGCAAGGTGGGCGGCATCCGCCCGCAGCTCATCGACAAGCCGAACATGAAACTGCTGATGGGCGAGGCCAAGATCGATACCGGTATCGGCGCCATTTTCAATATGACGCCCTCGCCGGGCGGCACCTCCTGCCTGGAGAATGCCGAGCAGGACATGCGCGCCATCGCGACCTTCCTGGGCGCGCACATCGACGAGGAACGTTTCCGCAGAACCCTCTGCGAGGCAGGCTGACAGGATGAGCGCCAACCCGGGCCGTGGCGGTCTGCCAGACCCGCCATGCCCGCGAATTTTGCGTCAAGTTTTCCAATGATTCGCCGACAGCAACCGGTAGAGGCCCTGTCCCCGCCTCCTCCGTGCCTTGGTTGAATAATCACGTAGACTGCACGCGCTGGCGGGATGGTGAGATCGGGTCGGAGGTGAACCATGCAAGCGCCAGAACCCATGCCATCGTCACGTAAACTCGAGCAAGCCTTCTCCGGGTTCAAGATCCGTCACAAGTTATGGATGGGCTTCGGTATCCTGGTGCTGCTGCTGGCCATTGTGTCCATTACTTCCCTTGGCAGCCTGTCACGCGCCCAGCAGAATCTGCATGGGGTAGTGGATGTCAGTCAACCCATGGTGCTGGCTTCCATGGAGCTGGCCGCCATGCTGGATCGTACCAACTCTGCCCTTGGATTTTACCTGCTCAGCAATGCCGAGGATGAACGCCAGGAGTATGAAAGCAACCTGCAGCGGCTGGGTGAGATGGCGCAGGCGATGATGACCCTGAACGCCCTCGAAGGGAATTCCGAACTCCGCGGAAGGGTCGAGAAGATCGTGCGTGACATCGATCGTTATTCCCTCTACCGCGACAGAATGTTGCAACTGGCCGAAGACTTCAACCTGAATCAGCCGGGCATCGGTTTCTCGGCTTCGCAGATGGAGCCGGTGGCATCGGAAATACAGCAGTATCTCAACCAGATGCTGACTTCGGAAGCCGAGCAGGAAGCCTCGTCGGAGCGTAAGCAGCTGCTGCTCGAGCTTGCGGAGTTGCGCCAGACCTGGATGAATGTACTGAACAACAACCGTGCCTTCATCGCGTTTCGTGTCGAGGCCAACCGCAGTAATGCGGTACTGTTTCGCGAAGGTTTCATCGAAGCGCTGGAGCGAATCGCAAACTACAGTGACCTGTTGAGCTTCGAACAGGAGGACGCTGTCTCCGTAGTCCGCGAAGCGGCGAATCGCTATATTGAATTGCAGGATGAACTGTTCCGGGTGCACAGCAGCGATCAATGGCGAACGGATTCCTACCTGATTCGCACCGAGATCGGTCCCCTGGCACAGGATATTCGCCAGGATATCGATTGGCTGGTACGGGGGCAGCGTGAGGATGTGGAAGGTTCCACCCAATCCCTGCTGGCGGACGTAACCACGACCAAGGGCCTGGTTGGCACGCTGTTGCTGCTGGGCCTGGTCCTCGGTGGGGGTGGTGCCCTGCTGTTGGCCCGTTCCATCACCCGTCCGATGCAGATTGCGGTTCAGGCCATGGAAGACATCTCGGAGGGCGAGGGGGATCTGACCCGCCGCCTGCAAGTGCATGGCCAGGATGAGATGGGCCAATTGTCCGCCAGTTTCAATAAATTCATCGACAAGATCCAGGAGATGGTCCGACAGGTTTCCAGTGCGACCACGCAGCTGGCGGCAGCTGCGGAGGAAATGTCCATCATTACCAGCGAGACCAGCCAGGGGGTATACCGGCAACGCAGCGAGACCGAGCAGGTGGCCACGGCGATGACGGAGATGACATCCACGGTGCAGGAGGTTGCCGGCAATGCCGAGTCCGCCGCGGAGACCGCGAGCGAGGCCGACAGCCAGGCCGCGGCAGGACGGTCGGTTGTCAATAACACCATCAATTCCATCGGTCGCCTCGCACAGGAAGTCGAGACGGCCAGTGATGTCATCAGCCGGCTGGAAGAGGATAGCGACAAAATCGGCGCTGTTCTGTCCGTGATACAGGGCATTGCAGAACAGACCAACCTGCTGGCGTTGAATGCCGCCATTGAAGCCGCCCGGGCCGGGGAGCAGGGGCGGGGTTTTGCCGTGGTGGCCGACGAGGTGCGTAACCTGGCCAGCCGTACCCAATCCTCGACCGGGGAAATCAGGCAGATGATCGAAGCATTGCAGACCGGTGCCAGGAATGCGGTCGCCGCAATGGAGGCGGGTCGTAACCAGGCTCAGTCCAGCGTCGAGCAGGCGGACAATGCCGGGAAGGCCCTGCAGAGCATCGCCAGCGCGGTCAACAGGATCAAGGATATGAACCAGCAGATTGCGGATGCCGCCCGCCAACAGGGTCAGGTGGCCGAGGATATCAATCAAAGCGTCATCAATATCACCCACATCGCCGACGGTTCTTCCACCGGCACCGAGCAGCTGGCCGAGGCCAGCCACGACCTGGCGCGCCTGTCGAGCGAGCTGCAGACCCTGGTGGGCAGTTTCAAGGTGTAGTTCGCCAGACCGGGGCGTACCTTCGCGGCCTGGCGATCCGTTCCCGGTCCGACATCCCTGCCATCCACACCGGCAATCTTTACTTGATTCCGCGCATGAAGAACTATAGTTTCCTCGCTATACGAGGTTTTTCTTTCTCCTGACCCGGCCCGGGGTGAATGTGCGTGAAGTCAGTACTGGTTTTCCTGTGTGGCCTCTGCCCCATGCTCGTACAGGCACATGACCTGCAGTACACCGCCACGCAGGGCGAGGTCACCATACTGCGTCTTTTCCATGCCGATGACAGCAGCTTTCATTTTGAGGCGTACGAGATCTACCGGGAGGGCGATAGCCAGCCATACCAGCTTGGCCGCACCGATGGCCAGGGTCGTATCGCCTTCCTGCCCGACCAGGCCGGACGCTGGCGCCTGATCGCCTTTTCCGAGGATGGTCACGGCCTGGATATCCGCTTCACAACCGATGCCATGGCACGGCTCAGCGGATTGGACAAGCCGTTCCATGAACGCCATGCGAGCCTGCTCGTGGGGGTATCCCTGATTCTCGGTCTGTTTGGGATCCTGATGCTGTTCGTTCGCAGGAAACAGAGACCGTGAAATCGATGCCGCCCTGCTGACACGCGATGCATATACCCGATGGTTTCATCTCCCCCCAGACTTATGTGCCGGCCTATATCATCTGTGCCGGGCTCTGGTGGCTGGCACTGCGGCGGGTGCGTACCCGACTGGACGAGGAGACGCTACCTTATATCGCCGTGCTCACCGCGCTTTCCTTCGTGCTCATGATGGTGGCGCTTCCACTACCGGGTGGCACTACGGCCCATGCCAGCGGAATCGCCTTGCTGGCGGTGAGTTTCGGTGTCTGGACGGCCTTCCTGGCGGTTTCCCTGGTGCTGCTCATGCAGGCCCTGTTGTTCGGCGACGGCGGCATCACGGCCCTGCCCATCAACGCACTGGCCATGGGTTTCCTCGGCAGCCTGACGGCCTGGCTCCTGTGGCGGGGTCTGCGCCGCATACAGGCTCGGGCCGCCTTGTTCCTGGCCGGCTGGATGTCGGTGCTGTTGCCGGCGCTGCTGGTCGCCCTGGTGCTGGGCCTGCAGCCACTGATCGCGCAGGATGACCAGGGACGGCCCCTGTTCTTTCCCTTCGACCTGGCCATCACCCTGCCCGCGGTGCTCATTCCTCATCTGATCCTGGGGCTGGGCGAGGGCGTGCTCACGGTCTTCGGTCATCACTACCTGACGCGCCTGCGTGCGCGCCACGCCGCATGACCCTCGATCGCGCTCTCCTGGCTGGTTACCTGCTGGCGGTCCTCGCGGCCACCCTGGTGCATGAGCCCGCCTGGCTGGCGGGCGCGTTGCTCCTCACCCTGCTGCTGGCCGGGCGCGATGCGGCACCGTTACTACGGCGAGCCCTGCGGCTGGTGCTGTTGTTCAATCTCGCGGTGAGCCTGGGTTACCTGCTGCTGGCCTGGCTGCGTGAACTGTCTCCCTGGCACACCCTGTTACTGATCAACCTGCGGGTGCTGTTGTTGAGTTGTATGACCTTCCTGTTCATGGAACGGGTAAACCTGTTCAAGGCACTGGATTTCTCCCCCAACCTCACCTGGCTGTTGGGGCTTGCCTACAGCCAGGCCTTGTCCTTTCGGCGCAGCTACGAGGATTTTCGCCTGGCGCTGCTGAGTCGCTCGCTGCGGCGCCCGCGCCTTGCCGACCGCTATCGTGCCAGTGCCGCAGCGGCCTCCTGGTTTCTGGATCGCGGCCTGGCCACGGCGCGGGAGACGGCCCTGGCCCTGCGTGCACGGGGGTTTTTCCATGATTGAGCTGAGTGGGGTTACGCATCACTACAACGGCAGTGACGTTCTGCGTGATATCGAATTCGTGCAAGCGGAAGGGGAGAAGCGGGTGCTGCTGGGCTGCAACGGCAGCGGCAAGTCGACCTTGCTGAAGATCCTTGCCGGCCTGATCAGACCTGCGGCGGGCCAGTACCGCTATCGTGGCGAGCTGATCGATCCCGCGCGCCTCAAGGACCCGGATCGCAACCGCCGCTTCCGCCAGGAGGTCGCGCTGTTGTTCCAGAACCCGGACACCATGCTGTTCAACCCCACCGTGTTCGACGAAATCGCCTTCGGGCCGCGCCAGCTGGGGGTGAGTGACCTGGAAGAACGGGTGCAGCACTGGGCTGCCACCGTGGGGATCACGGCCCACCTGAAGCGACCGCCCTTCGGCCTGTCGGGTGGCGAGAAACAGAAGGTGGCGCTGGCCGCGCTGCTGGTCATGGAACCGAAGCTGCTGCTGCTCGATGAACCCACCGCTTCCCTGGATCCACGCTCGACGGGTTGGCTGGTGGATTTTCTCGCGGACCTGCCGGTGACCACCCTGGTCAGCACCCACAACCTCAGCCTGGCACCGGAACTGGGCAGTCGCGCCCTGGTACTGGGTGAGGATCACGGGCTGGTCTACGACGGGGCCATTGCCCCGTTGCTGGACGATTTGCCGCGGCTCGCGGCCGCCAACCTGGTGCACAGCCACCGGCATCGTCACGGGGATCTGGAACACCGGCACCCCCATGTGCATGACTGGTGATCGGATGTTGACTGCTGTGTAAAACCATTTCCTAGGTGATGGATTTAACTCCGTGCAAGCCATGCCACGGGGTTGTGCTATACCTCAACCATGACGGGCGCAAAACATGCCCGGTAGATACTGGTTGAGTAGCCATACCTGGTGCATGCACATGATCACCATAAGTACCTTGTCCTTTTATTTCCTTCTCGAGGTGATCGTTATCCTGCTGGTCCTGTTGATCATCGCGGGTTGGCGCATGCGCAGGGTCAGTGGCGGGAGCGGACACAAAATCATCGAGGCGAATGAGGGCCACCCGCCGCCCGGTCTCTACCTGGATCGTGAAGCAGCTCAGACCCAAACCTTTGTCGCGAACCTGCAGGTGAACCCGGAATCTGAGCCAACCGATCCTGCCCTTCGCTCATCCCTCGGGGTACGTGCCCGTTTTCTGCGGCACGAATCGGCACTGGCCCGGACACCCGTGCGCGAGCGTGATCCCGCAGGCTGGTCATTGCTGGCGCGGGATGTATCGCAGCTGCTGAATGCCGAAGGTTATGTGCGCAAGGCCAAAGGGGACCAGATTCATGGCGAGGACACGCAGACCAGTGTGGTGCTCGCCAAGCAACAGGAACAAACCATCATGCATTTGCGTGAGTATATCCAGGAACTCCTGCAAGCGCTGGGACATCAGCCAATCCCTGAAACGGACATAGAAGACCGATTCAACGAGCTGGATCGGGTGAACGAAGAACTCAAGCTCTGCGTGGCTATCCTGGAAGACGAAAACGAATTCCTGCGCAAGCAGATTGCAGAACTGCTCAAGCTCAAGCCAACTGAAAATGCTGCTGTCCCGAGTAAGCTGAAGATGTCCG
>SWBZ01005834.1_pt1 | contig 10447 bp, 9 predicted proteins | sample 4693031 | NCBI WGS metagenome assembly SWBZ01 (sample SAMN10267274, study PRJNA491770) | bioreactor metagenome | isolation source: DHS bioreactor inoculated with | place: Japan: off Shimokita Peninsula
CCTTCCGCGCGACCACCGACAACGAGCTGCACGGGCGCACGCTCAACCCCTGGGCGGACTGGGCCTCGCCGGGCGGTTCGTCCGGCGGCGCCTCGGCGGCGGTGATGTCCGGCATGGGCGCGCTCGCCCATGGCAACGATATTGGCGGATCGCTGCGTTTCCCGAGCGCGGCGACCGGCGCGACCACGGTCAAGCCGGGTCTCGGTCGGGTGCCCGCCTACAATCCGTCGGCCAGGGGCGAGCGCGGACTTCTGGCGCAGATCATGTCCGTTCAGGGGGTGATCGCGCGCGAGGTGCGTGACGTGCGCGCCGGTCTGAAGGCGTTGATCGCTTATGATCCGCACGACCCGTGGATGGTCCCGATGCCGTTCGAGGGACCGGTCGAGGCGGGGCCGCTGCGCGTCGCGGTCACGCGCGATACATTCGAGTTCGATCTGCATCCCGCCGTCGAGGCGGCGATCATGAAGGCGGCCGACTGCCTGGCCGACGCCGGTTACGAGATCGTGGAGATCGACCCGCCGCTGGTACGCGAATGCGGCGAAATCGGCTACCGCGCGTTGATGGGCGAGGTGCACGCGCTGATGGGGGCGGATATCGAAAAATATGGCAGCGACACGATCAAGCGCATCTTCAAGGACTATTTTTCGCTGTTCGCGCCGTTCGAGGGGGTGGAGCTGCTGGAGGCAATGGCCAAGCGGGCTCACTTCACGCGTCAATGGCTGCTGTTCATGCAAGACTATCCGCTGGTGCTGACCCCGTTCCTGACCGGGCCGGTGTTCGGCTGGAACCGCGACGCCGAAGGCGTCGACGGTGCGATGGAAGTGCTCGGCAAGGCGCACTATTCGTTCGCGATGAATTTCATGGGCCTGCCTGCCGGCAATATCGCGGCCGGCTTTCATGACGGCCTGCCGGTCGGCGTGCAGATCGTCGGTCGGCGATTCCGCGAGGATATGGTGCTGGACGCCTGCGAGGCGGTCGAGGCGGGCGTCGGCGTGATGGCGCACAAATTGTTCGCGCGCGGGTCGTAGGGGCGCCTCACGCCTTGTCGGCGATCTCTTCGCGGGCAAGACGGACAAGCGCGCCGACCGATCCCAGTTCGGCCAGTTCTGGACGGCAGCTCAGATAGACCTCGGTGCCGAGATCGGCGTCGACTTTCAGGCGCAGCATCGACAGCCGGGCGTCCCGGCCGACCTCTCCGTCGAAGACCACGCCGAGACCGAGACCTGCCGCAGCGGCTTCCTTAACCATTTCGCGGCTGCCGAGACTGGCGGCAATGCGGGGTTTGATACCGGCCCTGCGCATGGCGTTCATGAAGACCGCGCGGGTGACGGAACCCTCCTCGCGCACCAGCACCGGCCACTTTTCGAGCATGTGCGGCTCGATCTTTTGTCGTTCGGCAAGAGGATGGTCGGGGCGGGCGACGAGAACGATATCCTGGCGGCCCAGCGGCAGGTTGAAAAGCTGTTTGCGGCAGGCAAGCTGCGAGCTGACGATGACGTCGACCCGGTTGCCGTCGAGGTCGTCCATCAACTCGTTGGTATTGCCATCCTGCAGGACGAGGTCGATGCCCGGGTAGCGGCTGGAATAGAGCGCAAGCAGGCCGAGGATCGTTGCCGGCGTTGAAACGCCGACCCGCAGCTGGCCGCGCATCAGCGCGCGCGTTGCGGCCACGCTGTGCTGAATCTCTTCGAGCAGATGCAGGACGCGCGGCACCAGGGCGAGCAGGTGCTGACCGTCCGCCGTCAGTTCCACGCGCGCGCCGCCACGCAGGAACAAGCGCGCGCCAAGCGCTTCCTCGAGCCCCTTGATCTGTACCGTGACCGCCGGCTGGCTGACGCCCAGATGCTGGGCGGCCTGGGAAAAGCTGCCGGTCTGGGCGACGGCATGGAAGGCGCGCAACTGGGTGAAGTTCATCGGGGCCGTTACCTGTTTGTCATAAACGAATTTCACAAAACGGTCATCGCAATTTACTAACCCTTATCACGCCTTCCCCGCAAGGCGCCTTTTTCGACAAGCGCGCGCGACCCGCGCCTTCGTCCCCGCAACAGGAGCAAACCAATCATGAAAAACGGATCTATCGGCCTTTTCGTCGCCGGTGCGATGGTCGCGCTGTCGTCCACCACGGCGCTCGCAACCACTCAGGTGCATTTCTGGCACGCGTTCTCGCCCGACATCAAACTCGGCAAGGTGCTGACGCGCTATGCCGAGGAATTCAACGCCAGCCAGGACGACTACGAGATCGTGCTGACCTACAAGGGCACCTATGACGACACCATCAACGCCACGATCGCGGCGGTGCGCGCGGGCAAGCAGCCGGCCATCGCCCAGGTCCACGGCCCGGCCGTGCCGACGCTGATCTTCTCCGATGCCGTGGTGCCGGTCGACCAGGTGATGGCCGACGCCGGCTACACGATCGAATGGGAGCGCTTCATCGAACCGGTGATGGCGATGTACCAGTTCGAAGGCAGGCAGATGGCGATGCCCTTCAACACGTCCACGCCGCTGATGTGGTACAATGCCGACGCGTTCAAGAAGGCCGGCATCGCCGAGGTGCCGGCAAGCTGGGACGATCTGGATGCGGCCGCGCGCAAGCTCAAGGACGCCGGCTACGCGTGCCCGGTGACCTCGTCGTGGCAGGAATGGGTGGTCCTGAAGAACTACACGTTCGTCGAGGACCAGCCGTTCGCCACCAAGGCCAACGGCATGCAGGGTCCCGACGCCGAACTCACCTTCAACAAGACCCGTTTCGTCGATCATCTGGAACGTATCCAAGGCTGGATCAAGGACGGGCTCTATGAATATCAGGGTCGTCAGTGGACCGGCGCGCACCAGGCTTTCTACAATCAGCGCTGCGCGGTGATGCTGGAGAGCTCGGCCGGGTTTGGCGGCATCTCGCAGAACGCCAAGTTCGACTTCTCCGCCACGCTGCTGCCGGTCGAGGCCGACAACGAGACGCCGCGCAACTCCTTGATCGGCGGCGCCGGCCTGTTCCTGATGAAGGGGCTCGACAAGCCCGTCTATGACGGCGCGGCAGCCTTCTTCAATTTCCTCGCCAGCCCCGAGATGCAGTACGATTGGCACCAGAATTCCGGTTACGTGCCGATCACCATCGACGCCTACGAACTGGCCAAGGAAAAGGGCTATTACGACGAGTTTCCGCATCAGGAACTCGCCATAAAGCAGCTGATGCGCGCGCCAAGCGACAATACGCGCGGCATTCGCCTTGGCTACATGGTCCAGGTCGACGAGATCATCAACGAGGAACTCGAAAACGTCTGGTCGATGAAAAAGAGCGCCCAGGAGGCCGCCGACGACATGGTGCGCCGCGGCAATCCGCTGCTGAGCCGGTTCGCCAAGACCGTCGAGTAACCAGTCCGGCCTCGCCGTTCTCATGCCGCCGCCGCGCCGCTCCAGGCCCGGCGGCGGTTCCTCCTCTATTTGCGGAATTACTCATGTCGGGTCGTGACAAGAAGGTCGTCTTCAAGGGGCGCGTGCTGCCCTGGCTCTTGCTGGCGCCGCAACTCACAGTGCTGGCCGTGTTTTTCTTCTGGCCGGCGGGCGAGGGGATCGTGCAGGCGTTTTTCCTGTCCGATCCGTTCTTCAACACGATGATATTCGTCGGGTTCGACAATTTCCGCGATCTTGTGACATCGCCTGAATACTGGGATTCTATCCGCGTCACGCTGGTCTTTTCACTCGCCACCACGGCAACGGCGATGGGGCTGGCACTGGCGCTTGCGGTGGCCGCCGACCGCGTGTTGCACGGCTCGATGGTGCTGCGCTCGCTTGTCATCTGGCCCTATGCGGTGGCACCGGCAATCGCCGGCATGCTGTGGCTTTTCCTGTTTCACCCGGCCTTCGGCGTGCTTGCCCTGGCGCTCAGGGAACTAGGGATCGACTGGGATCCGCTGCTCGACGGGACCGACGCCATGGTCCTGATCGTCGCCGCAGCGGCCTGGAAACAGGTTTCCTACAATTTCGTCTTCTTCTTCGCTGGCCTGCAGATGATCCCACGCAGCCTGATCGAGGCGGCCGCGATCGACGGCGCCGGACCGCTGCGGCGGCTGCGCGATATTGTGCTGCCGCTGTTGAGCGCTACCAGCTTCTTCCTGCTGGTCATGAACGTGATCTACGCCTTTTTCGACACGTTCGGCATCGTCGACGCCGTCACCGAGGGCGGTCCCGGCGGCGCCACCCGCATCCTGGTCTACAAGGTCTACAAGGACGGGTTCCAGGCGCAGGACTACGGCTCGTCGGCCGCGCAGTCGATCGTGCTGATGGCGATCGTGATCGTGTTGACATTCCTGCAATTCCGCTACGTCGAACGTCGCGTCAACTACGCCTGATGGGATCATGATCGAACATACACCCCGTTTCGACGCCGCATGCTGGCTGATCCTCGCGATCGGTCTGGTGGCGATCTTCCTGCCGGTCTACTACGCGTTCGTGATTGCCTCGCAGCCCGACAGCGCCCAAAGCCTCGACCTCATGACGCCGCCGGGCGCCTATCTGTGGGAGAATCTGCGCGCGGCCTGGACCAAGGACGACCTGCAGCGCCAATTGCTGAATTCGACGGTGATGGCGCTTGGCATCACCGCCGGCAAGCTGGTGATCTCGTTGCTTTCGGCGTTCGCGATCACCTATTTCCGCTTCCGTTTCCGCATGGTGGCGTTCTGGGCGATCTTCATCACGCTGATGCTGCCGGTGGAGGTGCGGATCGTGCCGACCTTCGAGGTGGTGGCCAATGTCGCCCGGCCGCTGACGTCGATCGTCTCGCTGGCGGGCATCGATATCGGGCTCAATTTTTCCATGCTCGACACCTATTCCGGCCTGATCCTGCCGCTGATCGCGTCGGCAACCGCCACCTTCCTGTTTCGCCAGTTCTTTCTCGTCGTGCCCGACGGGCTGTGCGAGGCGGCGAAGGTCGACGGGGCGAGCCCGATGCGGTTCTTCTTCGACATCCTGCTGCCGATGTCGATCACCTCGATCGCGGCGCTGTTCGTGATCCTGTTCATCTATGGCTGGAACCAGTATTTGTGGCCGCTGCTGGTGACGACGCAGGCCGACATGACCACGGTGGTGATCGGGGTCGCCCGCACCCTACCGACCGACAATGCCGACACGCGCTGGAACCTCACCATGGCCACGACCTTGCTCGCCATGGCGCCGCCGGTGCTGGTGGTGGTGCTGTTGCAGCGCTGGTTCGTGCGCGGTCTGGTCGATCAGGAAAAATAGCTTTCGCGTCACCAGACCGGGAGCACGCCCGGCCGTTGATGGCGGGCGCGGCCCGGCGCCGGCGCGGCGAAATCGAAACCGGCCTCGTCGCCGGCGGCCGGCAACGAGATGTTGTCGAGGCTTTCGGAGACGTGGCGGGCCAGCGCCTCGACGATCGCCGGTTGCGCCGTCTGGCCGCGAATGAGGCCGATGCGGCAGTCGGGCAGGGCGCCGAACCCGTCGTTTTCGCCCAGAATCCGCATGCCCGGCCGCAGCGCGCATTCGGGCAGGACGGAGACCGCCAGTCCGCTCAGCACGGAGGCGATGATGACGGTCGCCGACCAGCTCGTGAACAGGATGCGATAGTCGCGCTCCATGCGGTCGAGCACGTCAATGGCGGCGCGGCGCCACAGGCAGGACGGCCGCCCGACCGCCAGCGGGAGGATGTCGTGCTCGTGCACGCAATCGTTCGACGAGGCGACCCACAATAGCGGCTCGCGGCGCACCACCTGGCCGACACCCTTTTCGTCATCATGCGTCACCAGCGCGATGTCGAGAGTGCCGCGCCTGACCTGCTCGATCAGATTGACCGTCGGTTCGCAGACGACCGACAGTTCCACGCGCGGGTTGGAGCGGGCGAACCGGGCCATGATCTCCGGCAGAAAACGGTCGGCGTAGTCGTCGGGTGTGCCGATGCGCACATGGCCCTCCAGGCTGCGCTCGTCGAAGGCGGCGATCGTCTCACGGCTGAGGCGCAGCATGCGCCGGGCATAGGCAAGCAGCTTTTCGCCGTCCTCCGAAAGCCGGTTGACGCGGCCGTGCTTCTCGAACAGGGGCCTGCCGATGCGTTCCTCAAGGCGTCGCATCTGCATCGACACCGCCGACTGGGTCCGATGGATCTCCTCGGCGGCGCGGGTAAAGCTGCCGCTGTCGGCAATGGCGATGAAAGTCTGGAGCTGGTCCAGGTCGAGCGGGGTGGCCATGATACTACCCATCAGTGGTTTTGATCGTAAAGATTAGAAACATTCGTTCGACTGATCAATCTTTGCGTGCGAGAAATCCGACGGCCCGTTGAAGGGTGCAACGCTCTCCAAGCGGCGGTGAATGGTCACCGCGCGAGCGATTGTGCACGCCCAGCGCGAAGGAGGCCGCCATGACCAGGATCGACGACGCGACGATGTCCCTTGCTCCCGCCACCGCCCGGCCACGCGTTGTGGCCGCCACGCTTCTGCGCATCGCCGACCGGGTGGCATTGTGGTTCCGCGCCTGGAAAAACCGTCGCGAAATCTACCGTCTCGGCGAGATGACGGATGCCCAGCTTGCCGATATCGGCCTGGTGCGCGGCGACCTTCACGTCGCCTATCACGCGCCAGGCGGCGTCGACCCGACCTCGGTTCTCGGCACCATGGCGCAGGCGCGCCGCCGCCAGATCGAAGAAGGTGCGCGGCTGGTCCACTAACCGCGCGAGCCGTTTTCCCGCAGGCCAGACACTCCCGCCGGCTTTCCCCCCGGCTCTCGCCTGCTCACTGCCCGGCCTCTCACCCCGCGGAGGCCGGGCTTTTTCGTGGCGGGCCGAACACCTGGAGCGTCGGTCTCAGCGATGCCGGTCCATGCCGCGCAGGAACCGGTCGAACACCGATTCCATGCTTTTTTGATACTCATCGCGGGTCTGGCGCCCGGTTTCGAACATGTCGCCGAAAAGATCGTCATAGGGCGTGCGCGGCCGGCCGCTCGGGTTGGCGCGCGGGCGCCGCGGCGCCGGTTCCGGCTCCGGCGTCTCGGTCGTACGCGGTCGCGCGCCGCGCATCATCTCCTCGAAGATGCGCCCGAGCGGGTTGTCATCCTGCGCCTGCCGTTCCTGTTCGCGCGGCTGCGGTCGCTGCCGGGGCTGCTGCTGCATGGCGCCGCCGAACATGTCCTGCAGGATCTTTCCGAACGGGTTGTCGAAGGGCGAGGGCGCGGCCTGTGGATGCGGCGGCTGGCGGGGCGTGGTGCCGCTCTCGCCGGCGCCTTGGCGCATCATCTCGGCGATAATCTCGCCGAGCGGATTGCCCGGCCCGCCGAAACCGGTGGCGCCGAAATTGGGCTGTACCGACTGGCCGCGCATGCCGCCGTCCAGCTGGCCGGTCGACTGTTTGAACAGGCCCCCCATCACCATCGCCGCGATGACGGGCAGCATCTGCCTGAGAACGTCCTGGCCGAGACCAGTCGCCTGGGCGGCCTGAGCAGCGACGGCGCGCGACAGCTCCTTGGAGCCGAACAGGTGGCCGAGAATGCCGTTTCCCTCGGCAATGCCTTGCGAGGAGAAGGCGTTGGCTGCGTCGTCGAAATAAGGCGCGTGGCGGCCGGAGGAGAGCGCGGACAAGAAAGCGCCGACGCCGTAGGGATCGGCGGCATTGCGCTTCAGGCCCTGGCTGAAGGCCGGCAACAGCGCCTCGAGCGCAAGCTGCGTCTGCTGTTGGCTCAGGTTGAACTGGCGAGCCAGCATATCCACGGCCTGCCCGTTCTGGGCGTTGGCGATCATGTCGTAGAGCGGCAGCATGGCGGTCTCCGGAGCGTTCTTCGCCCCTGGAGCCTATCCGAATATGGGTGACGCGCAAACGGTCTCGGCAGCTGTCCGGTGCATCGCAGAGGCCGACGAGCGGAGCTCAGTAAGCGTATTCCATGAAGACCGGTTCGATCGAGCCGCCCCAGCGGGTGTGGAAGGCGTCGATCATTTCGTCGGCCGAGGTGGTGCCGCGCGCCACCACCTCGTCGAGTGGCGACAGGAAGCTGGTCTCGTCATAGCCGTCATGGTTGCGCAGATCGCGGTTTTTCAGCCCCGTATGCGCGATCGCCAGCACCTCGCGCGCCATCTCCCGCAGGCTGTGGCCGCGGAAAATGGCGTCGATCCCCTCGCGCGGGACGGCGTCGCGCATCGCGCCGACCTCCTCGAACGACCAGTTCGCGGTGAGCGCCTCGGCGGCGTCCAGCGCCGCCTCGTCGTAGAGCAGGCCGACCCAGAAGGCCGGCAGTGCGCAGATGCGCCGCCATGGCCCGCCATCGGCGCCGCGCATCTCCAGAAAGCGCTTCAGGCGCACATCGGGAAAAAGCGTCGACAAATGGTTGGCCCAGTCGCCCATGGTGGGCACGCCGTCGGGAACGGAATTCCTGAGCGCGCCGTCCATGAACTGGCGGAAGGTGACGTGGGTGCAGTCGTGGTAGCGGCCGTCGCGGATGATGAAATACATCGGCACGTCGAGCGCCCATTCGACATAGTCGGCAAAACCGAACTCGGGCGAAAAGCAGAACGGCAGCAGGCCGGAGCGCTGATTGTCGGTGTCGCGCCAGATCCGCCGCGCCAGGATTTAAGCCCGTTGGGCGCGCCTTCGGTGAAGGGTGAGTTGGCAAACAGCGCCGTCGACAGCGGCTGCAGCTTCAGCGACACCTGCATCTTGCGGCGCATGTCGGCTTCGCTGGAAAAATCGAGATTCACCTGGATGGTGCAGGTTCGGTACATCATGTCGAGGCCGTGGCGGCCGACCTTGGGCATGTAGGCCGTCATGATGTCGTAACGCGATTTCGGCATTTTCGGCGTTTCGGCCAGCGTCCATTTCGGACTGCCGCCGAGGCCGAGAAAGCGAATCCCGAGCGGCTCGGCGATCTGGCGCAGCTGCGCCAGGTGGGCGTTTCCTTCCCGGCAGGTCTGGTGCAGGGTCTCCAGCGGCGCGCCCGAGAGCTCGAACTGGCCCCCCGGCTCGAGCGAGATCGCGCCGCAGCCTGTCGGCTCCACCAGGCCGATAATATTGCCGGCGTCGATGATCGGCTCCCAGCCGAGCACGCGCTGCATGCCTTCCAGAAGCGCCTTGATGCCGTGCTCGCCGCCATAAGGCACCGGGCTGTTGCCGTCGGCATAGAAGGGAAATTTCTCGTGCTCGGTGCCGATGCGCCAGTCGGCACGCGGCTTGTTGCCGGCGGCAAGGTAGTCGACGAGCTCGTCGACGGTCTCGATCGAGCGAATATCGGTCGTGTCACGCGCCATGAAAGCTTCCCAGGCAAGGATGTGGCCGAATTCGCGCCGGCGGGCGAGTGATGGCCGAGCCGGCAGGCGCAATCAAGCAAAAAAACCTGACCAGTGGTTCAAAGGCGCTTGATCGCCAGGCTGCTCAGCTCGTCCACTGCCCGAGATCGTCGCTTTCGCCGATCAGCGCCAGGCCGTGGGCGATCGACAGCAACTCGCCACCGCTTTCGATGCGCGCGGCGTCGAAACGGCGCGAAAACATGCCGCGCACGGCCGGGACAAATGAGCTGCCGCCGGTGAGGAAGACCTTGTCGACCGCGTCGGCCTTAGTGTCGGTGGTGTTCAACACATCGTCGAGCGCACCTTCCATGCGGGCAAGATCGTCGGCGATCCAGCTCTCGAAATCGGCGCGTCGGACGGTCTTGCGGCCGGCCGCGCCCAACGGCGCGAAGTGGAACTCGGCCTCCGTGGCCTCCGACAGCACCATCTTGGTTGCCGCGATCGCCTGGTAGAGCGGATAGCCTTCGTCATAATCGATCAGGTCGACGAAAAGCTGAAGCTTTTCCGGTTCGGTCGCGTGGCGTATCAGCGACTTCAACTCGGCGAACTCGCGCGTGGTCTTGAAGATCGAAAGCTGGTTCCAGCGTCCGAAATTGGCGAAATAGCTGGCCGGCAGGTCGAGCAGCTTGCCGAAACTGCGAAACTGGCTGCCCTTGCCGATTTCCGGCGCGACCAGCCTGTCGATCAGGCGGTAGTCGAAATGGTCGCCCGCTACGCCGACGCCGGCATGGCCAAGGGGCACGGCGCGCAGGGCGCCGGCGTGATGTTCGAAGCGGATCAACGAGTAGTCGGTCGTGCCGCCGCCGAAATCGGCGACCAGCACCGTGGCGTCCCGCGTCAACTGCTGGGCGAACCAGTAGGCCGCGGCGACCGGCTCGTAGATATAGTGGATCTCGGGAAAACCGAACCGGGCGAGCGCGGCCTGATAGCGCTCGAGAGCCAGGCGCTCGTCAGGGTTCGAACCGGCAAAACGCACCGGCCGGCCGACCATCAGCCGTTCAATGCCGGTGGGCCAGGCGTCGCCCGCATAGGCTTCCAGCCGACGCAGGAAAGCCTCCATCAAATCCTCGAAGGAATGACGCTTGGCGAAGATGGTGGTGGCCTGAAAGACCGTGCTGGCCGCGAATGTCTTGATCGACTGCAGAAAGCGGCAGTCGCCGGGATGTTCGATGA
>SWBZ01006330.1_pt1 | contig 10439 bp, 6 predicted proteins | sample 4693031 | NCBI WGS metagenome assembly SWBZ01 (sample SAMN10267274, study PRJNA491770) | bioreactor metagenome | isolation source: DHS bioreactor inoculated with | place: Japan: off Shimokita Peninsula
CCCCCTCGGCATCCACACCCAGCAACAGGATGATGAATTCGTCACCCCCCAGTCTCGATACCGTATCTTCTTCACGCACCAGTCCCCTGAGGCGCTTGGCAACCTCCATGAGCATCCGGTCTCCCACCTGGTGACCAAGCGAATCATTTACATTCTTGAAACGATCCAGATCCAGAAACATGAGCCCAAGGGAATGCCTCTCCCGGTGCGCCTGGGAAATAGCCTGTTCAATACGGTCGTTCAGCAGGTAACGGTTCGGCAGCCCGGTCAACACGTCATAATGCGCCAGGTGACGTATCTGCTCCTCGTCCTGTTTATGCTTCGAAATATCGCGTGACACACCAATGTAATGGGTGATTTCACCTCCACTTCCGCGCAGAGCGGTAATGGACAGCCAACAGGGGAAAATCTCGCCGCTTTTGCGCCGGTTCCAGATCTCTCCTTCCCATTGCCCGCGGTTGAGAACTTGTGCCCATATATTCCGATAGAAAGCCGCATCGTGACGGCCGGATTTTAGGATCCGGGGATTCTGACCCTGTAATTCCTCCTGCGGGTAACCGGTGATTTCGCAATAGGCGCGATTGACCGATACCATGTTGTTCTGGGCATCACAGATCATAATGCCTTCGCTGCTTTGCTCGAACACCTTGGCGTTCAATTCCATTTCCGTCTGGATACGCTTGCGTTCGGTAATGTCATTGATGGCAGCAAAAATGGCCGGCTCCCCCTCGAATTCCACAATCGAGGCGGAAACCAGGGCGCAGAAGACACGCCCGGTGGTGCTCACCATGCGTAGCTCCTGGTCGAAGACATTACCCTCCTGGCGCAAACGCTGGATGAAGCGATCCCGCTCCTGTGGATTGTGATAAAAACGACTGGCCGGAAGGCCAATCCCCTGCTCCCTCGGGATACAGAACAAGGCCTCGGCACGGTGATTGCCGTAACGCAGGATGCCGTCACTGACGCGGGTCAGGACCACGGGGAAAGGGGCATTCTCCAGCAGGAAACGGTAGCGCTGTTCACTGGCACGCAATGCCCGGTCCTGCTGCTGACGCTGTTCCTCCCGCTCCACAAGCTCCATGGAAAAACCGATATTGCTGGCCAGTTCTTCCAGCAGCTTCAACTCCGTGGCATCGAAATAATCGATACTTTCGGCATAAAGATTAAAAGTGCCGCGGACCACCCCGTCCACTTGCAAGGGAAATGCGACGGAGGCGCGGTAGCCCAATTCCAGGGCCGCATCGCGCCAGGCCGACATATTGGGATCATTGGCGATGTCGTTGCAAACCACATACGCCCCCTTATGCAGCGCACGGCCAGTGGGTCCACTGGAACGATCCTGATCTTTCAGATTGATTTTCAGATTTTCGAGGTAATCGCCCGTCACACCCGCATGCGCCACCGGACGCACATCCTCAGTGTCCAGCTCCACCAGCCCGATCCAGGCCATACGGAAACCACCAACCTCCACGGCGATTCGACAGGCCTCGGTGTAGAGGGACAGGGGGTCACGCAGGTGCATGATGGCGTGATTGATGCGGCTCAGTACCGCGTAGACTCGATTGAGGCGCTGGATGCGTTCCTCGTCCTGCTTGCGTTCGGTGATGTCCCGGGCGATGCACAGCACACCGATCAATTGCCCCCGGGCATCGTAGACAGGTGTCCTGATGGTTTCCGACAGGATCCGGGTTCCGCCCGAAAACTCGAGCCATTCTTCGTTGCTTATCGGGCTGCCGGCCGAGATGGCCGCGCGGTCGTTGACGTGGAACTGTTCGACAGCATCGGCCGGGAAAAAGTCCTCGGCGCGCCGGCCGATAATCGCGTCCGAAGTGTTACCCATCAGTTCTTCGACACGGCGATTGCACGCCAGGTAGATCCCTTCGTCATCCTTCATCCAGACCAGGTCGGGGATGGTATCCAGCAGGGTATTGAGATGAACATTGGCCTGAGCCAACGCCTCGCGATTGCGCATGACATGGAAGATAACCAGTGCCAGGCCCAGCGCCAGAAGCAGGCCGGCCAGGCGAATGCCCCAAAGTGCGGCTATTCCGGATTGCCCCCAGCCGGCATCGGGAACTGCCGCAATCTGCCAGCTGCCACCAGGCAGGGTGACGGTCTGGGTGATGGGGTGCAGGTCGAAGACCGTCTCGTCCCCGTAGAACACCTCGCCAAGCTCTCCGGTACCGTCCCGGCCACGGATGGCAAGGCGGTAATCGCCATGCACCGTGTTCAGGCCGGCTTTTTCGTAGAGCGTATCGGCATCCATGACGGATGAGACCAGGCCCCAGGGCCGCGGAGGCGCGCCGGGCAGCTCCGCCGGGATGAACACCGGTTGTCGCGCAATAATGCCCACACCACCCTGCACCAGCGGCAGGGGACCGGCCACCACCACTTTGCCCTCCTCCATGGCACGCAGGGCGGCGGCACTCTGGGTTGGATGGGTACGGTAATTCAGCCCGATGGCCTGCTCGTTGCCCGCCAGGGGGTACATCAGGCGAATCACCAGGTCCGGGGCGGCGGCGATATTGCGCAGAGCGCTATTGCCGCCGATCAGGCCCCGGGCGATGCGGGCAAAACCTTCCTGGTCCATGTCGGGCTCGGTGGCGATGACGGCCGTGAGCCCATGGATCAGGAACATATTGGCATTGACCTCCCCTTCCAGGCGGGCACGCAGGGTGGCCAGATGGTTGAGGGTACCGACCTGCTCGGCCTCAAGGGCCGCGAGTTTCTGGTAATGCTCGACAAACTGCTCCGCCAGGAGCACCAGCAACACGACCAGGAGGGCATAAAGCCATGGTTTCTTCGAATGGATTTGGGTGTGATGCACCGGTATCCGGCTCTTCTCATGACCCAAGGGGCGCACTCCTTGACTGGCTAGCCGGAAGGACCGGTTATTTTACTGATTCAAGTTTAGCGGAGAATAGACGGAATGCACGGATATACAGGGAGAATTGCGGGGAAAATGGAGGCCGAGCCCGGAGTCGAACCGAGGTACACGGATTTGCAATCCGCTGCATAGCCACTCTGCCACCCGGCCAGGGTGTTGTCGCGAGTGTAGCATTCGCGCCGCGTATGGCGCCAATGACACTGCTCACATGAAAAAACCCCGGCGGTGAACCGAGGTTTCGGAATTTGGAGCGGGAAACGAGACTCGAACTCGCGACCCCAACCTTGGCAAGGTTGTGCTCTACCAACTGAGCTATTCCCGCCTCACTACGAAGCCCGCTATTCTAATGCGCGATCGGGTAAAGTCAAGATACTTCAGGAGCGGGCACAGGCGTACATGGGATGACACAGGACCTCACCAACACACCCGGGAAGCTCTCCTGGCACCTGGCCGCCATGGCGGGAGTCTGGCTGGTGCTGGCGCTCTGGACCACGCTGGCCGGACGGCTCGGCTGTGCCGCCACGCTGCCTCTGATCCTGGCCCTGTGGGTGCTGATCTTCCTGGCCGGCTACGAAACCGCCCTGCTGCGCCGTCACCTGTTCATTCGCGCCTGCCTGCAGCCCCGTGGCCTCCTGGCCCGCTGGCTCGATCGCCGCCTGCTCCTGTACGTCTGGCAGGGAGTCAAGGCCCTGGCCCTGGCCCTGTTCCTGGTGGTCGCCCTCCTGTTGCTGAACCCGTCCCAATGGGTATTCCTGCTGTTCGATATCCTGGTCCTGGGCGCCCTGTTATGGCTGCTGAACCGCCTGCTGCGGAACGAGGTCATAGTCCAGTACCAGGCGGCACTGGCCCGGGCCTGGGCCCGGCGCATCAATGCCGTATTCTTGTGGCTGGGCCTGCTGGTATCCCTGTTGTTCACGGCACGGGACGACTACTACGCCGTGGGCTTCAGCGAGGCCTTGCGTCATGGCGCGGCGCGGGTCGAACTCGGGTGCGATGCCCTGGCGATACTGGCACGCACCGGCGCAGTGCTGGAAACCGCGAGCTGGTGGACGGCACAACAGCTGTTTGCCGGACTGGAAGGAATGTCGGTCACGCTAGCCTGGGTCGGCTTCCTCGCCGTCTTTGGTCTCTCCTTCCTGCTGGCCTGGGCCTATAGCGGGGTACTGGGCGGGGTCATGGCCAGACCCTGGCGGCTCACATCCCAGAACAGCCTGTAGGAGCGGCCTCTGGCCGCGAAGCGCTTTACAACCCGCTTCGCGGTACATGAATACCGAATCAGTCGAGATGGAAACCCGAACATGGTGGTAACCAATAGCCAATCCCCTCAACCGCGCCGCTTCCCCTGGCGCTGGTTCTGGGCCGGCTTCCTGATCATCCTGCTGGCCGCGGTGCTGCTGGCCCTGTTCGCCGGTATCCGCGGCACGGCCCAGTGGGCCGCCCTGCAGCTGGAGGAGAAGGCCCAGCCACCCAGCCTCTGGTCCGAGGTCGTACAGATCACCCTGCTCGGCGGCGAAACCCTCCACCTCGACCCCGCCGCCCTCCCCGCCCTGCAGGCACGCACCCATGACTGGATCGACCGGCAGGAGCGTGAGGCCCGGCAGCGCCTGGAACAGGAACTGGACAGGGGTTATGCCATCCTGCTGGACCAGACCCTGGCCCGGGTGCCGCAGTTCGCCGACTGGTATTACTCCCTGCAGGGCGAGTACGCGCGCCTGTTCCATGCCGCCCTTGGAGAGCTGCCAGGCTTCGTGGCGGAGCGCATGGTGGAGCATGTATTCGAACCCGCCGCCACCGCGGCCGGTCTCGACGAGCTGTTCACCCGCCTGGACCAGGAGCTGGATATGGAACTGCGCACGGCGGCCCAGGCGGCCAACTCCCTGCTGGCAAGCATGGTGCGCGACCTGGCCGTGGAAGCGCAAGGCCCGGTCGAACTGCGGGTAGTGGAAAGCCGCAGCCTTGGCGATGGACTCTCGACACGCCTGGAACCGCACCTGGGTCTCGCCCCCGAGGACCTGGCGCGCCAGGGGGCCGCGGCCTCCGCCGGCGCGCTGGCGGGCGTCGTGGCCATGAAAAAGCTCGGGCTTGCCACGGCAGGCAAGCTGGGGCTCAAGGCGGCCGGCGGCGCCCTCGCGGGTGCGGGTGGCGGAGCCGCAACCGGTGCGGCCCTGTGCGGTGCCAGCGTCGTGGCGGCGCCCCTGGTGGCGGGCTGTGCCCTGGTGGGCGGTATCGTGGCCGGCATCGGGACCTGGGTGCTGGTGGACAAGGGTGCGCTGGAGGCAGAGGAATACCTGCGCCGCGACGCCTTCGAAGCGGAACTGCGAGAGGCCATCCGCGGCGAATTCGAGCAGCTGCGCGCGAATGCGCAAACGCAATACACCGGGGCACTGCGGGATGGATTCACGCAACTGCGACGAGGACTCGATGAACTGCTGGGCCCGCCACAGACCAAACCAGGCAAGACCTTCGTGCCGGCCCGTAGCATCGGCGGGCAAGGGGACTGAGGAACGGGCTTGCGCCCGTCAGCTCATTGGGAGGACGGATCCGTCAGCAGCGGCCAGGCGGCACGCAGGTATACGAACATGGACCAGAGGGTCAGCAAGGCAGCGATGTAGAGCAGGACTACACCGATGGCGTACACGGGCAGTGGTCCGATCGGCGCATGGTAGAGCAACAGCAGGATGGCGATCATCTGTACCGTGGTCTTGACCTTGCCGATGGAGGACACGGCCACATGGGCCCGTTCGCCGATCTCGGCCATCCATTCACGCAGGGCCGAGATGGCGATCTCGCGCCCGATGATGACCAGCGCCGGGATGGCCAACAACATGGTGGGGTTTGCCTGTACCAGCAGTACCAGTGCCACAGCCACCATGAGCTTGTCCGCCACCGGATCGAGGAAGGCGCCGAAGCGGGACATCTGTCCCAGGCGACGCGCCAGGTAGCCGTCCAGCCAGTCGGTGATGGCGGCCAGGCCGAAGATCAGTGCCGTAGCGGAATGGCTCCAGGTGACCGGCAGGTAGAACATCAGCACGAACACCGGGATCAGGGCGATGCGGAACAGCGTCAGGTAATTCGGGATGTTCAGAGGCATGGTCAATTCTTTTCCTCGCGAAAGGCATCATGGATCTGCTGGGCCAGGGCCCGGCTGATGCCTTCGATACTGGCCAGTTCCTCGACCTGGGCACGGGCCACTTCCTGCAGACCGCCGAACTGCTTGAGCAACTGCTGACGGCGTTTCGGACCAATACCCGGGATACGCTCCAGGGGCGAACGACTGCGCGCCTTGGCACGACGCGCCCGGTGGCCGGTAATGGCGAAACGATGTGCCTCGTCGCGGATCTGCTGGATCAGGTGCAGGGCCGGGGAATCCGCCGGCAATTCTACCGCTCTCTCCTGCCCGGGTATATGCAGTACCTCCAGGCCGGGGCGCCGCTCCACCCCCTTGGCCACACCGACGATGAGCACCTCGGGGAGTTGTAATTCCTCCAGCACCCGCACGGCGGCGTTGGTCTGTCCGGGCCCACCATCGATGAACAGCAGCTCGGGCAACCGTGCCTCGCCTTTCTTCAGACGAGTGTAGCGCCGGGTCAGGGCCTGCTCCATGGCGGCATAGTCATCCCCGGGCGTGATGCCTTCGATGTTGAAGCGGCGGTAATCGCTCTTCAACGGCCCCTCGGCATCGAACACCACGCAGGAGGCCACCGTGGCCTCCCCCTGGGTATGACTGATATCGAAACACTCCATACGCGTGGGGGGGGCTTCCAGGCGCAGCGCCTCCCGCAAGGCCTCGCGGCGGCGGCGCATGCCCGACTGGCTGCCAAGGCGCGCCTCCAGGGCCTGCTCGCTGTTGGTGACCGCCAGTTGCAGCCAGCGCGCCCGTTCGCCACGCACCCGGTGGCGCAGAGTCACCTTCACCCCGGCGCGCTCCGTGAGCATTTCCTCCAGCGCGGACTGTTCGGGCAGCCCATGGCTGACCAACAGTTCGCGGGGAATCTCGTGGCCCAGGTAGAACTGGCCCAGGAAGGCCGTCAACACCTCCTCGACGTTAGTCTCCTCCGGCAGGCGCGGGAAAAAGGCCTTGTTGCCCAGGTTGCGCCCGGCACGGATGAAGAACACCTGCACGCAGGCCGCCCCGCCCTTGACCGAGGCGGCGACGATATCCAGGTCGCCGCCCTCGCCGCTCACATACTGGCGTTCCTGCACCCGGCGCAGGTTGATGATCTGGTCGCGGTATTGGGCCGCCTGCTCGAAGGCCTGGCGCTCCGCCGCCGCCTCCATGCGTTGCACCAGTTCGTCGATGACCAGGTTGCTCTTGCCCTCCAGGAACAGCACCGTGTGACGCACGTCCTCGGCATAATCCCCCGGGCTGACCCAGGACACGCAGGGTGCGCTGCAGCGACCGATCTGGTGCTGCAGACAAGGGCGGCTGCGATTACGGAAAAAACTGTCCTCGCACTGGCGCACGCGAAACACCTTCTGCAGCAGGTGCAGACTCTCACGTACCGCGCCGGCATTGGGATAGGGGCCGAAATAGCGACCGCGAGCGCGCTTCGGGCCCCGGTGCACGGACAGGCGCGGATACTCGTGGTCGGACAGGAAGATATAGGGATAGCTCTTGTCGTCGCGCAGCAGGATGTTATAGCGCGGGCGGAATTCCTTGATGAGGTTGTTTTCCAGCAGCAGTGCCTCGCCCTCGGTGCGTGTGACCATGACCTCGATGCCCTGGATCTGGCTCACCAGGGACTGGGTCTTGGGGCTCTGCACTGTGCGCTGGAAATAACTGGATACCCGTTTCTTGAGATTGCCGGCCTTGCCCACGTACAGCACCTCGCCGGCCTTGTCGAGCATGCGGTATACCCCCGGACGGGTGGTCAGGGTCTTGAGGAAGGCCTTGGGGTCGAACTGGGCGGCAGTGGGTTTCGTGGTCATGGCAAGGTAACGAACGGCAATAACGGGGATATTGCCCTGTAGGAGCGGGCTGTGCCCGCGAATGGCCGTGGCACCGAATATTCGCGGGCAGAGCCCGCTCCTACGGGGCCGATAACAAGGCCTGCGCCTGGCGGAACACCTCGCGGAACATCTCCGGGGTGAGTCTGCGCGTCTGGGTGTTGTAGCGGCTGCAGTGATAGGAATCCAGCAGCCATTGCCCGGTCGGCAAGCGGTGGCACGCGCCGTGACCAAAGGGGTACTGGCCGGGTTTCTGCTCAAGGGCCCGCACCACCGCATCGTGGGCGATCTTGCCCAGGGCCAGCACCACGGCGTCCCCGGGTAAGCCCGCCAGTTCCGCACGCAGGAAGGTGTTACAGGTCTTGACCTCGGCCAACTCCGGCTTGTTCCCGGGAGGCAGGCATTTGACGGCGTTGGTGATGCGGCAATCCCTGAGCTTCAGACCATCGCGGGCCGATTCGGACACCGGACGGCTGCCATACCCAAAGGCATGCAGGGTCTCGTACAGCAGGATACCGGCATGGTCGCCGGTGAAGGGTCGGCCACTGGCGTTGGCGCCATGCATGCCAGGGGCAAGACCAACGATGAGCAGACGCGCGCGCGGGTCACCGAAGGACGGCACCGGCCGGGCATGGTAGTCCGGGTGGCGCTGCTTCACTTCATCGAGAAATTCCGCCAGCCGTGGACAACGGCGGCAATCGGGGTCGAACAGGGCACTACTCATGGACATCCAGTATCTCGGCCTCGGCCTTTTTCAGATCGATGCGGATGACCCGGTGGTGGTTGGTGTCGGCCACGAACAGCGAGTCGCCCACCCCGTGCAGGCCACCGGGCTCGTTGAGGGAAAGGCTCAGCCCCATACTCGAAACCTTCTTAGAATTTAAAGATATCATCTTGATCTTTGAGTTAAATGTATCCGCGATCCAAAGGCAGTTTCGGGCCGTGTCCAGGTGTACGCCCAGGGGATGCTGAAGCCGGGCCGCGGTACCGACCCCGTCCAGGTCGCCGAACTCGAACAGGCCCTGGCCCACGAGGGTGTGCAGTGTCTCCTGTTCCAGATCGATCACCCGGATGGCCGAGGTCTCGGCATCGGCAAGATACAGGCGGCCGTCGCCCATGGCCAGTCCCGAGGGCTGGGCCAGGGCGGCGGTCAACAGGGAACCGTCGACAAGGTCCTCGCGCCCGGACCCGGCCAGCACCTCCAGGGTACGCTTGGCCAGCTGATAGGCCCAGATCTGGTGCTGGCCGGCCATGGCCACGTAGAGCACACCCCGGCCATAGGCCAGGTCCCAGGGGGAATTGAGCGGTGCCTCCCGCGGCTTGTCGAAGTAGCGGCCCACGTAACGGCCCTGCTGCCCGGTGCCGGCGAAGGTCTCCACTTCGCCGTCCCGAAGCTCGATGCGCCGGATGGCATGGTTGCCGGTATCGGCCACGAACAGGAAGTCTTCCACGCGCACCATGCCCTGCGGACTGTCGAAGGCCGCCTCCTGCTGGTTGCCGTCGAGGAAACCGGCGGTATTGCTGCCAAAGATGCGGCGAATGGTGCCGTCGTGATAGGTCTCGAGGATGCGATTGCGCCCCGTATCGGCGATGTACAGGGCATGCTCGGTGGCGTAGACCTTGCCGGGAAAGCTCATGGATGCCCGTTCTTCCGGGTGCGTTTGCAGTGGCAACCGACCGCGGGGCTCCAAACCCTTCTGCTCGGCGTCGACGAGCAGTTTCTCGATCAGTTCATCCAGCTGCTGACGCCGCCCCTCGCCGCGCATGACGCCCACCACGTAGCCTTCCGGGTCGATCACCAGTAGCGAGGGCCAGGCCTTGATGGCGTAGCTGCGCCACACCTGGAAGCGCGGGTCATTGGCCACCGGGTGACGGATGTGATAACGGTTGATGGCCTTCTGCACTTGCGCACCGACGCGCTCGTTGGGGAATTTGGGGGAATGCAGACCGATGACAGTAAGCCGGTCAGCGTATTTTTCCTCGAGATATTTCAGATCAGATAACACGTGCATGCAGTTGATGCAGCAGTACGTCCAGAAATCCAGCAACACCACCCGGCCGCGCAATTCCTCCAGGCTCAGGGGGCGACTGGTATTGAACCACTGCAAGTCCAGCGGCAGTTCCGGTGCCCGGGTACGTGCTGCGTTCATGATCGGTGTGTCCTTATTCTGTCCCATCCTGACGTCATCGATGGTAGCACGCCGCGTCCGGGCTAGCGGTACCAGCCCGCCAGCCACAACCGCGCCCGCATGCCCAGGCCGCTGGTGTAGCCGCGGGTCACGAATCGTACCCGTCCCTGGCGATCCAGCACGAAACTGGCCGGTACGGCGGTGACGCCATAGCGCCCGGCCAACACACCGGTGGGATCATTGATCACCGGGTAGGTAACGCCTCGCCCGGCCATCCACTCCGCCACCTCCTCCTCCGTCCCCGACTGCATGGCGATACTGATGAGTGGATGGCCGCGTGCCAGCCGCTCCACCATACCCTGCTCCAGGTCACACACGGGACACCAGGTGGCCCAGAAGTGGATCACCGCCGGACGCCCTTTCAGCTCCGCCAGATCGAAGGAATTGCCAGCCAGGGTCTGTGCCTGAAAGGGGGG
>SWBZ01004541.1_pt2 | contig 10400 bp, 7 predicted proteins | sample 4693031 | NCBI WGS metagenome assembly SWBZ01 (sample SAMN10267274, study PRJNA491770) | bioreactor metagenome | isolation source: DHS bioreactor inoculated with | place: Japan: off Shimokita Peninsula
GCCGTGAAGGCCGGTCAAGTCCTTCGATGGCGTGCTTGCAGGTCCTTGTGGGCTGCAGGCAGGTTTCGGGAAGGGAAATCCTTCGGGAGATGCCGTTGCCGAAATCGTCCGGTTCAGTGGAGTCGCTTGACGGATGGTCTTCGGACCAGAGGCAAGAGAAACGCTGATCCGAACAGGGAGGCACTGGGAGCGATCCCAGTGCTTTCCTTGTTTTGGGCCGGGTTTGCCCGGTTTATGGACCGAGCCCCCCCCCCCCGTTTGTGGACCGAACTGTCGCAGACTGCGGCGTGGGCATCGGGTGTCCGCGGAGCCTCGCCGTCGGGTCCGACCTTGGGCCTTTGTCTACGCCGCGCTCATCCTGTCGCGCGGCATGGTGCTACCGTTGCGGCGGGTTCGGTGTGTCGGGGCGAAGTGCCGGCGGAACGCGAGCGCTTGGAAAGCAGAAAAACCCCGACGCCGATCAGAAGGGCGGCCGGCACCAGGCCGTGCGGCACGCTCTCGTCCAGAACCAGGATCGCCGCCGCCGCGCCGCTGATTGCGCCCACCGAGCCGATCTGGCTGAGATAGACCGGGCCGGCGACTTTTTGCAGCACGAAATAAAGCAGATACATCGCCGAAAACGTCGCGATCTGCGCGGCCAGCGCGCCGAGCGCGGCCGGCGTTGCCGGAAGCGAAAGCGGGATCGTGGCGGCCAGACTTGCAAGGCCAAGCAGCACGGCCGCGCCCAATAACATGCCTGGCGCCAATGACAGCGAACCAGCGCCCTGCGGCCAGCGCATGGTGCGGTAAATATTGCCGGCGGCGATGATGACCGGCGCAAGCAGCGTCGCCGCGATCCACACCGGCGCGCTGTCGCCGCTCATCGTCTTGGCGGCGGCGAGGATCACGACGCCGACCAGAGCCGCAAGGATGCCCGCGCCACGCACCGCACGGAACCGTTCCAGGCCGAACGCGATCGCCAGCGCATAGGTATAGAGCGGCGGAAACGCGAAGGAGATTGCGGCGAACCCGGCGCCGACATGCGGTACGGCCGAAAAGATCAAGAAATTCGGCAGCGCCAGGCTGAGCAGGCCCGACATGAAAAAATACTCGCCGGTGCGGCGGTTCGCGCGCGGCAACTGGCCGCCGAGCGCGGCTGCCGCGGCCAGCACCAGGCCGGCGCCGAGCGTGGACCAAAACAGGAAGGCGAAGGGCGCCGCGCCGGCCGCCGTCGCGAACTTGACCAGATTGGCCGTCAGGCCGATGAACAGGCCAACGACGACCAGCAGGCCGAACGCGAGCAGCGGGGCTGAACGGGGTGTGGCGGGAAGGAGCATGGCGGGTGGTCCGGTTTGTCGGTATCGCTTGACATATATCTTGTCATCAAGATACTTTTCGTCAAGTCAAATAGGAGGAAAACTTGGATCGCGTCAGTCTCGCCATCGCGCAATGGCAGCGTGAACGTCCCGATCTCGATACGCTGCCGATGGCTGTTCTCGCCCGCATCGCGGTCTTGGCCCGTGCCGTCGCGCGTGATCATCTCGACCCGGTTTTCGCCAGGTTCGGACTCCAGGCGGGCGATTTCGACGTACTGGCGACCCTGCGCCGCGCGGGCGCGCCCCATGCGCTGAGCCCGACCGAGCTCTATACGGCCACCATGGTCACCTCTGGCACCATGACCAGCCGGCTCGACCGGTTGGAAGGTATGGGTTTGATCGCCCGTGCGCCCGACCCGCGTGATCGCCGCGCCCTGCGGGCTGGCCTGACCGAAAAGGGCAGGGCGCTGATCGACGAGGCGGTGACCGCCCATGTCGAAAACGAGGCCATGGTGACGTCGGCGCTCAGCCGCGCCGAGCAGGAAGAACTCGACGCCCTGCTTGCCAAATTGCTGGCCGGTCTTCCCGAAAGATGAACGGCGCTAAAAGCGTACGTTCAGCCGTTCCAGTCCGTGAAAATGGTAGATGTCGCGGTAGCGCGGCGTGTCGGCAAGCTTGAGCCCGGGCAGCCGGTCGAACAGCACCTTGAGCCCGACCTGGAGCTCGAGCCGGGCGAGCGGCGCGCCGATGCAGAAATGAATGCCGGCCCCGAAGGTGACGTTCTTCTGGTCGGCGCGCTCCGGGTCGAAGCGGCGCGGCGCCGAAAAGGCGGCAGGATCGCAATTGGCCGCCCCCAGCAGCAGACCGATGCGCTCGCCCGGGTTCACCGTGATGCCGGGCTCGATCTCCACCGTCTCGTAGGCGTAGCGGGTAAACACGTGCAGCGGCGCGTCGATCCGCAGGCATTCCTCGACCGTGGCCTCCGCTGTTTCCGGCGTTTCGAAAAACCGGCGTGGATCGCCGCCCTCGGCCAGTAGCGTGCGCACCGCGTTGCCGGTCTGGTGCACGGTCGCCTCGTGGCCGGCGTTCAACAACAGGATCACCGACGAGATCAACTCGTCCTCGTCGAGTTGCTCGCCGTCCGCGCTGGCCTCGATCAACAGGCTCAAGAGGTCGTCGCCCGGTGCCTCGCGCCGCTCGCGGACATAGCCGCGCAGGAAGGCGGCGAAATCGCGCGCCGCGCGGTTGGCCTCCTCTTCGGTCCGGCGGTCCTGGGTCAGCGTGTACATGGCCACCATCCGGTTCGACCACGCAACCAGCCGGTCGCCCATCTCGGTCGGCACGCCCAGCATCTCCGCGATCACCGTCACCGGGATCGGAGTGGCGAATGCCGGTAGCAGGTCGGCTTCGCCGTCGGTCTCGAAACGGTCGATCAGCGCGTGCGCGAGCTGCTCGACGCGCGGGCGCAGGCGCTCGACCTGGCGCGAGACGAAGGCGCGGTTGACCAGCTTGCGCAGGCGCGTATGGGCGGGTGGCTCCAGTTCCAGCAGCGAACGCGCCTCCACCGCGTCGAAATCGGCGAGATGGGCGCGGTTGTCGCCGACGATCGCCGGCGGTCCCCAGCGGTTTTCGCGTCCGAAGCGCCGGTCGCGCAGCAACCGGTTGACGGCATCAAAACCGGCAAAGCACCAAAACCCGTATTCCTGCCAGTAAAAGGCCGGCATATGGGCGTGCAACCAGCCATAGGCCCGGTAGGGGTCCTGGACGAAGCCGGCGTCGCGCGGCGAAAGCGATAGCCGGCGCTGGGTCAGGTCGGCGCCGGCGACAAGGGCGGTCTCAAGGCTCATCCCCAACCCATAGCCCAGCTACGCCATTCGGCGCCATGTTTTGTTGTGGTCCAAGAGCTCGGGGGCGCGCACGCCCGGCAATCGGTCTCTGGCGACCGGTCTACGGGGCGATCGTCGCGGCAAGCGAAGGCCATGCCTTCAAGAAGGCGTCGCGGGTCCGGATGCCGGGCGAGCCGGCCTGGCGCGTTTCGTCCTGGGCCAGACGGGCAAAGACCAGCCGACGCTCGCCGCGGACAGCCCAGCCGACGAACCAGCCAAAACCGCGTGCCCGGTCGAAACTGCCGTCCGCCTTGCGCGGATAGGCGCCGCCGGTCTTGCCCGAAACGCGCCAGCCGCCGCCGGCTCGGGTCGTCGCAACAATCCGCATCGTCTTATCCATCGCGGCCTGGCTGACGGGCAGGCGTCCGGCGACGAGCTTGCGCAGGAACGCCACCTGCTCCCGGGGTGAAATGGCCAGAGACGAGCTGATCCAGGCCCGTTCGAGCCCGTTATTCTTGCCGGGATCGCCGGAAAAATCCGCATTGCCGTAGCCGAAGGCGCGCGCATAATGCGTTAGCGCATCCTGGCCGAGCGAGCGCGCGATGCGTTGCGAGTACCAGACGACGGAATATTTCAGCCAGCGCGTCGGTTCCGTCGGCCGCCGCCAGTTTTCGCCGCCCCAGTCGACCTCTCCCTCACGGTAGGCGAGCACCGGCGCTTTCATGTCGGTCAGGAAACCGGCGTCAAACCCCATCACGGCGAGCGCGACCTTGAACGTGGAAGCCGGCGTCGCACGTAGATCGCACGTGCCGTCTTCGAACAGGCGCGCACCGGTGTCGGCATCGACGATCACCGTGCACAGCGTTTTTGCCGACGCCGACGCCGGGATCAGGACCGTCAGCAGCGACAGCCAAATCAGGCATGAGCGGATCATTGAGGCCTTTTCCATGATTTGTGCGAAATATAGACTGGACGCGGGTTAACGACAGCTGAAGCAGGCCGCCGCGGCTTTCGCGGGACCGTATTTGCCGCTATCAGCGATCCAGATCGTGCTTGTCGGCGACCGGGCTGGCGGAGGCGCGGTCGGGGAGGCACGGATGCAGATCATCGTCGTCGGCGCCGGCATTGCCGGTCTGTGCACGGCCTGGGCGCTCGCCGCCCGCGGCCACGCCATCACCGTGCTCGAACAGGGGCCGATCCCCAATCCGCTCGCCGCCTCCGGCGACCATCACCGCATTATCCGTCGCGCCTACGGCTCGGCCAGCGGCTACGGCCACGCCATCACCGAGGCCTATGATGCCTGGGACGCGCTGTGGTCCGACCTCGGCCGCAACCATCTCGATCCGCGCGGTTTCCTGTGCGTGTCGCGCGAGAAAGGCGACGAGGCGGAGGATTTTCTCGATGGGTTGAAAGCCGGCGGCTACCCGTTCGAGCTCCTCCAGCCGGACGAGGCGGCAAGGCGATGGCCGTTCCTCGATGCGGGCGCGATCCGTTACGCCTATGCCTCGCCCGAGGGCGGTGCGCTGCACTGCCGGCGCATCGCCGCCGACCTGCTGGGCTGGCTGCGCGACAAGGGCGTCGATGTGCGCGAGCACACCCATGTCGTCGCCGTCGACGAGGACAAGGGCCACGTGCACCTGGCCGACGGCGACACGCTCACCGCGCAGAAAGTGGTCGTCTGCGCCGGCGCCTGGGTGACCAGGCTCTTTCCCGACCTCGCGGGCTCGCTGGCCGTCTACCGGACCGCTGTCGTCTATCTCGAGCCGCCCGCCGACCTGGCCGACGCCTGGGCGGCCGCACCCGTCGTGCTGGATGTCGGCGGGGCGACCGACGGCTACATTATCCCGCCCTCGGGCGATGGCGGGCTGAAATTCGGCTCCGGCCTGCACCGCTTTGCCTCGCCCGACGCCGACGCGCGGCGAACGCCCGAGGCCGGCGAGGGCGAGGCGATCCGCGACCTGTTTGCGCCGCCGCTGGCACGCATAGCCGACTACCGTGTCTCGTCGGTCGTCACCTGTGCCTATACCTTTACCCGGGACGAGACCTTCTTTGCCGCTGAGCGCGGCCGTTGCCTGGTGGTGTCGGCCTGTTCCGGCCACGGCTACAAATTCGGCGCCTATGTCGGCCGGCGCGTGGCCGATCACGTCGAGTGGCCCGATTTTTGTCGCCTGCAGGCCGGGTTGAGGGCCGAGCTGGTATAAACCATTCCGGCCGTTTCCTTGGCCCGCGGCGCTCCCGGCCTTGCGAAAGCGGGACCACGCCCCTTATCTAGCGCAGATTGAGCGTCGCCGAATCAAGCCACCGGCGCAAACCAGCTTCCGGAAGGGGATACCTGATGAAAGACCCAGTCGAGACTGCGATGAACCTCGTTCCGATGGTCGTGGAGCAGACCAATCGCGGCGAACGGGCCTATGACATTTTCTCGCGCCTTCTCAAGGAGCGCATCATCTTCATCACCGGCCCGATCGAGGACGGTATGGCCACGCTGGTATGCGCCCAGCTCCTGTTCCTGGAAGCGGAGAACCCCAAGAAGGAAATCTCGCTCTACATCAACTCGCCCGGCGGCGTTGTGACGAGCGGCATGGCCATCTACGACACGATGGAGTTCATCAAGCCGGCGGTCTCCACGCTGTGCATAGGCCAGGCCGCCTCGATGGGCTCGCTCCTGCTGTGCGCCGGCCACAAGGACATGCGCTTCGCCACGCCCAATGCGCGCATCATGGTGCATCAGCCTTCCGGCGGCTTCCAGGGCCAGGCCTCCGACATCGAGCGTCACGCCCAGGACATCATCAAGCTCAAGCGCCGTCTTAACGAGGTCTATGTCAAACATACCGGCAAGGACTACGAGACGATCGAAAAGACGCTCGACCGCGACCATTTCATGACCGCGGAGGAGGCGCTCGATTTCGGTCTGGTCGACAAGGTGATCGCAAGCCGCTCGGCGATCGAGACCGAAGCCAAGGACAAGCCGGAAAGCTGATGCGCAAAGGCGCGCGTCGAGGCGCGCGCTTGACGCAGAATTGAAACATCCTGCGGCAATTCTGTCACATTCGGGTGTTCCCTCCCATGGGGGGAAGCCCTACGTTAAGCGTATGTTGAGTTTCGGGGGGATACCCTCGGGCGGGGTTTGGCGAGTTGTTGCCGCTTCGCGCAAAGTATGTTTCGTAGTCGAGTGGGCAACGGGTGGGGCCGACACGTCCTCCCGCTTTCCCAATGACGAATCCTCCTCGCCGGCGTTTGCCGGGAAGGACCGAAAAGGACTGAAGGCATGAGCAAGGTCAGCAGCAGCGGTGGCGGCGATTCCAAGAACACGCTCTATTGCTCGTTTTGCGGCAAAAGCCAGCATGAGGTTCGCAAGCTGATCGCCGGCCCGACCGTGTTCATCTGCGATGAATGCGTCGAGCTGTGCATGGACATCATCCGCGAGGAGAACAAGACCTCGATGGTGAAGTCGCGCGAGGGCGTGCCGACCCCGCAGGAAATCATCGAGGTTCTGGACGACTACGTCATCGGCCAATCCTACGCCAAGCGCGTGCTGTCGGTTGCCGTGCATAACCACTACAAGCGCCTGGCCCATGCCTCCAAGGGCAACGATGTCGAACTGTCCAAGTCGAACATTCTGCTGATCGGGCCGACGGGCTGCGGCAAGACGCTTCTGGCCCAGACCCTGGCGCGCATCATCGACGTGCCCTTCACCATGGCCGATGCCACCACGCTGACCGAGGCGGGGTATGTCGGCGAGGACGTTGAGAACATTATTTTGAAGCTGCTGCAGTCTGCCGACTACAATGTCGAGCGGGCCCAGCGCGGCATCGTCTATATCGACGAGATCGACAAGATCTCGCGCAAGTCGGACAACCCGTCCATCACCCGCGACGTGTCGGGCGAGGGCGTCCAGCAGGCGCTGTTGAAGATCATGGAAGGCACGGTCGCAGCCGTTCCGCCGCAGGGCGGCCGCAAGCATCCGCAGCAGGAGTTCCTCCAGGTCGACACCGCCAACATCCTGTTCATCTGCGGCGGCGCCTTCGCAGGCCTCGACAAGATCATCTCCGACCGCGGCCGCAAGACCTCGATCGGCTTCGGCGCGGAAGTGGCCTCGCCGGAAGATCGCCGCTCGGGCGAACTGTTCCGACTGGTCGAGCCTGAGGATCTGCTGCGTTTTGGACTTATTCCCGAATTCGTCGGGCGCCTTCCGGTCCTGGCGACGCTTGAGGATCTCGACGAGGAAGCACTGGTCCAGATCCTCAGCGAGCCCAAGAACGCCCTGGTCAAGCAGTATCAGCGCCTGTTCGAGATGGAAAATGTCGAGCTGACTTTCCACGAATCGGCCCTGCTGGCGATCGCCCGCAAGGCGATCGAACGCAAGACCGGCGCGCGCGGCCTGCGTTCGATCATGGAATCGATCCTTCTCGACACGATGTTCGAGCTGCCGGCCCTGGAAGGCGTTCAGGAAGTCGTGATCTCGGAGGATGTGGTGACCGGCAAGGCAAGGCCGCTCTACATCTACGCCGAGCCGAAAAAGGAAAAGGCCAACGCCAGCGCCTGACCGGCGCCGGGCCGGTCGCGGTAGCCCGTGGCGCCGCCTCGGCCTGTGTGCCTGGGCCTTCGGCGTCGCGGGCGCATAAAAGCGGCGTTGGTTTCCTGTCTGTCCCCGTACCGTTTGCGTTTGTCGTGGCGTTGGTCTGCCCGGGTGGCCCGCCACCCTTGATCTTTGTCCGCCGCGGCTCCAACTAAGGCTGAACGAGACGGCGTCTTATCCATCCGTGCTTGGGCCTCGCATGGCGCGATGCGGAGATAGGCGGAACGGGTCGGTGCCGTTACAATGGGATTCGCGGTTGGCTTTCGGGTGGCCGCGGAATGAAAGGCAAGACTATGACCACAGCCCCAGCGTCCACCGGCTCTGCCCCCGGCGGTGTTTACGCCGTACTGCCCCTGCGCGACATCGTCGTGTTTCCGCACATGATCGTGCCGCTTTTTGTCGGGCGCGAAAAATCCATCAAGGCGCTCGAAGACGTGATGGGTGCCGACAAGCAGATTCTGCTCGCCACCCAGATGAATGCCGCCGATGACGACCCCGCGCCTGACGCGATCTACGATGTCGGCACCCTCGCCAACGTACTCCAGCTCCTGAAATTGCCGGACGGCACCGTAAAGGTGCTGGTCGAGGGCGTCTCGCGTGCGCGCATCACCGAGTTCACCGATCGCGACGACTTCCACGAGGTTCGCGCCGATACGCTGGCCGAGCCCGAGGAGGAGGAGGTCGAGATCGAGGCGCTGGCGCGCTCGGTCGTCGCCGACTTCGAAAATTACGTCAAGCTGAACAAGAAGATCTCGCCCGAAGTGGTTGGCGCCGCCAGCCAGATCGAGGACTATTCCAAGCTGGCCGACACGATCGCCTCGCATCTGGCCATCAAGATCCCCGAAAAGCAGGAAATGCTGGCCACGCTTGCCGTGCGCGAGCGCCTGGAAAAGGCGATGGGCTTCATGGAGGCCGAGATCTCGGTGCTCCAGGTCGAAAAGCGTATCCGCAGTCGCGTCAAGCGCCAGATGGAGAAGACGCAGCGCGAATATTACCTCAACGAGCAGATGAAGGCGATCCAGAAGGAGCTCGGCGAGGGCGAGGACGGCCGCGACGAGATGGCCGAGCTCGAGGAGCGCATCAAAAAGACCAAGCTGTCGAAGGAAGCGCGCGAGAAGGCGAGCGCGGAGCTCAAGAAGCTGCGCACCATGTCGCCGATGTCGGCCGAGGCCACCGTCGTGCGCAACTATCTCGATTGGCTGCTGTCGATCCCGTGGGGCAAGAACTCCCGCGTCAAGCAGGACCTGCATTTTGCCCAGGAGGTGCTCGACACCGATCATTACGGGCTCGAGAAGGTCAAGGAGCGCATTGTCGAATATCTGGCCGTGCAAAGCCGGCAGAAGAAACTCAAGGGTCCGATCCTTTGCCTGGTCGGTCCTCCCGGCGTCGGCAAGACCTCGCTCGGCAAGTCGATCGCCAAGGCGACCGGTCGCGAATTCATCCGCATGGCGCTGGGCGGCGTGCGTGACGAAGCCGAGATCCGCGGCCATCGCCGCACCTATATCGGCTCGATGCCCGGCAAGGTCATCCAGTCGATGAAGAAGGCGAAGAAATCCAATCCGCTCTTCCTGCTCGACGAGATCGACAAGATGGGCATGGATTTCCGTGGCGATCCGTCCTCGGCCTTGCTTGAGGTGCTGGATCCGGAACAGAACTCGACCTTCATGGACCACTATCTGGAGGTCGAATACGACCTGTCGAGCGTGATGTTCGTGACCACGGCCAACACGCTCAACATCCCGCCGGCCCTGATGGACCGCATGGAGATCATCCGCATCGCCGGCTACACGGAGGATGAGAAGGTCGAGATCGCCAAGCGCCATCTGTTGCCCAAGGCGATCCGCGATCACGCGCTGCAACCGAAGGAGTTCTCGGTCGACGACGAGGCGATCCGCCTGACGATCCGCACCTATACGCGGGAAGCCGGCGTGCGCAATCTCGAACGCGAACTGATGAAGCTCGCCCGCAAGGCGGTAACCGAGATCCTCAAGACCGACACCACGTCGGTCGAGGTGACGGCCGACAATCTGGCCGATTATCTGGGCGTACCGCGCTACCGGTTCGGTCAGGCCGAAGGCGAGGATCAGGTCGGTGTCGTCACCGGCCTGGCCTGGACCGAGGTCGGCGGCGAGCTTCTGACGATCGAAGGCGTGATGATGCCCGGCAAGGGCAAGATGACGGTGACCGGCAATCTGCGCGACGTCATGAAGGAATCGATCTCGGCCGCGGCGTCCTATGTGCGCTCGCGTGCGGTCGATTTCGGCGTCGAGCCGCCCGTTTTCGACAAGCGGGATATCCACGTCCACGTGCCGGAAGGCGCAACGCCCAAGGACGGTCCGTCGGCGGGTGTGGCCATGGTCACGGCGATCGTCTCGGTCCTGACCGGCATTCCGGTGCGCAAGGAAGTCGCCATGACCGGCGAGATCACTTTGCGCGGCCACGTGCTGCCGATCGGCGGGCTCAAGGAGAAGCTTCTGGCGGCGTTGCGCGGCGGCATCAAGAAGGTGCTGATCCCCGAGGAGAACGCCAAGGATCTGGCCGAGATCCCCGACAACGTCAAAAGCGGTCTGGAGATCATCCCGGTCGCCCGTGTCGGCGAAGTGCTCAAGCATGCGCTCATGAAAATGCCGGAGCCGATCGAATGGACCGAGCCGGCCGAGCCCGCGGAGGCGGCCAAGGCGAAGGCCGACGATACGAGCG
>SWBZ01006473.1_pt1 | contig 10392 bp, 7 predicted proteins | sample 4693031 | NCBI WGS metagenome assembly SWBZ01 (sample SAMN10267274, study PRJNA491770) | bioreactor metagenome | isolation source: DHS bioreactor inoculated with | place: Japan: off Shimokita Peninsula
GCGGGTCGAGCTCCCGCGCGAAGAACGAGGACGCCGCCAAGAGGATCTCGTTGGCGCGTTTGAGCTCACGGTTCTCGGCCTCGAGCTGCTTGATCCGAGCGGCATCGCTCGTCGTGGTCCCGGGGCGCTCGCCCGCGTCGATCGCGGCTTGCTTGCACCAGCCCCGCAGCGTGTCGGGATTGACCCCGACACGCTGCCCGATCCGGACCACCGCCGCGTTCAGCGACAGGTCCGCATCTTCTTTCCTGGCTTCGGCAACAAGCCGCATCGCACGCTCACGAAGCTCCGGCGGATATTTCCTCGGTGCTGGCATGGTCATCATCCTCTCGGGGAATCAGACCCTCCACTAAACCCGGGGCGATTCATGGAACCAAATCCGTGGGGCAGGTCAAATTGTCACCGATCCGTTCCTCACGCCCGGCCGAGCCGCTCGTGAAGAGTGGATACGGCGTCTACCTGCTCAAGGCGCTCAAGCACGGTAGACGATGACTGCCTATCGGGCGACACGGCTCGCAGGGGCGCACTCGCGCCCGGGGGCTCTGAGACAACAACAACTAGGCTGACCGAGTGAGCTCACGCGTATCGGTGATTGTTCGGACGAAAGATCGGCCATACTTCCTCGCGAGGGCGCTCGCTGATATCGCTGCTCAGGGTCACGACGAACTCGATGTTCTCGTTGTGAACGATCAGGGCGACGAAGACGCCGCTCGTGCTGTCGTCGCTTCGTCGCCTTTAGCAGATCGCACCCGCGTGTTGGCGACGTCTTCCCCGGGTGGTCGCTGCGCTGCGGCCAACCGGGGAGTCCGTGCCGCAACAGCGGATTATGTCGTTCTGCACGACGATGACGACCTTTGGCATCCGGACTTCCTCGCGTCGACGGTGGCCTACCTTGACGCGCATCCCGTGGAGGCCGGCGTCGTGGTACCGACCGAGATCATCTACGAGCGTGCAGCTGATGGTGGTTGGCTTGAACAGCGACGGGAGCCATTCTGGCCGGGCCTCTCTTCGGTGACTTTCACGGAGCTGCTCGAGATCAATCGGGCTGTACCGATCTCTGTGCTGTACCGACGTGCCATCCACGACGATGTCGGGTATTACGATGAGTCGCTCGAGACAGTCGAAGACTGGGATTTCTACCTGCGGCTGACAGCACGGCACTCGTTGGGCTTTCTTGCCGGACCTCCCCTCGCTTACTGGACACAGCGTCCCACTGCTCGCGGGAGTGACGGCAATAGCATGTTCGAACTCGCGGGAGCGCATGAGCGTGATGACCTCGCGGTGAGGGACGCGGCGCTTCGAGCCTGGGTGGAACGAAATGGCGCTGGAATGCCTCTCTTCATTGCCAGTGTCGAAAGGCGCCTGCGCGAAAGCTTTGCGCGCGAACTCGCGGAGCAACTCGACCGGCAGCGCGAGGTCCTGGTTCGAGAGATCTGGGACCGGCACCCGGTGTGGCGCCGTGTCCGCCGTATTCTCCGGCGACGCTGAGGTCGACGCGCGAATACTCTCAGGCTCGCATCGCGGCGACGGCATGCTTGCTGTCGCCGTCGAAGCTCACCTTGCCGTCGCGAAGAAGAATGCCGCGCGCACAGAGGCCTGACACCATATCGAGATCATGTGACACCACGACGAGGGATTTCCCTTGCTCATGAAGTTCGCGGATACGCGCAATGCACTTCTTCTGAAACGGTTCGTCACCAACCGACAAGATTTCATCGATCAGAAGGATGTCGAGTTCTGTGTGGATCGCGACGGCGAATGCGAGGCGCAAGAACATGCCGGACGAATAGTGCTTGACCTCAGTGTCGATGAATCGCTCGATCTCGCTAAACGCGACGATCTCATCGAATCGCTGCTCGGTCTCACGCTTGCTCATCCCGAGGATCGCGGCGTTGAGGAAGACATTCTCCCGTCCCGAGAGGTCGGGATGAAAACCTGCTCCGACTTCGATCAGGCCGGCGATGCGGCCACGGGTGAGGACGCGTCCGGAGTCTGGAGTGAGCACCCCCGAGATAAGCTTCAGCATCGTTGATTTGCCTGAACCGTTGAACCCGAGAAGTGCAACGGAATCGCCCTGGTCGATCGTGAACGACACTCCATCCAAAGCATGAAAATCGGTCGACACGGGCTTTCTCTTGACCGTCGCAACGAACGTCTCTTTGAGCGAGTGAGTGTGGCGAAGCCGGAAATTCTTGTGAACGTCGTCTACCACGATCGCTGCGCGCGCGTCCCTATCAGAGTTCCTGGGCAAAACGACCCTCCAGTCGCCGGAAGACCAACTGTCCGACCACCACTGTCAGTAATGAGATCAGGAGAGCGAGACCCGCAAATGTCCACAGGTCAGGAAGTAGCTGGCCGTTCTCAGGGTTCAACGGGAACCAAAAGCCTGCGTGGAAGAGCTCGACAGCGACGGTGAGGGGGTTCAAGCAGTAGATCAGGAAGCCGACCTCCCCGAGTTGTGGCCGCACCATCGACCACTGATACATGACAGGTGATGCCCACATCGCACACATCACGATGATCTCGACGAAACTCTGCGCATCACGGAACGCGACATTGATGGCGCCGAAAAGGAGCCCCAGTCCGGTGGAAAGCAGCGCGACGATCAGTAGTCCACACAGAACGGCTGCGACCGCGATCGGAGAGAACTCCCAACCGATGACGAGCGCGATCGCCCAGACGACGATGACCTGGGGGATCGTGTTGATGATCGCGACGAGCATGCTCGACACGGGGAAAAGCTCCCTCGGCAAGTAGATCTTCTTGATCAGTGCAGCGTTGTCGACGATCGAGCGGGTGCCGTTCGTGAATGCCTCGGTGAAGAACGTCACGGCCGTCATACCCGCCAACAAGTACACGGGGTAGTACCCGACCGAACTGTTGAGATTCAGAAAGATGCCAAGAGCCACGAAGAAGACGGCGAACTGAATCAGCGGCTTGACGTAGGACCAGAGCCAGCCGAGGACCGACCCTCGGTAACGAATCTGCACCTCTTTGCGCACCAACAACATCAGCAGATGCCGTCGGCGCAGCACGTCGATCAGGCCGAGCCCCGTACCGGGGGGACGCAGGTCGGCGCCGGAGAGCGTTTCGTTCGTCATGGATCCCTCAGCGCGTCAGCGGAACACGCAACCACAGCATCCTAATCTGCCGTGTGAGAATCGTGGACCGCTGCGCGAAGTGGCGTGCGGCTAGCATGGTGCGGTGCCGGAAGGAGTCGACGTGCGTGTGCGTATCGAGATCGTCATTCCGGTGTGGCGGCATGGGCGAGAGGCCGTCCCGACCGTCCGCTCGCTCCTGGAGTCGGCGGAGGCAGCCTCCGCGGTGGCGCAGACATCGCTTGTGCTGGCCGTCGCGCAGTCATGCGCGGATGCGCTCCCTGCGGTGGTGCGCTCACACGCTCGTGTTGTTCTCATCGGCGATTCTGACGCCGCGGTTCTCGCTGGCCGGGGCCTCAGCCAGTCCACGGCTGACGTCGTCGGGGTCGTGGAGGCGGGCGATCTGGTCGGGGTGGATTGGCTTAGTGCTGCGGCGCGAGTCGCACGCGGTGAGGTCATCCGCCCTGAGTTCATCGTGACGTTCGGTCAGCGGACAGGAATCGGACGTCAGCCGACCTCGCAAGGGATCGACAAAATCTCGCGGCTGCTTGCGCACGTCGATGTGTGGGCCTCAATCTTCGCTGCACGCGCCGACACCGTTCGGCAAGCAGTCGCCGCCGGTGATCTGCGCGGAGGGTCCCTCGCGCTTGCTGCTGCTTTCGCCGAGGAGGGGATAGCGGTACGCACTCCGGTCGGTAGCGTCGGATTCATCCGTCGATGGGGCCCGGAGCACCCATTTTGGCGAACCGGGCCAGTTCTCGAGAGAGTACCGCTCCTCACCGACAAACGGTTGGCGACAGATCCGCCGCCGTTGCCCGTGCGTGCCCCACGTCCCGCGCGAATTCTCCGAGTCGCCGGCCGCCTCGTCAAACCCTGGCGTGACGCACTGTCATCCTTCATGCGCCGCAGCCGCCCGCGTCCTGTGCCCACGAGCGTGCTCGCAGAATGGGCAATGCTGAACAGCATTGAACCGCTCCTTCCCTACCCGCGCAGAGATACCGGGGCATGGATCGAGCGATGGGGTCTTCCCACGCCCCAGATCGTTCGCGAATCCAGCGCCTACCTGCGAATCATCGATGCATTACCGTCGTCGATCGACTATCTCTACTTCGCCCCGTGGCTCCGGACCGGTGGCGGCGATTCCGTGCTCATTGAATACCTGTCCTCGGTGAAGCGCCAGGATCCGCAGGCGAGCGTTGTTCTGTTGACGACTGAGCCGGTCATCTCGACGCGACTTGACCAAGTGCCCGCTGGCGTGAGCACCGTAGAACTCGCGCCATTGCTCGCGCGTGGGGTGCCGCGCGACGCATTCGTGGAATGGATCTTTCCTCAACTCATCGCTCAGTACCAACCGCATACCGTCCATGCATTCAACAGCACGGTGGGCTTCGACGTCATCGAGCGTCATGGTCCCCGACTGAGTCAGCACTCTAACCTCTTCCTCACGAGCTTTGCGATCGATCGCAGCGAAGACGGTGAGGCTCTCTCCGTGATGTTCCTCCGGAGACCCGGCTTCTTGGATCCGGTATCGAAGGTGCTCGTCGACAGCCAGAGTTATGCAACTCGTCTGGTCCACGAGCACGGCTATGCGCCGGAAAAGTTCCTGGTCCAGCGCAGCGTCGTCTCGTCGGCACGACGGTCTGCCTCCGCTCCTCGTGACGAGTCGGCCGATGTCCTGAGGGTGTTCTGGGCTGGACGATTCGACTTGCCCAAGCGGCTCGACATCTACGCCGCGCTTGCCGCTCGGGCGGCGGAACGGAATATGCCGATCGAGTTCCACTTCTACGGACAGGAGGTCATGGGCTCCAGCGGCCTCTCCGAGTCCCTGGCTGTGCTCGACGCTGCGGGCGCTGTTCGTCACCCGCCCTACGCCTCATTTGCTGACCTGCCACTCGAGGTCTTCGGCGCCTACGTCCTGACCAGTGAGTGGGAGGGGATTCCGTTGACCGTTCTCGAAGCGATGTGCGAAGGTATCCCTGTCGTGGGGCCGCTTGTCGGAGGTGTAGGAGAAGTTCTGAGCGACTTGACCGGCTATCCGATCGGCAGGTTCGACGACATCGAGGCGTATCTCGATGCTCTCCTGGCTATCAGGAACAACCCCCGAGATGCGAGGGAGCGTGCAGAGTTCGCGAAGGCGCGAGTCTCCGAAGAGTTCTCCGTCGGGGCCTTCGATGCTCGCCTGACCACGCTTGTCGGGTACTTCCGTGCGGTCCAGGGTTCCGAGGCTGACGCTTCGGCAGCCTCGTCCCTCAGTTAGGCCACGGGTTCTCGTTCCCGCCGCGCACGTGGGTGCACGAGATCTCTCTCGACGGTCGAGACGAAGGCGGCCCAGGAGTGATGTTGTTCCGCAAAAGCCCGGCCTCGGCTGATCAGGCCTTCTCGAAGTCCTTCCTCGCTGACCAGCCGGGCCACTGCCTGAACGTATCCCGCAACGTCCTCGGGACCCGATGTGAGCAGGCCCGTCTCACCGTCATGCACGATGTCTGGCACGCCCCCTACCCCGGACGCGATCACGGGAAGCCCCAAGAGCATGGATTGGACCAGCACGAGAGGAAGGCCTTCGTTTTCCGACGTCAGGAGCAGTGCGTCGTAGTCAGACAGGTTGATCGCGGAGAGACCGCCCGTGTACGGTCCCCGGTAACGTACTCCGGCTCGTGCAAGATCGGCCATCAATGTGTCGCTGTTTTCGGACAGCACTCGCTTGCCCCAGACGTCGATGACTGCGTCTACGCCTGCCTCGGCCAGCCCGTGAGCGATCGCCGGAAGGACGTCGGGCCTCTTCTCGATATCGAGGCGGTGAGGCCAGAGGAGCCGGACCGTCGCGGATGGGGTCGCCGGGTAAGAGATGAGTGACGCTTGAGGAGATACTTCCGCGGGTTGACGGTGCACATGAACGGCGACGTTCGGCGTCGGCAGGGCAAGGACATCGTCAATGAGTGCCGCACTGTTGCTGTTGTCAGTAAGCACGCCTGCGATGTGGTCGAGGAAGGCCCGCTGCGCGTCATCGGTTATCGGATTTGTCGGGTAACCGTCCCCGATCTTGTCGAAAGAGAACAGCGTCGTGTGCACGTCGGTCCCGTCCGTGATCGGTGCGGCGTATGCGCTCAGTGCCTCGAGAAGATGAAAGCAGTTGACCGAGACGATGAGTCGGGGACGCAACAGCACGACAAGCTGTGCGATCAGGCGCTGGCGAGTCCGTAGCGGGAGTTCCAACCAGAGTGGGTCCAGGTGCACGTAATTGAGCTCGTCAGGGATGAGGTCATCATCAGTGCGCGACACATCGAAGGTTCCCAGAATCGTTGTACGTCCGTTGAACTCAGAGGTCTCGTTCAGTGCTCGCGCGTAGTTCAGGGATACGAGATCAGCGCCACCGACGCCAAGCCAAGGCACCATCACCAGGGCGTCCCCACGCTCACCGATCTGGTCGAGCGCCTTCTTGAGCACTCGTCCGTAGCCGTCATCGCACGCTTCCCATGCAACCAACCCGTCGATGGCCGAAGCGGTCCACGAAATAGCCGGCTCGTAGCTCGTCGCCTCTCGAAGCGCGGCGGCGAGCGGGGGATACTCTGAACGCAGAGGGAGCTCGGTCCGCGATACTTTCCCCCGGCGGGTTGCGGCTCTCAGCGCCCATCTAGCCGACCGGTAGATGGCGTGCTTGGCCTCCCAGCTCAGCCAGCTCGTGGCGAACCGTGCCGTCGGCAGCACTGTTCGGTATATCCGATGCGACAGGGGTGGCACGTTTGTCGTCGCCTGCTCCTCGTTGTCCTCGTTGGGCAGTGCGTCCTCGATCTCGCTCATCGAAAATGACGGCAAGACTGACGCGGAATGCCGGTTGTTGACACCGCCGGACTCTCGTACCCGATAGAAGAAGTAGGTATCGGTTGCGACATGATGCCGAACGCCCGCCGCGGTTGTCTCGATGTTCCACAGCCAGTCCTCGGGGCCGTAGCCCGTCCCTTCCACCATGGGTCGGTATGGCGTGTCCAGTAGCACCTGCCGCTCCAGGACGCTGCATGCGGGCCAGGGATTGTGGCGTATGAGATCGAGGTAGCTGACGTCGTCGGTCACGGCGGATCTAATGTGCCAAAGGAGCGAGCGGGCGCCGAAGCTGATCACGTACTCGGGATGAACGATCATGCGTTCATCGGTCGCCTCCAGTAGCTCAAGGGCCTTCACGAGATAGTCGGAGGACACGATGTCGTCGCCGTCCACCAGCGCCACGTACTTGCCCTGAGCTGCCTGCGCCGCCGCGTTGCGCGCCGCGCCAGCGTCGCCGACGGCGACGTTAATCGCACGGCTCGGAACCGTTGCGCTTCCCGTCTTCAGCTCGCGACCGATCTGCATCTGGGTATGCGGGCTTGCGTTGTCCGCGACGATGAGAAGCTCTGCCGAATAGCCGTCGGATACGACCTTCTCCAAGCCCGCGCGTACTGACCGAATCGTTGGGCGGAGTAGTCGCCCTTCGCTGTGTGCAGTCACGATGGCCGTCAGCGTGACGGTCATTGCTCGACGCCCTTCCTCTTCACCCGCGCGCAGCGCAGAGCCGCGCATACGCTCCCGGCTTCCCCCTGTACCGGCCGGCCGAATCATCCTCTCATAGCGCCGCATGAGGGAACGTCGGCGACTCCCCAGCGGGCTCCCAGGCGAGGGGCACGAGGTCGATAGGATTCTCGAGTTCATACACTAAGCTGAGGGGACCGGATGTCGGGTCGACGGATACTGATCGCGGGACACGGAACGGCGGGCAGAAGCCTCGCGGAGGACGTATCCAGCGCAGGCGATTCGGTCGTCGGATACCTCGATGACCGGCTCAAGGGAGTCGAGATTCTCGGGACGCTCTCTGATGTCGAGGCAGTCGTGATCGACTACGACGTCGATGCTGTCTACTTCGCTATCCCCTCGGCCTCCGGGGACGTGGTGCGCGATTTCACGTCACGTGTCACGCGAGCGGGCGTCGAGCTCGCCATCATCCCCCGCACCTATCGGATCATGTCGCGTGAGCGGGTCTCGGTATCGGATCTCACCGACGTTGATGTGCTGGATCTCGTTGGTCGCGCGCCGGTGAAGCACGACATGGTGCATGCTCGCGCGCTCATTGAGGGGCAGCGCGTCTTGGTCACCGGCGCAGGCGGGTCTATCGGGTCGCGGATTGTCTCGCAACTGGTTGCCCTCGATCCCGCCCTCGTGGTGTGTGTGGACAGGTCGGAGCCGGCCATCTTCCGGCTCGGCCAGCAGCTGGGCAGCGACCCCCGGGTCCGCGTCGAGATCGCGGACGTGCAGTCCGAGTCGCGAGTCGCTCAGCTCATGGCCGCGCACGCTCCAGATTTTGTGTTCCACGTTGCTGCCTACAAGCACGTTCCGCTCATGCAGGCCAACGCGGTCGAGGCTTTCAACAACAATGTCTGGGGCACTCTCAACGTCATGCGGCAAGCCGAGGCGCACGGCGCGAAACGGGTTGTCTATGTCTCGACCGACAAGGCGGTGCACCCGACGAACGTCATGGGCGCAACGAAGCGTATCGGAGAACTCATCGTCGCTGATCTCGGTCGCCAGAGCACATCCACGCGATTCTCCGGCGTTCGATTCGGGAACGTCCTCGAGAGCGAGGGAAGTGTTATGCAGACTTTCCGGCAGCAACTCCAGTCTGGAAGAAACCTGACGGTCACTCATCCAGGTATCACTCGCTACTTCATGACAATCGACGAAGCCGCGCAACTCGTCATCCAGACAGCTACGACCGGGCAGAACGGCGAGCTTTTCGTCCTCGATATGGGGGACCCAATCCGGGTCTTCGACCTCGCGCAGAGCTTGATCAACGCCGTCAATCCGCAACTTTCAATCGACATCGTCGGTTTGCGCCCCGGCGAGAAGATGTTCGAGGAGCTCTCGTATCAGGCAAGCTCCGTGGATGCGACAACTCATCCCAAGATCTTTGTCTTGACGGAGCACGACGATCACGGTCGGGCGGAAACACTCGCCTGGGTCGAGGAGACCCTCGCTGAGACGCTCCAGCACAAGATCACGGACGAGGAGCTCAGGGCTCGATTGCGAGCCTTCGGGTTCTCAGCTCTCCAATGAGCGATCTATTGAGGGCCTCCGTATTTCCGCACACGCTTCTCGTCGGTGCTAGCGGCCCGATTGGACGAGCCGTGTCACGCCTTTCCGGGGTTCACGATCTCCCCGTTGTGGCGACAAGCAGAAGCGGATCATTGACCGTTGACGTGTCGATTCCCGCTCAGGTGGAGGCGATCCTTCGGAGTGTGCGTCCCGAGGCGCTCGTCTATCTTGTGCGGGCACCGAGAGGGGCAAGTGACCGGCAGATCGACACCGCCGTGGAGCAGATGCTTCGGGTTGCCTCACTTGCAGTCCAGGCAGGTGTGAGCCGCTTCGTTCTGGCATCCTCTGCTGCTGTCTACGGTGATCGTCATCGAGCGCCCAGGAGAGAATCGGATCCCACCGAAGGCGTGTCGGCTTACGCAGCGGAGAAGATCACGGCGGAGCGTCAACTCGAGAAGTTCGCGCTCGATCGCGGCCTATCTGCCGCTAGCGCTCGCATCTTCAACGTTTTCGGGCCTGGCTGTCGGGATTCCCTCCTCAACGCGCTGGTCGAAGGGCCGCCCCCTGTTCTGGCCGTGACGCCGCACTTCGTTCGTGATTATGTGCATGTCGACGACGTCGCGAGCGCGCTGCTCCTCGCCGCCCAGCGGGATGACGTCATCGGTGCGGTGAACATTGGCAGCGGCAGGGGAGTGGACAACTCCCAGTTGGCTGCGGCGTGTCCGGATCGCTACGTGGACGGCGACGCCTCGATCCGGTCGTTCAGCGTCGCCGACCCGGCGTACGCGAAGGCTTCGCTTGCCTGGCAGCCCCGGGAGGATCCATTCGAGTACGTCTCGTTGCGCCGCCCCCGCGTTTGAGCTTGTCCCCCCGGGCTAGCACGGGTTCAGAGGTGGACTCCCGCTGCGTTCGCTGCGCGACGAGTCGTGAGAATTGCTGCCGACACTCGACGGAGGTTCGTGCCGCGCGCCGCGGATCGCATCTCGACGGACACCGCACCCGAGTAACGATGAGATTCGAGGGCGTGCAACGATGCGGAATAGTCCACGAGGGACGGGAGCCGGACCCGGTTTCCCGGACGGTTCTTGTGTGTTGATCATGCCGCGATTTCTGCGGCGGTGTGAAGTGGCTTCGTAGTCGGCGGGACTGATGTTGCCGAGGCTGGTGTGCCGGCGGCGGGGGTTGTAGAAGCCTGAATCGCCCCGGGTTTAGTGGAGGGCGAGTTCTCCCAGCGCCGGCT
>SWBZ01001893.1_pt1 | contig 10391 bp, 9 predicted proteins | sample 4693031 | NCBI WGS metagenome assembly SWBZ01 (sample SAMN10267274, study PRJNA491770) | bioreactor metagenome | isolation source: DHS bioreactor inoculated with | place: Japan: off Shimokita Peninsula
CGCCCGCGATCCCGCTGGACGTCTCCTGCATCGAAACGCTGCAGCCGAAATTCGTCCTGCCGGACGACCCGCTGCCTTAGCTTTGGAGTCGGAGGCATGCGCCGGGGCAAGCCTCCGGCTCAAGACCCGCCCATCGCCAGCCATCCCGCCATCAGCACGAAGCCAATCGCAACCAGCGCCAGGAACATCAGCATGCGCCGCCGCAGCGCCTGGGTCTCGGGATCGCGGGCGACCTTGTAATTCGTCGCCGTGAACGGCATCGCGGCATAGCGTGGCAATCCGCTGCGATTGCGCAGGCCATCGGAACGGGCCTCGATGCGATAGCTAAGGCGGATCGCCTGGACGAAAAGCAGCAGCATCGTCACCGCCCACAAACCGCTGACCACGAAAAACAGGCCGTTCATTCCCCACGCACTCCCCGCCAATACCGTGCCTCCCGCGACCGGACCCGGTGTCGGGACAAAGGCACACGATCAAGACCCTGCGGCGCCCGCCACGCCGAAACCGCGCGACACGCTTGCCGGCCGGCACGATAGCCGAAGCCGCCGCCATTACAATCTCTCGCCCGCCGCCCGGTTCAGGGTCGGTATTTCTCCACCGTCTGTTCGATCGCGCCGAAAATCGAATGGCCGGCCTCGTCCTTCATCTCGATGCGCACCGTATCGCCAAAGCGCATGAAGGGCGTTTTTGGAGCGCCGGTCTCGATGGTTTCGATCATGCGGATCTCCGCGATGCAGGAATAGCCGACGCCGCCCGCCTCGACCGGCTTGCCCGGCCCGTCATCGAGCTTGTTGGAAACGGTGCCCGACCCGATGATCGCGCCGGCCGCAAGCGGCCGTGTCCTGGCCGCATGCGCGATCAGGGTCGGAAAGTCGAACGTCATGTCGATGCCGGCATCGGCGCGGCCGAACGGCTTGCCGTTCAGGTCCACCCACAGCGGCAGCGCGAGCTTGCCGCCGTCCCAGACCCCGCCGAGCTCGTCGGGCGTGACCGCGACCGGCGAAAACGCCGAGGACGGCTTCGACTGAAAAAAGCCGAACCCCTTGCCGAGCTCGGCCGGGATCAGGCCGCGCAGCGACACGTCGTTGACCAGCATCACGAGCCGGATCGCCGCGCGCGCCTCGTCCAGGCTGGCGCCCATCGGCACATCGTCGACGATGACGGCGACCTCACCCTCCATGTCGATGCCCCAGGCCTCGTCAGCCATCAGGATCGGGTCGCGCGGCGCCAGAAAGGAATCGGAGCCGCCCTGATACATCAAAGGGTCCGTCCAGAACGAGGCCGGCATTTCCGCGTTGCGCGCCTTGCGCACCAGTTCGACGTGATTGACATAGGCGGACCCGTCCGCCCACTGAAAGGCACGCGGCAACGGCGAATGCGCGTCGTGCTCGTGAAAGCGCTCCGCCGGCACGGACCCGTGCTCCAGACTTTCGGCCAGCGCCTCCAGATGCGGTGCGATCCGCTTCCAGTCGTCGAGGGCGCCCTGCAGTGTCGGCGCCAGGAACGAGGCATCGGCACAACGTGTCAGGTCGCGCGAAACCACCGCCAGCCTGCCGTCGCGGGTTCCGTCTTTCAGCGTCGCGAGTTTCAAGTCCGCCTGCTCCCATGCTGTTGGCCGGCCCCGGCCCGGTCACGAATACCGGCCGGGTTTGACCCGTTACGAAATTTGTTGCACCCGTAACGATCAAAAGTGCAACCATCAACGATTCTCGCCATGTCTTCTTCCCGCCATGAGACCATGGATGCGGCCGCGCTGGAACTGGAAAACTTCCTGCCCTACCGCTTCAACCGGCTGGCCGACGCGGTCAGCCGCGATTTCGCCCGTATCTACAAGGACCGTCACGGGCTGACCCGGCCCGAATGGCGGCTCTTGGCCACGCTCGGCCAGTACGGCACCATGACGGCGACCGCCGTCGGACGTCATTCGGCCATGCACAAGACCAAGGTCTCGCGCGCCGTCACCGCGCTGGAAAAACGCCATTGGCTTACGCGCCGGCCCGACGGGGCCGACCGGCGGGTGGACAATCTCGCACTGACGAAAGCCGGCGCGCGGGTCTATCGCGAACTCGTTCCGATCGCGCGCGATTTCGAGGAAAAGCTGCTCGCCCGCGTCAGCCCGCAGGACCGCGCCGCGCTGCTGGCCGGCATGCGCGCGCTCGAACGCGCGCTGCTTTGAGCCTCGCCCACGACCGACCGGAACGCGGCGCGCGCCCTACCAGTCCATCACCACCTTGCCGGCGCTGCCGTCGCGCATCGCCTCGAAACCGTCCTGGTAATCGTCGATGCCGATGCGGTGGGTGATCAGGCCCGATACGTCGAGCGGGCCCTGCACCAGGGCAATCATCTTGTACCAGGTTTCGAACATTTCGCGGCCGTAGATGCCTTTCAGGGTCAGCATCTTGAAAATGACTTTGTTCCAGTCGATCTCGAAGGCGGTCGGCGCGATGCCCAGAATGGCGATCTTGCCGCCATTGTTCATCACATCGATCATATCGCGAAAGGCGACCGCCGAGCCCGACATTTCCAGCCCGACGTCGAAACCTTCCTTCATGTGCTCCTCCTCCATCACGTCGGCGAGCTTTTCGCGCGACGCATCGACCACGTGATGGACACCGAGCTTGCGCGCCAGCGCGAGCCGCACCGGGTTGATGTCGGTGATGACCACCTTGCGCGCGCCGACCGCCTGGGCCACCAGCGCCCCCATGATGCCGATCGGCCCGGCACCGGTGACCAGCACGTCCTCGCCCACCAGATCGAACGACAAGGCGGTGTGGACGGCGTTGCCGAGCGGATCGAAGATCGCGGCGATCTCGTCGGGCACGTCGTCGGGGATGGCGACCACATTGTGCTGCGGCAGGCTGAGATATTCGGCGAAACTGCCCGGCCGGTTGACACCGACACCGAGCGTGTTGCGGCACAGATGGCCGCGGCCGGCACGACAGTTGCGGCAATGGCCGCACACGATATGCCCCTCGCCCGACACGCGCTGGCCAACCCGGTATTCGCTGACGGCCTGACCGACATCGACGACCTCGCCGACGAATTCGTGCCCCGTCACCAGCGGCACCGGCACGGTCTTTTGCGCCCATTCGTCCCAATTATAGATATGGACGTCGGTGCCGCAGATCGCCGACTTCCCGATCTTGATCAAGACATCGTTGGGGCCGATCTCGGGCACCGGCACCCGTTCCATCCAGATCCCCGGTTCGGCTTTTGCCTTCACCAGCGCGCGCATCATGTTGGACATGGCGTAATCCTCGGCAATACGGAACGGCGCGGGTCAGCGGCTTGCATCACGATATCACGCCCAGTTCCCTGCCGACCGCGCCGAACGCGTCGACGGCCCGGTCGATGTCGGCTGTCGTGTGCGCGGCCGACATCTGGGTGCGGATGCGCGCCTGGCCCTTGGGCACGACCGGGAAGGAAAAGCCGATCACGTAGATGCCGCGTTCCAGCAACCTGTCGGCCATGGCACCTGCCAGCGCGGCGTCGCCGATCATCACCGGTATGATCGGGTGGTCGGCGCCGGCAAGCGTGAACCCGAGCTTGCTCATCCCGGCCCGGAAGCGCGCCGCGTTGGCGTAAAGCCGCTCGCGCAGCGCGCCGCCGCCTTCGATCAGGTCGAACACTTTCAGCGACGCACCCGCGATCGCCGGCATCAGCGTGTTGGAAAACAGATAGGGCCGCGAGCGCTGGCGCAGCCAGTCGACCACCTCGCGCCGGCCGGCCGTGTAGCCGCCGGACGCCCCGCCGAGCGCCTTGCCGAGCGTGCCGGTGATCAGGTCGATACGGCCTTCCACGCCGCAATGTTCGGGCGAACCGCGCCCGTTGGCGCCGACGAACCCGACTGCGTGGCTGTCGTCGACCATCACCATGGCGTCGTGTTTTTCGGCCAGGTCGCACACGCCCTCGAGATTGGCGATGATGCCGTCCATGGAAAACACGCCGTCGGTCGCGATCAGCCGGAAGCGCGCGTCAGCCGCCTCCTTCAGGCAGCGCTCCAGATCGGAAAATCCGTTGTTGGCATAGCGATAGCGCCTGGCCTTCGAGAGCCGCACGCCGTCGATGATCGAGGCATGGTTGAGCGCGTCGGAGATGATCGCGTCTTCTTCCGACAGCACCGTCTCGAACAGGCCGGTATTGGCGTCGAAACACGAGGAATAAAGGATCGCGTCTTCCATACCGAGGAAGCCGGCGATGCGCGCTTCGAGCTGCTTGTGCTCCTCCTGCGTGCCGCAGATGAAGCGCACCGAGGCCATGCCGTAACCGTAGCGGTCGAGCGTCGTTTTCGCCGCCTCGCGCAATTCTTCGCTGTCGGCGAGGCCGAGATAGTTGTTGGCGCAGAAATTGAGCACTTTGCCGCCGCCGGCGACCGTGATCTCGGCCGACTGGGTGGACGTGATAACGCGTTCGGACTTGTAGAGCCCGGAACGCCGCAGCTGCGAGAGTTCGCTTTGCAGATGGGTAAGAAATGCCGTCGTCATCAAGGACCTCCTCGGTTCTTGTCGCGCATTCGGCGCATGCAAACAATGGCCTCCAAGCGCACGCCGCGCTATTCGCGCCGGATTGTCGCGGCAGGGCCGGGCGTGTTGAGAAAGCAAATATTAGGACTGCGCGGCTAGCGTGAAGGCACTGCCGGGAAGGAAAGACAGTGCCGTGAGCGGAGAATTGTCCGACGACAACGAACGCGACCTCATTTTGTCGATGCGCATGGACGCGATGCTCAATTCATCGCCCGCGTCGTTTCTCAGCATTGTCGGCGGGTTGGTCGCGGTCTACGTCTACTGGGCGCCATCGGTTGCATTTGGCCTGATCGCCTGGCTGGCCTGCATCGTGGCCGTCGCTCTCACCAATCTGCTGTCCACACTCCTTTACGCCCGCGGCCTTCCGTCGGCCTGGAACGCCCGTTCCTGGGCGCGCTTCGTCTGCGTCATGCATCTTCTGTCCGGCCTGGCCTGGGGCGTCGGCGGAGGCTGGATGCTCAGTTTCGCGAACGAGCATCAGGCGCTCGTGACCGTGTCGATCGGCCTGGCCGCCGTAACCGTATCGATCCCGTCGGTCGTGCATCTGCCGGCCTATAATCTGTTCCAGCTGCCGATTTTCTGGTCCTACGCCGTCGGCGCGTTGTTCAGTTCGCTGCAATACAGCTGGCCGATCGCGATCGGTTTCTTTCTTCTCGGCGCCTTTGCCATCGTCATCGGCCGGGTACTGGGCTACCAGCTTTCGACCGCGCTGCGCCTGTCGATCGAAAACAAGCGCCTGGCCCAGCATCTGGAAGAACGCAGCGCCGCGCTCGAGGCCGCGAACCGCGAACTCGAGATCGAAAGCCACACCGACCCGCTGACCGGCCTGGCCAACCGGCGCCGGCTGATGAGTTTCGCCCGCGCGGTGCGTGGTCGGTGCGCCCTGATGATCCTCGATATCGATCACTTCAAGTCCTACAACGACACGTTCGGGCATGTCGAAGGCGACGCCTGCCTGGTGACGGTGGCCAGGACGCTGGTCGGCAGCGTCCGGCCGGAGCACGATCTCGTCGCGCGCCTGGGCGGCGAGGAATTCGCGGTCGTTCTGGGCGACGTCAGCACGCAAGAAGCCCTCGCACGGGCCGAAACGATCCGTGCCAACGTCCAGGCATTACCAACGTCGGGAGCGCAGCGCGTCAGGCGCCGGGTCACCGTCTCCATCGGCGTGTCGATCCGGGAGGCGGAACGGCCGAAATCCTTGTCGGACTTGATGGAGGAGGCCGACGCGGCCGTCTACCGCGCCAAGTCGGACGGCCGTAATCGGGTCTGCCTCGACAGTCGCCCACAAACCCAACACGTGGCCTGACCGGTCTTACGGCCAGAGCCTGATCTCCTCCTCCGCGCCCTCTTCTCGGCGCCCTGCGAAGATTCGCGTCCGCCCTTGCAGGGGCGTGGTGTCCCGGCGGGGACACCACAATTGGGTATTCAGATCCGGCCGGAGGCCCCGGCAGGACAGGCATGCCTCAGAAAAACGCCTGCAGACCGGTCTGGGCGCGGCCCAGGATCAGCGCATGCACGTCGTGTGCGCCCTCATAGGTGTTGACCGTCTCCAGGTTCTGCGCGTGGCGCATGACGTGGTACTCGATCTGAATGCCGTTGCCGCCATGCATGTCGCGGGCGAGCCGGGCGATGTCGAGCGCCTTGCCGCAATTGTTGCGCTTGACGATCGAGATCATCTCCGGCGCCATGCGGCCTTCATCCATCAGCCGGCCGACGCGCAGCGAGCCCAGCAGCCCGAGCGAGATGTCGGTCTGCATATCGGCGAGCTTCTTCTGGTAAAGCTGCATGCCGGCGAGCGGCTTGCCGAACTGCTTGCGCTCCAGCCCATATTGCCGGGCGCGGAACCAGCAATCCTCGGCCGCTCCCATCGCGCCCCAGGAAATGCCGTAGCGCGCCCGATTGAGGCAGCCGAACGGCCCCTTCAGGCCGGATACGTTCGGCAACAGCGCGTCCTCGCCGACTTCGACGCCGTCCATGACGATTTCGCCGGTAATGGAGGCCCGCAGCGAAAGCTTGCCGCCGATCTTCGGTGCCGACAGCCCCTTCATGCCCTTTTCCAGCACGAAACCGCGGATCTGGTTGTCGTGCGCGGCGGACTTGGCCCACACGACGAAGACATCGGCGATCGGCGCGTTGGAGATCCACATCTTGGAGCCGGAAATCCGGTAGCCGCCGTCGATCTTTTCCGCCCGCGTCTTCATCCCGCCGGGATCGGATCCCGCATCGGGCTCGGTCAGGCCGAAGCAGCCAATATACTCGCCGGACGCCAGTTTGGGCAGATATTTCTTGTGCTGCTCGGGCGTGCCGTAGGCGTGGATGGGATACATCACCAGCGAGGACTGCACGCTCATCATCGAGCGATAGCCCGAATCGACACGCTCGATCTCGCGCGCCACCAGCCCGTAGGTGACGTAATTGGCGCCGAGACCGCCGAGGTCCTCGGGAATGGTGATACCGAGCAGGCCCGCTTCGCCCATCTCGCGGAAGATCGCCGGATCGGTCTTTTCTTCCATGTAGGCTTCCTGCACGCGCGGCGCGAGCTTGTCGGCGGCGAACGCGGCCGCCGCATCGCGCATCATGCGCTCGTCTTCGGTCAATTGGTCTTCAATCAGGAACGGATCGTTCCACACGAAGCTCGCCGGCTTTTGAGCGGACATAGTCAAACAACCTCCCGGTCTGGTCTGCTGGACAGGGCCGCAACCATGGGTGCCATTGAAGACCCTGCAAACGAAAAAGCCGCCTTTCCAGCGGCATCGGCGTGCATTGTAGACCCTCAGGCGATTTCGCGCTAACAACTATTTCGGACCGGATGATGCATTTTTTCGATAGATGACGAGCATAAGAACCCGATGCGCCGCGCCTTTATCCCGACGGTTTCAGAACTTCAGGCGTTTCGTGCCTGTGTTCGCTTCGGCACCACGATGCGCGCGGCCGATCATCTTGGCCTGACACAAAGTTCGGTCAGCCGCTCGGTCGGGCAGTTGGAGGACCGGCTCGGCGTCCACCTGTTCCACCGCGTGCGCCAGCGTCTTGTGCTGTCGGATGCCGGCCGGCGCTTCCTGCGCGACGCGGACGCCATTCTCGACGACCTGCACGAGGCGGCGGTGCGCGTCATGGCCTTCGGCGGACAGGCCGACGTGCTGAGCCTGGCCGTGCTGCCGACCTTCGCAGACCGCTGGCTGATCCCGCGCCTCGGCCGCTTCCACAAGCTCGCCCCGCACGTCACCGTCGACATCGCCGTCCGGCTCGACCCGGTCGATCTGGAGGCCGAGCCCTTCGACGCGGCCATCCAGCGCGGGCCGGTCGACCAGGCGACCACCGGCATCGTGCCGCTGTTCGACGAGGAGCTGATCGTGGTGGCCGCGCCCGCCCTGCTCGCCGGCCGTCAATTTCTCGACGACGCCGAACTCGCCGCGCTGCCGCTTTTGCAGCAATCGACGCGGCCGACCCTGTGGCTGGAATGGTTCCAGGCCGCCGGCATCGACCCGCGCACCACCCTGCGCGGCCACCGCTTCGAGCAGTTCTCGATGTTGATCGAGGCCGCCGCCGCAGGGCTCGGCGTGGCGCTGGTGCCGCGCCTGCTGGTCGAAACCGAACTCGAAAACGGCCGCCTGGCGCTCGCCTCGCACAATGCGATCGCCGGCCAGCATCCCTACCGCCTCGCCTACCGGCCGGGCGGCGAGGAGCAGCCCGGCCTGCGCGAGTTCCTGTCTTGGATCGAGGATGAGAGGCGCGAGACGGGCTGAGCCGGCCTAGATCCGCAGTGCGTAGCGAATGCCGTCATAGATCGCGGCGTGCACATTGCGCGCGGCGACCGCATCGCCGATCCGGGCCAGATCGAACGGCGCGGCCGCGTCCTTCATCGGAAACACCGCCCCACCCTTGACAAGCCGTTCGTAGTCGACCGCACCGCGATTGCGCGACAGCGGCTTGAGCGCCAGGTAAAGCTCCTCGAGCGGTGCAGTGCCGTGTTCGGCCACCACCTGGTCGACCAGCCGCTCCTCACGCCACTCGGGCGCGAAATCCGAGCCGAGCACGGCGGCAAGCTGGTTGCCCTCGCGGCGCACGGCCAAAAGCCTGGTGTTGATCGTCACACGCACGCCATGCCGGTGGAAGGCGCGCATATAAGGCACGTGGTTCATGCCGCCCATTTCCGGCGCGAAAAACCGTTCGGGCGAGACCAGTTCGACCGCCGCGCCCGACGAGGCGGCGATTTCGGCGGCACCCATGCCCTGGTGGCCGCCATTGTCGTCATAGACGAGCACCGAACCGGCCGGCTTGGCCGCACCGGAAAGAATGTCCCAGCTGGTCGTCACCAGTTCCGCGCCCGCCTCCAGCGGCGGCGGCTGCGGCAGGCCGCCGGTCGCGATCAGCACCATCTGCGGGCAAAGCGCGGTGACGTCGTCTGCTTCGGCCCAGCAATCGTAGCGGATGTCGACGCCAAGCCGCCCGAGTTCGGCAAGCCGCCAGTCGACGATGCCGATCAGCTCGCGCCGGCGCGGGTTCTGCGCGGCAAGCCGCACCTGTCCCCCGGCCAAAGGCGCGGCTTCAAGCACCGTCACCGTGTGGCCGCGTTCGGCCGCCACCCGCGCCGCCTCCAGGCCGGCCGGTCCGGCGCCGACCACCACGACCCGTTTCAACGGCCCGTCGCTGCGCGTAATCACGTGCGGGATCGTGGCCTCGCGCCCGGTCGCCGCATTGTGGATGCACAGTGCCTCCCCGCCCTCGTAGATGCGATCGAGGCAATAGGTGGCGCCGACGCAGGGGCGGATGCGGTCCTCCTCGCCCGCCAGCACCTTTTTCACGATATGCGGATCGGCGATGTGCGGCCGGGTCATGCCGACCATGTCGAGCTTGCCGGCCGCGATCGCGTGGCGCGCGGTGGCGACGTCGGCAATGCGGGCGGCATGAAAGACCGGAAATTTCGTCTCCGCCCGGACAGCGCCGGCAAAGTCGAGATGCGGCGCCGACGCCATGCCGCTGATCGGGATCACCCCCGTCAGCGCGGCGTCGGTCTCGATATGGCCGCGGATGATGTTGAGGAAGTCGACCTTGCCGCAGCCGGCGAGCCGGCGCGCGATTGCCATCCCCTCCTCGCGCGACAGCCCCTTTTGCCAGTCCTCGTCGGCGACCAGACGCACGCCGACGACGAAATCCGGGCCGACGGCCGCGCGCACGGCCTCGATCACCTGAAAGGCGAAGCGCAGCCGATTGTCGAGCGTTCCGCCGAACGCGTCCTCGCGCCGGTTCGTCGCCGGCGACCAGAACGAATCCATCAAATGGCCGTAGGCCTCGAACTCGATGCCGTCGAGCCCGGCCGCCTGCATCCTTTGCGCCGCGGTCGCGTAGTCGGAAACGATGCGCTCGATGTCCCAGTCCTCGGCCTGCTTGGGAAAGGCGCGATGGGCAGGCTCGCGCACCGGCGAGGCCGACAGGACCGGCAGCCAGTCGCCCGTGTTCCAGCCCGTGCGCCGGCCGAGATGGGTGAGCTGGATCATCACCTTGCAGTCGTGTTCGTGGCAGGCCTCGGTCAGCTCGGCCAGCCACGGCACGATCTCGTCGCGGAAGGCGTGCAGATTGCCGAAGGCGGCCGGACTGTCGCGCGACACCAGCGCCGATCCGGCCGTCATGGTCAGCGCCATGCCGCCCCTGGCCTTTTCGGCATGGTAGAGCCGGTAGCGCGCCTTCGGCAGGCCGTCCTCGGAATAGGCCGGCTCGTGCGCGGTCGACATGACGCGGTTTTTCAGCGTCAGATGCTTGAGCCGATAGGGCTGGAGCAGCGGATCGTTGGTCATGGCATCACCGCAGGGTCAGTGTAGCGGCAGGCGGCGATAGCGGCCAGGCCGCACCGGGTCGTCGAAATGACTC
>SWBZ01002151.1_pt1 | contig 10378 bp, 15 predicted proteins | sample 4693031 | NCBI WGS metagenome assembly SWBZ01 (sample SAMN10267274, study PRJNA491770) | bioreactor metagenome | isolation source: DHS bioreactor inoculated with | place: Japan: off Shimokita Peninsula
CATGGCGAACACGTCGCCATACGATTTTGTACCAGAACAGTTTGACTCTGGTCAATATACAACTTAATCTGTATGAAAGCGTTGGGAAGGCCCCGGCGCGCCAGCATAGGGACCCCCGCCCATGAACCAGCATCTGAACCCCTTCCGGCAGACCGATGCCCTCGACGAAGTGCTGCTCGACGTCGCGGCGCTGATCGAACTGAGCCCCCGCGACCGTCGCGTCGCGGATAACCGCTACCGGCTTCTCAAGCAGCATCTGGAGCGCAAGGGCAGTCCCCTCGCGCCCTACCTCGTGGACGGCGTCAGCCTGATCTACGCGCAGGGCTCGATCGCCACCAGCACGACGATCGTCAGCGGCACCGAGGACGACCGTTTCGACGTAGACGCCATCGTCGAGATCGACGTGCCGGCGCATTGGGACAACGACCGGGCGCTCGATCTTCTTGAGGAGTCGTTGCAGGGCTTTCCCGGCGTCGTGAAGATCGTGCGCTGCACGCGCTGCGTCCAGCTTCAGTTCGCCTTCATGCACATGGACGTAACCATCATGGACCGCAGCGCCCGCCTCGCGGTCGAGCGGGCGGGGGAGATTTTCCACTCCCCCGACAAGGGGGAATCGTCCCGCGTCCCATCCAATCCGTGGGGCTTCACGTCGTGGTTCCGCCGCACGGTCGGCATCGGGCAGGAGGCGTTCAAGGAAATCCTGCGCCGCCACCGCGGCGCGGCGGGACGGGACCGGCTGCCGCTTCTCAACGAGAATGAACGGCTCGTCGTCGCCAAGGCCGACCAGGTCGATCTGCCGCCGATGATCCCGAGCGCGATCGACGCGCAGGAGGCCGTCGCGCTCAAGCTCATGAAGCGTTTCCTCAACCTGCGCTATGAGGGTCTGCCGGTGAAGCGGGCGCCCTCGATCTACCTGACCAAGCGGGCCGGGGATGTCGGTTACGTCCCCCAGGCCCTTACGGCTCAGCTTTTCGCGCTCGCCGATTCGACGGCGAAGATCATGCGGAACCACATCGCGTCCGGCACGCGCCCTCGCGAACTCAATCCCTCCTACCCTCCCGACCGCATCAACGACCGCTGGCCGGCCGAGGGCGCGGCGGGCGTCAAGGACATGAAGATGTTCGCCGAGCAGCTTGAATATCTCTGCGCCCGGCTTGAGCAGATGGCGATCGCCCCGCTCGACGACATGGCCAAAGCCATTGACGAACTGTTCGGCGAGCGCGTCGGCAAGGCGCAGCGTGAGGCGATGACCGCCCGCTACGACCGCCGCCAGGAGCCGGGCCTGCTGTTCGCCGCGCCGCGCAGCGGCGCCATTGCCGCTCCGGCTATCGTGACCGCGCCGCAGACCTACCGTGAGGTCCCGCGCCACAACTTCCATCCCCTGATCCTCGGTGGCGGGGATGAAGGCTGAGCCCGCGCCCCGGCGCTCTTCCGACGCGCAGCTGGCGGCAATGCGCCGCCAGTGGCCGGATTTTGACGGGCGGCGCCTCGGCGACGGCACGCTGATCTGGCGGGGGCCGCTGCGGCCCAAGGCGCAGCTCTATACGACCTTCATCTATTGGCATCCCGTCACGATGTCCCTGCCTTACGTCATCGTGGACGATCCGCCGCTGCGGCCGCGCGCCGGCGCCACGTTCGCGGAGATTCCGCACCTGATCTTTTATGCCGAGAAGCCCGAACAGTCGGGCCTGTGCCTGTTCGATCCGGAAGGGCGCGAGTGGTCGCCCGCCGACCTGGTCGCCGACACTACGGTGCTGTGGACCGCCGAGTGGCTGACCTACTATGAGCTGTGGCACCTGACCGGCACATGGCTCGCGCCGGGCGTGGGTTATGAGAGCGTCGCGCGCATGATGCGGGCCGACGCGGAAGCCGTGAAGGCGGTGCTGGCCGATGTTCACTGACCGCCGCGCGAGCAGCCGGGCAACGCGCCGGGGCAAGCAGCCCTGGCCCGCGGACAGGCCGTTCAGGATTCTCGCGCTCGACGGCGGCGGCATCAAGGGCGTCTATACCGCCGAACTGATGCGCCTGTGCGAGGCGCATTTCGGCAAGCCGGCGGCATCGGTCTTCGACATGATCGCCGGCACCTCGACGGGGGGCATCATCGCCCTCGGCCTGGGACTCGGCAAACCCGCCGCCGAAATCTCCGCCTTCTACCGCGACGACGGGCGGCTCATCTTTCCGCCGCTGCCGCAACACAGGTTGATGCGGTGGTGGAAGCTCTGGTGTGCGCTGCACGGCCCGAAGCTGAAGCACGAGGAACTGGAACGCGCCTTGCAGCGGCGTTTCGAGGATCATCTTCTCGGCGAGTCGACCTGCCGGCTTGTCATCCCCGCCTTCATGATGCCGAAGACCGAGATCGCCGTCTTCAAGACAGATCATCACGAGGATTTCCGCAACGACCACGCCACGCCGATGTGGAAAGTGGCGCGGGCGACGTCGGCCGCGCCGACCTATCTCAAGGGGCTTGAGCACGAGGAAAGCGGCCGTATCTTCATCGACGGCGGCGTGTGGGCGAACAACCCGGCCATGGTCGCGCTGGTGGACGCGCTGACTGCCTACGACATTACCCCGGACCAGGTGGAGGTTCTCAGCATCGGCACCGGCAACGCGCCGTTCTCCCTCAGCAGGGACAAGGTTTTGAGCGGCCTCGTCGCCTGGCGCGAAGCCATCAAGGCCGCGATGTTCCTGACCACCGACAACGCCACCGCGCAGGTCAAGCTGCTGCTCGGTCCCGAACGCTGCCTGCGGATCGAACCGGCGGGCGATGACGCGGCCGTCGAGATGGACGACTATGACGGGGCGTTTGCGCGCCTGCCGGCGCTGGCGGCGGCGGATTTTGCCGTCCACGAGCCGTCCATCGCGCCGTTCTTCGCGCAGGCGGCCCCGCCGCGCGAGCGGCACTATACTAGCACGCCGGGCAGGGACTGAACGGGGCCTGTAGCGGTGGATCGACCTCGCATCCGTCGCGGCTGCAACTTTATCTGCTCCAAGCCAGTGACGAGTTTCCTTTGGTCGACATGCGGACATCGCGATCGAAAGTCGGATGTCCGCTTTCGAGCTGGTCACCAAGAGCGGACAGGCAGCTCCGGCCTCGTCTTGTCGCATTCGCTCACTGCTCGAGCGGCGGCTATCGGCAAACCGCAAGGTCTTTGAGCGTCCAAGATGGTGTCGAAAGCTGCTGCAGTTCACCATAGGCCGGTCACAGTGCCAAAACTGGGGCGTGGCAATCCGCGCATTGCTCAATGACATCGACCTGGCTCCCCAGCAGAGCACACCCCCGCTTCCTATGCGCTGATCCTTGGTCCGGCCGACGGCCTGACGCCATCAACCCGTGGAGGGTCCGCTACGCAAGCGTGCGGCCTTGAGGCTTCGCCTCCGCGGTGATCGCGGCCTTCCGCCGGACACATCGGGCGCCTGTCGCGCGGGGGATGGTCCCCCGCCTCCAGGACAGGAGCCGGAACGATGTCCCTCGATCAAGCCCACGCTTTCGCCTTCAGCCTCGCCGCCACCCTGATGACCGTGATCGTCATCTTCCGCGCTGGTGACGGCACCGTCTCGGCCATGCCCGCCACCGAATATGACGGCGACGACGATGCCATCCTTGGCGAAATCGACCCCTTCGCCTCCTGAGCGGAGGCGACCCGCTTTGCGGACGCGGATCGACGATTTCCGCTCCCGGATTGAGCTGGTTCCGGCTATGCTGACGATTGCGCCGCGGTGGTGGTGGATGGCGCGACCGTCAGACCTAATCTCACGGAGACCACCACCATGATCGTACTGGGAATCCTCGGATCGTTTGCAGTCATAGGCCTGCTGTGCTGGCTGCTCTTCACCCTCGCAGTATTCGCGCTGCCATTCTTCGTTGGCGTGAATGTCGGCATCTGGACGCATCAGGCTGGTACCGGGATATTCGCAGCTTTTCTAATCGGCGCTTTCACCGCCGGCGCCACCTTCGGCGTCGGTCAGTTCCTGCTCGCCGTGCTCCGCCCGATGTGGTTGAGGCTCCCTGTTGCGCTCGCCTTCGCCGCTCCGGCCGCTCTCGCTGGTTTTTACGCCACGCGCGGCATCTTAGAGCACACCATGCCGTCGGAAACCTGGCAATTCGTCTTCTCCATCATCGGCGCGGCCGCGGTCGGCATCATAGCATTCGTGCGCGTGTCGGCATTGGCTACGCCCGAAGCCTCCGGACAGGGCATCGCGACGGCCTGAGCCGGCCGGTGATGTACGGGCGGACCGGGGCAGCCAGGCGCCATTTTCGTTATCGTGCTGAACGGTGATGGTGCGGCGATCGGCCTGCGGCATGCGAGGCACAGAACATCCTCCTCTCGCGATGCCTGAATCCAGTGAACGCTAATCCCGGCAACCCGGCAAAGGCGTTGAAGGCGGATCGTGCGCCGGCGTTCCGGGAATGCGGTGAGCTTGCCTGTCGTGATGGGAGCCCGAGCGCGGAACTGCATGGCCGGATTCCGGCGGTTGCGGCGGGTCGCCACGTTCTCCATGTGATCGCAGCCGGATCGAGCGCACCGGAGCGGCCTCTCCAATGGGCTGATCTGGCCGAAGGACGGCTGACGCCTCGATCGCCTATGGCGCAACAGCGTCGTCATAACTTTCTTCCCCTGCCGGACCCCCACCCCATGCGACAGGTCGCATGGGACCCCGAGGGCGCCGCCATTCCGCGCGGGACAAGAAAGTTCCTCCTTTGCTGTCGAGCCCCTTCGGGGTGCGCCGTCGATCGCCTTCGGCCTCCCGATCGCCATCGAGGCCGCATGGCGCGGGCTCGAAGCTTCAGATCAAGGAGAACTGACAATGGCGACCATCGGCACCTTCAAGAAGACCGGCAACAACGAGTTCACCGGCGAAATCGTCACCCTCAGCGTCCAGGCCAAGGGCGTCCGCATCGTCCCCGAGACCCGGGCCACCGGCGAGAACGCCCCCAGCCACCGCGTCTTCGTCGGCCGCGCAGAGATCGGCGCCGCCTGGGCCAAGCAGTCCAATGAGGGCCGCGATTATCTGGGCCTCAAGCTCGACGATCCGAGCTTCACCGCCCCGATTTACGCCAACCTCTTCGACGACGAGGACGGCGAGGGTTACAGCCTCATCTGGTCCCGCCCGACCCGCCGCAACGGCGAGTAAGGCGCGAGCGCGACGCCCCGCCCGGAATTTCCGGGCGGGGCCTATCGCATGAGAACGACCGAAGCAGCCGGATGCGTTTCATCCGCGACCGTCATCGAAACTGACTGTGCAGGCTGGCCTCGTCGGTCAAGAACGGCGATTACGGATAGGTATCCAGCTCAACCTACACCGTCTGAAGACACGCTTGAGTCAGGAACGGCGGAGCCGCTTTATCCGGTCCATCAGTTGCTGCGGGTGATAGGGATGGTCCAGCGGGCCTTCTTTACACAGATCGTCCGCTGCGGCTGAAGTTCGCTCCGCCGAGCGGGTGACGATGACCTTGATCCCCGGTCTGCGTTCCCTCGCCTGCGCCGACAGCTGAAATCCGCTGGCGTCTCGCAACTCAACATCTGTAACGAGCACTTGGACGTCGTGCGAGCCCAGCACTTCAATAGCCTCCGCTGCGTTCGTGGCCTCAATCACTCGGTAGCCACAGCCGCGCAAATACTTCGACACTGTGGCCCGCAGAAGAGGATCGGTCTCCACCAGCAGAATGGTCCCAAGTTCCGCCGATGGACTCATAGATCCTTGATCTCCACAAGCCTTCTTAGCGTGGTGGCAACATCTAGAACTGAACCGCCCCGGATTTGCCGGAGGCCGTTTCGTTTAAGTCACGCTGCCATGGCGGGTTCTTCCAGCATGGCGTAGTAGCGTTCCTCGGCTTCGGCCGGCGGGATGTTGCCGATGGGCTCCAGCAGCCGGCGATTGTTGAACCAGTCGACCCAGGTCAGCGTGGCGAACTCGACGGCCTCGAAGGAGCGCCATGGTCCGCGTCGATGGATCACCTCGGCCTTGTAGAGGCCGTTGATCGTTTCGGCGAGCGCATTGTCATAGGAATCTCCCACGCTGCCGACAGAGGGCTCGATGCCCGCTTCGGCCAGGCGCTCGGTGTAGCGGATACTGACATATTGAGACCCCCTGTCGGAATGGTGCACCAGGCCGCCGCGATGGATAGGCCGCCGTTCGTGCAGGGCCTGTTCGAGAGCATCGAGGACGAAGCTCGCATGGGCGGTCCTGCTCACCCGCCAGCCGACGATGCGGCGAGCATAGGCATCGATGACGAAGGCCACATAGACGAAGCCCGACCAGGTGCTGACATAGGTGAAGTCCGAGAGCCAGAGCATGTTCGGGGCCGGGGCATGGAAGACCCGGTTCACATGATCGCGTGGACATGGCGCGGCCTTGTCCTGCACCGTGGTGCGGATGGGTTTGCCGCGAATGACCCCGTAAAGGCCGAGGTCGGCCATCAGCCGCTCGACCGTGCAACGCGCGATGGCGAAGCCTTCGCGCAGCATCTGCCGCCAGACCTTCCGTGCGCCATACACCTCGAAGTTCTCGGCGAAGACACGCTCGATCTCCGGCTTCAGCGCCAGGTCCCGCTTCGCCCGCGCAGACAGCTTCTCGGGATCGGCCCGCTTGGCGACATGGTCGCGGTAGGTCGACGGGGCGATCGGCAGCACCTTGCAGATCGGCTCGACCCCATGCGCCTCGCGGTGATCGTCGATGAACGCGATCATCGTTTGAATGGGCGGTCGAGCTCCGCCTGGGCAAAATAAGCGGAAGCCTTGCGCAGGATCTCATTGGCCTGCCGAAGCTCGCGGTTCTCCCGCTCAAGTGCCTTCATCTTCTCGGCCATCTCGGTCGGGACCCCAGCTCGCTTGCCGGCGTCGACCTCGGCCTTCTTCACCCAATCCAGCAGGGTGTGCGTCGAGCAGCCGATCTTGGCGGCTATCGACTGGCAGGCCGTCCAGCGGGAGGAATGATCAGCCTCATGATCCAACACCAACCGCACCGCACGCTCGCGCACTTCAGGGGAAAACTTGTTCGTCGTTTTGCTCGTCATGGCTCCATCCTATTTGGAAGTTGGAGCCTCCTGTCTTTGCAGAATCCGCTATCTAGGATGGTGCGGGCGGCATCCCGCGAGCCTCCGGGGCCATCAACGAAGCCCGTTTGCCGGCAAGGGAGCCGCCCGTTTCTTCGCATTCATCCTGAACAGTTGATTGGGGCTGTTGGCGCAGACCCCGCAGAACAGGAACAGGAGACATGATGGACCAGATCTACATCGGCGTCGATGTCGCCAAGGCGTGGCTCGACATCTACCATCCAGCCCGGGGAGCCAAGCGGATAGAGAACACACCGCTCAGTGTCCGCAGCTTCGCCCGGAAGGCCGCGCGCGAGGGTGTCTGGGTGATCTTCGAGGCCAGCGGCGGCTATGACCGGGTGCTCCGCGATGGGCTTGAGGCTGCCCAGGCCAGCTTCAGCCGCGTCAATCCTCGTCAGGCACGCGATTTTGCGCGAGCCATGGGAGTGATCGGTAAGACCGACCGTGTCGACGCACGTATGCTCGCGACTTTTGGTCAGAGGTTACAGCCACCGCAAACCCCGCCCGGCTCACCGACGCGGCAGGCGCTTCTCGCCCAGATAACCCGGCGCCGTCAGTTGGTTGAGATGCGAAAGCAGGAGGTGACCAGACTTCAGCAGACGACAGACTGCGATTCCCGGTCGGACATCAAAAGCTTGATCCAGCTCCTTGAGCGGCGGATCGAGAAGGTTGAGACAAGGATCGCGGAGATCATTCGCTCCTCGCCCGAACTGGCCGAAACCGATCGCCAGCTGAAGTCGGTGCCCGGTGTGGGCATGATCGTCGCTGCCACTCTCATGGCCGAGTTGCCGGAGATCGGATCGACTGATCGCCGAAAGATCGCGGCTCTCGCCGGCCTTGCGCCGATCGCCCGGGATAGCGGCCAGCGCAACGGAAGACGAGTCATCGGTGGCGGAAGGGCAACCGTCAGGACCGTCCTCTATCTCGCCGCCCTGCATGCGTCCCGTCACTCGGCGACGTTCAGGGCGTTCCGGCAAAAGCTACAGGACGCAGGAAAACCGGTGAAAGCCGCTTTGACCGCGACGGCCAGGAAGCTGCTCAGCGTGCTCAACAGCATGGTCGCGGACGGCAGCTACTTCCGGGAAGTTCAGCCAATCTGAATACAGTTGCCGGCAAATCCGGGGCGGTTCAGAACCGGTTTCGCGAGGAAGGCGTAGAAATGGACCGGTTCATCTTCAGTCGGCACGTGTTGGCCCGACATTACGACGACTTTGATCTCCGGCCTGCTCTGGGCAACAATCCGGGCTAGATCCAGTCCAGACAAGTCTCCCGGCATGTGAACGTCCGTCAGAACGAGATCGAACGAGGCGGCCTCCAGCGTCACTAAAGCATCCTCCGCTGTCCCAGCCTCGACCACATGCCAACCGTCCGCCCTCAGGGCGTCGGCAACGTCCATCCGGATGAGAACTTCATCTTCTACGAGGAGAACGCTTAGGTGCGGAGCGCTGGTCGATTCAACCTTAGTCCTGTTTTGTGGCGTCACTTGCGTATACCCCCAAGCGCGTTAGTGTCCGACTAAACGAGCGCTCCATTTTGCCTTACTTGAGCGAACGCGCACTGCCCCACATGGGTTCCGCGCAAATGGAACGCTGCGAGGATGATTATTGGCCGTAGTTCACAAAGCCCGGCCAAATACTGGTTGTGAGAATGCTGATTCCTGATTTCGCCACCTTCAGCGGCAGCGGCCTGACGATCTCGTGCCGGGCCGCGGCTGGATGCAAGGGGTTCTCCGCGAGGGGGATGGTGGGTCCGCACAAAGACTTGGCCGCGTCGAATCCTACCAACGCGATGCCGCGTGATAGACGGTTCCGCCGGCTCCTCTAAACCGATCCTGGGGCGGCCTTGTGCCGACCCCGAAGAGGAGCATGGTCCTCGCGGGCGCGGGCGTGCCGATTAGTCTTCGCCGTCCGGTTTGACGAGCTCAACGTGGCTGACGTCCAAAGCTTGGGCCAGCTCGAAGAGGGTGATCACGGTCGGATTACGCCGCCCGCGCTCGAGACTGCTGAGATACTGTTGACTGAACCCGGACCGCGCTTCGACTTCCTCCTGGGTCAGGCCCTTCTCCCGACGCAGGCGGGCGAAGTTTCGGCCGACCAATTTGCGCATGTCCATGCGCAGAAGGATCGCGATTTACATACTTTAAGTTTATCAACTATAGTATGTAATCTGACAGACTGAGGAAGGTGGGACCGTGCATGAGGCATGGTCCGAATATAGAAGTTGGCATGCGCGTTGATCCGATATTCGCGGGCCGCACGCGCGTTGCCGAGGTTGGACGCAGGAGAGGCACGCTGACAAGGCCGGGCATCGCTGACCGCGCGAATCCGAGGGCGGCCCCGAGGCGCGGATCAACACGCGATCAGGCCCGCAGGACCGTCGAGGGCAACGGTGTCATCTTCCTGAATTCCGACCAGGGTATAGTAGTGTTGCTGGTCGATGACAAACACCGCCGGTCCCATCCTTCGCGTAGCCGCCCGGCGGCGACACCGATCGCTGACAGGACAACTGCAATCGCGGCGTGGTTAACAATTGCCTCCAACATGGATAAGAATGTCTGGAAGGGGGCAGCGTGACGAAGCTCGATTTTCTCGATGAACCGCCGGACAGCGCGATGCTCACGGACTACGACCGTGCGCATATGAAGCTCTACCTGCGCCTGCTCGACGCCGCATCCGATGGCGCCGATTGGCGCGAGGCCGTCTCCGTTCTTTTCGGTCTCGATCCGGAACGCGAGCCTGAACGCGCTCGCCGGATCCATGACCGTCATCTCGCCCGCGCCCGCTGGATGACCACGCATGGCTATCGCTTGCTGGTCCGGGAAGGCCAACACCACTGACGCTTGGTGTTGCAACGGCTGCAACACCCATTGCGTGCGCGCCGGCTTCCGCCCTTCGCGTCTTCCGGCGAACGTTTCCGCTTCGATACGCACCAGAACACGAGGCTGGAGGGCTGGATGTCTCCCGACGCGACCCGGTGGCTATCGCCATCGACCTATGACTATCTGGACCATCTGACGGCGCCGGATGTCGGCTGGGAATGGCTGCGGCGCAACGAGGACTATCAGCGAGACTTCGACGCCCTTCAAAAGGCAACGCCCCAGACACCGGATCTGATCGATCGAGCAAGCGCGCGTTGGGGCCTGCGATTTCGCCGTCGCACCAAACCTCAACGCCACTGAGACACCCGTCTTCTGGCTTCCCGAGGACGACACGAGCGCGGTCGTTCTCGCGCCTGCGCCGCCAGTGCTGTCGAGGGACTCCGCTCCGGCGGATGCCCTGGCTTCCGAGCACCCGCGCGTTGGGCTGGAAGTAAGCCACATCCTGC
>SWBZ01006122.1_pt2 | contig 10376 bp, 9 predicted proteins | sample 4693031 | NCBI WGS metagenome assembly SWBZ01 (sample SAMN10267274, study PRJNA491770) | bioreactor metagenome | isolation source: DHS bioreactor inoculated with | place: Japan: off Shimokita Peninsula
CGACCGCACGCGCACCCGCATCGAGGCGATCGAGAAGGAGCTTGCCAACCCCGCGCTTTACGAGCGAGATTCAGCCAAGGTGGCGACGCTCGGCAAGGAGCGCTCGGAGCTTGCCGACCAGCTCGCCCGCCACGAGGAGCTGTGGCTGACGCTGTCGGCACAGTACGAGGAGGGCATGGCGCAATGAGCATCAGAACCGAACTTGACGGCGCGATCACGGTGGTCACGATCAACCGCCCCAAGGCGCGCAACGCTGTCAATCCGGCGATGGCCGAGGCGCTGTTTTCCGCCTTCTTCGCCTTCGACCGCGACGACAGCCAGAAGGTCGCCGTGCTGACCGGCGCGGGCGGGAGTTTCTGCGCGGGGTTCGACCTCAAACATGCCGCCGGCGGCATGAACGATGAATGGTTTGCCACTCACGATCTCGATGCGTCCTTCGACGGGCGCGACGACCAGCCTCGCAAGGCGCCGATGGGGCCGACCCGGCTTTCGCTGTCGAAACCGGTGATCGCGGCGATTTCCGGCCCGGCGGTGGCCGGCGGCATGGAGCTCGCGCTGTGGTGCGACCTGCGGGTGATGGAGGACACCGCCTATATGGGGGTCTATTGCCGGCGCTGGGGCGTGCCCCTGATCGACGGCGGCACGGTGCGTCTGCCGCGTATCGTCGGCCATGGCCGGGCCATGGACCTGATCCTGACCGGCCGAAAGGTGGATGCGGACGAATGCGCGGCGATCGGCCTTGCCAACCTGCTGTGCAAGCAGGGTACCGCCCTTGCAACCGCTCTCGAGCTGGCCGCCGAGATCGCGCGGTTTCCGCAGGCCTGCATGCGCGCCGACCGCAAATCCGCGCGCGAGCAATGGTCGCTCGATCAGGCGCCGGCGCTTGCCAATGAGTGGAAAAGCGCAGCCACCTTCCGTTCCGAAGGCGCAGACGGCGCGGCGCGGTTTTCCGCCGGCAAGGGCCGCTCGGGCGATTTCGGCGAGATCTGAGCCGAACGCACCACCTTGCGGTCAGTCGTCCCTGCCCCGCCCCCAGCGGCGCGTCTTGCTCTCATCCCTGGACGATTTCCTGCGGCCGCGCAGACGAAACGCCGCCACGAGGCCGACGAAACCGACGGCCATCAGGATGTAGCCGGCAGGAACGGCGCGCGGATCGAGATCGAAGGCGCCAGCACGCAGGATTAGATCGACTCGCGCCATCACGATGCCGTCGGCGTCGCCCGGCCCGACCGTGAAGACATAACGCGCATCGCCGCTCACCGGATCGATGACGCCAGCCTCGTCGCGATAGACGTAGCCGGTAACCTGCGGACTGTCCGGACGCGGCGGCACGCCGACGAAGGTCACGGTCTCGGCGAAGACGGTCGCGCCGCCGGTCGACGCGGTAACGGTAAGCACGGCGAGCCTGTCGCTCGGCCGGAACTCGCCGGCCGCTGTCAGGTCGACCAGCACCCGGACCGGGGCCTCCGACGGGGCGAGTGCGACCTCGGCCGTCTGAAAGCCCGAGTCGCGATCATAGACCCTGTATCGGCCGATCTCGTAACCGGAGACATTGTCGACCGCCCAGGGATAGCCGATCCCGAGCGCGATACCGGCCACAAGAATGATCAGGAAGAAAAAACGCATCGCAATATCCCCCGCCACGCGGCGGTTTGGCACGCCGAAAAATCAATGTCCACAACGGCGCCGGCGCGATCCCGTCCCGGCCGCATGTCAGGATTTGCGCCAGGTGGCGAACACATGCGGGATGGTGCGGCCGGGCCGGCTGATCTCGAAACGGAACTCATGCTCGAGTTCCAGGCCGAATTCGGCGAAACGGCCGGCGTCGTCGGCCGTCAGCGGCCAGGGCGGGCCGTCCGGCACGCTGTCGTTCGGGCGCAGCCGCGTATAGACCAAAAGCTTGCCGCCCGGCGCGACCAGGGCCGCGATCGCTGCGATGGCGTCGCGCTGCATGGCCGGCGGGACGGACTGGACGGTGTAGCACTCATGCACGAGATCGAAGCCCGCCCGCCAATCGTGCGGCGGATCGAAGAGGTCGGCGACACGATAGGCGACCGGCGAGGCGGGGAAGCGTTCTTGAGCCCATTCGATCGCCGTGCTGGAGGCGTCGAAGGCAAGCGTACGGTACCCGGCCGCCGCGATCGCCTCGGCATTGTCGCCCAGCCCGCAGGCGACATCGATCGCCCGGCGCCCCTTACCTGGATTGTCGGCGAGCCAGCCGACGAGTTCGGGCTTGGGCGCCAGATCGGCCCATGGAACACCGGCGGCATCGCCGCCCGCCTCGTCATAGACCGCTTCGAAAAAATCCTGCCGATCGGGCTTGGCCGCCGACGTGGCATCGTCGAGGCGGTTCACCCTGGCCCTGGCCGCCTCGCGGCGGCGCTCGAAATCGTCCGTCACGCCTTGCGCTCCCAGCCTCGTTCCGGCGTCTGCTGCCAATAGGTGGCCTGGTGACCGGCCGCCTTGACGGTCTTCCATTGACGCCGGGCGGCCTCGACATGCGCCTGATCGTGGCCGTCGAACATGATCACGGCGCGCTCGTACCCGTCGAGTGCCGGCGGTTCAGCGCCGTCGACCAGAAACCGGATCGCCGCGGCGTTGGGGTTCTCGGAACCGGTGGTCAGGAGCACCGGCTGATCGCTGGCGTTCGGCTCGCGATCGGTGCCGTGGCCGATGAAGGAATCGTCACGCCACGTCCAAAGATGCTGGTCGAGCGCATCGCGGCGCTCCTCGCTTCCGGTCTGGACAACCACCGACCAGCCGCGCGCCAGGGACCGTTCGAGGAGGCCGGGCAAGGCATCCTCGAGGGTCGAATCGGTCAGATGGTAGAACAGGACTTCCGTCACGCCTCGTAATTGTCCCTGACCAGGCGGTCGAGCAGCCGGACGCCGAAGCCCGACCCCCAGGATTGGTTGATATCGTTCGACGGCGAGCCCATGGCGGTGCCGGCGATGTCGAGATGCGCCCAGGGCGTTTCCTTGACGAAACGCTGCAGGAACTGCGCGGCGGTGATCGCGCCGCCGAATCGGCCGCCAATATTCTTCATGTCGGCGTTCTTGGAATCGATCAGCTTGTCGTATTCGGGGGCGAGCGGCATGCGCCACAGTTTTTCGCCGGTCGCCGAGCCCGCCGCGACCAGATGGTCGGCGAGCGCGTCGTCGTTGGAAAACAGGCCTGCGTGTTCCTGGCCGAGCGCGATCATGATGGCGCCGGTCAGCGTGGCGAGATTGACCATGAATCTCGGCGTGAAGCGCTCGTTGCAGTACCAGAGCGCATCGGCCAGCACGAGACGGCCCTCGGCGTCGGTATTGAGGACCTCGATGGTCTGGCCCGACATGGAGGTGACGATGTCGCCAGGGCGCTGGGCGTTACCGTCGAGCATGTTTTCGACCAGCCCGATAATGCCGACGACGTTCGCCTTGGCCTTGCGGGCGGCCAGCGTGTGCATAAGGCCGGCAACCGCGGCCGCGCCGCCCATGTCGCCCTTCATGTCCTCCATACCCGCGGCCGGCTTGATCGAGATGCCGCCCGAATCGAACACCACCCCCTTGCCGACGAACGCGACCGGCTTGTCCTTGGGCTTGCCGCCATTCCACTGCATGACGGCCAGACGCGGCGGGCGGGCCGAGCCCTGGGACACGCCCAGAAGCGCACCCATGCCGAGTTTCTTCAACTCCTTTTCGGTCAGGATCTCGACCTTGACCCCAAGCGCCTCCAGGGCCTTGGCATGGTCGGCAAACTCGACCGGTCCGAGCACGTTGGCGGGTTCGTTGACCAGATCGCGCGCCAGGTTGACGCCGCCAGCGACGGCCTCGACCGTGGCGAACGCCTTGCGCGCCTTGGACGGGTTCGCGCACTGGATCGTCACGCGAACCGGCTTGTCCTTGACGCCCTCGTCCTTGTCCTTGTCTTTGCGGGTCTTGTATTTGTCGAAACCATAGGCGCGCAGCATCAGGCCGAGCGCAAAGGCCGCCGCCGCATCGGTCTCGGGTTCCTCGTCTTTCAGGTCGATCACTACGGCGGCGTCGGCCGACTTCTTCACCAGCGACCAGGCGGCGCCGCCGATGCGCATCCAGGCCTTTTCGTCGCGCTTGTCGGCCGGCCCCGCGCCGATTACGGCGAACCGGTCGAACGGCGTCGCCTCGGGTGCCAACACATCAAGGACCGAAGCCAATTTGCCTTTGAACTCGGCAATTTTGACGGCTTTCGGCACGATGCCGGCCGTGTCCAGAGTGCGGGCCTGATCGCCGAAGGCAACGTCGTCGCCGACGAATACCACCACGGCGCCTTTCTTGGGCGCGGAAAACTTGGCAAAGCTGATTTTTGGTGCGTGAGGCATGGATGTTCCCGAATGGCCGGAGGGGCGCGGCGCGCGCGTCAATGAAAGCGGCCCGACCCTAAAAAGTCCGGCCTTACCTGGCAAGCGCATCGCGGATAACTAGCCGTTTTACCGCTCGTTAACCGCGCTCCTTCGCTATTTTTTAGCCCTGATTGAGCACCATCGTGTATGGGACCGGGACAATCAGCCCGCGGCACGCGCTTGTGTGAACGCCGACAGGCGCCTAATTTGGCCGGTGGGGTTGAAGCGTGACGCGCGCGAATCATGGGGACGCACCGCTTTCGCGATGAAACTCGTTGAGAGATACATCTTCTACCGCGCGCTGAAAATCTCGGGCGCGGCGCTGTTGGTCGCGCTCGCCATGGCGTGGACTACGCAGATTCTCGCCAGGGTCAACATCGTTACCGATAGCGGCCAGACGGCCGGCACGTTTCTGGAACTGGCCACGCTGCTTCTGCCAACCGTAATACCGGTCGTGATGCCGTTCGCCATCATCATCGGGATCTCGCAGACCCTTTCGGCGATGAACCAGGATTCCGAGCTCGCCGTGATCGCCGCATCCGGCAGCTCGCGCAATACGATTCTCAAGCCGATGCTGCTACTTGCCGCGCTCGCGAGCGCGCTTTCGTTCGCGGTCGACAACTGGGTCGAGCCGATGGCCAGGCAGCGCACCCGCGTCCTGGTGGCAAGCGCGCATGCCGACCTGCTGTCCTCCGTGATCCAGGAAGGCACGTTCAGAAAGGTACAGGAAGGGCTTTTTGTCCAGATCGCCGAACGCCTGCCGGATGGACGGATGGGCGGAATATTCGTCGCCGATTCACGCAAAAAGGACGTCGATCTTCATTATTACGCCAAGCACGGCGAGGTTCAGCAACGCGGCGACCAGCAATTCCTGCTCATGATCGACGGCGAAGTGCACCGCAAGACGCCCAGCGGCGACGTTTCGGTGGTTCGCTTTGCCTCTTATGCCTTCGATCTCTCCGAATTCGTCCCGAAGGGCAAGACGGTCCAGATATGGCCCAAGGACCGTACGCTCGCCTATCTGTTCGACCCCGACCCGAACGACACCTATCTGCAATGGAGCCCGCCGTTCTTCTATGCCGAGCTTCACCGCCGTCTTTCGGAGTGGAGCTATTCGCTGGTGTTCGCGCTGCTGGCGCTGGCAGCGGCCGGTGACGCGCGCTCCCATCGACAGGCGCGAATCCACCCAATGGTCACCGCGATCTCGGTCGCGTTGTTGGTGCGCTGGGAGGGCTATTTTTTCGCCAACAAGGCCGAAAGCGCCGCTGCCTTCGTTCCGTTGATCTACGCAGTGCCGATCGTCAACGCCGCTTTCGCCTGCTACCTGATCGCTGCGGGCAAGAACCTCGAATTGCCAGCCTCCTGGTCGGATCAGTTGGCGCGCCTTTTCGTAGCCGTGCGTGCGCGGGCACGCGCAGTGCGCTGGTCCGGAAGCCGCCCCCCTCTTGAGAGGGGAAGCGGATGATCGGCTGGACGCTGGGACGGTATTTCTTTCGACGCTATCTCGTCATTACCGGCTGGTTCCTCGCCGGTATTTTCGCCTTGGTCTTCATCATCGACTTTACCGAGCAATCGAGCCGTTTCAGCGGATTGCCGGGGTATTCCCTGCAACTGGGCATGACGATGAGCGCGCTACGGGTGCCGATGGTGCTGCAGCAGACGATACCCTTCGTCGCGCTGTTTTCGGCAATGACGACGCTGATCTCACTCAACAGGAAATACGAGCTGGTCGTCACGCGCGCGGCCGGCGTTTCGGCCTGGCAGTTCCTGTTTCCGATTTGCGTCGGCGCGTTCCTGTTCGGCATCTCGACGATCATCGCGCTCAATCCGATCGCCGCCAACGGGCTGGAGACGGTCGAGGAGATGGAAACGACGCTGCGCTCGGGCGAATCGAACGTCGTGTCGGCGGCTGTGGCCCCCTGGCTGCGCCAGCGTACCGAGGAGGGCCAGACCATCATCGGCGCCCGGGCGGTGCTCAACAGCGGGCTCACGCTATCCGACGCGGTGTTCATCCGTATCGGCGAGGACGGCAACATCGCCGAGCGGCAGGATGCCGCACGCGCCTATCTGCGCGACGGCTTCTGGGAGCTGGAGCAGGTTCGCCGGTTCAAATCCGGCCGCAAACCAGAAAGCCTCGACAGCGCGCGGGTGGCGACCAATCTCCGGCCGGAATTCGTCGAACAGCGACTGGCGCGGCCCGAAGCCACGCCGTTTTACGAACTCGGCAGGAAAATCGAAACCGCCAAGGCGTATGGTTATTCCGTTAACGCTTTTTCGATGCATTATCATTCGCTTGTGGCACTTCCGCCACTGCTGGTCGCGATGACGCTGATTGCAGCAACGGTTTCCATGCGATTTGTCCGTCTCGGCCAATCCGGCACCCTGATTCTGGGTGGCATCCTCGCCGGCTTTCTGCTTTATGTCGTCTCGACTTTGGTCAAGGCGTTCGGCAGCGCGGGTATCGTGCCGCCGATCGTTGCGGCGTGGTTGCCAGTGTTGGTTGCGGCATTGTTCGGGGTAACGTTCCTGCTGCACAAGGAGGACGGTTAGTGGGGTTCAGGAGGGGTAGCGGCGACTGGTACCCTCGTATCCGCCTTGGCAAAAGCGCCACGGCGCTCGCCCTGCTGTGTCTTGCCGGCATCGTCGACATTCCACGTGCCGAAGCGCAGTCCCTCGACGGACTGAATGTCAGCGTCGGTCCTGCCGACCAGCTCCTGCTGGAGGCCGACACGCTCGTCTACGACAATGTCAACCAGACTGTGACGGCGGAAGGGTCGGTGCGGATCGACTATGGCGGCAACCGGATGGTTGCCCGCCGCGTCATCTACAACCAGACCACAGGTCGACTGGTGGCCGACGGCGACGTGGAAATCGTCGACCGCGACGGCAACCGGATCTCTTCCGATCATATCGACGTCACCGACGATTTCCGCGACGGGTTCATCAACGCCCTGAGCGTGGAAACGGCGGAGAAGACCTATTTCGGGGCCGAAAGCGCCGAGCGCAAGGCCGGTGCCGTCACCACCTTCGTCAACGGCGTCTACACGGCCTGCGAACCGTGCGAGGACAAGCCGGACAAGGCGCCGATCTGGCGGATCAAGTCGCGCAAGATCATCTGGAACAAGGATGCCAAGACGATCCGCTTCCAAAGGCCGCGTTTCGAGTTTTTCGGTCTGCCGATCGCGCAACTGCCAGCCTTCGAGATGGCCGATTCGAGCGTGAAGCGCAAAAGCGGCTTCCTGTTTCCCGGCATCGGCTTCAAGAGCGAGCTGGGCGCCAGCGTCACGCTACCCTATTTCTTCGCGTTTTCGCCGACCTACGACCTGACGGTCAAAAGCACGTATTATTCGCGGCAGGGCTTTCTCGCCGAAGCCGACTGGCGCCAGAAATTCAACTCCGGCGAATATTCGTTGAAAATTGCCGGAATCAGCCAGAACCAGCCGACGGCGTTCAAGCCGGGTTATGTCGACAGGACGGTCAAGACCCGCCTGATGGCCGGGTCGAAGGGAAAGTTCACCATCAATCCCCGCTGGACGTTCGGATGGGATGTTTTGGTGCAGTCGGATCCGAACTTCGCCAACACCTATCTCCTGGACGGCTACTCCGAGGCGATACGCCGGAACGAAGTCTATCTGACCGGCCTCAACGACCGGAATTACTTCGATCTCAGGTTCTACAAGTTCCAGGTTCAGGAAGCGCTCCCGGCATCGCACCCGTCTGCGCGGGACCCGCGCCAGCCCTGGGTGCTGCCGTCCTTCGACTACGCCTATACGGTGGACGAGCCGGTGGCGGGCGGCGAATTGAGCTTCGACGTCAACACGCAGGTCGTAGGCCGCACACGGCTGGATTTCCTGCCAGGCAGACCGGCACTACCCGGCATGCGCGGCTGGTCCGGCCGCGTGACGGCCGAGGCCGAATGGAAAAAAACCATCGTCACGTCGGGCGGCCTCTTGGTGACGCCACTCCTGCACGCGCGCGCCGACGGGATCGGCGTCGACGCCGGCATCGGTTCGAACGCCGCGATCGCGGCCATGGCCGGCGGGCTGACCGGTGCGGCCTATACGCATGACGGAACCGCCTACGGCGCCGTTGCGGCCGATATCCGCTCGTCCTATTTCCGCGCGATGGCGACGGCGGGCCTGGAAGCGCGCTGGCCGATCCTGTTCTCGACCTCGAGCGCCACCCATGTGCTGGAGCCGATGGCGCAGCTTTTCGTCCGGCCGGATGTCGCCTACGGCTCCACGCTCGGCATTCCCAACGAGGACGCGCAGAGCCTTGTCTTCGACGCTTCGACCCTGTTCGAGCGCGACAAGTTCTCCGGCTACGACCTGATCGAAAGCGGCACCCGAGCCAATCTGGGCCTGCGCTATTCGGCCAGTTTCGCCAATGGCTGGACGGCCAACGCGATCGTCGGCCAGTCCTATCACCTGGCCGGGCGCAATCCTTTCGCCGCTCCCGAGCTGGTCAATGTCGGCGCCTATTCGGGCCTTGAAACGGATGTATCCGACGTCGTCGCCATGGCCGGCTTCACCTCGCCGGGCGGCGTGACGTTCACCGCCGGTGGCCGTTTCGACGAACAGACCCTGGAAGTGCGCCGGGCCGAAACCAGCGTATCGATCCCGATCGACCGCCACAGTATCAATGCAAGCTATACTTTCATCCAGGCGCAGCCCCTCTACGGGTTTTCCCAGGATCGCCGGGAGGTAACGCTCGGCGGCCGGGCGCGGCTGCACGACTACTGGAGCGTCTACGCCTCGGGCACATACGATCTGGAGTCCTCGACGCTTGCCAACAGCTCGTTCGGATTTCTCTACGACGACGAGTGCTTTACCTACGGCATGACGTTCTCACGCACGCAAAATACCATCTCCAAGGACGTGTCCTACGGGTTCGGCTTCAACATCTCGTTCCGCACGCTGGGCGATTTTGGAACATCCACGTCGACGAACGCGTTCGGCACGAATTGATGCGGCCCACGCGTCATGCTTTCGCCGTATAGGCCGAGCACGACATTTCCGGGATGGAACACCAAGGCCCCCAAAGAGGGGCGCAAAAAAGATGAGACACGGAGCTCAGCCATGCAACCTGCTTTGAACCGGATCGCCGGAACCGGGTTTTTCCTGTTTTTCGGGTTGATGACCTGTCTGGCGAGCGTTGCGGCTTTACCCGCGCACGCAAGCGAGATCCGCTACATCATCAACAATGTTCCGGTCACCAGCTACGATATCGCCCGGCGCAACGCGTTTCTGAAGCTGCAACGCCGCTCGGCCAGCGCCTCCGAAGAGATGATCGAGCAGACGCTGAAGAATATCGAGATCAAGCGGCTGAACATTCGGGTTCCCGACGCCGATGTCGACGCGGCCTACGGAAGGTTTGCCTCCGGCAACAAGCTCTCCAAGAGCCAACTCGACCAGATCATGGCGCAGTCGGGTGTGACGAAGAACCATTTCAAGGATTTCATCCGCACCCAGATCGGCTGGAACCGCGTGCTGGGAGCCCGTTTCCGCGCGACGGAACGGCTCACCGAGCAAGACGCGGCGCACCGTATGCTGCAGGACGGCGGCAACAAGCCGACCGCGACCGAATACATGCTGCAGCAGGTGATTTTCGTCATCCCTTCGAGCGAGCGCAAATCGCTGCTGGCTCGACGCAAGAAGGAAGCCAACGCCATGCGCGGCCGCTTCAACAACTGCCAGAATACGCGTGAATTCGCCAAAGGCCTGATCGACGTTACGGTCCGTGATCTCGGCCGGGTGATCGCGCCGGAACTGCCGCCGGACTGGAAGAGCCTGATCCTGGACACCAAACCGGGCCAGGCGACCAAGATCCGCGAAACCGAACGCGGGGTGGAGTTCATCGGCATTTGCAGCACACGCGAGATCTCGGACGATCGCGTCGCCCAGATGGTATTCGAGAACGAAGGCGAACTCGACAAGAAGGCGGCCGAGCTGTCCAAGAAATATCTCGACGAACTGCGCGAGAAAGCCCGCATCGTTGAGCGCTGAACCGCCGCGTC
>SWBZ01004557.1_pt1 | contig 10311 bp, 6 predicted proteins | sample 4693031 | NCBI WGS metagenome assembly SWBZ01 (sample SAMN10267274, study PRJNA491770) | bioreactor metagenome | isolation source: DHS bioreactor inoculated with | place: Japan: off Shimokita Peninsula
CTGTGAGCTTCCCCTATGGCCACCAGCATGGGCTGCGGCAGCTTGTCGGCACCACGGTCGATCTGACCGAGGAAGAGCGCACAATCCGCGAGGCGCTGCGGGATGAATACGACCGGATCGAAGCCGAATATGGTGAGGCCGATGAGCTTCCCGACGAGATCGACGAGCGGCTGGGCGAGATCGAACAGGCGCTCGACGCTTTCGAGCGGCGCCCGACGATCTACGATCCGGACGATATCGCCGTCGCCGGCGCCTTCGTCAGCATCGATGCGGATGGGTCCCTGTCGGTGGATCGCGGCTATGTCCGCCCCGAGGATGAACGCCCGGTCGGATCCGATGGCGCTGACGCATCGGAGCCTGGTGGCGATGCTGACCAGTCGGATGGATCCACCGGCCAGCGTGCCGTCATCACGATCGGCGGCCAGCCCGCCGAGCCGGAGGAAGACGAGGATGACGGCGTTAAGCCGCTGCCCGAACGTCTCGTCATCGAGCTGACCGCGCATCGCACCCTGGCGCTGCGCAACGCCGTCGCCGAACACCCGGATGTCGCCATGACCCTGTTGCTGCACAAGCTGGTCAGTGACACCTTCCGGCGCACCGCGCCGACCGGATGCCTCGAGGCCAGCGTGCGCCATGTCTTCTTTTCCGCGCAGCCGGAGGAGTTGAAGGACAGCGCAGCTGCCCGCGAAATTGCCGAGCGGCATGAACGCTGGGGCGATCACGTCCCGGCCGACGATCAGGCGCTCTGGGACTGGCTGACCGATCTCGACGACGCCTCGCGCCTCGATCTGCTCGCCCATTGCGTCAGCTTCGGGGTCAACGCGCTGTTCGAGCGGCCGAACCCCTATGGCGGAACCGGCGTCAGCCAGCACGGGCTCGACGTCCGTCTGGCGCAGGCCGACCGCCTCCAGCACGCCACGGGCCTCGACATGGTGGCAGCAGGCTGGAAGCCGACCGTCGGCAACTATCTCGGCCGCGTCACCAAGGCGCGCATTCTCGAAGCCGTCCGCGAAGGCGCGGGCGAGCAGGCCGCCCAGCTTATCGACCACATGAAGAAGGGCGACATGGCGACCGAGGCAGAGCGGCTCCTGGCCGATACCGGCTGGCTGCCCGAGCCGCTGCGCGTGGCCGATCTCGACGGCGAGCCGGTCGAGGGCGGTGCCGAGGCTGGCAATGAGGACTTGCCGGAATTCCTCGCCGGGGATGACGCGGAAAGTGCCGCAGACGGTGACGAAGAAGAACACCTCGTCGCTGCCGAGTGACCGTTTTGGCGGGGCGGTTCCGGCCGCCCCGCACGATCTCTCGTCCGTCTACGGCCGCGCGTCTACTCTTCACGCCAGACAGGCAGGGCTGTCGTTCCAGCAGACGGACCAAGGGCATGCTTCGACAGCGCAATCATGCCCGGCGAAAGCGGGGCATCATGGATAGAGCTGAACCAGGGGACCGCAGCACTTTTTGAATTTCTTGCCGCTTGTACAAAAACAGGGGTCATTCGGCCGCGTCGCCCGGGCAAGATCCACGAACACGGCGGCCAAGCTGTTCTGTATGTCGCGCCCCAAGGCGGAAAGATAAGATCGCTCAAGCGTAACCTGGTTGCCTGTCGAGTTGTCCTCGATTGCCTGCTGCAACCTGTCTGCGGCAGCGATCCAACCGTCGACACTGGAAAACACTCCAGAACTTCGCTTGATGTTGATCCGGCGCTTTTGGGAGGCGAAGTCATAAGTCTGCGTCGGATCCGGAAGAAAGAGAATCCGCTGCTCTCCGTTAATGGCTGGCGTTATGTCGACCAGCGTGCCGTCTTTCTCCCAAATCGCGTGGTGTTCGGCTTCCACGAAGACACGCGGCCACTCCCAGATGAGCCAGCCATAGACGAGTGTCCCACCCTCAATTGCGACTTTGGCCGCTACATTGTTGAAGCATTCCGAACGCACGGCGGCGGCGTCCGGCGCGACCGGCAGGTAGACCGGGTCATCTTTCGGGTTGATATCGCGACAGAACGCCCGAATCGCCGAATTCAGCGATTCTGGCGTCGTCGTGAAGTTCTTTTTGAAAAGATCGGTGCTGATCGCGGGCACTGCGCACGTCCATTGAGCGATTTCGAGAATCCATCACGGTCGAGGAATGACGATAACGGTCTCGATACCGAGCTCACGGGCTCTCTGTTCAGCCCTCTTTATCGTCTCGTCCAGGCGCATATCGAACGGCCCCGATCCGCCCCAGTCCTTCTCGTCGCTGACAAAGAAGTAGCCCTTATCCATCCTGGGCATGCCGTCCTGGTGCACATGCACCACGATGTGCCGTTCCGACGGCCTGTTTGTTTCTGTCCATAGAATAGAGACCATTCCACCCCTCGGAGAATCACCGTTCCCGTTCCGTTCGCATGCAGATATAGCATCTTCCGCTTCGACTCACACGGAAGTTCTCTGCGTTTCTCTCGCTCCCAGCCACGGGGCGTGCCGGACCCGTATTCGTTTCCGGCAATGACTTCGAGACCGATTTACAATGCTCGTGGCACCATCAGGTTCGGTTCGCTGATTCGTTCGGCGGTGCGAGGAGGCACATGGAGATCGAGGCCAAGACCATAGAGGCGATTTGGCAGGCCTTGCAAAGACCGGCGCCGGTCACGCCCCGCCGGCCGAATACGATGGACAAACGCATTGCGGAAGAGGGATGGGCATCGGACGCCGAACTGGAGGACTATCTGCTTTCACAGGATCGCCGCCTCGATCCCCCGGCGGTCATTGATCTCAAGACGCTCGCAGCGGCATTGAGCCTGCCATCTCGTTGGGTGTTTCCGCGACCGGCGCGGCGAAATGACGAGGTCTACGGCTTTCAGAAGCTTTCGGCCGTCGACGCGGCCGCACTCTGCATCTGGCTGGAGAGGCTGGGCTTCCGCATCGATGTCTCCGAACTTTGCGATCGCCTCCGCGGGCGACTAACGGCTTCGCCCTATGTGACCGGCGAGGAAATCTCGGTTCTCTTCTACCAGGAAAACCGCCACCGATTGGAACCCGTCACATTGACCGCACCCCATCGCGAATGGAACGGCCGGAAAACAACGCGATTCAAGACACCTCACGGCTATCGGGTGGAGTATGTGGCGGATACTGACGGTCAAGCACTATGGCTGACGGTCCGTGCGCCCAAGTACCGCAAGCGCCCGGAATCCAAAGCTGTCGAATGCCCCGATTGCGGCATGACCTATGTCAAAGGATCCCGCACCGACGAGCAGTCGCATCGGTCATTCCACCGCAAGCGCTTCTCGATCATCGAGCCTCGACCCCATAGGCGTTTCATGCAGGCGCTGGAGCGGGATTTGGATGCCGCATGGGTTGACGCGGCTTCGCCGAAATGGAAGCGCCAGGAAGTGTATGATCGAGCGCTCGAGTTCAAACGCGAGCTCGGGTACGACTTTCCGCAATGGGCTCTTGATGCCGGTCACGACCCCGACGCTGTCGGATTTCTGTTCTTCGATGTTGATGGACGCATCATCGGCGCTTGTTCCTTCCGGCCACAGGGCCACCCGGGCGAGAGACCCTGGCGACTCGACTGGATTTGGCTTTGCCCGAGCGCACGCCGAAAAGGGCATCTCGGCCGACAATGGGATCGCTTTCGGCAGCGCTTCGGGGTGTTCGATGTCGAGCCACCGATTTCGGAAGCGATGCAGGCCTTTCTGCGAAAGCGCGGTTGCGCCCATTTGATCCGATAGAGGACCCTTCGGGGCAGTTCGAGTGAGAGGTGGGCCGGGACGGGTTTGAGCCCGTGCGGTCGAGAGAGAGCACCAGCGGGTTCGTCCCGTTCCCGCTCTCCCGAGGCACTTCCCATGCAGAATGTTTTCCCGGGCGCGGCGGCGCAGGCCGCGCCGCTTCCGTCCGTTCCCGCCTTCGACTCTTCAGTCGCCATCCTAGCGGCGGCCCGCCAGCTCCTCCCCCAGTTCGAGCGCGGCCAGCGCATCGACGCTGCCACGTTGCGCACCGCGATGGAAACCGCCTTCGGCGCTTCAGACGCTTCCGGCGCCTGGGACTGGAAGACCGCCTATGACGCCTGTGAGGCGGCGACCGTCCTGTTCCTGCGCAAATACGGAAAGGCGCTTTTCCGCAAAGCCGCGTCTCCGTCAGCACGGCTTTCCGCCATCACCAGAATCGCCGGTCTCCTGCCGACGCATACGCGCCGCTCCGAGGAGAGCCAGGCGCTCCAGCAGTTTTCGACGCCGAGCCCGCTCGGCCTCGCCGCCGTCACCGCCGCCGGCATCACGGCGGGCGACATCGTGCTGGAGCCTTCGGCCGGTACCGGCCTGCTCGCGGTCCTCGCCGAAATCTCCGGCGGTGCGCTCCTCCTCAACGAGCTGGCCGGGACCCGCGCCGACCTGCTCGCCTCCCTCTTTCCGGCCGTTGACGTCACCCGCTTCGACGCCGCCCAGATCGACGATCATCTGGATCGTGCGGCGATCCCGAGCGTGGTGCTGATGAACCCGCCATTCTCGGCAATGGCGAACGTGTCGGGCCGGGTGACCGATGCCTGCTACCGCCACGTCGCCTCGGCGCTGGCCCGCCTTGCTCCCGGCGGACGGCTTGTCACCATCACCGGGGCCAATTTCGCACCAGACGCACCGGACTGGCGGGAGGCGTTCGTCCGCCTGGCTGAGCGCGGCCGTGTCGTCTTCACCGCCGCTATCGACGGCTCGGTCTATGCCCGGCACGGCACGACGTTCCCGACGCGGCTCACCGTCATCGACAAAGTGCCCGCCGGCGATCCGGCCGTGTTTCCCGCATCGCCCGGCGCCGCGCCCGATGTCGCCACCCTGCTCGGCTGGATCGAGGCGCAGGTGCCGCCGCGCCTGCCCGTCTCATTGCCAATGGTTACCACCGCCCGTTCGAGCGCTGCACCGAAAACCGTTCGCGGTTACCTCGCGCGCCAGGCCGCTGCGCGTCCCGCCACATCCGTCGCCGCCGATCCCGAGGGCGTCGAACTTGCCTATGAGACCGTGGACTGGACCCCGCCGGACGGTGCGCGTCTGACCGACGCCATCTATGAGGCATATGGATTGCAGTCGATCCGCATTCCCGGCGCTCAGGCGCATCCAACCAGACTGGTGCAGTCGGCCGCGATGGCGAGTGTCGCGCCGCCCAAGCCGAGCTATCGCCCATTGCTGACGTCCAACATCCATTCGGTGCTGTCCGATGCCCAGCTCGAGACGGTGATCTATGCCGGCGAGGCGCATTCCGACTATCTCGCAGGAACGTGGACGGTCGATGAGACCTTCGATTTCGTCCAGGCCGCTCCCGCCGACGCCACCAATGTCGTCCGCTTCCGGCGCGGCTTCATGCTCGGTGACGGCACCGGCGCCGGCAAGGGCCGCCAGTCGGCCGGGATCATCCTCGACAACTGGTTGCACGGCCGGCGCAAGGCGGTCTGGATCTCCAAGTCCGACAAGCTGATCGAGGATGCGCAGCGCGACTGGTCCGCGCTCGGCATGGAACGCCTGCTGGTGACGCCGCTCTCACGCTTCCCGCAGGGCAAGCCCATCACGCTAACCGAAGGCATCCTTTTTACGACCTATGCCACGCTGCGCTCCGACGACCGTGGCGAGAAGGTTTCGCGGGTAAAGCAGATCGTCGAATGGTTGGGTCCAGAATTTGATGGAGCGATCATTTTCGACGAGAGCCATGCCATGCAGAACGCCGGCGGCAGCAAGAGCGAGCGCGGCGACGTCGCCCCTTCCCAGCAGGGGCGCGCCGGCCTGCGCCTGCAACATGCGCTTCCCGATGCCCGCGTGGTCTATGTCTCGGCGACCGGCGCCACCAATGTCCACAATCTCGCCTATGCCCAGCGGCTCGGGCTCTGGGGCGGCGAGGATTTCCCCTTCGCCACGCGTGCCGAGTTCATCGAAGCCATTGAAGATGGCGGCGTCGCGGCGATGGAGGTTCTCGCGCGCGACCTGCGTTCGCTCGGCCTCTATACCGCGCGGTCGCTCTCCTATGACGGCGTGGAATATGAGCTGGTCGAGCACCGGCTCACCGAAGAGCAGCGCCGGATATATGACGCCTATGCCGGGGCCTTCCAGATCATCCACAACAACCTCGACGCGGCGATGCAGGCCGCCAACATCACCGGCAGCGAGGGAACGCTCAACCGGCAGGCCAAGTCCGCCGCGCGCTCGGCCTTCGAGAGCACCAAGCAGCGCTTCTTCGGCCATCTTCTGACCTCCATGAAAACGCCGACCCTGATCCGCTCGATCGAGCGCGATCTTAAGGAAGGCCACGCCGCCGTCATTCAGATCGTCTCGACGGGAGAGGCGCTGATGGAACGCCGCCTCGCCGAAATCCCCACCGAGGAGTGGAACGACATCTGCGTGGACGTGACGCCGCGCGAATATGTCGGCTCCTATCTGCAGCATTCCTTCCCGACCCAGCTCTACGAGCCCTTCACCGACAGTGAAGGCAATCTGTCATCGCGCCCGGTCTATCGGGACGGTCAGCCGGTCGAAAGCCGCGAGGCCGTCGCCCGCCGCGACGAACTGATCGAGCATCTGGGATCCTTGCCGCCGGTTCCCGGCGCGCTCGACCAGATCGTGCAGCGGTTCGGCACCGATCTGGTGGCCGAGGTGACGGGCCGTTCGCGCCGCATCGTGCGCAAGTCGGGTGCCGACGCCACCGGCGGCCGCCTCACTGTCGAGAACCGCGCGCCGTCCGCCAATCTCGCGGAAACCGCCGCCTTCATGGATGACCACAAGCGCATCCTCGTGTTCTCGGACGCGGGCGGCACCGGCCGCAGCTACCATGCCGATCTTTCCGCCAGGAACCAGCGGCTGCGCGTCCATTATCTGCTCGAACCGGGGTGGAAAGCCGATACCGCCATTCAGGGGCTGGGCCGCACCAACCGGACCAATCAGAAGCAGCCGCCATTGTTCCGGCCGATCGCCACGGATGTGAAGGCCGAGAAGCGCTTCCTCTCGACCATCGCCCGGCGGCTCGACACGCTCGGCGCGATCACGCGCGGCCAGCGCCAGACCGGCGGTCAGGGCCTGTTCCGCCCCGAGGACAATCTGGAAAGCCCTTATGCCCGCGATGCCCTGCGCCAGCTCTATCTGTTGATCGTGCCCGGCAAGATCGAGGGATGCTCGCTCGAACGCTTCGAGAGCGCCACCGGCCTCAAGCTGATGGATGCCAACGGCATCAAGGACGATCTGCCGCCGATCACCACCTTCCTCAACCGCTTGCTGGCGCTGACGATCGAGCTTCAGGGCATCCTGTTCACCGCCTTCGAGCAATTGCTCGACGCCAGGGTCCAGGGCGCGATCGCAAGCGGTGTCTATGATGTTGGCCTCGAAACGTTGATGGCCGAGAGCTTCGTCGTCACTGACCGGCAGCTGATCTACACCCATCCGGCGACGGGCGCGGAAACCCAGCTCCTCACCATCTCCGAGAAACGGCGCAACTGGCCCCTGAGACTGGCCGATGCGCTGGCGCATGCCGATTCCGATATCGGCAAGCTGCTGGTGAACGGCAAATCCGGCCGCGCCGCCGTCCAACTTCCGGCGCCGTCGCTGATGCTTGATGATGGCGAGATCGAGCGCCGCGTCCGCCTCGTCCGGCCGATGGAGCATCTTCACGCTTCCCTCAAGACGATGGCCGGCAGCCATTGGCGGGAAGCCGACCGCGAGACCTTCGCGGCGGCCTGGACCCGTGAACTCGACGATGTGCCGGAATACGAGAACAGCACGCTCCATATCGTCGCCGGACTGCTCCTGCCCGTGTGGAAGCGCCTGCCCAATGAATCCACGCGGGTCTATCGGCTCCAGACCGATGACGGCGAGCGCATCATCGGCCGCCGTGTCTCACCGGCCTGGGCGGCGAGCGCCGCATCAACTGGCACCAGCAGCCTCGCCCCTGAGGACGCCTATGCCGCTCTGATCGACGGGCGGACCATTCTCGACCTGGCCGAGGGTCTTCAGCTTCGCCGCGCCCGCGTCATGGGCGCGAACCGGATCGAGCTGACCGGCTTCACCGACACCATGCGGGATCGCCTGCGCGCCTATGGGCTGTTCACCGAGATCATCTCGTGGAAGCTCCGCTTCTTCGTTCCGGTGGATGCGAGTGGCCCGACGGTTCTCGGCAGGTTGCTCGACACCTATCCGCTCGCGCGGATTTCCGAGCGGGAGGCAGCGTAATGGCCCGTCCCGACGCCTCCGATCTGGCACACCGCCTCGGCCGGCAGGCTGAGGTAGTGTGCCGCCATTATCTCTCCAACGGTCGCCGCCAGGGCAATTACTGGCAGGTTGGCGATGTCCGCAACGCGCCCGGCCGCTCGATGTTCGTGCGGCTCAGGGACTCGCCCAAGGGACAGGCCGGCAAATGGACCGATGCCGCCACCGGCGAGCATGGCGATCTGCTGGACATCATCCGCGAGAGTTGCGATTTGCTCGACTTCGCTGATGTGGTCGCGGAAGCCCGGCGCTTTCTCAGCCTGCCGCATCCAGAACCAGAGCCCGTGTCGAGGAAATCGGCCAACACGCCCGCGCCATCGGGCTCGGCCGAAGCGGCGCGGCGGCTGTTTGCCATGTCGCAGCCGATCGCGGGGACGCTCGTGGAGACGTATTTGCGCAAACGCGGCTTTACGGCTTTGCACGGAACCGGAAGCCTGCGTTTCCATCCGCGCTGCTATTATCGGCCCGACGAGCACAGTCCGACCGAGACCTGGCCAGCGATGATCGCCGCCGTCACCGATCTCGATGGCAGGATCACCGGCGCGCACCGCACCTGGCTTGCCCCGGACGGTGCCGGCAAGGCGCCGATCGATATACAGCGCAAGGCGATGGGTGATCTGCTCGGTCACGCCGTCCGCATCGGTGTGCCGGGGACCGTCATGGCCGCCGGCGAGGGCATCGAAACCATGCTGTCGCTCCGGCAGGTTCTGCCCGACCTCGCCGTCGCGCCTGCATTGTCCGCCGCCCATCTCGCCGCCATCCTGTTCCCGCCAGAGCTTCGCAGGCTCTATATCGTCAAGGACAACGACCCGGCAGGCGACGGCGCACGGGACAGCCTGATCGACCGGGCGGGCGCGGCCGGGATCGAGGCAATCGTGCTCTCGCCGGAAATGGGCGATCTCAACGAGGATCTCCGGCATCTCGGCCTGGATGCACTGAGAGCCGGACTGCGCCCGCAGCTTGCACCCGAGGACGTCGCCCGCTTCATGTCGCGTGCGGCATAGCCGGAAGGGGATACAAAGCGGTGCGATGCCGCCATGCCCGCCCGGATGCGCCAGCCGCAGGATGAGAACCGCGCCTCGGCCTTCGAGAGGGCGATCGGCCCACAAACGGGCCGGGCCGGCAATGGCGAAGACCGGCTATTTTCCGGCGCGCTCCGAGGGGAGCGCTTTCCATCGCGAAACAAAATAGTCGGCCGTCGCCATCCTCCGCTGTCGCTTCGGCCCTCACGCTCTCGCTCCGGGTGCAGGCCCGTCCCGCCCGTGGGCTTCGTCGCCATGAAGGCCGCGAGGGTCGCAGCCCTACCGATGGAGCATCCCATGAGCGAGCATGACGAGTTCGAACCGCACCACAGCGCATCCCCAACCGACCACATCCTTACCGAGTTGCAGCTCTACGGCTGGCGTCCCGCCGAAGGCGAACCCGATCCGCGACCGGCCCCCGAAGATCGTATCATCGAAGGCGCCGTCGCCGACATCTTCGACGCGCTCATCGCCACCATGGCCGATACCTGCCTCGATTTCGACCTCGACGAACTGCTCTGGTCGAGCGTCAACATGTTCCACCGCGCCGTCGAGCGGGTCGAAAGGAAGCTCGACGACAATGAGCAGGCGCAGAAGCGCCTCCAGCGCGAACAGGACGGATCCGAGGTCAAATCGGTGCAGCTCGAGCGCCTGATCGAGAGCGGGCAATCCCTGATCGAGCGGCGCGACAGCCTGGAAGTCTTTCGCGAGAGCGCCGCCGGCCGTTACCTGCGCGCCACCGGATCACCCTGGTCGCCGCGAACCGGATCGCGCGTCAACCATCGCCACCTCACGGCCGCGATGATCGACAGCCGGGATTTTTTGGCCGCCAGGCACTGGGCCGAGACAGAGGTCATGCTACCCACAGGCCCCAAGGTGGCGATCACCGGGGGACTGGACTTCAATGATCATCACCTCATCTGGGCAAAGCTCGACCAGGTTCACGCCAAGCATCCGGACATGGTGCTGTTGCATGGCGGCTCGCCCAAAGGCGCCGAGAAGATCGCCGCCCGCTGGGCCGACACGCGCAAGGTGCCGCAGGTCGCCTTCAAGCCCGACTGGACCAAACACGTCAAGGCCGCA